>Ga0256406_1000237_pt1 | contig 106605 bp, 87 predicted proteins | sample RumenRJG_03DNA_FD_185986 | JGI IMG/M metagenome (GOLD analysis project Ga0256406, IMG submission 185986) | Bovine rumen microbial communities from Lethbridge, Alberta, Canada - RJG_03 | ecosystem: Host-associated > Mammals > Digestive system > Stomach > Rumen | place: Canada: Alberta...
CTCCTGAACCGAGTCTGTTTGATTAGAGGGGGCTTACTTTTTGAAAGAATAAGCCCGAAGTCTAAATTTACAGGGCTTCGGGTTGGATGTTTTTGCCATTTTGAGTTTTAGCGGACAGCAATAAAAAAGAATATGAATATCCGCCTTCTTCTAATTAGTTACAATGAATTCCACAGCTTGGGCGCCCCTTGTGAGTGCCCGGTCAGTCTGCAAGACCGACAATAAGAGCTATACATTCGCCTTAACAAGGCGAACGGGCGTCCACAAGGGGCGCCCCTGCGATGGTTGGCATAACCGCTTGGATGTAAGCAGATATTTATAAAAAAGAAAACCCGTAAGCCTGATTATAAAGCTTTACGGGTTTATTAGTTGCGGAGGCAGGACTCGAACGTGCGACCTCCAGGTTATGAGCCTGGCGAGCTACCAACTGCTCCACTCCGCGATGTCTTTCGTTTTGCGAGTGCAAAGGTACTGCTTTATTTTGACATAGCCAATAGTTTCTAGTATTATAGTCTTGAATTTAACATAAATTTAAGAACCGCACATTATATGCACATATAAAAAATGTGTGCAATTATTCGTTAAAAAGTTTGTCAGTGTAAAATAAAAGATATAATTTTGCACACGAGAAACTAAATGTGCAAAGAGGGAGGTTGTATATGTCAATATCCAAGACAAGACAGAAGTTGGTCGATGTAGCACGCCAGCTGTTTGCAAAGAACGGTATAGCCAATACGACTATGAATGATATTGCAAAAGCCAGCGGCAAGGGACGGCGTACCCTTTATACCTATTTCAATAGTAAGGAAGATGTTTATTATGCCGTCATTGAAGGCGAGTTAGAGCGCTTGAGCGATAAACTCGACGATGTAGCGGCAAAGAAAATCAAGCCACAGGATAAGATTATTGAGCTTATATATACTCATCTGAGCATGATTAAGGAAACTGTCATGAGGAATGGAAACCTCCGTGCCGAGTTCTTCCGCAACATCTGGATGGTTGAAAAAGTCAGGAAAAACTTCGATGACGATGAAATCGAGCTGTTCCGCAAGGTCTACTCGGATGGAAAAGCTGACGGTGAGTTCGACATTGAGGACGTCGACCTCGTTGCAGATATAACCCACTACTGTATAAAAGGTCTGGAAGTACCGTTCATCTATGGCAGACTCGGTCACGGAATGACAGAGGAGGCCAGTAAGCCGATGGTTGCCAAGGTCGTTTATGGTGCACTGGGAAAGAGCAATCTGAAGTAGTCTGCTTTAGCATTGATTATTTTGAGAAAGTAAGTTCTAGAGTTAAATAAGTTTAAAAGCAGACATACTGAAGGTATAAAACTTCTAAATCTGATAGATTTTATCTATATTTGCAAGCAAAAGTATACGTATATGGCAAAGAGAATATTTACTTTATCAATGGTTATGGCTTTAATGCTGGGTGCCCCGGCTGCTCTTCATGCTACTGCAAGCATTGAAATCATAGAGCAGACGCTGCAGAATATCGACATTTCTGTAGCAGGCTCCGTCATCCATGTCACGGGTGCAGCAGGTCAGAATCTTTATGTTTACAATATCACCGGCGTTCGCGTCAAGAGCATACGTGTCGACAGCAACGACAAGCGCTATGACCTTAACTTGCCAAAGGGTTGTTATATCGTAAAAGTAGGTAAAGTCGTAAGAAAGATTTCTATCCGTTAAAAACTTTATTCCTCTTTGGAAGAAACAGAGATACTTCGCCTCCTGTCCGACAAGCGGACAAGGGAAAGAGGGTTTGATGAAATTGTTGACCAGTACAGCGAGAAGTTGTACTGGAAGATACGTAGTATGGTGTTTTCTCACGAAGATGCCAATGACATTCTCCAGAATACTTTTATAAAAGCTTGGAAAAACATTGATAGCTTTGAAGGAAAGTCAAAGCTATCGACATGGATATACCGTATAGCTATCAATGAGACGCTTGACTTCCTTCGTCATAAGAAGTCTGTTGCGGCAATCAATACTGATGGCGACATGAGCGTTGCCAACCGGCTTATGGGCGATGAGTATTTCGACGGCGACAGAGCCCAGGCTATTTTGCAGGAGGCAGTCTCCTTGCTGCCAGAGGTGCAAAGAGCCGTGTTCACGATGCGCTATTACGACGAGATGAAGTATTCCGAAATGAGCAAGGTGCTCGGCACTTCGGAGGGCGCCTTGAAGGCAAGCTATCACATTGCAGTACAGAAGATAACGAAATATGTTAAGAGTCATGACGACTTCGTCTAAACTTTTAGCTTTTGTTTACGTCTAATAATAAAAAGAAATCATGAATACAGACGAAAGTTATCTTCATAACAGATTCGGCAACGACAGACCCTTTAAGGTTCCATCGGGCTATTTTGATGACTTTAAAGGCAGAATGAAGTCGATGGCTGCCGCTTCTGCCGCTTCCGAAGCACAGGAATCCGAACTTAAAGTGTTGCCATTGAAACGCAGCAACCATAACAACCAGTGGATACGTTGGGCTGCCGCAGCTGCTATTCTAGCCCTTGTCGTCTTCTCAGTTGTCGCAATTGTCGGTATTAAGCCCGACGGAGCACAACTGGCAGATGAGAAACCGGCGGTTGAAAAACAGGGTGACAGTGTCGTAAATACATCTGACGCCAATGCTGTCCGGCAGAAAACTAGTAATGCTAACACGCAATTGGCAATGGTTTCGCCTTCCGAAACTCCTGTCAAAAAGAAAAAGGCAGTGACACGGGCAGAAAGAAAGGCCGCAACGCCGGCTGTCTCCGATTCTGTTGCGGTTGCCCCTAAGTACTACTCTGCACCTGCTTCAGTATCAGTCTCATCCGTTTCGCCTTCCGCAATACATGATGAGAGCAGCGATATAGAAAAGGCTGCTGACTATATGATGATGGACAATGATGCCCTTTATTTATTATTATCAGAATATGAATAAAATCTTCACTATACGAATTTGTGCTTTAATTGTCGGGCTCGCGTTTGGCGTCATAGCCGCAAACGCCCAGCAGCATAAGTTCACGCCAGAACGTTTCCAGCAGGAATTCCAGCAGTTCGTTATTTCCACAACGTCGCTATCGGAGCAGGATTCCGCCAGTTTCTTTACTCTGAACGACCAGTTGCAGAACGAAAAGAGGGAGTTGCGCGACCAGATACAGCAGTTGTCAAAGGAGATCCCGGCAGACGACGCACAGTCGCGGAAGCTTATAGAGGAGTCAGACAGTCTTGAAATAAAGATAAAAGAGCTCGAACGGGATTATCATCAGAAGATGATGGAGTCCATATCGCCATTAAAACTCTTTCAAATCATGAACGCCCAATCGCTGTTCGTTAGACAGGAACTTCGCAAGGCAGCTAATAGAAGATAAAGAAAAAAGATGAAAAAGATACTTTCGTGCATCATTGCACTCTTGATGATGCTATCCGTTTCAGCGGTGGCTGTTGCCCAAAAGACTCCGAAACGCCAGTTCAGGGCAGCCTGGATACAATGCGTCAACGGTCAGTTCCAGGGACTTTCAAAGGAGGAAATGCAGCAGAACCTGACTTATCAGCTTAATGAACTTCAAAAGGACGGGGCTAATGCCATAATCTTTCAGGTACGTCCGGAATGCGATGCACTGTATCGTAGCAACATAGAGCCGTGGAGCAAGTTTCTCACCGGCACTCAGGGCAAGGACCCGGGATGGGACCCTCTGGCATGGATGGTTGCCGAATGTCATAAGAGGAATATGGAAATCCATGCATGGATAAATCCGTTCCGGGCCAAGACGAAGGGCACGATGTCGCTTGCAGTTAATAATATTGCCGTCACTCATCCAGAAAGAATCTTCCAATATGACGGATTGTATATTCTGAATCCAGCATTATCTGTAAACCGGGAATATATATGTAAGGTGGCTGATGATATTGTCCGCAGGTATGACGTTGATGGACTGCATATCGACGACTACTTCTATCCGTATCCGGTGGCAGGCGTTGAAATCCCCGACAAGCAGTATTGGCAACAGTCGGGCACCAGTCTGAATATCGGCGATTGGCGTCGCGAGAATGTCGACAAGTTCATTGAGCAGCTTTCTGACTCCATTCATAAGGTCAAACCGTGGATAAAGTTCGGTGTTTCGCCTTTCGGTATCTACCGCAACAGTTGTTCAAGCTCTATTGGCAGCAATACCCGTGGATTGCAAAACTATGACGACCTTTATGCTGATGTTATCAAATGGGTTAATAAAGGTTGGATAGACTACTGTGCGCCTCAGCTTTATTGGCAAATAGGACACAAGACTGCCGATTACGCCACATTGATTCGCTGGTGGAATAAATATGCAGGAAACCGCCCATTATATATAGGTGAGGATGTTGAACGTTGCATAAAGTATGCCGATGTCAACAATCCCAATACCAATCAGGTAGCAGCCAAACATAAGTTGCACACCGAATGCAATAATGTTGACGGAACGGTGCTATGGTATTCGCGTACTGCCGTCGACAACTATGACAAGTTCGGTATCTTCCTCCGTAATTATTACTGGAAGTATCCTGCATTGCAGCCATTGATGCCGTTCATTGACGGAAAGGCTCCAAATAAGCCTCGGAAGCTGAAGGCGAAGTCGACCGACAAGGGAGTATTCTTGTCTTGGCGCAAGCCAAAGGGTGATACGTGGAATGACGAGGCAGTAAAGTATGTCGTCTACCAGTTCCGCAAGGATGAGCCGGTTGACATTGATGATGCGTCACATATAATTTCCATTACTGACGGTGAGGCAATCCTCGTCAACAAACCATCGCAAAAGGGTAAGTATGTGTACCTCGTTACAGCCCTCGACCGTATGAGCAATGAGAGCGAGACGGTGTCCAAGAAACTGAAAGTAAAGTAGTAAGTCGCTGTTACAGTCTCTTTTGTCTTTCAAGACATTATGTTGCATTAATTGAACACAAAATAAAAGTAAAAAAAGACTTTTTATTTTGTGAATTGAACTAATTGCATTATCTTTGTAGGCAACTTAAAGTATTAATTAAAAACACACTTTTATATTATGGAAAATAACGCAGAACTCATCGCGCAGTGTGAGAAAAAGGCAAAACAATGGTTGTCACCTTCTTTTGACGAAAAGACACGTAGAGAAGTTCAGGCCATGCTCGACAATCCTGACAAGACAAACCTCATAGAGTCGTTCTATAAGGACCTTGAATTCGGAACAGGTGGATTGCGTGGCATCATGGGCGCAGGCTCAAACCGCATGAACATCTACACCGTCGGTATGGCAACTCAGGGATTTGCCAACTATCTGAAGAAGAACTTCAAGGACAGGGACAGCATTAGCGTTGTCGTTTGTCACGACTGCCGCAATAATAGTCGTCTGTATGCCGAGACGGTTGCCAATATCTTCTCAGCCAACGGTATCAAGGCTTATCTCTTCGACGATTTGCGTCCGACACCGGAGTGCTCTTACGCTATCAGATACCTCAAGGCTCAGGGTGGTGTGAACATCACGGCAAGCCATAACCCACGTGAGTACAATGGCTATAAGGCTTACTGGGAGGATGGCGCTCAGGTTCTGACTCCTCACGACAAGGGTATCATCGACGAGGTCAACAAGTGCAAGATTGAAGATGTTAAGTTCAAGGGTAATAAGGACTTAATCCAGATTATCGGCGAAGATATCGACGAGCCGTATCTCCGTCAGGTTCGCACTATCTCAATCGACCCGGATGTCATCAAGAGACAGCACGACCTCAAGATTGTCTACACTCCGCTGCATGGAGCCGGCCGTGTAATCATTCCTCGCTCATTGGCTTACTGGGGCTTCGACAATGTATATTGCGTTCCTGAGCAGATGATTAAGGATGGTAATTTCCCAACCGTCGACCGCCCGAACCCGGAGTTTGCAGAGGCTCTAACACTCGGTCTGAACCTCGCTAAGAAGATTGATGCCGACATATTGATGGCCAGTGACCCTGATGCTGACCGTATCGGAATGGCTTGTAAGAACGACAAGGGCGAGTGGGTTCTTATCAATGGTAACCAGACCTGCCTTATCTTCTTGTGGTACATCATCACCAACCGTGAGGCAACGGGCAAGATGAAGCCAACGGACTTTATCGTCAAGACTATCGTTACGACAGAGGTTATCAAGAAGATTGCTGACAAGCACCATATTGAAATGCGTGATGTCTACACTGGCTTTAAGTGGATTGCTCGCGAGATTCGCCTTTCTGAGGGCAAGCAGCAGTACATCGGCGGTGGTGAGGAAAGCTATGGCTTCCTTGCTGAGGACTTCGTCCGCGATAAGGATTCTGTCAGTGCATGCTCGCTTCTTGCTGAAATCTGCGCTTATGCAAAGGATAAAGGCAAGACTCTGTATGACATTCTGATGGACATCTATCTTGAGTATGGCTTCTCGAAGGAGTTCACCGTCAACGTTGAGAGACCTGGAAAGACCGGTGCTGACGAGATTCAGCAGATGATGAAGGACTTCCGTGCTAATCCTCCTAAGGAGCTTGGTGGCAGTAAGATTGTTCTTTGGAAGGACTACCAGACTCTCGAGGCTACCGACGCACAAGGTAACAAGACTAAGTTGAATATGCCTGAGACCAGCAACGTGCTTCAGTGGTTCTGTGACGATGACACTAAGGTCAGCGTTCGTCCTTCTGGTACTGAGCCTAAGATTAAGTTCTATATCGAGGTTAAGGACACAATGAAGACTGCTGCCGACTATGTCGCATGCGACGAGCGTGGCAAAGAGAAGATTGAAGCTATCAAGAAGAGTCTTCATCTGGCATAACAGATAATGGATAAAGGCTTCGCATGTGTATAATGCAGAAGTCCTGAACAACAGAGGGTGTATCATAAAACGCTATTATGATACACCCTCATTATTTTTACATCTGAAAGACTACTTCAGTTTGGTACTGCGTTTAACTGGGAAAATTTGAAAACTGTTTCGTTAGGAACAAAAAGAGTTTGCTTTATAACTTTGTCGCTATGTGAATTATTCCGATCTTTGCATCTGTCTTTTTAAGGTGAATAGTATAAGAAAGGAATAAAATGAAGATGGAAAACAAGCGTATGCCGGCAATATTTGTGGGACATGGTAGTCCTATGCTGGCACTAGACAACGATGAAGTAACTGACGGACTGAAAGCTATAGGCAAGAAGATTATAGCTGAGTTCGGCAAGCCGAAGGCCGTTTTGATGATTTCGTCTCACTGGTATAAGGCAGGCAATCTGGTACAGAAGACTGAACATCCTCATCAGATATTCGATATGTACGGATTTCCAAAGGCTCTCTATGAGGTTGATTATAAGCCTGATGGGTGTGCAGATTTGAGTGATGCAATTCTCGGTATCAAAGAATTGCTTTCTTTGTATGTATGGAGATTTTGCCATTATTGAAGTAGAGATTGTGATGACCGTTGGTCTCACGATGTTCCATGCCAAGCAATCCGACATAGGAGTCAATACACGCTTTTATGTCGGATGTTGTTATTACGAAGTGGTCGATATTTTTAATTTGCATATATTCGTTTTTATATCAACAGCAAAAGTAATCAACTTTATTGTTATGAAGCAATAATACGGCACATTGCTTTTACTACCTACGCATTAGGGAATAAAAAAGCTATACAACTTGTTGCAAGTTCTAATTCATTGAGTCCACTTTAAAAAGTAGGAAATTTAGAGTATAGTTGGCATTTCCATTGAATTTCCAGCCCTGAGCACTCCATCGTTGTAAATTCTCGAAGTCTCCGAATAAATCTCACAAATCAGAAGGATATACGACAAAAGAAGTTCGCTCTTTGCAAATACGGACTTTTTAAAGTGGACTTATATCTCATATTGTGTTATATTATTTTTTGTGCAAAATTATAAAAAATAGGGAAAAACCTACTACGGTTTAGGGAATTTCCGTATCTTTGCATTGAAAGTTTAAGTATTTTTGCACCGTAAAAGAACGTAAAAAGATAAAAACAACACATAAAGAGGAGAAAGATATGAAAAGGATTATTCTTCTTACAGCATTGGCAGGCCTGCTCCCGTTAGGGATGATGGCTCAGGACGACGTCTACTTCACGCCTTCCAAGGATAACAAAACCAATGTACAGAAAAATCAGAGTTACTCCGACGAAACTCCAACCTACTATAGTGGCAGCACCCGCAACGTCGATGAGTACAACAGACGTGGCAAACTGAGCAGCTACTATCAGAAGATTGGTGCCGATTCCCTTGGGAATGACATCATAGAGTTCCATGCCGGCAACGGACAATATCCAGACTCTGTGACCCGCGACACCATTTATCCGGGCTCACAGCAGTACTATTACAATGACGATGACGACTTTGCATACAGCCGTCGTATGAGTCGCTTCGACGATTACTATGGCTGGTATGACCCGTACTTCTACGGATGGGCCGGCTACGGTCCTTACTGGGGAACGCGTTGGGGTTGGTACGACCCCTGGCTGTACGACGATCTCTTCTGGGGATACGGCGGATGGTACGGCTGGTACGACCCTTGGTATTACGGTTACGGCTGGGGCCGCCCATACTGGGGTTGGGACTGGGGTCCCGGCTATGCATGGGGACACAGCGGAACACGTGGTCACGGATTTGACGGACGCCACGGTGGCCATGGCCCAGGTCCTGAGGGAGGTCGTCCAGGTGGATATAACGGTGGCGGAAGGACATTCGGTCACTTCGGCAACAGCAGCAGAACCGTAGGCAACATCCGTGGAACTGTAGGCAATGGTGGCTTCGGCAACAGTACTGTTCAGAGCCGTGGCGGATTCCGTGGCTCACAGCCTTACAACCCGAACGGCAACGGCTTCGGTTCACGTTCATATACTCCGCGCACTACAACGATGCCTAGCAGCAGTCCACGCAGCTTCGGCGCAGGCAGCCATTCATTCGGTGGCGGTTCGTTCGGAGGTGGTAGCCGTGGCTTCGGCGGCGGTGGCGGCGGTCACTTCGGTGGAGGTGGCGGTGGTCACTTTGGCGGACACCGTTAAGCCTAGCCAGACTTTAAGATTCAATGATGTAACAACAGTATATTCCGTTTTACAGAATTAAACTCAGAAAAACAATTAATAAAATGAAAGCTAAATATTTATTGATTGCAGCCGCACTAATTAGTGTTCCGGCAGCTGCACAAGAAACTTACGAAAATGCAAAGCTGACAGGCACCGACCTGAACGGAACAGCACGCTACGTTGGTATGGGTGGAGCCATGGAAGCTCTCGGAGCAGACCTCTCTACAATAAGTTCGAACCCGGCAGGTATAGGACTTTTCCGTCACAGCACTATTAATGTCAGCGGCGGACTGGTAATGCAGGGAAGCGTTCCGGGCTATGCTCAGGGCGACAAGACTAACACAAGTTTCGACCAGGCAGGTTTCGTCTATGCCATGAAAGGTCGTAACAACTCGTTCCTTAACCTTGCATTCAACTACCATAAGAGCAAGAATTTTGATTTTATACTTGGCGCAACGAACCAGCTCAGCAATGCTTCAAGCAACAAACTGACCTACCAAAAGTGGCGTTACGGTGTGTTCAACGATGGTGACGGTGCATACTCACAGGTCGACCATCTGAACTACAACTACTTCAAAATGGCTCAGGACTCAGCCAACTACCCAGCTTCCGACTACATGTTGAGCCGTGAGCACAGCGGATACATCGGCAATTACGACTTCAATATCAGTGGAAACATCCACGACTGTGTATATCTTGGCATTACATTCGGCGTCAAGGACGTCCACTACACACACGATGGCTGGTACGATGAGACTCTAAACGGCAATCTTATCCAGTATAACGACCACCGTCACATCACCGGTACTGGTTTCGATGTTACCGCCGGTGTCATCGTCCGCCCAATAGAGAGTTCTCCATTCCGCTTCGGTCTCTATGTTAAGACTCCTACATGGTATGACCTTACAACTGAGAACTACACTACAATCGGTGACGGAAAGACACAGTATGCGGTCAACGACCGTGTTCCTAACGAGTCTTACGACTACAAGTTCACGACACCTTGGAAGTTCGGTGTTTCTCTTGGACATACCGTTGGCAACTATCTCGCACTCGGGGCAACATACGAATACGAGGACTGGTCTAATATAAAAACCCGCATCAACGATGGCGTTTACTACGATTGGGACCCGTACTATGGTTATGACAGCTATGAGTCAAGTCATAAGGACCATGCTATGAACAACCATACGTCCGAAACTTTGAAGGGCGTTAGCACTCTGAAGCTAGGTGCCGAGTACAAACCTATCAAGGATTTTGCTATCCGCGTGGGTTACAACTATGTCAGCCCGGCATTTGAAAAGGACGGAGTCAAAGGCTTCTACAAGAACGGTCAGCCTGTTTACTCTAACGGTACTTACTATTCAAGTACATCGGACTACACCAACTGGAAGAGCACCAACCGCTTCACATGTGGTCTTGGCTACACGCTCCAGAACTGGAACTTCGACCTTGCTTACCAGTACAGTGCTCAGAAGGGCGACTTCTATCCATTCGTAACCTACACAGAGGACACAGCGACTCCAAGTCCTGAAGACAACATCGCTCCTAAGTCCGAAGTCAAGAACAACCGCAGTCAGCTGATTCTGACTGTCGGCTACCACTTCTAAACTTCCGAAGCGAACAGCAAACCATATCTTGGGCAAAGGCTATACATTATTTATAATGTGAGCCTCTGCCCATTTTTTGTGTCTCAATGTTAAGCCGCCATAAACGAAAAGAGGTTGGCGCAGGATGCTGCCAACCTCGAGGGATGATTTAGAAATTACTAAATCGACTAAAAAACTATGGCAAATATACGGGTTATTGATAACATCACCAAATTACATTAGGTTAAATTTATGTTTTTAACATTGTGTACGCACACGGCGTCTTTCATCTACACGAATACACGAATTACACGATTTTCACGCCATACGATAATTCCGACACTCGCACCTGTGGCGCATCGTGTCATGAAATCATGCCATTCGTGCAATAAAGATGCCCAACAATTACGACACGGAGTATTTGAAGGATGCTTGCGCACGTGTTTAGCACAGTGATTAAACATCCCTCTCATTCGGGAGGGCTTGGGTAGGCTTTGTCAACATATTTCGTCTCTGTTTTCCAAAGAAAATCTTCTCGTAACACATTGACGGTCAAAGCCCTCGCAATAGGGTAACTTTGAACTTGCGAAAGGTCAACTTCCGGGCTGCAAAACCTAAGGTTTTACATCGCAATAGGTAAGGTTTTGCGAGCTAAAAGCTTAGCATTCGTTTTTGTGTAAAGTATTTTCTATAAAGTCAGCATTGCCCCTACCCCACTCCACAGACGTTGTCCCATAAATTCATTGCAGGAAAAAAGAAAATCAATAAAAAAACATAAAAACAGCGACATATATAAAATAATGTTGTAACTTTGTAAGCACTAGAAAATAACCAGAAACAAACAACTAAAATGATCAAGAGATTTAAAAGCCTGCTTATCATGTTAGTGGCTATTCCTATGTGCGCTTTGGCGCAAGAGAATTGGAACCCTGCATTATACAAGCAAATCGAGGACAGCGTCAACGAGCCGACCTTCAAGGATAAGGTCTACAACGTGACGAAGTACGGAGCATCTACAAAGGCTGATGCAGCCAAAAACCAGAAGGCAATTAACAAAGCTATTGAGGAGTGTTCGAAGAAAGGCGGCGGTAAGGTTGTCGTCCCGGCAGGAACATACAACACTGGTGCCATTCGCCTGAAGAGCAACGTCAATCTCGAAATACAGAAGGACGCCAAACTTCAGTTCGTATTCGACAAATCACTGTATCCTATCGTCAAGACACGCTGGGAGGGTATGGACTGTATGAACCTCAGCCCATGCATATACGCATACGGCGAGAAGAACATTGCCATTACCGGCGAAGGAACTATCGACGGCGGTGGTTCGAACGAGACATGGTGGAAATGGTGCGGCAAGGACAAATTCGGATGGACTCCCGATTTGGCTGAAAGCCAGAAGATAGGACGCCCGTTGCTGTTCAAGTACTCTGAGGCCGGACTTCCTATTGAGAAGCGTAACATGAAGGACAAAGGCATGCGTCCGCAGCTCATCAACATATATAACTGCGAGAACATAGCCATAAAGAACGTCACTCTGTTGCGTTCGCCGTTTTGGGTTATCCACCCGTTGCTGAGCAAGAATATCCTCGTGAAGGACGTAAAGATTTGGAACGAAGGTCCTAACGGCGACGGCTGCGACCCTGAAAGCTGTGAGAATGTTATCATAGAGGGCTGTACCTTCCACACCGGCGACGACTGTATCGCCATCAAGAGCGGACGTAACAAGGACGGACTGAAATGGAACATTCCGAGCCAGAATATCATTATCCGCAACTGTAAGATGGAAGACGGACACGGTGGTGTTGTCATTGGCTCTGAGATTTCAGGTGGCGTGAAGAACGTCTTCGCAGAGAACTGCGAGATGGACTCGCCTAACCTCGACCGTGTACTTCGCATTAAGACCAACACATGCCGTGGTGGCGTGACGGAGAACATTTATGTAAGGAACATCACTGTAGGCCAGTGCAAGGAAGCAGTTATGCGTATCAATCTCGCATACGAGCCTAACGAGCAGGCTGAGCGTGGTCATATCCCTACTGTCAGGAACGTTTACATGAGTAACGTAACCTGCAAGAAGAGCAAGTATGGCATTCTCATCAATGGACTTGACGATGCTGACGAAATCTATAACATACATGTTGACAACTGTAAGTTTGACGGCGTGACATCACAGGCTGTAAAGCGCACGGGCAAGAGCCATGATTTGTACTTCAACAACCTGGTTGTGAACGGTTCAACTGTACTCCTTGAGAAGCCATACAAGAATTATTCAGAATGGATGACACACTCAGAGATGACACGTGTGCCACATTCTTACATGCTCGACTTTGCCAAGAAGCCACGATGGAGCTATACTGTCGGTACAGAACTGGAGCCGATGCTCGATACTTATCGTGCATACAAGGACGAGTCGATACTGTCTTATGTTAAGGAATATCCTGACAAGATGATTGACAAAGACGGCAAGATGACAGGCTATAAGTATGAGGACTTCAACCTGGACAACTGCCGCCCGGGACACTTCCTTATCAATCTCTACGACCTTTACCCACAGGAGAGCATCAAGAAGGGCATGAAGACCATCTTCAAGCAGCTCGAAAACCAGCCTCGCACAAAGGAAGGCGTGTTCTGGCACAAAGCTATCTACGCCAATCAGGTATGGCTCGACGGTATCTTCATGGGACTTCCGTTCTACACCAAGGCTGCCCCGATGTTCAAGGGATACAAGAAGGCCCACAAGTATTGGGACGATGCGGTCGACCAGATTGTAAAGACAGACAAGCGCACGTATGACGAGGCAACGGGACTGTGGAAACATGCTTGGGACGAAACACACCAGCAGTTCTGGGCAGACCCACAAACGGGAAAGAGTCAGCACTCTTGGGCTCGCGCAATGGGTTGGTACTCAATGGCTATGATTGAGGTTCTCGATGCACTTCCAGACAACTATGAGCGTCGCGGTGAGGTCATCAACCTCTTCCAGAAGGCTATGAAGGCTATCGTAAAGTGCCAGGACGAGAAGACTGGTTTGTGGTATGATGTCCTCGATGTCAAAGACCCGAAGAACTATCTCGAAGCAACGGCAAGCAGCATGTTCTCTTATTGCCTGCTGAAAGGTTACCGCCTTGGCTACCTCGACGCAAGTTTCAAGGACGCAGGTGTGAAGGGATACAACGGTATCATAAAGAATTTCATTAAGGTAAATCCTGACAAGACAATCTCACTGACACGTTGCTGCGAGGTCAGCGGCCTCGGTCCGGGCTACAATCCTCCTTACGTTCCTGAGGACAAGGTCAACAAGCGCCGTGACGGAAGCTTCGAATACTACATGAGCGAGCCTATTCGCGACAACGACGGAAAGGGCGTTGGTCCGTTCATCTGGGCTAGCCTCGAGATGGAACAGCAAGGTCTGCCGGTAGCAGAGAAGTAATTTTATTCAGTCATATACAAAAAAGAGCACTCGCCAGGGTGCTCCTTTTTCATTAGATACTACTCATATTTAAATTTTTAACACGCAAATATTACTATTTATTAAATAATAATTGTAACTTTGTGGCGTTCTACATAAAAACTGACAAGACTAAAATCAAAGAATAAAACAATGAGAAAAATTCTATCAACAATTGCCTGCGCAGCAATGTGCGCCTGTGCAATGGCTCAGGCTCCGGCATTTCCGGGCGCCGAAGGTAACGGACGTTTCGTTACCGGAGGTCGTGGCGGCAAGGTCGTCCATGTAACTAACCTCAACGATTCGGGCGAAGGCTCGCTGCGCCAAGCAGTCAAAGGTGATGACAAAAAGATTGTCGTGTTCGATGTTGCCGGTGTTATTGCACTTCAAAGTGACCTCAAGATTGGCGCAAACACAACAATCGAAGGACAGACAGCACCAAGTCCTGGCATCACTGTAAGATATTATACCGTACGACCGGATGCCAACAATGTCATCATTCGTTTCATGCGCTTCCGTCGTGGACAGGAGAAAGACGTCAACGATGGTGCAGACTGCATCTGGACACGTGGTCAGACTGGAATGATTATCGACCACTGCTCTATCAGCTGGGCTATTGACGAACTCGCTTCTTTCTATGACAACAACAACTTCACCATGCAGTGGTGTATGATTGGTGAGGCTCTTTGCAACGCCGGCCACGGCAAGGGAGCTCACTCTTACGGAGGTATCTGGGGCGGCAAGCTCGCTTCTTTCCACCACAACTTCCTCGGCTTCATGGAGAACCGTGTGCCTCGTTTCTGTGGTGCCCGCTATAATTGGACAGGGTACAGATATAACAAGGATTATTCAAAGTATAATTGGGAGAATGCCGTACAAGCAGAGAATGTCGATTTCCGTAACTGCGTGACCTACAACTGGGGTAGCGGCGGTTGCTATGGTGGTCCTGGTGGCGGCTATATCAACATCGTCAACAACTACTATAAGGCAGGCCCTGGTTCAAGCAACCGTACACGTGTCACCGAAGCCGATGTTGCAAACAACGGCAACTCTAAGGACAACAAGACATATTGGGGACTTGGCAGCCGTTATTACATCAATGGCAACTATGTAGATGCTGCTCCTGAAGGTCAGAAAGAGAACTTTGATTGGAAGGGCGTAAACGTCAGTGGAACATACTACACAGAAAACGGGCTTCTTTGCTTTGAGGATTCTGACCACTACTATGGAAAGAATGCACCTTATATCTCACATACCGAGATGGTACGGACGCCTATAGGAAGAGACGGACGTAAGGTTATCTACGACACGACCTACGTTTCTTTCGACGTACTTCCTTTCAAGCTCGACGCTCCTGTGGCACCAGCCGGCGATGTGACGACCCACTCTGCTAAAGTTGCCTACGATAAAGTGCTCAACTATGCAGGTGCAAGTCTCTATCGCGATGAGGTAGATGCACGTTATGTAAAGGATACACGCGACAGCACAACAACCTATAATGGTTCTAATGGTGCCAGCCACGCAGGTATCATCGACCTCGTTTCCGATTGCAATGGTTACACAGAGAACACTCCGGGCTGGGGTCTCACGAATTCGACAAAGGTTGACAGCGATGGCGACGGTATGCCGGACGACTGGGAAACTGCAAACGGGCTGAACCCGAATGACCCAAGCGACGCTTCTACCTACACCCTCGACGCAAGAGACTGGTACACCAACATCGAGGTCTACTGCAACGAACTCGTCGAGAATATTATGAAGAGTGAGAATGCCAACGCAGAAACAGCTGTTGACGAATACTATCCTGTAATCGCAACAACGGGTATCCCTAGCATTCAAACTGCAAAGGCAATCAATGCCAACGCACCTATTTACAATGTTGCCGGACAGCAGGTCGACAAGAATTATAAGGGTATTGTGATTCAGAATGGCAAAAAGTTCATACAGAAATAATATGTAGCTCTCTCTACATTATTATATAATAAAGGAGATAAATGGAATTTTCACTTTCCATTTATCTCCTTTCTCTTTATCTATTTCGGTTGTTATAGGGCGGATTCGGGAAGTTTTCCGCCGAGATGCTTATAAGTATTCCATATCAAACGTAGGTATGCTGTCTCGCTTTGGGATAAATCGCGGGTGAAAATGAAGCGTCCTTTGATTTTCATCTCTTTAATATCGCCACTCGCAAGTGCCTCTATCATATCCTGATTGGATTCCGTCAGTTCTTCATCGGTCCACTCCCACTCTACCTGACTGTCCCCGAGCAGTTCGCTTTGACGGATAAACTCGACCGGAGTGTACGTATAATTCTTTCCATTACCTACGAAAGTGGCGTTGGTTGCCATTAAGACGCCGGTGCCACAATACTGTATCACGAGGCGGAACTCTGTCGGACGGTTGTCGTTGTCTATCTTAAAGTAAGCATAAACACGGTTGTCGTTCATGTAGGCAGGCTTGTTTTTCGGGACGACAGTACGCAAGTTTGATTTCTTTTCCTCCTTTTTTATAGAAATGGAGTCCTTCAATGAAAGCAGAAAAGAATCGCGCTCCACAGTTGAGAGTGTATCTGGTCTGGCTTCCACTTCCATCTTTGAGGCATCAACACGCACACTGTCCTCCGGATATTTGCTACTGCTGCTGTTTCCGCAAGACACAATGAGACTTGCAAAGACGATATATGGTAATATTGTTTTCTTCATTTGCGGGCAAAGTTACAAAAGATTTGCAAAAAGAAAACAATGAGAGGAATAAATTTGCGAAAAAGTTTGGTTTATCAAAATAAAACATATACCTTTGCATTCGCAAATCGCTTTAGGGCGCTTCGGGCATGGTGCGTTGTCCGAACGGTTAGGTAACGGTCTGCAAAACCGTTCAAGGCGGTTCGACTCCGCCACGCACCTCAAAAAAGGCTGACAATCAAAAGATTGTCAGCCTTTTTCTTTCTGTATTATTTAAGTGATTATTTCCGAATCCTTTTGGTTTAAGATAAATTACGTTGCATTCAGCAACACATTAACGAACGCTTAAACCGGGTTGTCCTCAACATTCTCATTGAAAAGGTCGTCGGCAGCCTTCTGTTCATCCTCATCAAACCATTTTGAGAGCTTCGAGTGCGCTTTGGCCTTTACATCGTCGCTTACCTCGTTCCACACCTTATGTATAACGTACATCAAAACGGCAAGGTCGTCGCCCAGACCTGCTATTGGTATGGCGTCAGGGATTACATCCAACGGACTGATAAAGTAGCCAAGGGCACCAATTATTATTGCTTTGTCCTTAACGGACACCTTGTCGCTTTCAAGTGTATAGTACAAAATGAGAGCGGCATAGACAAGTTTAGCACCTGAGCGCTTTGCTATTCGTGATATTTTCTCTACAAAAGCATTCTTTGTGAAATAGTCTCTGTATTTGAGGAAGTCAGGCAATTCCATATTCTATTGTTCGTATTTGTAAAGTAATTGGTCTACATATCTCTTGGCTTCAGGGCTGTTTGAGTTCAGTCTCGACAGTCTTCCCTTTATCACAGCCTTCTGAATGGCAAGATAGAGGAGAAACAATCCCACACCGATTGCAACCGCAACAAGCAAGCTCCAGTCACCCCATGGAAGGCTGGTCTCGGGGAATGCGGAGATAACAATTACCGGAAGAGCTATCAGTACTCCTGCTACGGTATATCTGCTACGCTCGCTTCCCTTGCTGTCAAGTATTGCCTGACGTTCGAAGAGATAATCGTCAAGCTCATCGGGCAGCAATTTGAAGTCTTCCAACAGTGGAAAATCGACTTCTTCTTTATGCTCGCGCATAAGGCGTTCTATCTTATGCTGGAAATCATTAAGGTCCGTCTCCAACGATTGAGACTGGTTGAGTTTGAACATATAACTACTCATAAACCTGATATTTAATGTCAAATGAAAAAGCAGAGCCACTGTAAGCCGGGTTCCGTTCCAACCGTAAACATATGTCAACGGTTGGTGCCTGCCATTTATCTAGACTGTGAGTCGCCCCACAGCTCAAGCGTTCTACCCTCCATCGTCAGCCCAAAGGACTGTCAGACGGGCAACCTTCATACGATGGTTTACATGAACTTGCAGCCTCCTGAAGACACGGCCAGACGATCACCCGCCTGCCGGTGGTCTCTTACACCACCTTCTCACCCTTACCACATGTCGTGGCGGTTGTTTTCTTCTGCCAACTCCTATCGTCGCCAATAGCTTCTATTTTCGGAAGAGGAGTGCCCTATGCTGCCCGGACTTTCCTCCTGCACCTTTCGGATACAGACGGCAGAGCCGTGGCACTGCTTTGCGTTTACAAAGATACTGCAAAACAAAGAGATTGCAAAATAAAACATTCAAAATTTCGAAAAACGCTACCAAGTTATACAACTTTTTTAGAATTATTAGGTATCTGAACGAATGTAAAAACATGACAGTAGGTCTTTAAGAGCATTTAAATTGTTAATTTAGATTGTTAAAAGGGGATAAAACAAACGGACAAATTGACAGATTTACGAAAAATGCGCTTACTTTTGCATCAACGATTAAACAGAACGGTAATGTATCCGTCAGTTTGAAAGAACACAGAAAGTAAATTTAAAGATAAGTCAACATGAAGATGAAGAATTTATCAAAGTATCTTATGGGTGGTGCTTGTGTTGCAGCACTTGCCCTATCGACCGTTACGGCGATTAAAGTATATGCAGCACCGGCACAGACGACAGTAGCAGGACAACCTGTAGACTTAACTTATGCTGCGGAGAAAGCCGTACCTGCTGTTGTTCATATCAAGTATGTTCAGAACTCAAAGGTACAGACCGTTGATGTTCCTGACGACCCATGGGGTGGCTTCTTCGACCCATTTGGCTTCTTTGGAAGTCCAAATGACGGCAACGGAACACGCAAGCAGCAAATCCAAACTCCTAAGAAGCAGGCTACAGGCTCAGGTGTCATCATCTCACCAGATGGTTACATCGTTACCAACAACCACGTTGTTGAAGGCGCAGATGAGCTTACCGTAACTTTGAACGACAACCGTGAGTTCTCAGCGAAGATTATTGGAACTGACAAAACGACAGACCTTGCACTTATAAAGATAGACGGCAAGAACCTTCCGACACTTCCTATCGGCGATAGCGACAAGCTTAAGGTCGGCGAATGGGTAATCGCTGTGGGCAACCCATACAACCTTAGCTCTACCGTTACTGCAGGTATCGTCAGCGCAAAGGCACGTGGCATTGGCGCCAACGGTATCGAAAGCTTTATCCAGACTGATGCTGCCATCAACCCGGGTAACTCCGGCGGTGCTCTTGTCAATGCTCAGGGAGAGCTCGTAGGTATCAACGCAATGCTCTATTCACAAACAGGCTCATACAGCGGCTATGGTTTCGCAATTCCAACATCTATCATGACCAAGGTCGTCAAGGACCTTAAGGAATACGGAACAGTACAGCGTGCAGTCCTTGACATCAAGGGTATGGATGCTCATTCATACATTGACAGTCAGAAAGACAAAGGCAAGGATGTCGATTTAGGCACAAACGAAGGTGTCTACGTTGATGAAGTCAGTGAGGACGGAGCAGGTGCAGCAGCTGGTTTGCAGAAAGGTGATGTCATAACGAAGATTGACGGACGCGAAATCGATAAGATGTCAGAGCTCCAGGAGTATCTTGCGAGCAAGAAACCGGGCGATAAAGTCGCTATCACATACCTCCACAACAAGAAGAGTGTTACAAAGACTGTAACTCTGAAGAATGCTCAGGGCAATACGAAGATTGTCAAGACAGCCGACATTGATGTTCTCGGCGCAAGCTTCCGTGAAGTAACAGCAGAGCAAAAGAAGCAGTTGAACATCGGACACGGTCTCGAAGTACTCAAGGTTAATGCAGGTGCACTGAAGGACGCAGGCGTTCCTAAGGGCTTCATCATTCAGTATGTCAACGACGAACCAGTAAAGACCATCAGCGATTTGCAAGATGCCGTCAAGGCAGCATCGACAAGCAAGAACCCGGTACTTTGGATACAGGGTATCTTCCCATCAGGAAAAAAGAACTACTACGCCGTTCCCCTGTCTGAGTAACATTCAGGACAGTAGCACAAAACTATAATTTCATAAAGGGCTTGATGCATATTTCTTGTATCAAGCCCTTTTTGTTACATTTCGCGAAATAAATTTGTGCAGTTCCAAAAAAATAGCTACATTTGCACTGCTTAACTACTGGACTGAATGAGACAACTGAAAATAACCAAATCTATAACGAACCGGGAGAGTGCATCACTTGACAGATATCTCCAAGAGATAGGTCGGGAGAAGATGATTTCTGCCGAAGAAGAAGTGCGACTAGCGCAGCGAATCAAGCAGGGCGATGAGAAAGCACTTGACGAACTGACGAAAGCCAATCTACGGTTTGTTGTCTCTGTGGCGAAGCAATACCAGAATCAGGGATTGAGTTTGCCTGACCTTATCAACGAAGGAAACGTCGGACTGATAAAGGCGGCACACAAATTCGACGAGACCCGTGGGTTTAAATTCATCTCATACGCAGTCTGGTGGATACGGCAAAGCATCTTGCAGGCACTGGCCCAGCAAAGTCGCATGGTGCGGTTGCCCCTCAATCAGGTTGGTTCACTTCACAAAGTGAGCCGCGCGGCAAAAGAGTTCGAACAGAAAAACGAACGTATGCCAAGCATAGAAGAGCTTGCTGGCGACGTCGATTTACCAGAGGAGAAAATCGTAGAGGCAATAAAGGCCGACACGAGACATGTCTCCGTTGACGCTCCTTTCACGTCGGACGACAGCAATTCCCTGCTCGATGTTCTTCCGAATGGCAATTCTCCGAGCGCTGACAAAGATCTGCTGCGTGAGAGTTTGCAAAAGGAAATAGAGCGTGCGCTGGAAACTTTGAGTCCAAGAGAGCGTAATGTCATCAAAGCTTTCTTTGGAATAGGACAACAGGAGATGACCCTTGAGGAGATTGGCGACAAATACGGACTGACGCGGGAGCGTGTCCGCCAGATAAAGGAAAAAGCAATCAGACGGCTGCGGCACAACACCAACAACATGCTGCTTAAGTCGTTCTTAGGACAATGATACAATAAAGGCATCAGATATCTTATGAAATATATCAAGATTTACCTATCAGCCATATTGCTCTGCATAGCAATGACGTCTATGGCAAAGGGAAGCGTGAAGCAGAAAGTCTATATCTTCGGTTTCTCAGCTTCTTTCAACGACTCCATAGTGTACTTCACCACAGTACAGGAAGTTGAAGGATACCTGTCAAAAGACCGTAATCACTTTCTCGTAAATCGTGAGGAATATTCCAATCAGTTGCGCAATTACTTCGATAACCGTGGTCAGTTGCACAGAACATGCGTAACATTCTACGCATTGGAGAAGGACAAAGCCGAGAAGAGATACGAGAAACTGAAGGCGAAATACACTACAAAATCGAAGAACAAGTTTGATGTCACATACCTCACTAACGACGATTTCACTTTCAAGACTGTAACTCCTGACGAAGGAACATACTTCGTCGACCCTACGGAAGCAGAGCGCGCAGCAGAGGAATCAAGCAAAACCAAAAAGAAATAGCATGTCACAAGTCAACGACTTCATAGTAGCTGATTTCAATTTCCGTGTAATTTTCGCCGACACAACCTATAATAATATACGTCTTGTAGAGTCCCTTAGTGGCTTCGAAGTAGAGCATACCGACGGCGAAAGGCTATTTCAGCTGACCGTTGACGACACCTTGAGTCCCATACCACGGGAGCGCAGGAAGCGCATTCGACGTTTTGAGACCGGCAACGGAGACACGATTGTTGATAGAATTGACAACGGCGGATACCAATTTATCATTAAAGACATCAACGGCAGAGACTGTTGTCTGCTCGAAACCAATAAAGATTTCACCGACTGCAAGTGTGCCTTGAATGGCAATATGAACATGCGAAGCATCGGATTGAACACCGCTTTGATGATAACCTACGCCTTCGCAGCAGCCAACAAAGACACTCTACTTATCCATGCGTCACTAGTCAGATGCGACGGATACGGCTATGCGTTCATAGCAAAGAGCGGAACAGGAAAGAGTACGCAGGTAAGCATGTGGCTGAGATACATTCCTGGCTGCGACCTGATGAACGACGACAACCCAATTATACGCATTATCGACGGCAAGCCGTACATTTATGGCGGGCCATGGAGCGGCAAGACGCCATGCTACCGCAACACCCGCGCCCCGCTTGGAGCCATAACACGCATCGACCGGGCTAAGGTTAATTCCGTTGACAAGCTTAATCCCATCGAGGCATTCGCGAGTCTGCTTCCTAGTTGCTCATCGATGAAATGGGACATAGACATATACAATCGCATCTGCGACACTATAACAAAGATTGTAGAGACAACGAACATATACACACTTCATTGCCTTCCTGATAAAGAATCGGCGGAAATATGCCACAAGACAATAGCCAAATAACAGAGATACATTTCGACAACGCTACCCTGCTGCCACAAATCGTGAAGCTACTCAACGAAGGTCACACAGTGACACTGCGTCTCAAAGGTTTCTCCATGCGTCCTTTTCTAGAGGACGACCGCGACAAGGCACTGCTGACAAAGCCCGTTAACCCGAAGGTTGGAGACCCAGTGCTCGCCGAAATATCCAAAGGCCGCTTCGTCCTACACCGACTGATAAAGATTAACGGAGACAATGTTACGTTGCGTGGCGACGGCAATCTTGGCGATGAACATTGCAAAATGAGTGATATTTGCGGAGGCGTAATAGGCTTCTACCGCAAGGGACGCAACAAGATAGACCTTATAAGCGGAAAGAAGTGGAGAATTTACTCATTCTTCTGGACGCATCTCTACCCTATCCGCCGTTACCTCCTTGCAGTTTATCGGAGAATTTGGATACCATTGTTCGGAACAATTTGAAAAATACAATAATATAAAATAAGAGACAAATGAAAGTCAAACCAAATTTTGTTATTAGAGAAGTTTGCGGTCAAAACATACTTGTCGCTGAAGGAGAAGAGAATATCGACTTCAGCAACATAATAAGCATGAATGAGACCTCTTCATACCTGTGGAATAAAGTCGAAGGTTTGGATTCGTTCACTGTTGACGATATGGTCGACTTTTTGCGCCAATCGTATGATGTCGATATAGAAACGGCAAAGAAAGACTGTGAGACTCTTGCTGCGCAATGGGGCAAAATCGGAATTATAAGTGGTGATGACATACCTCAGATTGATGTCGAAATCTACTACACACAGCAGTATGGGGATGACGACAAACCAAAAGAAACAAAAAAAGAAAAGCCAAAGAAACACAGCTTCCTTGGCAAATTATTCCATAAGTAAGCCGCCTCTAAAAAGGCGGCTCGCTTTTTATAGATTCTCAAAGAACCACTGCGACACCTGCCTTAGCAAGTGATTTCTCGTGTTTCCGCCATATATGCTATGGTTGCGGTTAGTGTAGTAGTTCTCCTTAAAGTCCTTATCAGCCTGCACAAGAGCCTCGGCATACTCAAAAGTGTTCTGCGGATGCACGTTGTCATCGGCAACACCATGGCAGATAAGCAGTTTCCCATGCAACGCCTTCGCACGGTTTATCGGGTTGATGGCATAACCGTCAGGATTCTCCTGCGGAGTTCTCATGTACCGTTCTGTATAAATAGTATCATAATACTTCCAGTTTGTTGGTGGAGCAACAGCCACACCGGCCTTGAAGACAGGACGTCCCTCACTCATACTCATCAGCGTATTGAAGCCGCCATAGCTCCAACCCCATATTCCTATGCGTGTTGAGTCAATGTAACTTTGCCTTCCGAGCCATACGGCAGTTTCCACCTGGTCGTGCGACTCAAGCTCTCCAATCTTAAGATAAGTGCACTTCTCGAAGTCAGCGCCACGACCGCCGGTTCCGCGCCCGTCAACGCAAACGACAATGTAGCCGTGCTGTGCGAAGTAATAATCATAAAGACCACCGTTGCCCATAGAACCTACGCCCCAATTGTTGATGACCTGCTGGTTGCCCGGACCACTATACTGGAACATCACGACAGGATATTTCTTAGTAGCATCGAAGTCCGCCGGCTTTACCATCCAGCCGTTCAGCGTCACTCCGTCAGCAGTTGTCAACTGGAAGAACTCTTTCGGACGAAGCTTGAAGGCAGCCAGTTTATCCTCAAGCTTCTTGTTGTTAAGAACCTCGCGAACCTTCCGTCCGCTGTTATCCATAATGGTGTAGACATACGGATGATTAGCATCGCTCCATGTATTCATAAAATACTTGAAGTCACCAGAGAAATAAGCTGAGTTCCAACCCTTTGCCGGAGTAAGCAATTTGCTGTCTGATGCGCTGGCAATCCGAACCTCCCTATCCATCGGAGTATTGCCAACCGTCTGCACATATGCCTTTCCCGAGGCTTCGTCATATCCATAGACATCCGTCACCTCCTTGTCAGTCTTAAGCTTATTGAGCAGCTTTCCGTTGCTGTCATAAAGGTACAGCCCCATGACACCATCACGGTCGGAAGGCAGCAGGATATGTTTCTTGCCAATGATGACGCCCTCCATTGCCTCTTCCTTTACATACTTAGGATTGATTTCACTGATAATCAGTTTGCAATCACCGGTCTTTACGTCGGCAGTGTATATCTTCAGCTCATTCTGATGGCGGTTCATTGTGAAGAGAATTATCTTCGATGCATCCGCAGTAGTGCGTATTCGGGGAATATATCCGTCAGCATCGAGAGGCAGATGATACTGCATTGTGCTGCCGGAAGCAAGGTCGTACCTCCATGCCGATACCTTCGAGTTGTCCTGACCAGCCTTAGGATACTTGTAACTGTACAGTCCCGGGTAGTCGGAATACTCATCGAGCTCAGGGTTCGAGCCCTTGAACAGCTGGAGAGAATACGTCTTGACGTTGCTTTCGTCATACCGAATCCAACTCAGCGTCTTAGAGTCGGCACTCCATGCCAGTGCGTTGTTGAAGGAGAACTCCTCCTCGTTGACCCAATCAGGCAGTCCGTTTATGACCTTGTTGAACTCTCCGTCGGTTGTAATCTGCTTCTCTCCCGATGCGTCAACTATATAAATATTGTTCTTTCTGACAAATGCTATCTTCTTGCCGTCGGGCGAGAATGTCGGTATCTGCTCCGCTCCGTTGTCCGAAAGTTTGCGGAGAGTTTTGTCCTCCACATTATATATATAGAAGTCAGCTGTAAAAGAACGACGGTAAATGCGCTTATAGTTGGTCTCGATAAGCAGATATTTGCCGTCAGCCGTCATTTCGTAGTCGTCAAAACCGTCAAGTTTCTCGCCCTTGACATTGTCAATATTGAAGATAACTCCTGTTTCCTTGCCCGTCTTGAAAGAGTATTTCACGACCTTCTTGCCATCCTGGGAAATCTGGGCATATTCCGACGTGCCGTTAATCGGAGTCATTCCGGAAATGCGCTGAGCCGCGAAGTCGCCGTCGGTGAGCGACTTTAGTGAGATAGAATCACCGGCAAACATCATCGTTGCCGATACTATTGCTGCACACATAAAAAGAAATCGTTTCATTTTATTTATCATTTTATGTTTGCAAAAGTACTAAAAATTAGTATTTTTGCAAAGCAATGGAACAATTATATAATGATTTTGGTCACTGGATACGCAGGCAATTCCCTTTCCGGGTGCAGAAAATATCGATTGACGCGGGCTTTACCTGTCCCAACCGCGACGGCACTCTAAGCACTGGAGGCTGTATCTACTGCAATAATTCTGCCTTCAATCCGTCCTATTGTGACGGCAGAAAGACCGTCACGGAACAGCTTCGCGACGGCAAGGAATTCTTTTCACGCAAGTATCCCGATATGAAATACCTCGCCTACTTTCAAGCTCACACGAATACATACGGAAATATCGATAGGCTGAAGTCACTATACGAGGAAGCACTGAGTTGCGATGACGTTGTCGGAATCGTAATCGGCACGCGTCCGGATTGTGTCGACAACGAACTTCTTGATTATCTCGACCGACTTTCACACCACACTTTTGTCCTCATAGAATACGGAATTGAAAGTGCGAACGACAACACCCTACGTTACATAAACCGTTCTCACACTTTCGATTGTGCCAGAAAAGCCGTTGAGGCAACTGCTTCCCGCGGCATTGTCACTGGTGCTCACATCATTCTTGGGCTACCCGGTGAGGATGAAAACGAAAGCCTTCGGCAAGCACCCATTATTTCCTCGCTTCCGATTGACATACTTAAAATCCACCAGATGCAGATAGTCCGTGACACCCGCCTTGCTGAGATATACGCCGAAAAACCGTTCCATGTCTATACAGTGGATGAGTATATCCACCTCATAGGTACGTACATACAACGTCTGCGACCGTCCCTCGTACTTGAGAGGTTCGTTAGTCAGAGTCCTGCTGACCTTCTTATCGCGCCGAAATGGGGATTGAAGAATTACGAGTTTACAAATCTTCTGAATAATTACCTTAAGGAAAACAACATATCGCAAGGTCAATTAGCGGATAAAGGGGCATAAGCAGTATGTCAATTATTTTCAAATAGCAATACTATTCGAAACGTATCTGTATCTCATTGACTGTCAACGTCTACGCAAAATGGCAGCTTTGGGCTTGCAGTACATCAACTTTTGAGCGATAAAAGATGAGCTATTACAACGCAAAAGGTGTCCTTTCGCACTGCAAAAGGACACCTCCGGTTTTGATGTAAATATCTTTCTTAAAATCGGATGAATATTGGAGCAGCTCCCAGCACTGCTTTACTAGACATTCAACTTCATAATATCATCCATCGCCAGCATTTTGGATACACTCAACTTTCTATTTGTCTTCATGAACTTATCGACCTTATCGATATTCTTTCCTGTGAAGAAATGACGGTTCATAGCCTGATTTGCAACCCACTGGATACGCGCCAGCTGCAAGTCTCGTTCCATTTGGCTCCGCTTTTCGAAACCTCGAAGCGGATACTGGCTCATGAGATAGAATACGATACAGTCCGGAACGATGTACTCACGGGTCATAACCTTGCGCTGCTCGTAGGGGTAATACTTCTTGTAAGCGGGGTAATCGGCTCCGAGATACTTGTCGAGGGATATGCCGATGGTCTGGTCTCCGACAATGACACTTTGGTCGAGCGCCGACAACTGGGCATAGATGCGCGGTATCTTGAGCTCCGGTATCATCTTCTTAAGCTGAGTAAAGGTAGTGTTGAACTGAGAGTTCAGCGAGTCCATGTCGGCATACATCGTCTCAGCGTATGTCATGAGACTTTGCAGACGGGTATCTTGATAAAAGTTAATGAACTTGTTGTTGATGTCGGGGTCAGTGGCATCTCCGAGTTGTAGGACGTCTTCAATAAGGGTTCTGGTTTCCATTGGGTATTCGGTGTTCATCTCCTGAAGTGCCGAATAGTCTGCGGTAGTAAGATAACGATATTCCAAGCGGTCGTAACGCTCTATCTTCACCAACGGAGCCTCTCCATCTTCATCGGCCTGGAATTTCATCTGACAGCCAACGCAGAGGACTAGCAATAGAACCAATATAGAATAAACTTTTTTCAACAGTACAATGTTCCCGTTTGGAATAACAGTTGCAAAAGTACTTAAATTTATTTTAAAACACAAATATTTTGCTAAAAAAGTTAAATTCAACGGCATTAAAATTTGCTTTAAACTTAAAATAGTGAAAAACTGACTAACTTTGTAGTGGAAACAATAATTATACTTACATGAGAAATTTAGCAACTATCTTTATGCTGGCAGTTGCTTCGGCGTCGTTCGGACAAGCCCAGATGCAGATGTCAGTTGAAGTCACAAATCCTACAAAACAAGCACGCAAGGACGCGCCGGTAGTAGTACAGGTGCCTAAAAACGATGCATGGCAAAATGCCGTGGTAACCCTTAACGGTAAGGAAATACCGTCGCAGCTCGACGATTTGGACCAGGACGGCTGGAAGGACGAGCTCGCTTTCACCACGGATATTGACAAGAAGGAAACTCAGAAGTTCAATATCACGCTGAAGAAGGAAGCCGTCGACTCGGCATATCCTAACCGCACGTTCGCCGAGATAGTACTCCGCAACCCGAAGATTAAAATCAAGAATAAGCACAACTACTATCTTCAGGAACTCAGTTTGGACAAGAACTGCTTCGATCCGTATCACTTGCCGCACCACCACGGTGTAGCATTCGAAAACGAGCTCATAGCTATGCGCATCTATTTCGACGAGCGGCAGACCATCGACTTATATGGAAAGTACAACAAAGGCTTGGAACTCAAAGCTACTCAGTTCTATACGGACCCACAGCAGAAGGCTGCCGGATATGGCGACGACATTCTTTGGGTTGGCAACACCTTCGGCTTCGGAGCTCTCAGAGGATGGGATGGAAACAAGCCAACGATGATTTCAGACGTAAACAGTCGTGACCAGCGCATCATAAGCTATGGACCAGCACGCACAATAGTAGAAGTTGAGGACAGAGGATGGAAGCCTGAGGGCAGCAAAATCAGGATGAACCTCCGCATACGCTATACTTTGTGGGCCGGACATCGCGATATGGACGTTGACGTTCACCTCTCTCACCCGGCTGAGGGCATAGGATTCTCAACGGGTCTCATACACATGAAGAATTCAGAAGAATTCTCCGACCACGACGGACTGCGCGGACAGTGGGGCTACGACTGGCCTGCCGGAGCTAATGACACTATTGGAAAGAAACAGGAAACAATCGGAATGGGTATATATATCCCTGAGAAGATACGCCTGAAGGAAGTCCCTGCCGACAAGGACAACTATACTTTCGTCATTGGAACACCAGGAAACGACATGCACTACACGCTGACGTATAGCAGTGATGATGAGACGTTTGGCTATCATAACTCCAAGGATTGGTTCAAGTATCTCAAAGAATGGCGCAAGGAGGTTGAGACTCCTGTTATCGTCAAGGTATTAAGTCCAGAGCCAATGGCAACAAACAACACGACTAAGTAATGATATTCTACTTCTCAGGAACGGGAAACACCAAGTGGGCGGCTAAGGACTTAGCCGCCTCTACTGACGACAAGCTCATCAACATGGCTGATGCCATACCGGGAGACTGTAGCTATAATCTTACCGACGACGAGCGGCTGGGGTTCGCATTTCCTATTCACGGCTGGCGAGTACCGATAATCGTAATCCGGTTCATTGAAAAACTGAAGTTGAACTATACCGGACAATATTGCTACGCTGTGGTAACGGCAGGCGATTCCATCGGACTTGCCGACGAAAGACTCGACAAGCTGCTTGCATCAAAGGGCATCAGGCTCGACGCCTGTTTCTCGCTCATCATGCCGGAAAGTTATGTCGGTCTGCCGTTCATGGATGTTGACACGCTCAAAAAAGAAAATGAGAAAAAGCAGAAGGCTGCGTCTGACCTTGATACATATATAAAATGTATAGTCAAACGAGAGAAAGGCGTGAGTATGGTGACACACGGGCCGTTGCCTGGGTTCTTCTCCGGACCCGTCGGCGCTTTCTTCTTGAAGCACCTCATAACCGATAAGCCGTTCCATGTCGACAAGGACAGATGTACGGGATGCGGCACATGTGAGAAGCTTTGCCCAGTAAACGACATCGACATTGCCGACGACGGAGAGAAGGCAACACCACAATGGAAACACAACGGCAAGTGCCTTACATGCTTTTCGTGCTATCATCACTGTCCCGTCAAGGCTATTAGCTATGGGCACAGAACAAAAGGCAAGGGGCAGTACTTTTACAACAGAAATCATATAAAGTAGAAAAGGAAACATCATTTCATAAAGAATATGAAGAAAATACTACTCACTATTTGCGCCATAATGGCTGCAATAAGTTCCTTTGCAGCAAAGGCGAATTCATTTCCATTCACCGTCAGTCAGCCTGACGGTACACAGTTGACCGTCATTCTGCATGGTGATGAGAACATAAACTGGTACACTACGACCGACGGGATGCTCGTTCTGCAAAACGGCAATGGCTATTACGCTGCCGTAGTGAACAGCGACGGAAGCCTGTCGGCAACCAATCAGCTTGCCCACGAGGCTCTCACGCGTTCGACTGAGGAACGTAACATAGCGTTAAGTCAGGACCGCACAGCCTTTGCAAAGTATGCAGAGGCACGCCTAGGTCAGCCTTTTGAGTTGTATAACGCCACCAACAGCAACCCGCTCACAAAGGAAATGCAGATTAGAAACTTAAGCACGCTCTTCCCGCACACGGGTAGTCCGAAGGCTCTCGTCATACTCGTAGAGTTCTCCGACACAACTTTCACAATCGGAAATCCAAAGCTCAGCTTCAACGAGTACCTCAACAACGACAGCGGCGGCATTGTTTCACACGGTTATGGTGAGCAGAACAACCCGAAAGGTGTCCGTGGCTACTTCAAGGATGTCAGTTTCGGACAGTTCACACCGCAGTTCGACCTTGTCGGACCTGTACGTCTCGCCAATCCGCTGGCATACTACGGCAAGGGCGGCGACAATATGAAGGCACTCTTCAAGGATGCGTGCACTGCCGTTGACGACAGCGTTGACTTCAGTAAGTACGATGCCAACAACGACGGATATGTCGATTTGGTTTACATTATTTATGCGGGACACTCTCAAAGTGAGACCGGCAACAGCAGCGACGATATTTGGCCGAAGTCGGGAGGTCAGGCTCTTGACACCTGTGATGGAAAGGTTATATACCGCTATGGTGTCAACAATGAGCTATCAGGTTCTGAAAGGTCAAGAACAAAACGTATAAACGGCATCGGATTGTTCTGCCATGAATTCTCGCATACCATGGGTCTGCCTGACATATATGCTACATCAGGTTCTACCGGCTACAATAAGGACGACTTCGGAATGGAGTATTGGGACCTGATGGATGGCGGAGAGTATGTCCGCAGTGGCAGATATCCAACAGCATACACGGCCTGGGAGCGCGAGGTCATGGGCTGGATGAATGTTGATACGCTTTCGGACACGACTCATGTGGACATGGCTTACATCGATAAGAAAGCCCCGAACGCCAAGGCTTATAAGGTTTTGAACGACAGTGTGAGGAATGAGGCAATGTATTTGCAGAACATTCAGAACAAGAAATGGAACACTTATCTGCCTGGTCATGGACTTCTTGCATATCGTGTCAGCTACGCCAAGGATGACGTCAACTACTCCGACCGTCCTAACAATGGCACGAAGCCGCGCGTGGTAGTTATCCCTGCCGACGGAAAACTTGGTGCCATGGCATCTTACGCGCATGATATAAGTCCGGTAAACTACTTTGCTGACATGGCCGGCGACACATACCCGGGAACGACGGGGGCTGACTCTATCCTTTCGTTCACGACTTTCAGCGGAACAACCGTCAACAAGCCAGTTCTGAATATCGCTGAGGACAGCGCGGGAATTGTATCATTCGACTTCCTCGGAGTCAAGAAGGTGGTTAGTAATATTAATAATGTAGAGAAGCCTCTTGATATCAAACCTGCTGACAATCGTATCTTCTCGATAACGGGTGCTTATCTTGGAACTGACAAGACACGCCTGCCAAAAGGCATATACATCGTCAACAAGAAGAAAATCATTATTAAATAAAGAAATGAAAAAGGCGCTGCGGAAATCCGCAACGCCTTTTTTCAATAAACTCTCGGTCCGAAAATCGAAGTTCCTACACGCACAAGAGTACTGCGGCACTGCACCGCTATCTTGTAGTCGTGGGACATTCCCCAAGAGCGTTCTTTGAATTCAGGGTCGTCGGCGAAGTACTTTGCCTTCACCTCGTCGAAGAAATCGGCAGCCAGAGTCATCTCACGGCGTATCTGTTCCTGGTCATCAACGTTGGAAGCCATCATCATCAGTCCGCAGATGTGCACGTTCTGCAAGTCATGCCATTGTCCGTCGTCAAGCAAATGACGGCAGGCGTCGAGTGTAAGACCGTACTTTGTCTCTTCTTCGGCTATGTGCAGCTCAAGCAGAACCTTTATGACACGGTCATGCTTAGCAGCCTGCTTGTTTATTTCCTTAAGCAATTTCAAACTGTCCACAGCCTCAATCATTGAGATATAAGGAGCTATGTACTTCACTTTGTTGGTCTGCAAGTGACCTATGAAGTGCCACTCGATGTCATCAGGCAGCTCCGTCACCTTCTTGGCGAGCTCCTGCTCGTGGCTCTCGCCGAAGATGCGCTGTCCTGCGTTGTATGCAGCTTCGATGTACTCCTTTGGGTGGAACTTGCTGACAGCTACCAACCGGACACCTTTTGGAAGGTTGTCAAGGACCTCACGTAAATTCTTTGCTACATCTACCATATTGCTTTTTATTTTGCTTCCTGTGCCTTATGCTCAAAGACATCCATTATCTTAGTTTCAGTAATGGCTGCTATGACATAGTCAATCATAGTCGATTTCATTACTTCTTCAACATTCTTGACTGCGGTCTGTACGGAACTGCCCTGTACGAGATAAGTAACGGTTGACCGTTTCTCCTTTTCTGTCTTCTCATCGATAGTGATGAACGACAGCTTAGCTTTGTACCAGCGGTCGTCTGTGCCTGCATCGCTGAAGAAAACCTCACCGTATGGGGCGGGGGTGATTGCCTTCACGTCGAAATCACCACTGATATAGTGGCTCATCTCGCGTGTAATGCTTTCTTCAGCCTCGCCAAAGCTAAGTGCATCAACGACATATTGCTCTGTCACCTTTTTCTGTTGACCATCCTCCATGGTCTTGTCATAACGTACGCGGGTTTCAAACCACTGTGCTGTTCTTGTCCTCATATTTCTTAGTTTTTCTCATTTTTTATTTTTCAACGTGCAAAGATAATAAAAAAATCTGTACCTTTGCAATTTAGTTAGAAAGAATAAGATTATGCCAGAAATATCAGTTCGCGGACTGGAAATGCCCGAATCGCCTATCAGAAAGCTTGCGCCGCTTGCAGCAGACGCCAAGAAGAGAGGCATAAAGGTGTACCATCTCAACATTGGACAGCCAGACCTCCCTACCCCACAATGCGGTTTGGATGCCCTGAAGAAGATTGACCGCAAAATACTAGAATATTCACCGAGTCAAGGTTACCTAAGTTACAGGCAGAAGCTTGTACCATATTATAAGAAGTTTAACATCGATGTCACTCCTGATGACATAATAATCACGTCGGGAGGGTCCGAGGCTGTGCTCTTCGCATTTATGGCTTGCCTTAACCCCGGTGATGAGATTATCGTACCGGAGCCTGCATACGCCAACTACATGGCTTTCGCAATATCAGCCGGAGCGAAGATTCGTACAATCGCAACAAGCATCGAAGAGGGCTTCGCACTTCCTAAAGTCGAGAAGTTTGAGGAACTTATCAACGAGAAGACGCGCGCCATTATGATTTGCAACCCTAACAACCCGACGGGCTATCTGTACACCAGGCGCGAGATGAATCAAATCCGTGACCTCGTACGCAAGTACGATTTGTATCTCTTCTCGGACGAAGTTTACCGCGAGTATATATACACTGGCTCTCCTTATATAAGTGTATTGAATCTCGAAGGACTTGAGGACAATGCGGTACTGATAGATTCTGTATCAAAGAGATACAGTGAATGCGGAATTCGAATCGGAGCTCTTATAACACGAAACACTGAGATTCGCAAGGCTGTCATGAAGTTCTGCCAGGCTCGCTTGTCTCCTCCGCTTATCGGACAGATTGTTGCCGAGGCATCGCTGGATGCGCCGGAGAGCTACTATCGCGATGTTTACGATGAGTATGTGGAGCGCCGTAAGACTCTCATCGACGGTCTGAACCGAATTCCAGGCGTCTATTCACCAATTCCTATGGGCGCTTTCTACACTGTAGCAAAGCTGCCGGTTGACGACAGTGAGAAGTTCTGCCGTTGGTGCCTGACCGACTTCAACTATGAAGGCGAGACCGTTATGATGGCTCCAGCCTCTGGTTTCTATACCACACCGGGCGCCGGAATTAACCAGGTACGTATAGCATACGTACTGAAAAAGGAAGACCTGCAACGGGCTCTGGTAGTATTGAGAAAGGCTCTGGAGCAGTACCCGGGTCGCACAATGGACGATTAACAGTTTAAGAAAAGAAATATTATACGTGAACTTTCCTCTGTTCATAGCACGACGAATACACAGCAATTCAGACAAACGTCACAAAGTCTCTAAGCCTGCTATAACTATAGCAACTCTGGGTGTTGCCCTCGGCTTGGCGGTTATGATTGTTTCGGTAAGCGTTGTGCTCGGTTTCAAGCACACAATACGTGATAAGGTAATCGGTTTCGGCGGTCATATCACCGTCGCCGACTACATGACGCTCAACACTTCTGACCAATATTGCATTCAGATGGACGACTCCATGATGAGTGTTCTTAAGAAGTTGCCGGGCATAAAGCACGTGGGCAGGTATGCAATGAAGCAGGGAATACTGAAGACGGATGATGATTTCCTTGGCATAATGTTAAAGGGTATCGGCCCGGAATACGACGATACGTTCATAAGGAACAACATTGTGTCGGGTAGTTTGCCAAATTTCTCTGATAAGAAGAGCCAGAACGAGATTGTTATCTCGAAGTACATGGCTGACAAACTCAATGTCAAGGCTGGTGACAAGATATTTGCCTATTTCATAAACTCACAGGGTGTCCGCACGAGAAAGTTCACTATAGCCGGCATATACGAAACTAACTTGCAGCGATTTGACCAGACCCTGTGCTTCACAGACCTTTATGCGTGCGTGAAACTTAACGGATGGCCTGACGGAACGGCTAGCGGCGCAGAGCTGGAGGTGACCGACTTCAGCCAGCTAAAGCAGATTGCCGATAATGTTGCGTATAAAATAAACCGCACAACAGACAAGTATGGTAATACATACTCTACCATGACAGTGCAGGAAATGAACCCGCAGATATTCTCGTGGCTCGACCTCATGGACTTAAACGTATGGATTATACTTGCTCTGATGGTAGCCGTCGCAGGCGTAACGATGATTTCCGGACTTCTGATAATCATCCTCGACAGAACGCAGATGATTGGTATTCTGAAGGCGCTCGGTGCCCGCAATAAAACCATAAGGCACATCTTCTTGTGGTTCTCAACGTTTATCATCGGCCGCGGACTCATACTTGGCAATGTAATAGGTTTGGGAATACTCTTCCTGCAGAAGTATACAGGGCTTGTAAAGCTTGACCCTCAGACTTATTATGTTAGCACTGTGCCTGTTGAAATAGACTGGCTTCTAATACTTGCGCTCAACGTTGCTACATTATTAATATGTGTATTCGTACTCATCGCGCCAAGTTACCTCATTTCAAACATACACCCAGCTAAGAGCATGCATTACGAATAGGGTTTTCATTGATTTTGCACAAAAACGCTCCCGTTGAGCAAAAAACTGTTCAAAAGGTTTGCGTAAGTGTAAATAATGTAATAACTTTGCACGAAATTAACGAATGTGTGCAAAGCATGAACTCAAAAAACAGCTTTAACTCGTACATAGAAGAAAGCATTAAAGGTAATTGGGACTTAGACGCTCTTACAGATTATAAAGGCGCGACGCTGCAATACCACGATGTAGCCCGCAAGATAGAGAAACTTCATATTCTATTTGAGCACAGCAATATAAAGCACGGCGACAAGATAGCACTTTGCGGACGCAATTCTTCAATGTGGGCGGCTGCATTCCTGGCTACGCTTACGTACGGCGCAATAGCTGTTCCTATCCAACACGAATTTACTACGGAGCAAATATATAACATTGTCAACCACTCTGAAGCGAAGCTGCTCTTCGTAGGTGATGTAGTGGCAACGACAATCGACGCGACGCAGATGCCCAACTTGGAAGGCATCATATACATCCCAGATTTCTCGCTGATAACATCACGCTCGGAGGACCTCACGTACGCAAGAGAAAACCTTAACGCCCTTTACGGGCACAAATATCCGAAGTATTTCCATCAAGAGAATGTCAAATACTATATGGATAAGCCGGACGATATAGCTATGATTAACTATACCAGCGGCACCACCGGATTCTCTAAAGGCGTGATGCTGCCTTACCGTTCGCTTACAAGCAACATCGAATGGGCATTCCAGTGCATCAAGCCACATGTCAAAGACGGTAGCAATGTACTTAGTATGCTGCCAATGGCGCACATGTATGGCCTTACCTGCGAGTTCCTTTCAGAGTTCATCTTTGGCAATCACCTGTTCTTCCTGACACGTCTGCCGAGCCCAACGCTTATCGCTGAGGCTTGTGCGGAGATACAGCCAGCTATCGTAGTTGCCGTTCCAATGGTCGTAGAGAAGATAGTCCGTAAGAAAATCTTCCCGAAGATACAATTGCAGCACATGCACTTCCTGCTTAACATGCCTATGATAAGCAAGAAAATCAAGGCAAAGATATGCCAGGAGATACGCAACGTGTTCGGCGGAAACGCATACGAAGTACTTGTTGGAGGTGCTGGTCTGAATCCGGAGATAGAGGAATTCCTCACCAGTGTTGGTTTCCCGATAACCATGGGATACGGAACGACAGAGACGGGGCCTATGATTACGTACAGCGATTACCACGATTTCGACAGCGGTTCGTGTGGAACGCCGGTTGTAAACATGGAAGTCAAGATACAGAGCAGCGACCCTGAGAACGTTCCAGGCGAGATAATAACCCGCGGCGACAACGTCATGACAGGCTACTTCAAGAACCCTGAGGCCACAAAGGCTGTGCTTGACGAAGAAGGATGGTTCCATACCGGGGACTTAGGAACCATGAGCAGCGACGGTCACGTTTATATCCGGGGACGCATAAAGAACATTCTTCTTGGCGCAAACGGGCAGAACATCTACCCCGAAGAGATTGAGAACAAACTCAACTCGATGATGATGGTGAACGAAAGCTTGATAATACAGAAGGGCGACAAGCTCATCGGACTCATACATCCAGACATGGAAGAGGCTCATTCGTTAGGTCTCAACGAGAACGATGTAGAGAAAGTGATGGAGCAGAACCGCCTTGAGCTCAACAAATCACTGCCTGCATTCTGCAAGATATCAACCGTCAAGATTCACCCGGACGAGTTTGCCAAGACTCCTAAGAAGAGTATCAAGCGTTACCTCTACCAGGATGCGGTTTAAGAGTAATCAAAATCGCGTTTAGTAGCGATAGAAATCCAATATAATAGTAACATAAAGAAAGAGCCGTTTAAGTGTTTTACTCAACTTAAACGGCTCTTTCTTTATGTCTAAACGTCAACGACCATTCCCTCGTTGGTAAGGAACGTATTTGGGAAAATCGCCTTCGCCTCCTTCAATAGTTTTGTCTCATCATTATACCGGGCGCTATAATGACCCAGCAGAAGTTTCCCTACATGAGCGTCACGGGCAACTGTTGCAGCCTGTTCAGCGGTACTATGATAGTACATACGTGCCCTATCCTCATAGTCGCTAGCGTAAGTACTCTCGTGATAAAGCACCGTCACGTCCTTAACAACCTTCCATAAGTCCGGTATATACTTCGTATCAGAACAGTAGGCATAGCTTCTTGGAGCATCAGCGGGCGTCACCAGTCGCGAGTTAGGTATCTCATCTCCATCTTCAGTTGTCCATCCGGCTCCGTTCTTAATGTTGTTAATCTGACTGTAGGGTATGCCATAGAAGTCTATCATATCCCTGCGGATATGCGGAAGCGTTGGTTTCTCACGTAAGATATAGCCACAACACGGTATGCGATGTTGCAAAGGAACACTCTCTATAGTAACGCTTCTGTCCTCATATACGACTTTATTCTTCGTCGTATCTACAGGATGGAAACACACTTCAAAGCTGTAATCGTTGCAGAACGTATGCAACAGCATATCGAGAACCGGTCCGAGCTCTTTCGGTCCGTACACATGAAGGGGAGCAGTACGCCCCATCAGACCGAAAGTTGATATCATTCCTATCAGCCCGAAGCAATGATCGCCATGCATGTGGCTTATGAACACCGCCTGCAAACGCTGGAAATTGATTTTGCTCCGACGCAGTTGCATCTGGGTTCCTTCGGCACAATCCAGCATAAACATCTTTCCGCGGATTTCTACTATCTGCGAAGAAGCATTATGTTTGAGCGTCGGCAGAGCACTGCCACAGCCGAGAATGTAAACCCTGAATGGCTCCATGACGATTATTTCTTTATTACACGGGAATAAGCATAGATACCGTCACGGTTCTCAAGGAACAGAGAATCATCGTCAAGACGGTCTATATCGAATGTGTCTTTGTTGAGAACAAGATGACCATTGAATATGCGCCATGAAGTCCAAGGCTGCGTTTCACCTTGCTGATGCGACTGTACGGTACCTCCCTTCTGTATTTCGAAGTTCTTGTCAAGGCTCGACCAGTTTGCCTCAAGAGTCGTAAGGTTAATCACCTTAGTAGCTATCGTGTCTTGCATGTCATCGACACGGTATGTGACAGCCATCTGGTCGCCTTCAAGAATACCGCCCATGACTGTTATGGAGTCATCCATGTCAATTTCAAAGGTATATACCTTCCCGTCCTCCGCCTTCATAACGAGCGTGTGCATTGCACCTTCGGTACATACGCCGTAAACCGTTGAGTCTTGCTGCGCAGCACTTTCAGAAGTCTGAGTACTGTCAGCATCATTATCATTGGCTTTAGTTGCCGATGGCTTACAGCCTGCGACGATACCTAAAACAGCTAAGAAAAATAGTAGAATTGTTGTCTTTTTCATTATAAAATTGTCTTTAGTTTATTATCATTTGCACTTTGTCCTGTCATTGAACTTGCTATTTGGAAGAGCCATTTTCCTTTTCAAGTTCCTTAGCTTTATCCCAAAGCTCATCCATTTGAGCTAAAGTTAAGTCAGAAATGCTTTTTCCCTGTCTCTCAGCCTCCTGCTCTATATAAGTAAAGCGATAGATGAACTTCTTATTTGTCTCCTCCAATGCGTTGTCCGGGTTAAGATGATAGAGACGTGCCGCATTGACAACGGAAAATATAAAGTCGCCAAGTTCCTTGGTGGAGTTTTCCTTGTCGTCCTTTTTCAGTTCCGTTTCAAGCTCGCCAAGTTCCTCACGCACCTTCGCCCAGACATCATCCCGGTTCTCCCAATCGAACCCGACGTTGCGCGCTTTGTCCTGAATGCGATAAGCCTTGATAATCGACGGCAATGAACTTGGCACACCGGAGAGCACCGTTTTGTTTCCGTCGCGCTCCTTCTGCTTGCGCTTTTCCCATGAACTTTCTACCTCAGTATCAGTTGTTGGAATAGGGTCATTATTCTCGTCAACCTCATCTTTGTAAACTACCTGTCCCTTACTGTTGATGGTAAGATTCGAATCGGTAACATACCACTTAGGATCGGAACCCGAAGTATTGGAGTTTCCCCAGTCAATAAAGTCGTGACGGAACATCAACTTGTCGCTCTGATGGTTGCAGACGTCAGCAATGTCGAAGTCGCCGGTCTCCTCCCCCATTATCGAATACAGAACGACATGCTCCATTACGTCACCAAGTTCCTTGCAAATCTCCTTGTGGTCGTCATGCATTATGGCGTCGGCAAGTTCGTAAACTTCCTCTATAGTATTCGGTCTAAGGCTTTCGAAGGTCTGCTTCCTGTCCCAAGGGCACTCCTTACGTAGGCGTTCCTGAATGTCAAGAAGCCGCTCAAAAGCTTTAAGTTTTTCTTCTTTGCTGTGTTTCATCACTGCAAAGTTAATGGAAACAAAAGACAATACAAAATAAAACGCCAAGTTTTATTCATTCCACAACTAGCAATCTATGTATCATAAAGTTATGAAAAAGATTGGTGGAAACAGTGTTTTTTTGTAATTTTGCAACGTTTTTATAGGACAACAACAATATAATTATAGCTTAACAATGGAATTAGCAAGCAAGTATGACCCCAAAGAGGTAGAGTCAAAATGGTATAAGTTCTGGCTCGACAACAAGTTATTCTCTTCCGAACCCGACGGCAGAGAGCCGTACACGATAGTCATTCCGCCACCAAACGTGACCGGAGTACTTCACATGGGTCACATGCTGAACAACACAATACAGGACATCCTCGTCCGCCGCGCCCGTATGGAGGGCAAGAACGCATGCTGGGTACCTGGCACCGACCATGCCTCGATTGCTACTGAGGCAAAAGTCGTAGGCAAACTGGCAGAGCAAGGCATTAAGAAAACCGACCTTACACGCGGGCAATTCTTAGAGCATGCATGGGACTGGACCCGCGAGCACGGTGGCATTATCCTCAAGCAGTTGCGCCGTCTTGGATGTTCATGCGACTGGGACCGCACCGCCTTCACCATGGACGAAACCCGCAGCCGTGGCGTCATCAAAGTGTTTGTCGACCTGTACTACAAGGGCTACATCTACCGCGGTGCCAGAATGGTCAACTGGGACCCAAAGGCACAGACGGCATTGTCCGACGAAGAGGTTATCTATAAGGACGAACACTCGAAGCTTTACTATCTTAAGTACTACGTATCTGCCGACGACCAGCAGAAGGTTAGCCGCAAAGACGAAGGCAACGTAATGCATAAGGACAGCAAGGGATACTACGCCGTTGTCGCTACAACACGTCCGGAGACTATCATGGGTGACTCTGCAATGTGCATAAACCCTGAGGACGTGAAGAACACATGGCTTAAAGGACTTCATGTTATCGTGCCTCTCGTCAACCGTGTGATACCTGTTATCGAGGACACGTATGTTGATATACAATTCGGTACGGGCTGTCTGAAGGTCACACCGGCACACGATGTCAACGACCACGCACTCGGACTGAAGCACCATCTTGAAACTATTGATATATTCAACGACGACGGCACAATCTCTGAAGCTGCCGGACTGTATGTCGGACAGGACCGTATGGACGTCCGCAAGCAGATTTCCATCGACTTGGAGAACGCCGGATTGATGGAAAAAGTTGAGGACTACGACAACAAGGTCGGTTTCTCGGAGCGTACAAACGTACCTATCGAGCCAAAGCTGAGCACACAGTGGTTCCTCAAGATGCAGCACTTTGCAGACATAGCATTACCTCCGGTGATGAACGACGAGATAGAATTCTATCCGAAGAAGTACAAAAACACGTACCGTCACTGGCTTGAGAACATCAAGGACTGGTGTATTTCACGTCAGCTGTGGTGGGGTCACCGCATTCCGGCATACTATTTCCGGGACAAGGAATGCAGAAAACAGTTCGTTGTAGCCGAGGATGCCGACAAGGCACTTATCCTTGCGCAGAAGGTTAACCCTGATGTAAAAGCTGAAGACTTGGAACAAGAGAGCGACTGCCTTGACACATGGTTCTCTTCTTGGTTGTGGCCAATATCGGTATTCGACGGTATCAACAATCCCGACAACCCCGATATCAACTACTATTACCCAACTTCAGACCTCGTAACGGGCCCGGATATCATCTTCTTCTGGGTCGCACGAATGATAATGGCAGGCTATGAGTACCGCCATACATACCCATTCAAGCACGTCTACTTTACCGGCATCGTCCGGGACAAGCTCGGTCGCAAGATGAGTAAGTCACTTGGTAACTCGCCAGACCCAATAATGCTTATCGATAAATATGGTGCTGACGGCGTGCGCATGGGAATGATGCTCTCCGCACCTGCCGGAAACGACATTCTCTTTGATGAGTCGCTCTGCGAGCAGGGCCGTAACTTCAACAACAAGATATGGAACGCATTCCGACTTGTCAAGGGTTGGCAGACTGCCGACATAGAGCAACCGGAGGTGAACCACATCGCCGTTGAGTGGTTTGAGGCCAAGCTGAAGGTCGTCAACAAGGAGATGGAGGAGCAGTTCAAGCAATACCGTATCTCAGAAGCACTTATGACAGTTTATCGTCTCTTCTGGGACGAGTTCTCAGCATGGTACCTTGAGATGGTAAAACCTGCATACGTCGACGGCAAGCAGCAGCCTATCGACAAGAAGACATACGATGCAACGCTTGGCTTCTTCGATACTTTGCTTAAGATGCTGCATCCGTTCATGCCGTTCATCACCGAGGAACTGTGGCAGCATCTCTATGAGCGGAAGGAAGGCGAGAGCATCATGCGCGCCGAACTGCACATCGACGCTCCTACCGCTGACGAGCAGAAGTCGGTTGATACTTTTGAGCACGTCAAGGAAGTTGTCGCCGGCGTTCGTGCCATCCGCAACCAGAAGAACATTGCTCCGAAAGTAAAGCTCGAGCTGGACGCCATCAAGCAGAACCCGTTCGAGGCTTACAACGACGTCATTACTAAGATTGCCAACTTGAAGGTAATTAACGTTGTACCGGAGAAGGCTGCTGACGCAAGTGCGTTCATGATTGGCGTTGAGGAATTCGCAGTACCTGTCGGTGACCTTATCGATGTCAAAGCAGAAATCGAAAAGGCAGAGAAGGAATTGCAGCACCTCGAAGGCTTCCTCGCCGGCGTTGAGAAGAAACTTTCCAACGAGAACTTCGTCTCTCACGCTCCAGCCGCCGTTGTCGACCGCGAGCGCAAGAAGAAGAGCGACTCTGAGGAAAAGATTGCAGCCCTTAAGGCAAGCATCGCCGAGCTCAAGAAGAAGTAAGTTTAAACTTACAGAACACAAATGAAATCACTCACACCCTACTCCACTACGTGTGTAACACGCATACCATCCCCCTCCCGCTCGGGAGGGGGCAAGGGGGTGGGTATTCTCTTTTTACTCATATCTTTATCCTTGTTCTCATGCAGCAGTGACGACGATACCCCTAAAGATACCGACTACGCCAAGACGGTGTTCATCTACATGCCGTGGACTGGAAGCGAGACAAGTTCATTTGGCAGTTTGCTTAACTTCTTCAATAAGAACCTGTCCGACATTCAGTCGGCTATGAAGTCCGATGCTGACAACCACAACGTTAGGACAATAGTTTTCCTTGCATCTGACAGTAACAACGGCAGTCTCTTTGAGATGAAGCCTGACGGCACAAAGCAAACTATAAAAGAATATGACTCTGGAGAAATGACGACGACACAGGCGCTAAGTTCACTTCTCACAGAAGTTTACTCATATTCACCCACCCCAACTTTCTCAATGATAATCGGCTCCCATGCCGACGGATGGCTGCCTGCCGGAAGTATACCACAGCATAGCAGAAGCTTTGGCGGACAAACTAAAGCAATGAAAACCGACATTGAGACTCTTGCCGAAGCAATAGAATCATCACCAATAAAGAAAATGCAATATGTCTGTTTCGACGACTGCTACATGGCAAACGTCGAAACAACATACGCTATGCGCAATGCAACCGACTGGTTCATAGCGTCGACTAGCGAGATAATGGAGGACGGACTGCCGTACGGAACAATATGGAAGTACTTGTCGGCCGTTACGCCTGACTACTCAAAAATTGTTGATGGCTATGGCGCTTTCTACTCTACTTTCTCATCACCTTACGGCTCCTTGGCAACTATTGATTGCTCAAAGATTGGCAATCTGGCTGATTTGATGAGGAATTTCAATAAAAAATATGACCAGATAAGCAGCGACCAGCTACGACAGGTACAAGTGTTGGACGGCTACAGCAACCATGTCTTCTACGATTTGGGCAACTACGTCAGCGTTGTTTGCAACGGCGACACGGCTTCCAACAGTGCTTTGTTCCAGGCTATCAGTCAGGTTGCTCCCTATAAGTTCTGCACTCCGGAGTTATACACTGTTTATCAAATTCCGTCGACATACTCCGTCAGCCACTTCTCGGGCATAACCATCAGCGACCCAAGCCAAAATGCCGCCGCCATTGATGCCAAAAAGCAAACGGCTTGGTGGAAGGCCACTCATTAAAAAGATTTATTCGTAATCGTCGACAACACTGTTGATGAAGTCCATCATTGGCTTTGCAGTCTTGGCTATATTAGCTAATTTGCTAATAAAGTCATCCGAAGCGAAGAAGTCTTCGGGCAAACGAACCCAACAACAATAGTCTTTCATCTTGAGATAATCAAGATACTCATAGTCTTTAGGGAAACCTTTAGGGCTTGTCTTTAAAGCACTGAGACCGAAACCTTTAGGAGATATATCATCATCGTACCAATATCCCTCGTTAGGCTTTCCGAAAGTATTCACGAATTTCCGATTTTCCACATCCTTCCTCCACTCGTCAATGCGCGCCATAATCTCATTACGCGTTGATGCAAGAATGTTGGTAGGCAACCAATAGCAGCCTACGGCGAAGAGACAATGGTCGGGTTGGATATGGAGATAATAGCCACCGCGAAGCGACTTCTTGCCGTGGGCGCAGATGTAAGCTCCGAAATGGCGCTTGTACGGACTCTTGTCTGCCGAGAAACGAACATCACGATAGAACCGATAGCAGCAGTCCTTTGCTTGTTGGTTGGCTATTTCGCAATCAAACTTGGAGAATTTCGCTATCACCTCAGCAACGGTTTGCTGGAAGTCGTCCTTACAAGCAGTGAATTCGTCCTTATGCTCCTGAAACCAAGGACGGTTGTTGTTAGCAGCTACCGCCTTCAAAAAGTTTATCTCTCTATTTATATCCATTGTACTTTATTCTAGTTTACTCTTTTTCAATAGCTTAGGGCAAAAACTGTCGAATGGGCATTTGTCACACATCGGACGGGCACTCTTGCAGATGTAGCGTCCGTGAAGCAGGAGCCAGTGGTGGGCGTCGGCAGTGTCCTTCTTCGGTATATTCTTCTCCAAATAAGCTTCAACCTTAAGCGGAGTATTGGCGGTCGGCGGGACGAGACCAAGCCGATGCGAAACTCTGTAGACATGTGTGTCGACGGCAATGACGGGCTTTCCGAACCACACACCTTGCAGAACGTTTGCCGTCTTGCGTCCCACTCCGGGCAGGGTTATCAGCTCTTCAGTCGTTGAAGGAACTTCCCCACCGAAGTCAGATACCAGTTTGCGGGACATTTCGACCAGATGCCGTGACTTGGCGTTAGGGTAACTGACGGAGCTCACATACTCAAAGACGTCTTCCGGCTCAGCCTTTGCCATCGACTTTGCATCTGGATAATGGTGGAAAAGCTCAGGCGTGACCTGGTTTATTCGTTTGTCGGTGCACTGGGCACTTAGCAATGTGGCACAAAGCAACTGGAACGGAGAAGCGAAATTCAACTCCGTCGTCTTGTGTCCTTCGTTCTTCCTGAAGTAGTCGAGTATGTATTTATAGCGTTCTTTACGTGTCATTGCGAATGCAAAGGTACTAATAAATATCCATATTCAAATAAAACAATCTTCTGAAAAATACTTTACACAAAATCAATAGCTGACCTTTTGACTTGCAAATGATGACCTTTAGCAGCCTGAAAGGTCAACTTTTGCAATCTAAAAGATGACCTTTGGCAAGTCCAAAGTTGTCCTTTTGCGGAGGCATTGACTATCAATGAGTTGCAAGAACAAAACTTATGAAATCATAAAAGGAAAAATATTGACATATTAAACATACAAAAAAGGCACTCTGATAATGAATGCATAGACGCATAAATTAAGAGAGTGCCTTCAGATTATTAATTCTAAGCTTACATAATCGGGAACCTTACGTTCTGCACGCTGTAGCCCATCTGAACTCCGTTAGGAGTGAGGAGCTTGCCGTTCTTGTCATAAACGAAGAGGACAGACGGCGTTGCGTAGCTCGGATTGTCGATGACGTACATGTAACCTGTCATCGGGTCAACGTTGACCTGTGCCGGAGACTTCAGTGCAGAAGTATCAAAGTTGGTACGTTCGCCTGTTGTCAGGTTGTATGCAAAGAAGCCATCGAAGTGGGTTGCATAGCTTGCATCATAATAAGTGTTCAGGCAAACGAGTGAGTTTGTTAAACGACTGTATGCAATAGCAGAAGCATTGAACAGACTGTCAATTTGGTCATTCGACGTGTTAATGCGCTGAACAACATTTGGGTGCTGATTATCGAGACAGCTAACGAAGTAGACTGCACTGCCGTCGGTGCTTGCTACATTCTGGTTATATGGGTCAAGAGCGCAAGGAAGGTCTTTGGTTTTCTTGAATGAAGGGAGGTCTACAACAGCAATTGTACTGCCAGAGCCATAGCCGGAGATGTTAGCATAGAGTTTATTGTTGGCAACGGAGATTGCCTCAGGATGGTCGCCGACATACACACTGTCAACAATGTTTCCAGAGAAAACCTTGTAGACATAGCCGCTATATGCTGAAACGTAAACGTTACTGCCGTCGACAGCGAGGTAGCGCGGGCTCTTGTTTGGCATTGCAATGCTCTTCTCGACCTTGCCCTGATGGTCAAGGATTTCGAGTTTCGACGATGTCGTGCATGCAACGTAGATGTTTCCGCCAGACAGAAGTATGTCCTGGGCGTCGCCAATGCCACGTCCGTTCTGCTCCTGATAGATGTCGCGGAAGTTGAACTCGCCGATGGTGTTCTCCATTATAGCGCCAACGGTACCGTTGTTCTGGTTCCAGTTGCCGGCACCAGCTGTGTAGGCAACAGCTCCTTCGAGGTATTCAGGAATAACGTTGTTGCCGTCATCGTCATCACTACATGCTGTGAACGTCAGTGCAAAGACTGCAATGAGGCACAGCGCAAATAGATTTCTTTTCTTCATTTTACTTTTATAGATTTGACAAACAATAATTTATATTCAATAATTACAACTCCAATCCGGCCGTGAAGCGTACGTTGGTGCCCGCCATCGGGTAGAAACGCACCACTTCGTAGTTCTTTCCGCTAATGTTTCTTACGTCGAACTGTAATCTGACAGCGGTTCTGCCAAATACCAGACGTCGGCTAAGCGACACGCTGTGGTCGGCAAATCCACCCATGCGGTTCTGCGGGATGTTGTAGCCAAGCATGTAGCGGCGTCCCGTGAGCAGTACATTATAAGTAATGTCGACATACGGTGAGCGCAGGGTTAGCGTTCCGCTTGCCGAGTGTCGGGGAGTGTAGGCAATCTGGTCGCCGTACTCTACGTTCTTATGGTCGGTGCGATCGGTGGCGTTCATATAGTTGTACGTTGCTGTGACATCTGCAAGCCAGCCGTCGGCAATTGCGAAACCGCCGGCTACAGTAGCATCGATACCGAGCATGTGGACCTTCCCGACATTCATCATCTGCCATAGGAACATACGTGGAACGGCAACAATCTTGTCGCTTACGTTGCCATAATAGCCGTCAAGGGTAACTGCAAGATAGTTGTTCGGTGTGTAGTTGTGTCCGTATGTAGCACCAATATTCCACTGACGGGTCCTCTCCGGACGCAGTGTTCGCCGCCCGATGCCCGTGTAATAGAGGTCGTTCAGCGTTGGAGTGCGAAATATATCCTTGTAACTTGCACGCAACCGCATGTCACGGGATAAGTGCCACTGCACGCTGAAAGCAGGCGAAAGGCGGTGGAAGCCATCTGAAGCCTGCCCTACCCTGACACTTTCATGTATGTTTGTGCTGAGAAGGGAGGCGTTGAAGACAACGTTGCGAAGCCCATCGTAGTTTGCTGCGAGAGCTGTCCACCATGAGTTGCGGGTCGGATACTGACAGTTGCGGATGGTCATCGACAGGAAGTTGTGGGCAAAGTCCTGTGCCAGCGACACGTGAAGGTGACTGACGGGCTCTGTCCATAGCGTTGCCGTGAGATAGGTTTCATTCTGCCGGTATTTATCTTCGTCAGGTCCTGAGGCAAGGACGTTGAAGTCGCGGTTCCACGAATAGTTCCACTTTGCTGCTGCTTTCAGTTTGATTTTGTCGGAAAAGATGTTCTCATACTTCAGCTGAGTGAAGATATTCTTGTCCGTAAGACGCTCCGCAGAATAAGTGTTGTCGTAGATTACCGCGCCCGGCAGTCCTCTATGAGAGTCGAATCCGTACAATTTCCAGGACAAAGTCTGATGTTTTCCGATGCGGTAACCAACGTTCACCTCTCCGCGCCATGCCTCTATGTCACTGTTGTTGCGCTTCTCGTCAATGAGGCTGGTACCGTTCCACAACTTAAAACGGTAGTTGCCGTCGGCACGCTGGTAGGAAGCGTATGCGCCAACCGATAGTCGTCCAAAGCCCTGGGTATAGAGGGCAGAAGGCTCTGCGAGTCCATAGGAGCCGTTGGTCATGCGTAACACGATATGCGGACGTCTTGTTGTGTCGTTCTGCATTGCACTGCTTATCTCCACAACGGCAGCACTGGCGTAGCTTTTGGCACTCTGATAGATGTCTTCACTTTGTCCAATGGTCAGCCGAACGGAAGACATATTGCCTACAGAGAACCTCGAAAGGTCCACTTGACCACTCTGACAGTCACCAACTTGCACTCCGTCATAGCTGACTCCGGTATGCTGTGCGCCCAGTCCACGAATGCTGACAGTTTTCAATCCGCCAATGCCACCGTAGTCTTTGACCTGCACTCCGGCGAAATGCTTTAGTACGTCGCCGGCATCAAGTGCTCCGATGCGAAGCAGTTGCTCTCCCGAAATGGTCTGCACAGGCACTGTCGAGATTGTACTCGAAGGTGTCTGATGACCTGTCACAGTGACATCGTCCATGACATGCACCGTGTCTTCGACATTGACAGATTGCGCCTTAACTGACAGGCACAAACCACACATAACGGCAATTATGAAATGTCGTTTCTCCAAAATAGTAAAAATCTTTTCTTGTATGCCATCCTCGTGGCAGTGACAATGGTTTAAAGCAATGGCAGGTCTTCTGACTCGTTGCACAATAAAGCGTTGCGACTTCCCATGGGGCTTTGTTTCCACAGTGTCATCAACGCGCGGTAAAAGCAACTTACAGCCGCGGGACAGTTCCGGACTCTCACCGGCTTCCCTTTTTAATCACGGCGAAATGAACCTATTGCACGGCAAAATTAACAAAAATTGTCCAACAAGCAAAACGTTTGCGGAATAATTTACGTTTCTATTTTCTACCATGATACTTCAAGGTATGTTTCTCGTCAGCACGGAAACGTACCTTGCGTTGAGGATAATCCATACGGATTGGGTGTGAGGTAAGCCCCGGAGTGCTCATCCATCTTGCTATGCCGTCAACCCACTTGGCTGCTCCGGCATACGTAGGATGGACTCCGTCGAGGCGCGCGCATACGATATTGCTGCTGTCGTAAAAGCGTCCTTCGCCCACACAGTTCTTTATGATGCTGACAATTTTGCGGTTTGTCATACCGCGACGTGAGATTGGCAAAGGGCCAATCCATATAAACGGGATACTGCCGAATTTCTTTATGACTTTCCGAATCCAACCTTCACGACGGGTATAATCAGAATATCCGAGGTCGTTTGTTCCTAATGCCATAATGATGAAGGTTGGATGGACACGGTTGATGTGGTATTCAAGGTCGCGGTTGTTCGCCCAGTGCATTGAATTACTGCCATACCAGATAACGGTATGGAACTCGTCGCCATTCTGAGCGGCATAGTCTACAAAGCGGCTGCCTAGCCCGTCTAGCATGGAATCGCCTATAAGCAGGATTACCTGGTGTGCAGTGTCAACGCCATTACTGTCGAACCGGCCTACGATACGCCCGTCCGTCATGCCGTATCCCAAGTCAACGACATCCGGCGCCTTACCTCCTGCGTCCTGACGTGCCTTTGACGGCAACGTGTCAGGCGAAAGAGTCGACATGTGTTCGGTCCAGTTGGTATTCTGCGCCTTTGCCGACATAACGGTAAAAGCAAACGCTGCAATTAAAAAAACTCTGTAGAAATCCACGTGAATGAACCTAATCCTTTATAACAATCTTATTGCCAGTATTTCCCTTCTTATCTAAATCGGGTGCAAAGTTAACAAAATCTATTGAAATACTGAAAGTTACGGAAACAGAATTACCACCTTTTAACGTTTCATATAAAAACAGAAAAGCCTCAACTCACGTTGAGGCTTGTTCCAACAATTTTGAATGTTTCAGCAGTTTGAGTCTTATTGTAGTTATATATTTTCAGAAATCAGATATTCTGTTCAAACGTTTGCAAAGGTAAAAGATTAATTGATATAAATCAAATAAATGTTTTAATAAATTTGTTTTTTTTACGTAAACGTTTTCAAACATAATGGTAAAACTTTGTCAAACATAGCAAGAACTAGCAACTTTTTACTAACTTTGCAACTGAATATATTCGAACCCATTAAATGAAGGAATTTGTTATATCTGAAGCCAAGGCTGAAACGGCTGTTCTCGTAGGACTTATTACGAAGGAACAGGACGAAGCCAAGACAAAGGAATATCTCGATGAGCTTGAGTTTCTTGCTGATACTGCCGGTGCTGTTACCATCAAACGGTTCAAGCAACGTACCGGAGGCCCTAACTCGACAACATACGTCGGCAAGGGAAAACTTGAGGAAATAAAAGAATTCATAAAGCAGAAGGACGACGAGGAGGACCCGGTCGGTATGGTAATCTTCGACGATGAGCTTTCGGCGCAGCAGTTGCGTAATATCGAAAAAGAGCTGCAAGTGAAGATTCTCGACCGTACGTCGCTCATACTTGACATCTTTGCGATGCGTGCAAAGACCGCTAACGCAAAGACGCAGGTAGAGTTGGCCCAATATCAGTATATGTTGCCGCGACTCACACGTTTGTGGACGCACCTCGAACGTCAAGGTGGCGGCTCGGGTTCCGGCGGCGGAAAGGGTTCAGTCGGATTGCGTGGACCTGGTGAGACGCAGCTCGAAATGGATCGCCGTATCATCCTTCAGCGTATGAGTCTTCTGAAAAAACGTCTCGCAGAGATAGACAAGCAGAAGACAACTCAAAGGAAAAACCGCGGAAGACTTATCCGTGTAGCTCTCGTAGGTTATACTAACGTTGGTAAATCGACGATTATGAACATGCTGGCGAAGAGTGATGTGTTTGCCGAAAACAAGCTCTTCGCTACTCTTGATACAACTGTACGTAAGGTGGTAATCAAGAATCTGCCATTCCTGCTTGCTGATACTGTAGGCTTCATACGCAAGTTGCCGACAACGCTGGTCGATTCTTTCAAGTCAACTCTTGATGAAGTACGCGAGGCTGACATGTTATTGCATGTCGTGGATATATCCCACCCTGACTTTGAGGAGCAGATTCAAGTGGTCAACCAAACGCTGAAGGAACTTGGCGCATCAGATAAGCCAACACTGATAGTGTTCAACAAGATTGATAATTACCATTGGGTCGACAAGGAGCCGGATGATTTGACGCCTCCGACGAAAGAGAATACGACTCTTGACGAACTGAAACATACGTGGATGGCACGTCAGGGAGTTGACTGTATATTCATTTCGGCGAAGGACAGGGAAAACATCGACGAGTTCCGCGAAGTCCTTTACAAGAAAGTGCGTGAACTTCACGTGCAGAAATATCCGTACAACGACTTTTTATACCCTGAGATATGATTTACAGAGGCTTAACTCCTGAGGAGATTGACGTGCTCGACGGTAATGGCTGTTGGGCTGAAGACTGGAGCAATATTTCAGTTGCTGACGATGGTTTCATGCCTAAGTTCATCCACCGTGTACGCTTCTACGGTAAAATACGTATAGGCGCATTGGAGAAGAATATAGAGTTGACGAAAGGATTCTTCTGCCACAGTGGTATAAACGATGCTACCTTGCGCAACGTCACAATAGGCGACAACTGTCTGATAGAGCGTATCGGTAACTATATAAACGATTGTGAGATTGGTGATAACTGTTGTATCATAAACACAGCTACCATTGAAACCACCGAAGGAGCTACATACGGCGATGGCAATGTAATATCTGTTCTCAATGAGGCGGGCAATGGGAACATCACTATCTTTCACGGGTTGAGCAGCCAGCTTGCCTCTTATATGGTTCGCCACGCTGCTGATGCCGACCTTCGCAATCCACTTCAGCGATTAATTCGTGAAGAGGTTGAGCGCACACGATCTGACCACGGATACATTGGGAACAACGTTAAGATTGTGAATACGACTGAGATTGTCAACTCGGTAATCCATGACGGTTGTGAAATAAACGGAGCAACGCGCCTCAGCGACTGCACTGTGATTAGCAGTTTGAACTCAAGTGTGTATATTGGCTCAAACGTAATTATAGAGAATACTGTAGTTGCCGATGGGGCTTCAATCACCGACAATGCCAAGTTACAAGACTGTTTCGTTGGTGAAGCTTGCCAGATAACAAGCGGCTTCACAGCTAATCAAAGCGCGTTCTTCGCCAACTCGGTGATGGCAAATGGTGAAGCGTGCGCCGCACTTTGTGGTCCGTTCAGCGTTTCGCACCATAAGAGCTCACTGTTGATAGGCGCTCAGTTCTCATTCTACAACGCCGGCTCCGCTACAAACTATTCCAACCATGCCTACAAGATGGGTCCGATACACTGGGGAGTGCTTGAACGTGGTACAAAGACTGCTAGCGGAGCACACGTTTTAATGCCGGCGCGCATCGGAGCGTTCTCCATGGTAATGGGAAAGATTTCCAATCACCCTCACACCGATGGTCTTCCGTTCTCTTACCTCATAGGCGATGGCTCAACCACATGGCTTGTTCCGGGTCACAATATAGCGACAGTCGGACTTTATCGGGACATCAAGAAGTGGCCTGAAAGGGATAGCCGACCGCTTAACGGACGCAAGAGCATCATCGACTTCGACTGGCTTTCGCCTTTCACCGTCGGTGAAATCCTTCGTGGAAGGAAAATCCTTGAGAACATACTCAAAGTAAATGGCGACGACGTTGCTGAATACCACTACCACGGTATGCGCATTAAAGCATCGTCATTGAATAAGGGCTTGCACTTCTACGACATGGCCTTGAAACTGTTTATGGGCTCTGCGATACAAAAGGCGAAGGCTAATGGGTTTGACAACAAGCCTGAATGGCAGACCGGCTCAGGACGATGGGTTGACCTTGGAGGACAGTTGATACCACTGACGGAGGAACAAAGACTGACAGAAGACATAAAAGAAGGTGATATAGAGACAATAGAAGATGTCAATGACCGCTTCGAAGAGATTGAAGCAAACTACCAGCGATACCTCTGGGCATGGTCTTATCACTTGATACTCGAATGCTGCAATATTAAGACAATTACAGAAGAAGACGAAGAAAGGATAACTGCTGACTTTGAGGCGGCACGTTCCGAATGGCTCAATACCATCAAGGCTGATGCTGAAAAAGAGTTCAAGCTTGACGATGTGTCGAAGGATGAGCTCGATAGCTTCATAAGCAAGCTTCCAATCTCTTCCAGTTTATCATAGCTCATCTTCACATATAATCGCTTATAAACGCCTATCATCGCCTATACACCCCTAAAACAACAAGAAAGAACAACAAACATGAAAATAAAATCACTTATCGCCGGACTCCTGCTACTTACAAGTTGCGTAGCTTCCGCACAAACTTACAAATACGAATCGGTGCCCAACGACCCAATGGGTGCGCGCATCTACACTCTTAACAATGGGCTCAAAGTCTACTTGTCGGTAAACAAAGAGAAACCGCGCATACAGACTTACATAGCTGTGCGTACAGGTTCACGCAACGACCCACACGAGACTACCGGCCTTGCCCACTACCTCGAGCACCTCATGTTCAAAGGAACAACACACTTTGGAACATCGAACGCCGAAGCAGAAAAGCCTTTGCTCGATTCTATAGAGCATCGTTTCGAGGTGTACCGCACTATTACCGACTCTGTTAAAAGGCGTGCTTACTACCATGAGATAGACTCTATCTCACAGCTTGCAGCAAAGTACAACATACCTAATGAATACGACAAGATGATGTCATCAATAGGCTCCGAAGGCTCAAACGCATGGACGGGCAATGACGAAACCGTATATCAGGAGGACATTCCGAGCAACGAAATCGACACTTGGGCAAAGGTCCAAGCCGACCGTTTCCGAAATATGGTAATCCGCGGCTTCCATACCGAGCTTGAAGCCGTGTACGAAGAGTACAATATTAATATTGCTTCCGATGGTTACAAGGCATTCAACGCAATGTTGAAGAAGCTCTGCCCTACCCACCCATATGGTACCCAGTCGACTATCGGACTACCTGAGCACCTCAAGAACCCGTCGATAACGAACATCAAGAAATACTTCCACAAGTATTACGAGCCAAATAACATTGCCATAATGATGGCCGGCGACTTTGACCCAGACAAGACCATTGCCACTATCGACAAGTATTTCGGCAACTGGAAAGGCTACGGCAAGGTTGAATATCCTCAGTATGAAGCTCAGCCAATGTTCACAACGCCACAGGATACAAGCGTCATCGGACAAGATGCAGAGTACCTGTTGATGGCATGGAGGTTCAACGGAGCAAACTCACAGCAGCAGGACACACTCGACGTAATCAACCAACTGCTCTGCAACGGCAAAGCCGGGCTGTTCGATGTTGACCTCAATCAGCCTATGAAGGTTCAGAGCATTGATGACGGACTTTATGGTCTTCACGACTATTCAGTATTATACATCATTGCGCAACCTAAGGAAGGACAGTCGCTCGACGACCTCCGCAAGTTGACTTTTGCCGAAATCGACAAAATGAAGAAGGGCGAATTCTCTGACGAACTTCTGCCGGCAATCGTCAACAACTACAAGCGCTACTACTATCAGCAACTCGACAGAAACGACTTCCGTACCGATCAGTTCGTCGATGCCTTCATTAACGAGAAGAAATGGAGCAACGTTGTTGGACACCTCGACAGACTTTCAAAGATTACAAAGAAAGATATTGTTGACTTCGCCAACAAATATTTCAACGACGGATATGCTTGCGTATATAAGCTTCAAGGCAAGGACACGACCCTTCACCGCGTCGACAAGCCACAGATAACTCCAATTCCGACCAACAACGACAAAGAATCGGATTTCAAACACGAGATAGTCAATAGCAAGCCGGAGCCTATCCAGCCACAGTTCCTCGACTTCAAGAAAGACCTGACGACGGCAACCAGCAAGCGCGGACTTGACATATTATATAAGCAGAACAAAGAGAACGACCTTTTCACCCTGCAATTCCGCATTCCTTTCGGCACAGAGTCTGACCCGAGATACAACAATGCCGCAGGCTATCTCGAATATGTCGGCACCGACAAACTGACATCACAACAGATAAAGGAGAAGTTCTATGAGATGGCATGCGACTATAGCATCAGCGAAGGAAGCAATGAAACATACATAACACTCAATGGTCTCGGAGCTAATATGCCACAGGCTCTGGCATTGCTCAACAACCTCATCATGAACGCTAAGGCTGATACAGCCCAGTATAACAAGTATGTTGCGATGGTTCTCAAGGACCGTGCCGATGCCAAAACAAGTCAGGACGACAACGCAAGAGCCTTGATGAACTATGGAATGATGGGAGCTTACAACCCTTACCGTAACATAATGAGTGAGCAAGAACTTAAAGCAGAGAACCCGCAGGCCCTCCTCGACAAGCTGAAGGAACTCATTAATTACAAGCAGACAGTACTCTACTACGGTCCGATGAACCTTTCTGACCTCGACAAGCTTATCTCGAAGACCATCAAGACCCCTAAAACGTTCAAGCCTCTGCCAGCAAGTAAGTCTTACGAGAAGGAAAGAACTGACTCTACTGAGATTTACCTTGCCAACTATGAAGCACCGAACGCCATCATGTATCAGTTCCACAACGAGGACAAACCTTGGAGTCCGGACCAGGAAGCCGTTGAGAACATCTTCAACTATTATTATGGTGGCATGAACGGCATCGTCTTCCAAGAGCTTCGCGAGGCACGCGGACTCGCCTATTTGGCAAGTTCACGCTACGTCCATCCTAACCGCAAACAGGACAAAGAGTACTTCTTCACATACATAGTAACGCAGACCGACAAGCTGATGGACTGCATCAAGGAGTTCAACACATTGCTCGACAGTATGCCTCAACATCCTATCAACTTTGATTTGGCTAAGCAGAATGTCATGAAAGACATCGCCACGGAGCGTTACACGAAGTTCAACATCCTTACGCGCTACTATTGGCTCAAGCAGATGGGGCTCGACCACGACTACCAGGCTGATGTATACAAGGCTACTCCAACGCTGACAATGCAGGACATTGTAAACTTCTCACGCCAGAACATTGCCAACAAGGCTTACCGCTACATAATCCTTGGCGACGAGAAGGTCCTCGACATGAAGTCGCTTGAGAAGATTGCGCCGATACACAAGTTAACAACAGAAGAAATATTCGGATACTAATAAAAAGTAACTAACAAAATATCAATTAATTCGATAAAGAGGTTGAGAAAAGACAGTATTGCTTTTCTTCCTTTTTACCTTTAAAAAAGCATTATGGCAAAACAGGTTGAATTTAAGTATGCGCCAATGTTCCAGACGGGAAAGGACACGACCGAGTACCGTTTGCTTACCAAAGAAGGCGTATCAGTAAGCGAATTTGAAGGAAAGAAAATCCTCAAAGTGAGCAAAGAGGCTCTGACCCTGCTTGCGCAACAGGCTTTCCACGACTGCGAGTTCATGCTCCGCCGTGCCCACAACAAGCAGGTTGCAGCAATCCTCCACGACCCCGAGGCATCGGAGAACGACAAGTATGTCGCTCTGCAGTTCCTTCGCAACGCCGAGACAGCAGTGAAGGGAGTACTGCCTTTCTGTCAGGACACCGGCACAGCCATCATCCACGGTGAAAAAGGACAGCAGGTATGGACTGGCTTCGACGATGAGGAAGCACTGTCGCGTGGCGTCTTCAACACCTACACACAGGATAATCTGCGCTACTCTCAGAATGCTCCGCTGACTATGTACGAAGAGGTTAACACACGCTGCAACCTTCCTGCGCAAATCGACATCGAGGCTACAGAAGGCGCAGAATACCGTTTCATCATGGTCGCAAAGGGCGGTGGCTCCGCTAACAAGACCTACTTCTACCCTATGACGAAAGCAACAATACAGAACGAAGGCACATTGCTGCCGTTCCTCGTTGAGAAGATGAAGAGCCTCGGCACGGCAGCCTGCCCTCCTTACCACATCTGCTTCGTCATCGGCGGTACATCGGCAGAGCGCAACCTGCTCACCGTTAAACTCGGAAGCATAAAGTACTATGATGGTCTTCCTACTTCAGGCGACGAGACAGGACGCGCTTTCCGTGACCTCGACCTCGAGGCTAAACTCCTTGAAAAGGCCCATGAGATTGGACTCGGAGCACAGTTCGGTGGCAAGGCTTTCGCCCACGACATCCGCGTTATCCGTCTGCCACGTCACGGTGCAAGCTGTCCTATAGGTCTTGGCGTCAGCTGCTCAGCCGACCGCAACATCAAAGCGAAGATTAACGAAGATGGTATATGGCTCGAGAAGATGGACGACAACCCCGGTGAACTCATTCCGGAGGAATACCGTCGTCCAGGTGAAGGCGGCAAGGGCATTGAGATTGACCTCGACAAGGGTATTGACGCAGTACGTGCCGAGCTCACCAAATACCCTGTTTCGACACGTGTCAGCCTCAATGGTACTATCATCGTTGCCCGCGACATTGCACATGCAAAGCTTAAGGCACGCCTTGACGCTGGCGAGGATTTGCCACAATACTTCAAGGACCATCCTATTCTCTATGCTGGACCGGCAAAGACACCGGAGGGATATCCTTGCGGTTCGATGGGACCAACTACTGCAAACCGTATGGATCCGTATGTTGACGAGTTCCAAGACCACGGCGGTTCACTTGTCATGATTGCAAAGGGCAACCGCACACAGGTAGTTACAGACGCCTGCAAGAAGCACGGTGGCTTCTACCTTGGTACCATCGGCGGTATTGCAGCAGTACTTTCCAAGGAGTGCATCACAAGTATCGAGTGCGTAGAGTATCCTGAACTCGGCATGGAAGCTATCTGGAAGATTACCGTCAAGGACTTCCCTGCTTTCATCCTCGTCGATGACAAGGGTCATGACTTCTTCAAGGAGCTCAAGCCATGGACACCTTGCAACACATGCAAGTAAGCAATACTGTCTCAGACATTGGATTTTACGAATAAAAGGTAAATCAACCTAAAGCAAAAAGGCACGAAACTTAAATGGTTCCGTGCCTTTTTTATTATTTACGACCTAAAACTTTATCAGAATTCAAATAGCACTCTGGCGTTTATCTGCCGACCAGTGAGATAGTTTGGAACAGCATATTGCTGACCGGTCACGTCCGTTATCCAGTAGTATGAATTGACGTTGTCAATGCCAAAGAGGTTGAGGCAGTCAACTCCGAGCCATATATTGCGGAAGATATTCTTCTTTGCCCTCTCGTTGTTGTCATATAAACGATAGCTCATACCAATGTCCACGCGCTTGTAGGCAGGTGCACGGAAGGACGAATTCTCAAGTTCACGGTGCGGTGCCGAGAACGGAAGTCCGTCAGCGTATGCAAGTTTAAGACTCATCTTCCACTTCGTCGTGCCGGGGAAGTAATCAGTGAAGTAGAGGTTCACACTGTAACGCTGGTCCGTCGGAAGCGGAATGCTCTTGCCGTTGAGCTTCATTTTTGTGTCCATCAGTGAGAAAGTGAGCCACGAATCGCTGCCCGGAACGAACTCACCAAAGAGTTTGAGGTCGAGGCCCATTGCATGTCCACTTGCCTCATTATCGCCATAATAGACCACCTTCACATTATTGACGGAATACGGAACCAGTCGTGACAGAGCCTTATAGTACAGCTCTGCAGTGAACTTGAACGGACGTTCCATCATCTTGAACATATAGTCCATTGACGCTATGAAGTGTATCGAGCGCTGCGACTTGATATTCTTATTGAGCGTGGCGTAAGTTATTCCGTTTACAGTAGAAGTGTCACGCAATTCCTTATAGAAAGGAGCCTGGTAATAAAGACCCGTTGCAAACCTGAATATAAGATTGCGGTTGAAGTGCGGAGATATTGTCAGCGATACTCGCGGAGAGAATAACGTCTCGCCATTGAAGTTCCAGTGCGCCAGTCTAACTCCATAGTTCAGAGTGTAAAGCGTAGGCACTGAGTCCTGACGACCTTGGAAACGCCAGTTGTCCTGCAAGTAAGCTTCGAATCGATTGGCATGCAATTCGTTCAGGGCACGCATCGAATAAATCATGTACAAGTCCTTACCGGTGTGCGGAACACTGTATCCTGCCGAGTCACGATATTCGTATTCATTCGAATTTTCCTTTATTCTTTCAATCTTGTATGTCAGACCGCCCTCTATATTATGGTTCTGCGTGCGGTGCTTCATCATGAGTTTGACACTCTTCACGTTGGCCTTCAGATAGTCGCGAGAGTGCTGCATGTATGTTCCGACACCAAGATTCTCGGACGTCTCGGTCTGCGTCAGCCAGTACTGACCTTGAATGTCATAACGTTCCTGCTCACGCGTAGAGAAGCCGGAAGCAAGGAGTGACACACTCGTCTTATCGTTCTTGAACTTGTGTGTAATACCAAGTGTACCGAAATAAGTGCGGAAGAGGTCCTTCTCCTTACCATCGAAGTAGACGCGGAAACTCTTTACGTCCTCCATAGTACCGAACTTTGTCTCTCTGTCCTCTGGCTCGAAGTTGTAGTGGTTGTCAGATATATTACCGATGAAGTCAATCTGCCATCTCTTCGAAGGTTGCCAACTGAAATAGGTCTGATAGTCAAGGAAGTTAGGGTTGTACTCTCCCTTCGTCTCAAGAGAGCCCAACAGATAACGGTTAGTCTTATAACGCAGTCCGTTAGTCCATGTCAACTTCTTCGTTGCAAGTCCGAAATAGCCGCTTGCTCCAAGCAGAGAAGCAGAGATACTGCCCTCTGTTCGCTTCGGACGCTTGTAGGTTATGTCGAGTGCCGAGCTCATCTTGTCGCCGTACTTAGCTTCAAAGCCACCAGTAGAGAAGCCTACCTTATCGACCATATCTGGATTGATGATACTCAGTCCCTCCTGTTGTCCACTTCTGACAAGGAACGGACGGTACACCTCTACATTATTTATATATACTGAGTTCTCGTCGAATGAACCACCACGAACGTTGTACTGACTCGACAATTCTGAGTGGGTAGACACACCCGCCTGACTCTGAATCATCTCCTCGACGGCATTGCCCGAGGTCGACGGCCCGTTCTTCACGTCCTTAATGTCAAGTTGCTGAGTAGTACCGTGCTGCGCCTGCTTACCTTCGACTACGACTTCACCGAGGACGTTGTCATCGGAGAGCTGCACAAGGAGGGTCTGCTTACCACGTGGACGTTTGAGAATTCTCGTCTTCGTCTTATAGCCTACCATTGCAAAATTTACCTTCACGCTATCCTCACTCTTGAGTTCCATGTGGAATTCGCCGCGAAGGTTCGTCATGACAAGCTTCCCCTGCGATAGTACAGATACACTTGCAAGTTCTATAGGGTTTCCATTTCTGTCGGAAACTTTACCCTGCAAGGTAAAGGTTTGTGCCGCAACAGATTGCAACACAAAGAGAAGTCCGATAGTTATGTAGAGTTTTAATAAATTCTTGCTCATAGTTTTATTATAACGTAAGTCTGCCCCTTTTTATTGCATAAGGCGCGGAGGATTTGCTTAAGTTGTCTGCTTTAGTCAGATTTTCCGCTCTTTCAAATCATAAAAGAATATCTGCAAAGTGAACAAGTCTGTTGAAATAGGACGGATGAACATAAGAATAAGGTTCATTCCTCATTTAGATTGATGACATCCGCAAACCTCAAAGAGGTCTAATTCTCGATAACCCCCGGCAAGGGAGTGCAACGACCGCAGCCTGGGGGTAATGTAACGAACAGCTCACAACCCAGCGATTCGAAGATGCTCTACAGCGTGAAATGCTTATAAAGCTGATTTTCAATGAATAAGCGCACTTCGTGCTGTAGCGCATTTTCGAAGCGCCGAGTAGAATTATTTACGTCTCTGTATCCCCCCACATTGCGCTATCGCTTATGTGGGGTTTTCGTTAGTTTAACCTCTACGAGGTTATTGCTGCATGTGTTTTATATCATTCCCAATCCTTGATGAGCCAAATAATATGATGCTCACTATCATTATGCTGTATTATATTTTCTGCTTAATATGTGGAACAAATCTTTACAGTTTCCCCGAACCTAAACTTTTGCGTTCCAAAAGGTGAACTTTCGTCTTCCAAGACCTCATCTTTTGCTGCCTCAAACTTCATCTTTTGCAAGCCCAAAGCTATGCTTTTGCGGAGCCATTAATAATCAACGAGTTACAAGGACTTATTCCGTGAAAGCATAAATTGAAATCTATTGACAGTACAAAGCTTCCTCTATATGCCAAGATTTTGCTTTTATTGCCGGTTTTTAAGATGAGACAAGCGCCCACAAGGGATGACTTCGAAATCGACAGAAGCGGCCCCATTAACTTCCATTAACATTTCACAAACGTCGAAAATTTGTTTATTGCGATTTCTGGTATTACCTTTGTACCACGAAAAAACAACCCAAAAATATGCCAAAGAAGATTTTATTTGCAATATACGTTGTAATACTTCCGGTGATGGCGGCAGCCACGATAATCGGGAAAAGCAGCGGAACGGACTTTGTCCACAGTGCCATATACGGCTCATGGTGGTTCGTTGCTCTTTGGGCTCTACTCGTTGTAGCAGGCAACGGCTACGAGACAATGCTTACCGTTGCATGGATAGTGGAACTCATAGCCCTTGCCATGCAGCATAAGTTCAAGATTGTCCTCGTATTCGGTTTCCTGCTGTCAGGCTTCTTCCTGCTTGTAAGCCACATAAACCAGATGGATCCGGCTATCGGTCAGGTCATGCCGGTTCTCAACAGTCAGCTGCTGAGCATCCACGTAAGCATAATTATGATGAGCTACGCGTTGCTGTCGCTGACATTCATCTGCGCAATCATGGGACTCTGCATGCACTCCCATGCAGCTGAGTTGCAGGCACTGAGCCGTGTTTTCCTGTATCAGGCTATGACGATGCTCGGTATCGGAATTTTCATCGGAGCCATTTGGGCAAACGTAAGCTGGGGCACCTACTGGAGTTGGGACTCCAAGGAGACATGGTCGCTCATAACCTTCATGATTTACGCTGTGGTTCTGCACTCGCAAAGCCTTCCCGTCTTTCAAAAGCCGAGAAACTATCACATTTATCCAGCGCTTGCTTTCCTCAGCATTATCATGACTTACTTCGGCGTGAACTACTTCCTCACGGGTATGCACAGCTATGCATAAGGACAACCGAACAATACTACAGATTGCTGTTCCGTCAATAGTCAGCAACATAACTGTCCCTTTGCTGGGACTCGTCGACCTGACTATTGTCGGACACATAGGCAATGCTGCCTACATATCAGCTATTGCCGTGGGGTCAATGATATTCAATGTAATATACTGGATATTTGGTTTCCTCCGCATGGGGACGAGTGGACTGACGGCTCAGGCTTACGGACGAAGGAGCCGCACTATGGTTTACGGAGCTCTGCGCAAGTCGGTTGGCACGGCAATCGTAATAGGCTTGACTTTCATTCTTCTGCAAAGCCTTATCCTCCGGCTAATGTTGTGGCTGATGAACACGCCGGAAGAGTCGGTGCCTTTCGTCTCCCAATACTTCAACATCGTAATCTGGGGAGCACCGGCAATGCTCAGTCTATACGCCATGAACGGTTGGTTCGTTGGCATGCAGGACACTAAGATAACGATGGTGGTGGCAATCACGCAGAATATCGCTAACATTGTGGCAAGCCTGTTCTTAGTAATCATTCTTCGATGGGGGATAGAAGGCGTTGCCACGGGTACCCTATTTGCGCAATGGTTCGGAGCTTTGCTTGCAGTATGTGGTGTACTGCTGAAAAGGAAAAGTACTGAAAGGTTGTGGAAACGCAGAACGGAGAATTTATCATCTGTGGATTCTAAGGATACTGACATGTCACAATCGGAGGCAATAAACGGTGATACGGAGGAAAATATCTCGCTGAAGAGATTCTTCACAGTTAACCGCGACATATTCCTCCGCACGCTTTTCCTCGTTGCAGTCAACCTCTTCTTTACGTCGGCAGGTGGCCATCAGGGAGCGCTTGTCCTTGCTGTCAACTCGGTAGTCATAACTCTCTATACTGTTTTCTCTTACTTCATGGATGGCTTTGCTTATGCCGGCGAGGCCCTTTGTGGCAAGTATTATGGCAATGGCAACAAGGAAGGGTTCCTGAATATAGTACGTTGTCTCAACCATTGGGGCATTGCTATGGCGGTGACATTCACTATAATATACATCATCGGAGGCAGAGAGTTCATGGGATTGCTCACCAGTGACGCCGCAGTTGTCGAGGCTTCGTTGCATTATCTGCCCTGGGCGTGCGCCATACCTCTTTGCGGTGTGACAGCATTCATTTACGATGGGATTTTCGTCGGGATAACGGCAACGAAAGGAATGTTGCTATCATCGGCTACAGCGGCAATTGTCTTCTTCATCGTCTTCTTCTATCTCAACGGCAGTATCGGCAACAACGCTCTGTGGCTGGCTTTCATTTCCTTCCTTTCATGCCGTGGTTTGGTTGAGGTCATCGTACTGAGACATAAAGTCATGGCAGGTAGTTGAAAAGGATAAATGCGACGGAGAAGTTGCAAGGGAAATACTCCTGCTACATTGGCTATGCAAATATTTTCACCTTAAACCGATGCAGAAAGATACAGATATTGAAGGAAAATGAGTATCTTTGCAAAATATTTGCTATATGGTAATCAGATAATATGGACAGCAAGAACAAAATAGACCGGACGCAGGAAGCCGATAACGTAGTCAATGGTTATGTCGATAAGATTAAGAAACATATCGGCGGGGAGTTGACAGCAGATAATATTTCGATGTTGAACTCCGACCAGATAACGCTACTTGGGTGGAGTTACCTGCATGATGAGGTAATGGAGGGCGGATACATTCAGCTCATTTACAACGGCTATGGTGAGTTCATCTTCCGCAATCCGTTTGCAAAGGCAATGAGGGACTGGGGTGTCGCGACTCTGTACACTCATGTCAACCACTGCCGGAAATATTATAACAAATATCACGAAGCAATAGAGCGTGACATGTCTGACGAGGATTTCATGGCTCTATACGAACAGATGCCGGAGTTTGATACATTCGACGATGAGTTTATCGTTAACGAAGAGGAATGGCAACAGCAAATAGCCGACTATGTGCTGGCGAACTCTGACAACTTCGAGGTCAATGACTAAATAGAGGAAAACGAAATGAACAAGGAAGAACAAGAGATAAGAAAGAAAAGTCCTGTGCAGATAAGGAACAAGAAAGCTTCGTTCCTGTACACTTTTCTTGATACATATACCGCTGGCATTGTGCTTACGGGAACTGAGATTAAGTCGATACGGGCTGGCAAAGCCTCACTTGTCGACTCGTTCTGCTATATCGACAAAGGCGAAATATGGGTGCAGGGCATGAACATCAGTCCATACTTCTATGGCTCGTATGCTAACCATCCGTCACGACGTGAACGTAAACTGCTGCTTAACAAACGTGAAATACATAAGCTGGAAGAAGAAAGCAAGAACCCGGGATTGACCATCGTGCCTCTGTTAGTTTTCATTGACGAAAACGGAAGGGCGAAGATGGACATCGCTCTTGCACGAGGCAAGAAGGAATATGACAAGCGACAGAGCCTGAGGGAGAAAGAGGACATGCGGTCGATGGACAGAGTCATGAAGCACTACTAATGCTTTCTTTATCCTACAGCAATCACATTTAAAGTATATAATAAAAGTGGCAAGGTAACAACCCTGCCACTTTTGTTTTCTTACAGCTTGAACGAATGTTCGCCATCACTGTCGTATGCCTTTTTATTAAAGCGATAAAGAGAAGCGCCACGTTTGCTGGTGACCTTGTCAATGAGGCTTGTCTTCTCGATGAAGTCCATCTGCTTGATTCGCTTACGGAAGTTGCGCTTATCGACTTCATGACCTATTATTGCCTCATATACATTTTGAAGCTGTGTCAAGGTGAACAAGTCGGGAAGCAGATTGAAACTTAACGGCTCTGTCGAAATTTGATGACGAAGCTGATTAAGCGACTTGTTAATCATCTCCTTATGGTCGCCCCACATCTCAGGAAGGTTGTCGAGGTCGGCCCATATAAGTCCGTATTTATCTAGAAGGCTTGTATCGTAGTCGTCAACATTGATAAGGGCACAGTAAGCAACAGAGACAACCCTATCACCAGGGTCACGGTTGACTTTTCCGAAGGCTCCTACTTGCTGCATGAAGATGTCTTTGATGCCTGTATACTGATAGAGTACACGTCTGGCAGCTTCCTCCAAATCTTCATTTATACGAACAAAGCCGCCATAAAGTGACCACATTCCTGCACCCGGCTCTACGATACGCTTTCCGATAAGCAACTTCAGCTTTCCGTCCTTGAAACCGAATATGATGCTGTCGACGGCAACCAGCAACTTCTCTTCACCATTATAGAACTCTGTCATAGCAGTTATCTTTTGGGTGTAAAAGTACAACTATTTGCTGACACTGCAAAATAATGGACAAACTTTTTGAAATCCAATACTGATAAAAGACAGTAAGAATTATATATAATATACTTATCCTACATTATGTTCGGGTACGATGGCGAGGTAAACGAGGTCGTGGTCAGTGCGATTTTCCATGTAATGGGAGTGTCCTTCAGGGCAATAGTGGCACTGACCGACATGTGCTTCCTCAATGGTATCGTCATAATGGAACGTAGCAACTCCACTGATGACGAATACTATCTCGCAGTTGCCTTCATGAGTGTGCAACCCTGACGATGCACCTGGGCGGAGAGTTGAATACATTATCTTTACTTTACCGTCAACGTAGTTGCGTGTGTCAAGTGCTCCTTTGCCTCCCTTGAAGTTCATCTGATGAACCTCCGGAATCTTATCAAAATCAATAATCATAATGCTTATATGTTTTCTGTAAAATAATGGGTGACAAATGCCGGATGATAGTTTAACCTTCTCCGCGACATCTGTCACCCATTACTTGTTAACTGTCAAATTAGAATGTATACTTCAGACCGATTTGACCACGCCAACGACTGTAAATATCGCTGTAGTCACGGTTGACATGGCTTCCGTCGAAGTAGAAGTCGCCATTGCTACGGTAGTTGAGCGGACTGTAGTAAACACCGAAGCCATCGCCGAAGGTGTGTCCCCACTTTTTGTTAAGTAGGTTACCTGCGTTCAGAATGTCGAATGTCAATTCGATGCTATTAATCTGTCCTGCAACCTTGAAGGAGAATTTCTGACCGAAGTGTACGTCGAAGTGCTGCTCAAAAGCAAGGTTATCGGCATAACGCTTGTAGTATTCACCACGATGCTTGCTAAGGTATGAGTCGCCGTCAATCCATGCGTTAAGGAGCTGGCGCTGTACCTCTGGAGTGAGTTTCTCTGGATATGCGTTTCCGTTTGCAGCCCAAGCCTCGGTTCCAGGACCAATGGCGCTCGTTATGAAGCTATTTACACTGTATGTTGCCGGAGTCTCGAAGTTCATCTTTTCGACCTGCTCACGGGTCGGGATAAACAACAAGTCGTTACCGTTTGCACCATCATTGTTCATGTCACCATATATATATAATGTATAAGGTGAACCGCTCTTAGCTGTGTAGATGACACCGACGGTGGTCTGCCACTGCTTCCGTGCACCGTACTGAACATGGTAGTAAACGCTTGCCTGTATGCGGTGAGGGACGTTGTAGGCCGAGTTTCCGAGCTCCGGGCTGTTAGGATTGATGTACGTGTAGTTGTAACGCCAGTTACTCTCGGCAACAGAGCTACCGCCATTGTTGACACTCTTCGACTTCGTCCATGTGTAACTTGCCATGAGGTCGAGTCCGAAATCGAAGTGCTTCTCTGCCTTAAGGGAGAGGTTAACGGTATATCCCTTGCTGGTGTTGTACAGTGCGTAAATATTGTTAAACGGCGTTCCCGTAGTTGTTTTCTCAAACATAGGGCGATTGTCGGCAACCATATCAGTTCCGGTATAATACTGCTGACCGAATGTTGTGCCTGTCTCATCAACAGCGAGGTTCTTATAGAGAATGTCGTTCAGTGTCTTCGAGTATAAAGCCTCTGCCGTCCAGTCGATGCCGAGAGCCTTGAAGTCGAAGCCAAGGTTGAAGCGCAAGTTCTGAGCAAACTTGAAATGCTTGTCGTAAACGTTGACAGTCTGGTTGCCGGAAGCGGCAACGGCACCTGCGACATTAGCCTCCTGACCGTTCGGGTCAAGGATAACATTGATGCCTTTAGGCTTGTTCAGATAGTACTGCGACATCTGAATACCCGTATTCGAGAAGTTGTTGGAAATCCATACGAAAGGTATGCGTCCGGTGAAGATACCCGCGCCACCGCGAAGGATGAAGCGACGGTCACCGTTAATGTCCCAACGGAAGCCTACACGAGGGCTCCACAGAGGAGTGCTCGAAAGTTTCTGGTTGGTCTTAAGGTTCCAACCACGCTGAATGGCATACTCATTGAACTCGGTGTTGGCAGCCGGTGTGTCGAAGAAGATTGGCATATCCATACGCAGACCGTAGGTGAGCTGGAAGTTAGGAGTAGCATTCCACTTGTCCTGAGCGTAGAAACCAAGCTGTGCCGCACCGAAACTTGCCTCCCAACGTGGGTCTCCGGTTACGTTGACGTTGGCGTGTCCGTAGCGATAGTAGTTCAGATAGCTCTTTGTCGGGTCCAACTGGCCGTCGTCCATATAGTCGTTATAGTAGCTGTTGAAGTCATCGTAGGTCTGGAAGCTGTAAGTTCCATATAAGTCCTGAATAAAGAGGTTCGAGAAGTTGTATATCTCGTTGTGTGTACCAAAGGTGAAAGTGTGATTTCCTTTGTACCATGTCAGGTTGTCCTCGATGGTCCAGATGTCCTGATCGAGAGAGTTTGCCATTGACGAACGCTCATTACCGAGGTTCACTGTGCCGCCACCGACACCTGCAATGGAGATGCTCGGGAATGCAGCACCTACATCACGCTTATCGCGGACACGAACGTAGCTGGCACGAGCCTCATTACTTAACGACGGAGATATGCGGCTTTGCAACTCAGCTATGAAAGAGTTGGTGACGCTCTTGAAAGGATAGCTGTAGAGATTGTCATTCAATGCGCTGCGGCTTCCACCGTTGTTGAGCTGCTTTGCGTTGACAAGACTCCAACGAAGAGTGAACTTATTGAACTCGTTTATATTCCAGTCTATCTTCACTCCAGCCTTGTGACTCTTGGTGTAAATATCTTCAGTAGAGAATGTTCCGGGGTAGTTGACGCCCTGTCTGTCAGCCATCTGATGGATTTTGTCTATGATGTCGGAAGCCTTGTCCATGTCAACACGCGACTCAGAAGAACCGTAAGCATAGAGGTTAGGATATGACTTGTCGTTCATCTCATAGTTGGCGAAGAAGAAGAGCTTGTCCTTAATGATAGGACCGCCGAGTGTTACGCCCCAGTTGTAGTCTTTCTCCTTATTGTATTTAGGAGCATAGCCTGAACCATCGGCAAGCTTGTAGTGATGCCCCATAAGGTTCTGGTTGTAGCCATAGCCGTAAACGCTGCCGTGGAACTGGTTCATACCACTCTTGGTGATGGCATTCACAGAACCGCCGGTGAAGCCGCTCTGACGCACATCGAAAGGTGCTACGTTCACTTGTATCTGTTCAATAGTCTCAAGCGATACCGGCTGCGTTCCTGCCTGACCACCGTTAGAGCCTGTACTGGAAAGCCCGAACACATCATTGTTGGCTGCTCCGTCGATTAAAAGCTGATTGTAACGGTTGTTTGTGCCAGCAAAGGACATGACACCGGAGTTCGTTGTGGTCAGCTGAGGGTTCAGACGAGCTACATCGGCAATGCTATGACTTATCGTCGGCATGTCGTTTATTTGCTGGGCTGTCAGACTTTGAGCAGCACCAGTTTTGGTAGCGTTAAGTCCTGCACTACCGGTTACCACGACTTCCTGAAGCTCACGCGAGTTCTCTTGCAATGTGCAGGAAAGGTCCTCGGTCTCTCCAAGGCGCAGATTGACGTTGTTGAATACTTTCGGTTGGTTTCCGATGTAGGTTATCTCTACTTTGTAAGGACCGCCGACACGCATACCTTGGATGGTGAAGCGACCGTCAACATTTGTAATCGCACGGTAGACCGTTCCCGAAGGCTGATGTGTTGCCGTCACTGTAGCACCAATGACCGACTCACCGTCTGATGTTACAATGCCGCTGATGCCCGAAGTGGTGACCTGGGCCATTACTGATGATGCCATAATTAAGAATAATGTCATCAAGAAGAGTAGCTTTCTCTGCATAATGAGGGTTGATTTTAAAGTAATGTGTGATATGTTTTGAATTCTGCTGCAAATATATATAAAATATTTCAAACAGATGTTACAGAAACAAGAAAAAGATAAGAAAATGTTCAAAAGGTAATTAATCCTTACGCCGAGCGAGCTGGCTCATCATGACAGCGGCAAGCCCCGCCGTCTCAGTACGAAGGCGACTGGCACCAAGAGTTACGGATTTATAGCCTTGCTGCAAAGCAAGACGGACCTCGTCGATAGAGAAGTCGCCCTCCGGACCAACGAGAACAGTAATATCTTCAGCATCAGTAATATTGGTAATGTCGTTGAAGAAGTCTGATTTAGGTATTTCGTTATAACAGTGACAGATATATTTAAGGCCTCTGCGCTTCTGGGATATGAAATCATCGAATGAAGTCATTTCGTTCACAATAGGCATCCAAGGCTTACGACTTTGCTTGAATGCCGAAACAACAATGCGCTCAATGCGGTCCTTGCGGATAGTCTTGCGCTCAGAGAATTTGCAGTTTAGGAAGCTTATCTCATCAAAGCCGACCTCAGTAGCTTTTTCAACCATCCACTCCATGCGTTCCATCATCTTTGTAGGGGCAATCGCAAGGTGGATGTGACCTTTCCATGACTTTTCCTGAGGCATAGCTTCAAGAATATTATAAAAGCAATGCTTCTTGTCCGTCATTGTCACTTCGGCATGGTAGAACGTTCCTTGTCCGTCCTGAAGGTATATTTTGTCATCACTGTTAAGTCTCAATACCCTTATGGCATGCTTTGCTTCTTCCTCCGGAAGTTGCTCTGCCTTGTGGGCATTGGGAACATAGAAAAAGTGCTCTTCTTTCATAAGGTGAGTTGATTACTGGCGTTCTTTGCGGCGGTTCATTTCGTCCCTGAGGTTTGAAGCAAGCTCGTAGTTCTCATCGGCGACAGCTTTGTCAAGAGCCTGACGCAGCATTTCGTCGCTCAGCGAGTTTATCGGCAGAGCCATTCCGTTTGGATTGGCACTGTAGCGGACGCTCTGACGCATCATAAGGTTGTACTCGATATATATCGGCGAGTTGCTTATGTTGGCGAAAAGGATGGCATCGCTGGCACGCATCGGCAGCGATTCGAATGTCGTTTCGTTGACAAGCATGCATCGATACTCTCCGTCTATGACATCGCTGATAAGGATTTCGAAGCGCATGCCTCCCTGATTCTTAACTACATTGGTAAGAACTTCCGGAAGCAAGCGCTCTGTTTTCAATGCAGTCTTGCTCATTCTCAAGCCGAACTGGTATTCCATGTGCTTGTCGCAGACTATGGACAGTTGTCGTTCTTTAGCTTCATCAGTAAGTATGATTATTGCAAGCTCGGGACCTTCAATTATCTCCGAAATGCCTTGGAATATCAGTTTTATCTTTCTCAAAATCTATTTTCTCCTACTGTTATTCTTGTTTGGTGGATGTATTATTTACTTTTCTAATGCTAAAGAGTTGCCACGACGATTATCACTCGACCTTCTTCGGCTTAAACATGAATGCGAATGCGAGGAAGACAACGAGGGCATAAGCTGCGAATATGAACCAGCAAGCCTGCCAGTTGCCAACGATATAGCCTCCTTCGTTGGTGCAGAAATGATTGACAACAGCTCCGGCAGAAAGCGTTCCTATAGTTGCGCCTAAACCATTGGTCATAAGCATGAACATGCCCTGTGCCGACGCCTTGATGCTCGGGTCACATTCCTGGTCGACGAATATGCCTCCGGATACATTAAAGAAGTCGAAAGCAACTCCATAAACAACACAGGAAAGGATGAACAGCAGAACTCCCGGCATTGTTGGGCTACCAATTCCGAAAAGTCCAAAGCGAAGAACCCATGCCGCCATAGCAATCAGCATGACTATCTTGATGCCGTAACGCTTCATAAAGAATGGTATCATAAGAATGCAAACAGCCTCACTAACCTGTGATATTGATGTCAGCAACGTAGCATTATTGGCTGCAAACGAGTTGGCAACAAGAGCGTCTGCGCTTGCCTTGAAGCTCGTAATGAAAGGTCCGGCATAGCCATTGGTCACCTGAAGTGACATTCCGAGCAGAGCAGAGAATATGAAGAACAAAGCCATTCTTCTTGTCTTGAAAAGTTTGAAGGCATCGAGTCCTAAACGCTGGGATATTGATTGCGCCGGTTTCTTTTCCAACTTGCACTCCGGTAGAGTGAAAGAATAAAGGAACAAGAAAATGCTAAGCAGTCCTGAGACGAAGAACTGCATATAAGTGTACTGGAATTTGAAATCGTTTTGTGAGAAAGTGAAGCTGAAGCCGTTACCATCGTATGCCGCACAGTTGACGAAGACCATCGTAAGAATGAAGCCGACAGTACCGAAAACACGTATAGGAGGAAAGTCCGTAACAGTGCTTAGCCCATGCTTCTTAAGCAACGTGAATGCTGTTGTATTGGAAAGGGCTACGGTTGGCATATAGAAGGCTACGCTGAGCGTGTATAATCCGATGAAAAGGGCCTTGTTCGGTATTTCGTTTCCTAACCCGACAGAATAGCCATAGCCACAAAGAGCCAGCATAAAGATGCCTGCCAACAGATGACAAAGGCCCAGCAAGCGTTGAGGCTGTATCCACTTGTCGGCCACGATGCCTACGAGCGTAGGCATAAAAATAGAAACGATACCCTGGATTGCGTAAAACCAGGATATTTGCGGTCCCATACCAGACTTTGCCAGGTAGTTGCCCATGCATGTCAAATAAGCTCCCCAAGCGGCGAACTCGAGGAAATTCATTACGATAAGTCTTGCTTTCAGATTCATTTTACTTTGTTGTTAGGTTCTGTTGACTTCTTTAATTTCATACAAAGATACTGACTTTATGCCAATCTCCAAAGTAAATAACGTGAAAACATAATTTATTATTGCCAATAAGGCATAATAAATTCTATTCTTTTTCTGTAAAAAGGATACATAAAGCAGTTATTTTTATAAAGGAACCAAATGGTTTTTGCCGTAACTTTGCAACCGTTAATAAGATGAATAAATATATAGTATGAAAACGATGAATAAATTTTTAACTGTCTTAGCGGCTCTACTTGTATTCGTAGGCTGCAATGTAAAAGCGAAGGAAAATAATATGGAAAGTAATAACAACAATGCAAAGAAGGTCTTAGTAGCCTACTTCTCATTCTCGGGAACGACTAAGGGCTACGCGGAAAGAATAGCAAAGATTGCTGGTGCTAACCTTTTTGAAATTCAGGCAGCACAGCCATACACTGATGCAGATGTTGATTGAACAAACGACAATAGCCGTGTGAATCAGGAAATGAAGACTAATCCGGACAGCCGGCCTGCAATCGCAAAGAAGGTTGATAACCTTAAGGACTATGATGTGGTGTTCCTCGGTTTCCCAATATGGTGGTACATCGAGCCAAACATCATAAACACGTTCCTTGAGACACAGGATTTCAAAGGAAAGACTATTGTTCCTTTCTTCACTTCATACAGCAGTGGACCCGGCAAGACTGACGAGCACCTCCACAAGTCTATAAACTATGAGGTCAACTGGAAACCTGCTGTACGCCTTAACAGCAAGTCCGATAGCGAGCTGAAGGCTTGGATAGAGGAAAGCGAGAAGTAAGTTAAGGAGGCAAAGTTAAGTCATAGATTCAGACGATACATCCATTGCAGACACAAGAGGTAGTCCTGCGATGGATGTTTTTATTTTTATTAGACTGCCATAGCGATAAAATATGGTTCATCCGACATTCGGAGTGATGGCATCCACTAACTTCGAAGAAGTTTAATTCTCGATAACCCCTGGCAAGGGAGTGCAACGACCGCAGCCTGGGGTAATGTGACATCGCTTATGTGGGGTAACCGATATTTAACCTCTCGAGGTTATTGCTGCATGTGTTAGCTATCACTCTAAATGTCGGATGTAACTAAATACGATAAAGGTAACGAACGAAGTAATGCAAGACTATGATGCTTACAATGTCAGGATTTTTCCTTTTCGCTTATTAGAACTTTCGCCCCCGTATCCTGTTGATTATCAATGCCGCTGCAAAAGGGCAACTTTGAGCTTCCAAAAGCTTAGGTTTTAAACGACAAAAGCTGACCTTTTGCGTTGCGAAAAGTCAGCTTTTGCGAGCTAATACGTTAGCTTCCGTCTTGCTGTAAACTTTATTTACTATTTCTGTATCAGTTTGGTCGTTTGCAGATAGCCATTAAAAGATATTATTCACGTATCTTCTTTATGATTTCATCCATCTTCTGACGGGTCTCAATAGTCGTTGGAACAAGCGGAAGACGTAGTACATTCTCTATCATTCCCATATCGTTCAACAGCGCTTTTACACCTGACGGATTTCCATCGACAAAGAGAAGCTTGTACAATTCCGTAAACTTATGATGTATCTTCAGAGCTGCCTCGAACTCATTGTTCAACTCGAGGCGTATCATCTTTGAGAATTCCTTTGGTAATGCATTGCCGATGACAGAGATAACGCCTACTGCTCCGCTGGCAATCATTGAGAAAGTAAGAGCATCATCACCAGAAATAACCTCAAAGTTGTCGGGCTTGTTCTTTATGATTTCATCAATCTGCTCCAATGAACCGGAAGCTTCCTTAATGGCAACGACATTCGGAAAGTCTTTCGCAATGCGTACTGTTGTCGCTGCCTTCATGTTAACGCCCGTGCGACCAGGGACATTATACATTACAACCGGCAGTGGACTTGCCTTAGCTATCTCACGGAAATGCTGGTATAAGCCCTCTTGCGACGGCTTGTTATAGTATGGGCAAATACTCAGAATGCCATCTATGCCAGTCCAATTAGTTGACTTTATCTCGTCGACAACAGCCTTCGTATTGTTTCCGCCACAATACTTTAATATAGGAATTCGGCCTTTATTGACTTTCTTTATAGTCTCGGTTATCTTGTCCTTTTCCTCCGGAGTGAGGCAAGGAGCTTCACCCGTCGTTGCCAATATGCAAAGGAAGTCAGCACCATTTTCTATCTGATATTCTACAAGCCTTTCAAGGGCATCATAGTCAACTTCACCTTTCCCACGCATAGGAGTAATGAGCGCGATACCAAGTCCGTGAAATATATTTTCCATTTTTATTCAAATTAATCTCTAACTGTAAATTGTTTGCAAATGTACTACTAAAAAGTCGAAAGTCAAAATGATTGCAAGGAAAATAATTATAATAATGATAAAATGGGCAAAATAAAAATATAATCTTTTGCTTAATCAGATTTTTACACTAACTTTGCACTTACGAACATTTATCAGATTAAATTATGTCAGAGGAAAAGTTAGACAAGAGTAAGAAATCACTCAGCTTTGTAGAGCAGATAGTAGAGGAAGACTTGGCGGACGGAAAGAACGGAGGCCGCATTCAGACACGTTTCCCGCCAGAGCCGAATGGATACTTGCACATTGGTCATGCCAAAGCCATCTGCATGGACTTTGGTGTTGCCGAACACTACAACGGCGTTTGCAACCTTCGTTTTGACGATACGAATCCTTCAAAGGAAAATACAGAATATGTCGAGAATATCCTTAACGACATTAGCTGGCTGGGATTCAAGTGGGGACACATCTATTATGCAAGCGACTACTTCGACAAGTTGTGGGACTTCGCTATTTGGATGATTAAGAACGGACATGCTTATGTCGACGAGCAGACCTCAGAGCAGATTGCCGAGCAGAAAGGCACACCGACAGAACCAGGTGTTGCAAGTCCGTATCGTGACCGTCCTGTAGAGGAAAATCTGAGACTTTTCCAACACATGAATACTCCGGAAGCTGTGGAAGGAAGTATGGTACTTCGCGCAAAGCTCGATATGGCGAACCCGAATATGCACTTCCGCGACCCGGTTATATATCGTATAATTCAGACTCCGCACCATCGTACGGGAACGAAGTGGCATTGTTATCCAATGTACGACTTCGCTCACGGACAGAGCGACTACTTTGAAGGAGTGACACACTCCATCTGTACGCTTGAGTTCGTTCCTCACCGCCCGCTGTACAATAAGTTCATTGACTATCTGAAGGAAATGGACGGTACTGCAAAAGATGGTCTTGACGACAACCGTCCACGCCAGATTGAGTTCAACCGTCTGAACCTTACATACACTGTAATGTCGAAGCGCAAGCTTCATACCTTAGTTGACGAAGGTCTGGTAAATGGTTGGGATGACCCACGAATGCCGACTTTGTGTGGCATGCGTCGTCGTGGCTATTCGCCGGAGAGCATCCGTATGTTCATAGACTCTATCGGTTATACGAAGTTTGACGCATTGAACGATGTCGCATTGTTGGAAGCTGCGGTACGTGAGGATTTGAACAAGCGTGCCACACGTGTCAGCGCAGTCGTTGACCCTGTAAAACTTGTCATCACAAACTATCCTGACGACAAGAAGGAATACATGACGGCAATTAACAATCCTGAGGATGAGACTGCTGGAGAGCATACCATTGCGTTCACAAAGAATCTGTGGATAGAGCGTGCCGACTTCATGGAAGACGCTCCAAAGAAATTCTTCCGCATGACCCCAGGCAAGGAGGTCCGTCTCAAGAATGCTTATATAGTAAAATGTACGGGATGCACCAAGGATGCTGATGGCAACATAACAGAGATTCAAGCAGAGTATGACCCGGAGAGCAAGAGCGGTATGCCGGGCGCAAACCGTCGTGTCAAAGGTACGCTGCACTGGGTTTCTGCTGATGACTGCGTGAAGGCTGAGGTTCGTGAGTACGACCGTCTGTTCAATGTTGAGAACCCATCAGCTGACGAACGTGACTTCCGTGAGCTGCTTAACCCTGACAGCCTCAAGGTAAGGACAAACTGCTATGTAGAGGATTATCTGAAGGAAAAGAAGCCTGGCGATTACCTACAGTTCCAGCGTATCGGCTATTTCATGATGGATCCGGACAGCACCGCAGACCACTTGGTATTCAACAAAACTGTTGGACTTAAGGACAGCTGGAAGAAGAAATAGTTTTTACTAGGTCTCCGAAAGGAAACAAAGAATATTGATGGACAAATATTACAAATCAGAAAAGTTCAAGAGCAAGCTTAAAGGATATGAGGACTTTCTCGAAAGTGGTTCTTTAGGCTCTCTTGATACTGATGACTTGTGTGAGATAGCCCAATATTTCTATGAGTTAAAGGAGTCAGACAAGTCTTTGCAGGCCATAAATGTGGCTTTGGAACTATATCCGGGGAGTGTCGGTCCACTGGCATTCCGCGCCAGATATGCATTATTTGTTAATAATGACCCTGCCAAAGCAGATGAGTTTGCTGAGGCCATAGACGACAAAACCGACCCGGACTATGTCTTGTTGAAGGCAGAAATAATGATATTCGGTAACCGCTCGGACGACGCAGACCGTTATCTCGAAGACGTTTACTCCCAAACAGCAGACTACGACGAGCATGACGACATGCCTCTAGATGTGGCGCTGCTTTTCGCCGACTACGAAGAGTGGGACCTTTCTGCAAAGTGGCTTAAGCGTTCTGACGAAGTTGAAGAGAACGATTATAAATATGTCAATGCAGAAATACTAATCAGCAAAGAACAGTACGATGCCGGTGAGAAGATTATAAATGAACTCCTTGACAACGACCCATATTCCTCTGACTACTGGGACGTAATTATCAAGGCTAAATTCCTTTCCGGCAACTTTGAAAATTGTATCACCGCATGCGACTACGCCATAGCCATCAACCCTGATGACAGCGCCGCCATCTTCAATAAAGGCAACAGTATGTACAACCTCGGCAACTATAGCGGGGCTGCAAAGCAATTTGCCAACTATATAAAGTTAGTACCGAAAAAGGACATCGGCTATCTTATGCTTGGGGTGACTCAAATTGCTCAGAGCAGATTTCAGGAGGCAGAGCAAAGTCTTCTGAAAGCTTTGAAAGCTAATTTGCACGATGTTGCGTATTCATGGCAGAACAGAGCGGACACGTATTACCACCTTTCTTATATAGAAGATGTGCTTGGTCACTATGACCTAGCTCATCAATACCTTGACAAGTTGGAAGATGTCTATAAGATATATCTTATCGACGATTGCGAGCAACTTAGCAAGAGCCTTGCCGATTTGGACTGTGCACATGGTCTGTTGTACCTCGAGCAAGAGGACATTGGCAACGCCATCGACTGGTTTGGACAGGCTATTATAGACTCGAATGAGTCAAACGATATTTATATAAAGATAGCTGCGTCGGCCTTCGAATGCGGATATGTAAGATATTCTTATAACATCTTACATGGTCTTGTTACCGAATCAAAGAAAGAAATCGACCCGCTTGGATTCGAGTATTTGGCAAAGTGTTGCAAGATACTTGGACTTAAGGAAGAAGAAAGATGGGCACTTGAAAAGGCAAAAAAATCTGTAGAGAACAAATAGCAGTATAAAAAAGATTATATTCAGAATATGTTGACTTCATTATTAGCCAATCTCACTTATGGTTCCGTATTCCTTTTGATGCTTCTCGAAAGCACAGTCATACCTGTACCATCAGAATTGGTAGTCGCACCGGCGGCATACCATTCTGCAGCAGGTAACATGGACGTTATCCTTGTAGTGCTTTTCGGAACATTGGGAGCTGATATCGGCGCTACAATCAACTACCTTGGAGGTTATTTCCTGGGGCGTCCGATAATCTATAAGTTCGCCAATAGCAAACTTGGACACCTGTGTCTGCTTAACCAGGCAAAAGTAGAAAAGAGCGAAAAGTACTTCGACGACCATGGTATGGTTGCCACGATAACAGGCCGTCTGATACCTGGCATACGTCACCTCATCTCCATTCCTGCCGGTCTTGCTAAGATGAAGTACTGGAAATTCATTCTGTACACGACATTAGGAGCGGGAATTTGGAACTGCATTCTTGCCAGTCTTGGGTGGTATCTTCACTCTTTCGTGCCAGAGGAACAACTCAACGATAAGATAATGGAGTACGGAGAGTACATAAAATTCGTAATTTCCCTGCTTGTTGGCATTGCCGTTGTATTCTTCATGGCTAAGTGGCTCATTAAGCGTAGGAAAAGAATTACGGGAAAAGAATAAGATACAAAGGAATAAAAACCAGAGGTATCCTGCTATTGCATTACGCCAGGATACCTTTTCTTGAATGCTTCTATGCTGTCCTTGGGAAAGCATTGCTTACACGGATGCAATCCAATCTCCAAGGCATCGCTGAGAGACACGTCTCCTATCTCTCCATCACAATTTCGCAATTCCTTGCATTTGGGCGTTGAATGATAAGAGTCATCAGCTGCACCGGTGCAAATAAAAACGCTTTCTTGTTGCTTTTTTGCAGCGCAACTGCAAAAAAGCAACAAGAAAGCAATAATGGATAAGAAACCAAAAGTTCTCATATCACACTTATTTCGTAGCCAAAGAGTTCTGGTACCACTCGTATAGCTTCTCGACTCCGTCCTCTATTTCCACCTTATGATGCCAACCAAGACTGTGCAGCTTGGTAACATCAATAAGCTTACGAGGGGTTCCGTTTGGCTTCGTCTTATCCCAAACGAGTTCTCCTTCAAAGCCTACAGTCTTTATAACAAGCTCTGCAAGAGCCTTGATTGTCAGTTCCTTGCCTGTACCGACATTGATATGGCAGTTGCGGATTTCTCCAAGCGATGGTATTGCGCCACCTCTTCCTTCAGAGTTGTTGCGGTTTACCTCGCCATCAGTTTTGACACCATAGAATACACTTGAGTATTTCTCAATGCCTATGATATCCTTGAAGTCGACGTTGAGTAAGATATGAACAGATGCATCAGCCATATCCTCACTCCAAAGGAACTCGCGCAATGGTGAGCCATCGCCCCAAAGAGTAACCTTATTGTTCTCTATGCCATAGTAAGCAAGAGCCTTCAGGATGCGCTCCTTATCTGAATTACCATCAACATTGTCAGTTCCAATCTCTTCGGCAAGTTTTGATGGAGGATTGATAGGACGCTTCATCATGTCAACACGTATAGCATCCCAATCGTCATCGTGTATCAACTTCGAAAGATAAACTTTGCGCATCATTGCCGGAAGGACGTGACTGTTCTCCAGATGGAAGTTGTCATTAGGACCATAAAGGTTCGTCGGCATCACTGCAATATAGTTGGTGCCATACTGAAGGTTGTAGCTCTCGCACATCTTCAGACCTGCAATCTTCGCAATAGCATACTCTTCGTTAGTGTACTCCAATGGAGAAGTAAGCAACGAGTCCTCCTTCATTGGCTGAGGAGCGTTCTTCGGATAGATGCAAGTAGAGCCGAGGAACAACAGCTTCTTTACGTTGTGCTTGTAAGCCTGCTCTATTACGTTGCATTGTATCTTCATATTCTGCATTATAAAGTCAGCGCGATAGAGCGAGTTTGCCATAATGCCGCCAACGAAAGCTGCGGCAAGGACAACTGCATCAGGCTGTTCCTCGTCGAAGAACTTCTTTACTGCCAGTTGTTCAGTTAAGTCCAACTCCTTGTGCGAGCGACCTACAAGGTTATTATAGCCTCTTGATTTCAAATTGTTCCATATTGCCGAACCTACCAGTCCGTGATGTCCGGCTACATAAATTTTTGAATCTTTGCTTAATGAAGACATTTCTTTGTTTTTCCCTTATATAATTGTCTGAGAATAATTGAATATACTTGACTTATAAATTAGGCCTATTTTACTATACCCTTCTCAAGGTATTCCTCCAGGTTTACGCGTACTCTAGCTGCCGCATCATCGCCTGCAACCTTCTTCATGTCACTGTCAACCATAATCTTGACGAGTTCCTCGAATGAAGTCTTTGTAGGATTCCACTTCAACTGTGCCTTTGCCTTTGTCGGGTCGCCCCACAAATTGACGACATCAGTTGGACGGAAGAAGTCTGGGCTTACCTCAACGAGCACCTTGCCCGTTGCCTTGTCAATTCCCTTTTCGTTTACTCCTTCACCTTGCCACTCAAGTTCGATGCCAACATAATGGAATGCCAAAGTAGCAAACTCACGCACCGTGTGCTGCACGCCGGTAGCAATGACGAAGTCATCAGGCTTATCGTTTTGCAGTATAAGCCACATGCACTCAACGTAATCCTTGGCGTATCCCCAGTCGCGCTTCGACGAAAGGTTGCCAAGATAAAGCTTATCCTGTTTGCCCTGCTTGATGCGTGCAGCTGCAAGAGTAATCTTTCTCGTTACGAAAGTCTCACCACGACGTTCGCTCTCATGATTGAAAAGAATTCCATTGCAGCAGAACATGTGGTAAGCATCTCTGTATTCCTTCATTATCCAGAAACCGTAGAGCTTGGCAACGGCATACGGACTGTATGGATGGAACGGCGTATTCTCATTCTGTGGGACCTCTTCAACCTTGCCATAGAGCTCGGAAGTTGAAGCCTGATATATGCGGCAAGTGTCAGCAAGACCGCATTGGCGTACTGCCTCGACAACTCTCAGAACACCAACTGCATCTACATCGGCGGTGTACTCAGGAGAATCGAAGCTGACCTGTACGTGGCTCTGAGCCGCAAGGTTGTATATTTCTGTTGGACGAACCCTTCCAATCAGTCCGACAAGGCTCATAGAGTCGCCCATGTCTGCATAGTGAAGGTGGAAATTAGGCTTGCCTTCGAGATGGGCAATACGTTCACGATAGTCTACTGATGAACGACGAATGATACCGTGAACATCATATCCTTTCGACAACAGCAACTCCGAGAGATAGCTGCCGTCCTGTCCTGTAACTCCGGTGATAAGTGCTACTTTTCTATCCATTGTATTTCTTTTGTTAGTTTTCTCCTGAAAATTGTTTTATTCTTTGCTCTTCACTGAGCTTGCAGATAAGCAACGTACCGTCGTGCTCTGCCACAATATAACCATCGAGGCCCTGAACGACCGTCTTCTTCATATCATGGACATTGATGATACTGTTCTTCGTGTTGTACACATCAACATCACTACCGATTACGGCGTTGCCATAAAGGTCTTTCTTACTTTGTATAAGCAGAGAGCCCCAAGTACCAAGGTCACTCCATCCGAAGTCCGCCGGGCACACGAAAATTTCGTCAGCTTTCTCCATAATAGCATAGTCGACAGATATGTTCTCGCAATCCGGATAGACCGTATTGATTATTTCCTGCTCTTCCGGTGTACCGAGTTTCTCCCTAATTCTATCAAATATCTTTGCTATTGACGGCTGATAAAGTCGGAAAGCATTAATAATTGTAGCGGCACTCCAGATGAATATGCCCGCATTCCAGTAGAAATTGTTCTGCTGAATAAATTTAATGGCGGTTTCCAGCTCTGGTTTCTCGCGGAACTTCTCTACCCTGAATATTTCCTTATTACGTGCACTCGTAGCCGATAAATCAGCTTCAATATAACCATATCCTGTCTCCGGACGCGTCGGTCTCATTCCAAGCGTAACGATAGAATCGGTTTCAGCAGTAAACTTCATGCACATTTTTACAACGCGCTTGAACTCTGCCACGTTGGTAACGATATGGTCGCTTGGTGCAACAACGATATTAGCCTTGGCATCAGAATTCTTTATTCTCCAGCTGACATAGGCAATACACGGTGCCGTATTCCTACGACAAGGCTCACTTAGGATATTGCCGGCAGGAACTTCAGGCAGTTGTTCCTTGACAAGCTCTGTATAATTTTGATTTGTAACGACCCACACATTCTCCGGATTAACAATGCCTTCGAATCTGTCGAATGTAAGTTGAAGCAACGTCCGCCCAACTCCCAAAACGTCAATGAACTGTTTAGGACGTTCAGCTGTGCTCATAGGCCAAAAGCGGCTACCAACGCCGCCTGCCATAATAACGAGGTGATTCATTTTCTCTTGTATCGTTGTTAATTTGGCAAAGTTAATAAAAAAAAACAAAAAGGCGACATTAAACGCCGCCTTTTTGTCATTTTTCTATAGAAAAACGTTTTCGTTCCCTTTGGAACAAGTACTATTCTTCCTATATATATATAATGTATAGCATCCTATTGATGCAAAATTTCGTTCAGAAGCTCCTTCCAGTTGGCGTAAGCATCAAGGTAACTGGAGCGTACATCGTCATTTGGCTTGATGACCGACAACTTCTTCAACGTTGCGAAAGCCTCGTCATGGTCTTTGTAGATGCCGCATCCTATGCCGGCACCCTTAGCCGCTCCTGCTGCACCATCAGTGTCATAGAGCTCAATAGTAGCTCCGCTGACATTGGCAAGAGTATCGCAGAACAACGGACTTAGGAACATATTCGCCTTTCCGGCATGAATATTGTGAATGTCCATGCCCATTTTCTCCATTATCTCCATGCCGTAGCAGAACGAGAATACGATACCTTCCTGGGCAGCCCTGACAATGTGAGCACGATTGTGCTTGTTGAAGTTGAGACCATGAATAGAACAATCTACCTCACGATTCTCCAATACACGCTCAGCGCCGTTGCCAAATGGAATTATCGTCACTCCCTCTGAACCAACCGGAACCGTAGCTGCGAGGTCGTTCATCTCAGGATATGACAAGTCGGAGGCAACGTTACGGTGGACCCAAGCATTAAGAATGCCAGTTCCATTAATGCAAAGAAGCACTCCCAAACGGTCAACATCTGTAGTGTAGTTGACATGGGCAAAGGTATTGACTCTTGATTTCGGGTCGTAATTGACACTGCCAAGCACGCCATAGACAACTCCGCTTGTTCCTGCCGTTGATGCAATCTCACCCGGATTGAATACGTTCAGCGACAGAGCATTGTTAGGCTGGTCGCCGGCCCTGTACGAAATAGGAGTTCCAGCCTCAAGTCCGAGCTCTGCTGCTGCATCGGCTGAAACCGTGCTTTGTACGCTGAAGGTCGGAACAATATCAGGTACCAGACTCTCGTCGAAGCCGAAATAGTCGAGCAGGAACTTTGCCGGGCGCTTCTCTTTGAAGTCCCATGCAATGCCTTCGGACAGTCCACTGATGGTAGTATTTACTTTCCCGGACAGTTTCATGGCGATGTAGTCACCCGGCAGCATTGCCTTATAAATCTTCTTGAAAGTCTCCGGCTCGTTCTCCTTAACCCAAGCGAGTTTCGAAAGAGTGAAGTTACCGGGAGAGTTAAGCAAATGAGACAGACACTTCTCTGAACCTAAATCCTTGAAAGCCTTCTCTCCGTATGGCACGGCGCGCGAGTCGCACCAGATAATACTCGGACGGAGCACGTTCAAGTTCTTGTCGACACACACGAGTCCGTGCATCTGATACGAGATACCGATTGCCTTGATGTCCTTGCCGGTGGCTCCTGTACGCTGCATGATGTCCTTCAGCGATTTCTTGGCATTGTCCCACCACATCTGCGGCTCTTGTTCTGCCCATCCAGCTTTGACAGCTGTTATTGGCGCTTCCTTTTCAGGATAATGTGCGTCAGCTTCTACAACACCGGTCTCTACGTTGACAAGTGATGCTTTGACGCTGCTACTGCCCACATCGAAGCCTAATAAATATCTTTTCGACATATTGTTTTTATTAAGTTAGTTATTGTTTTAATTGTTGGTTTACAAAGGATTTTCTGCTCTTTACTAAAAAAGGCTGAGGCTCAAATCTTTCGGTATTACCCTCAGGCTATCACCATTATCGTCAGCCAGACGGGCAAGAAAGATCTGCACCCTCTTAGACTTCATATTCAGCCGGTATCTCCCCCGCCCCACTTTCTCTATAGTGTCTTTCGGTTTCTTGCTGTGGTAAGCGAGGTATTGCTGCACGGACTGTTGTATATCGGTCTTTGACAATGGCTCGAAAAGCGAATTTGTAGAGTTGAAAACATGATAGGCTATTTTCTTAACTGACAGCCCTTCGCTTCCAGCTTCTTTCAAAACTTTGATTATCGCCGCTTCGTAAGCCATTCTAAATTATTGAAAAAAAAAGAGCTCGTTCAACAAGTGAGCGGCTCTTTCCTTATTGTTTGCTCTGATGATTAAGCCAATGTAACTTTGTTGTCCTCATCCTTAATCTTGCCCTCCTTGAAGAGCCAGCCAATGCCGAGGTAAACTTCCTCTGCGCTAATCTTAGCTGCCTTTGCAATTTCGGCAGGAGTCAGGGCCTTGTTCTCTGCTGCAAGAGTCTGGTAAACATCACCAGCTCTGTAGCCGACGTTTGTTGCATTCAACTCAACAGCAGCCTTTGCAGCAGCCTTCTTTACAGTTGCCTTCTTTGCTGTTGTCTTTTTTGCTGCCTTTGGTGCAGCCTTTGTAGCTTTCTTCTCTGTTGCCATAATTTAGTAAATTTAGAATAAAGATATATCGAATATATTTAATTCTCAACTATTTATGCTGCAAAAGTACCATTTTTTATCGTAATACTTATACTTTTTTACAGAAAATTGCGACTTTTTTTGACAACTAGCTGAATTTTAACGATTTTCTTGATGTAAGTCAACCTTTATCTGCAATTCATCCAACTGTTTGGGGTCAAGCTCGGATGGTGCATCGAGCATGACATCACGCCCGGAGTTATTCTTCGGGAATGCAATGCAATCGCGAATGCTGTCGAGACCGGCGAGGATGCTTACGAAACGGTCCAATCCAAAAGCAAGTCCTGCATGAGGTGGTGCTCCGTACTTGAAGGCATTCATCAGGAAGCCGAACTGTGCCTCAGCACGCTCCGGCGTGAAGCCGAGAACTTCGAACATCTTCTCCTGAAGCTTAGTGTCATGGATACGGAGTGAGCCACCGCCGACTTCGATACCGTTGCAAACAAAGTCGTAAGCCTTGGCGCGTACCTTCTCCGGTTGCTCGTCGAGCAATGGAATATCGTCCGGATTCGGCATAGTGAACGGATGATGTGTAGCCATAAGGCGCTGTTCCTCATCGCTCCACTCGAACAATGGGAAGTCGATAATCCACAAACACTTGAACGTATTCTTATCGCGCAGACCGAGACGGTCACCCATTTCGAGACGAAGTGAGCAGAGCTGAATTCTTGTCTTGTTGGCATCTGCACCCGAAAGGATAAGAACGAGGTCGCCGTCCTTAGCGCCCATGACCTTCTTGATTTCAGCAAGAACTTCAGGGCTATAGAATTTATCTATTGAACTCTTGACTGTTCCGTCGGCATTGTATTTGATATAGACGAGTCCCTTTGCTCCAATCTGCGGCTTCTTTACGAAGTCAGTGAGCTCGTTGAGCTGCTTTCTGCTGTAGGAAGCGCACCCAGGAACACAGATACCGCCGATATACTTAGCCTCATTGAACACGGCGAAGTCGCCCTTGCTGTCGAAAGCGTCCTTCAACTCGACGAATTCCATACCGAAACGCAGGTCAGGCTTGTCGCTTCCGAAGCGTCTCATAGCCTCAGCCCATGTCATTTGCTGCAATGGCTTTGGCAAATCGACACCGCGAATCTCCTTGAACAGCATGCGGCACATCTCCTCGAACAGATTGATGACATCGTCCTGGTCGACGAATGACATCTCGCAGTCGACCTGTGTGAACTCCGGCTGACGGTCGGCACGCAAGTCCTCGTCACGGAAACACTTCACAATCTGGAAGTAACGGTCCATGCCAGCAACCATAAGGAGCTGCTTCAGCGTCTGCGGACTTTGTGGCAGAGCATAGAACTGACCTGGATTCATACGTGAAGGGACCACGAAGTCGCGGGCACCCTCCGGCGTTGAGCCGATGAGCATAGGAGTTTCAATCTCCATAAACTGCCTTGCATCGAGGAAGTTGCGTATGAGAATGGTCATGCGGTGGCGCAGTTCGAGGTTCTTGCGTACACAGTTGCGGCGCAAATCAAGGTAGCGGTATTTCATGCGGAGGTCATCACCACCGTCTGTATTATCCTCAATTGTAAACGGAGGGGTAAGCGACGGACTGAGAACATTCAGTTCCTTGACTATAATCTCAATATCACCGGTTGCTATTTTGGCATTCTTGCTTTGACGCTCACTGACAGTACCTTTCGCCTGAATGCAGTATTCACGTCCAAGCTGGTTAGCCTTCTCACATAGAGCCTTGTCAATAGCCTCGTTGAAGACAAGCTGCGTAATGCCATAACGGTCGCGCAAGTCGATAAATGTCATTCCTCCCATTTTGCGGGAACGCTGAACCCATCCTGCAAGTGTTACTTCCTTGCCGGCATCGCTCAAGCGAAGCTCGCCACAAGTATTTGTACGATACATATATTTTATATGTTTTTGATAGAATTATTATTTGAGTGCAAAGGTACAGAAAATTAGTGATATAACGAATTATCAATAGGATTTTTGATTGGTCATACTACAAAATTGTTACTTTCAATATAACTATATCATGTCCGAACAACTTCAATGAAATAAAACATCAGCAGCTGTAACAAATAAGAAATATTCTTACAGCAAAACGGGAGTTGACGTATTGGCTTGTAAAAGATGACCTTTCGCATTGCAATACCTTAGCTTTTACAGCCTCAAAGTTGACCTTTTAGAAGCCCAAAGTTGACCTCTTGCGGGAGTACTGATAATCAATGAGTTACGAAGATATATTTTAAGCTAAGCTAAAATAAAAATTATTTACCTTCAAAAACATTATATCTTTGCTATGCTTTTCATTATCTGACTTAACTAACGGACACTAAAAAAGGTTGGGTGTCTCACGACAACCAACCTTCCTTATTAACCTTAATAATCTAATACCATGAAAAACATATTGCAAAATTACAATATCTGTTTCTTTAATGCAAGCAATGAGGATTAAATTCCTCAAATGTTTAACTTCAATTAAAGTTATTTCCGTTCCAGTTAAGTTTTCTTTGCAGCTTTAAACCATTGAGAATCTTTTTCTTGTCACGAGGTACTGATGGCAAAGACAGCGTTTCGGTGATTGAATTATCAGTTGGCGACAACCGAAGCTCTATGAGTTGCGGGTCGAACATCTCTGTTAGCTGCTTGAAATCGTCATTGCTCAGTGTGTCGGGCTTTTGTAATAAAGATGACACCTGTGGCATAGTGAATAGTTGTTCATTTATCTTTACGTTATCTTTGGTAAAGAACTCTATCGTGCTTTCTGCCGCAGGAGCCTTGTATGTGTTCACAACGCAGAAGACGTTGTCGTTGTCCGACTGACGACGCAAGGACTTTATCTGGATAGTATGGGCATTGTTGCACTTCAGTTGTATGAAATTCGCAGTCGAACTCTCCAGCAATGTAGTGTCGCCGAGGCTGTTTACAACGAGTGCATCGCCTTTCTTGTCTTTGAAATCATCTACAAGTTGCTGCTTCTGAGCCGTTGTAAGATACGGCAAATCAATGTTGTCGACAAAGAAGGTCTGTACTGTCTGAGCCGAAACGCTCATTGTAGCAAACAGCAGAAGTGCTGAACCAAATAGTTTTTTTAAGTTTATCCCAAATGCAATCTTATGTTTTCCCATGCACATATAGAATTTAAAGACTATCCGCAGAGCATCCGGATGAATGCGTGCGGATAGCCATTAGATATTAGAACTTTAATATTTTGTTACTGATGTTGCTCACGCAGCAAGTCATTAACAGTCTTAACAGGATTGAATGTAGACAGTGGAACCTCGACGAATACGGTGTTCCAGTCGCTCATAGAACCGTTCCACAATCCAGGCAGCTCAAGTGCCTTGAGGTCGCGGCCGTTCTTACTCTTGCTCGAAATGAAGCCCGTGGTCTTGTCAACATAGTCAGGCAGATTGAATGGCTTGCCCTTGTAGTCCTTAGTTGCGCAAACCAAGTCGACCGGATTGAAGTGTGTGCCCTGCTTGAACATGGCTACGTATTCTGCGTTATTTTGGTCTATCTGGCTCGATTCGAGTATTTGCAGACTGATGGTACCGTCCTGATTGTACGTAAGGAACGGACCGCCGCCAGGCTCGCCGACATTCTTCACCATACCGCAGACACGCATCGGACGGTTCAACTTCTTCTTCAGATAGATTACCAGCTCTGCGTCCTCAAGCTCCTTGATGTCCGGCTTGCGGCAGCAAAGCTCGCGTTGCAGGAAGCGGATAATCTCTTCAAGCTTCTCGTGGTTGTAGCTTCCGCTGTCGAGAATGCGCAGATACTCGAATACTTTCTTCTGAAGTGTGACGAGAACGCCGGCAATCAGTTTCTTATATGTAACGGTATCGCCTTTCAGACGGTCAGGAACGACGTTGTCGATGTTTTTGATGAAGACGACATCAGCATCTATCTCATTGAGGTTCTCGATAAGAGCGCCGTGGCCACCCGGACGGAACAGCAGTGTGCCATCGTCGTTTCTGAATGGTGTGTTGTCAGGATTTACAGCGACGGTATCGGTACTTGGCTTCTGCTCAGAGAATGTAATGTCATACTTGATACCATATTTCTCGGCGTACTTGTCAGCCTTTTCGGCCACCTTAGCCTTGAAAAGTTCCATGTGTTCGTGGCTGACAGTGAAGTGAACGTGTGCCTCGCCGTTTGAGCTTGCATACAGTGCAGCCTCTACGAGGTGTTCCTCCATTGGCGTGCGCGGTCCCTCCGGATAGCTGTGGAAGAGCAGCAGGCCCTTCGGCAGTTGACCGTAGTTGAGTCCGTCAGCATTCAGCATGGCTGCCACAATAGCCTTGTAGTTTCCTTCATCGAGCAGTTCCTTGATGCTCTTGCCTGTCGTCGCCTTGCACTTGTCGCACAGTTCCTTATGGAAAGCGAACTTCTTTATGCCAGCGAAGAATTGCTTCTCAAAGTCGGTCTGAGGAGTATCGTAGTCCGCATTGAGGAATGCGAACATGTTCTTGAACATGCGGCTTGCTGCGCCACTTGCCGGTACGAACTTCACGATGCGGTGTCCGGCTGACTTGTAGTTCTCCCAGGCGGCAATGTACTTATCACGTTCAGCATCGGTAGGAGCCATTATGCCCTTGCCAATTGCAGCCGCTCCTTCGAGTTTAAGGAACGGGAAGCCTGTCTTGAACTGTTCGAACTCTTCGTTGAGTTTCTCTTCTGATATGCCTTTAGCGGCAATTTGTTGTTTGTCCTTTTCAGATAACATATTGAATTGTTTAAGGTTATTTATTCATTTTATTGAGCAAAGATACGGCAAAATAATTAAAATACCAAAATCTTATCCGCTAAATAGATTTTTTTTAATAACTTTGTAAGCATATAACCATTATGAATGAGAAATTTGGTGGTTTATGGAAGAGAAATTAATATTTACAGAAGAAGAGAAGACAAAGGTCGAAGAGCTGTGTAATGAGCTGCGTCCGAAGATTGCCGACTCGTTGCAACCTGACGACGAAACGAAACTGAAAACGACCATTGAAGGCTCTATCAACAGCGGACTGATTACCCGCGACGCCTTCGGTTTCAATCCCTTCGTCGAGGCTTTGCAGACAGCGAAGATTGCCATCGACGATATCGGATTGCGGCGCGACGGCGTTATCGCCATTCTGCTCTATGTGCCTGTATTGTCTTCCAGCGTTTCTATAGATGATGTCAAGGCTGACTTCGGCGAAGGAGTCAGCAAGATTATACACGGATTGGTCAGAATTCAGGAACTGTACAAGAAGAACCCGAAGATAGAAAGCGAGAACTTCCGCAACCTTCTTTTGAGTTTTGCCGAGGATATGCGTGTCATTCTCATAATGATTGCTGACAGGGTGAACCTCATGAGGCAAATTCGTGACACGGAGAACACTGAGGCACGCCACGAGGTTGCTGAGGAGGCAAGCTACCTATATGCTCCTTTGGCTCACAAACTGGGACTATATCAGCTTAAAAGCGAGCTCGAGGACTTGAGCCTCAAGTACTTGGAGCATGACGCATACTATGAGATTAAGGATGACTTGAATGCTACTAAGCGTTCGCGTGATGCATATATAGAGCGGTTTATCAAGCCGGTTAAGGCTCGTCTTGAGGCTGCCGGGCTGAAGTTCCACATAAAGGGACGCACTAAGAGCATACACTCTATATGGCAGAAAATGAACAAGCAGCATTGCGGATTCAATGGAATCTACGACCTCTTTGCAATCCGAATCATCTTGGACTCGCCCCCTGAGAAAGAGAAGATGCAGTGCTGGCAGGTTTATTCCATTATCACCGACATGTATCAGCCTAACCCTAAGCGACTTCGCGACTGGCTTTCGGTACCGAAGTCGAATGGCTACGAGAGTCTGCACATCACGGTCCTCGGTCCTGAGAACAAATGGGTCGAGGTTCAGATACGTACCGAGCGCATGGACGAGATTGCCGAACACGGTCTCGCGGCTCACTGGCGCTACAAGGGAATCAAGGCTGAAGGAGGTCTCGACGACTGGCTTGCAAGCATCCGTTCGGCTCTTGAGGCTGGCAACGACCTCGAAGTTATGGACCAGTTCAAGAGTGATTTGTATGACAAGGAGATATATGTCTTCACCCCAAAGGGCGACTTGCTGAAGTTCCCGAAGGGTGCAACGGTACTTGACTTTGCATATCATATTCACTCGAAGATTGGAAATACTTGCGTAGGCGGTAAGATTAACGGCAAGAATGTCAGCCTTAAAACTCAGTTGAACAGTGGCGACACAGTCGAGATAAACACATCGGCACACCAGCAGCCTAAGCTAGAGTGGTTGAAAATCGTCAAGAGCTCGCGTGCGAAGTCAAAGATTAGGCTTGCCCTGAAGGAAATTCAGACGAAGAACGGAGCCTACGCCCGCGAGTTGCTTGAGCGTCGGTTGAAGAACCGTAAGATTGAGTGGGAAGACGGCGTGATGTCTCATCTCATCAAGCAGATGGGCTTCAGGGAGGCAAGTGAGTTCTATCAGCAGATAGCGGAGGGCAAACTGGACCCGAATGCCATAATAGACAAGTACCAGGAGGCCTACGACCACGACCATAACCTCAACGAGTCGAAAGTCGCAGAGAGTGCACAAAACTTCGAATTCGACAATCCGGGCGAGGAGATTGCCCGCAATGACGACGTGCTCGTTATCGACAAGAACCTCAAGGGCATTGACTTCCAACTTGCACAGTGCTGTCATCCAATCTACGGTGACCCTGTTTTCGGCTTTGTAACAGTCAATGGAGGCATCAAAATCCACCGTATGGACTGCCCGAATGCCCCGGAGCTGCGCCGCCGCTACGGTTATCGCATCGTCAAGGCGCGCTGGAGCGGAAAAGGGCAGAGCCAGTATGCCATCACATTGAGGATTATCGGCAACGATGATATTGGCATTGTCAACAACATAACGAATGTTATCTCGAAGGACGAAAAGCTCGTAATGCGCTCGATAAACATCGACAGCCACGACGGACTCTTCTCCGGCAACCTCGTAGTGTTGCTCGATGATACGTCGAAACTCAACATGCTGATGAAGAAACTCAGAACGATAAAAGGCGTGAAGGAAGTCAGAAGGTTATAATTTTATGACTTTTCCGAACAATAAGCTACGTTAATAAATCTTTTTTAGTAATTTTGCATTCGCATTATTATAATAGGAATGGAAAAAGAAACAAACCCTACAGCTATATTGCTGTTGCACTGCCCCGACAAACAGGGCATTATATCGGAGGTTACGAAGTTTATTACCGACAATAACGGCAACATCGTTTACCTCGACCAGTACGTTGACAGAGAGGACGGAATGTTCTTCATGCGCATAGAATGGGAGTTGAAGGACTTCATAATTCCGCGTGATAAGATTGACGACTACATTCATACGCTCTACGGTCAGCGCTACGACATGACCTTCCATCTCTATTTCAGTGATGTGAAACCGCGCATGGCGATATTCGTCAGCAAGATGAGCCATTGCCTCTACGACCTTCTTGCACGCTGGAAAGCAGGAGAGTGGAACGTCGACATCCCATGCATAGTCAGCAATCATGAAGATTTGCGCTACGTAGGAGAGCAGTTCGGTATACCATACTACGTCTGGTCGATAAAGAAAGACCACTCAAACAAGGCTGAGGTTGAAGCCGCCGAGATGAAGTTGCTTAAGGAGAAGCAGGTCACCTTCATCGTCCTGGCTCGCTATATGCAGATTATCAGCGACGAGATGATAAAGGCTTACCCTCACCACATTATTAATATACACCACTCTTTCCTACCAGCCTTCGTCGGTGCGAAGCCCTATCATCAGGCGTGGGAGCGTGGCGTGAAGATTATCGGAGCCACAAGCCACTACGTAACGGCAGAGCTCGACGCCGGACCGATAATCGAGCAGGATGTCATGCGTGTCAGTCATAAGGACACCCCGGCAAGTCTTGTACTCAAAGGCAAGGACTTGGAGAAGATTGTTCTTTCGCGTGCAGTCACCAAGCACATAGAAAGGAAAATCCTCACATATAATAATAAAACTATAATATTCTCATAGTCGAGACGCTGTAAAGGTCTGATTAGAAATGAATGTAGCAATAGTTAAATATAACGCGGGCAATATCCGCTCGGTCGTCAACGGTCTGAACCGCCTTGGCATCGAGCCATTGCTGACCGACGATGCCGATGCTTTGCGCAAAGCCGATAAGGTTTTGTTCCCCGGACAGGGCGAGGCAGCCACGGCAATGCACTATCTTCGTGAGCATCATCTTGACGAAGTAATCAAGAATCTCACCCAGCCGGTTCTGGGAATATGCATTGGCCAACAGCTTCTCTGTAAGCATTCGGAGGAAGGAGATACCGATTGCCTCGGCATTTTCGACACTGATGTCCGCCGTTTTCAGCCTTCACGCCATGAGGATAAGGTTCCGGCGATGGGCTGGCAGGACATTTCCATTAGGCAAAACACAGAGAATGGTATTTTCAAAGACCTTGGTGACAGCGTTTATACTTACTTCGTACATAGTTACTACGTTCCCCTTTGCAAGTGGACGATAGCCGAAGCCGACTACATCCTACCCTATTCGGCTGCCCTACATAAGGACAATTTCTGGACGACTCAGTTCCATCCTGAGAAGAGCGGAGATGTCGGTGCACGCATACTTAAAAACTTTCTTGCCCTATGATAGAGATAATTCCAGCAATAGACATAATTGACGGGAAGTGCGTTCGCCTTACCAAAGGCGACTACGGGCAGATGAAAGTCTACAACGAAGACCCCGTTGCGCAGGCTCGCGAGTTCGAACGCGAGGGTTTCCGCCGTCTTCATATCGTCGATTTGGACGGAGCTAAGTCGAAGCATATCATCAATCAGGCTGTACTTAAGCGCATAACCGATGCTACCGGACTGACAGTTGACTTTGGCGGAGGCATAAAAAGCGATGATGATATTCGTGAGGCGTTTGCTGCTGGAGCGTCAATGGTGACGATAGGCAGTGTCGCGGTCACAAAGCCGGAGCTGTTCTTCGAATGGCTAAAGCGCTATGGTGCTGACAAACTGATACTTGGAGCGGATGTCCGCGATGGCAAAATAAGCATAAACGGTTGGAAAGACGACTCGTCTGTGGGCTTGTCTGAGTTCCTCAGGAAGTATGTCGACGCAGGCGTTAAGAATGTACTATGCACAGATATAAGCAAGGATGGCACCATGCAAGGTCCTGCCCTTGAGCTATATAAGCAGATAATGGCGGAATATCCCGACTTGAATCTCATCGCTTCAGGCGGCGTTTCGAGTAATAACGACTTGCAGCAGCTCGACGCAAACGGTATCCCTTCAGTTGTGACGGGTAAAGCATGGTACGAGGGAAAGGTGTCTGCTGATGTCTGCCGTAAACTTATGGGACGCAACAACAGCCGTGGACTTGCCAAGAGAATTGTCCCGTGCCTTGATGTTCGGAATGGAGAGACGGTGAAGGGGACCAACTTCGTAAACCTTCGAAAAGCCGGAGACCCGGTCGAACTGGGTAAGGCTTACTCTGATTCCGGTGCTGATGAGCTCGTATTCCTTGACATCACAGCCAGCTTCGAGGGACGCAAGACATTCACGGATATGGTTACTCGTGTTGCAAAAGAGATAAACATACCGTTCACTGTAGGCGGAGGAATCAACGAACTCGAAGATGTCAAGAAGTTGCTGGATGCCGGAGCCGACAAGGTTAGTGTCAACTCAGCTGCTCTTAGGCGTCCTCAGCTCATCAATGAGATAGCCGCCAACTATGGCTCTCAGGTCTGCGTGTGTGCTATCGATGCACGTCATGATGCCGACGGGTGGTACTGCTATGTCAAGGGAGGGCGTGAACGAGTTGAAGTCCGATTGGTCGATTGGGCACGTGAAGTTGCCGACCGTGGCGCAGGTGAGATCCTTTTCACCTCTATGGACAATGATGGCGTTAAGCAAGGGTTTGCCAATGAGGCTCTGGCACGTATTGCCGATGAGGTCAGCATACCGGTAATTGCAAGCGGAGGAGCCGGAAATATGGAGCATTTCCGCGATGCTTTCGTCAAGGGAAAGGCTGATGCGGCATTGGCAGCAAGTGTTTTCCACTTCGGTGAGATTAAGATACCCGAGCTGAAAAAGTACCTTCGAAGCGAGGGGATAAACGTAAGAATATAGTAGAAATGGAAATAGATTTCGATAAAATGGGAGGTCTCGTTCCTGCAATCATCCAGGACGCACGCACAAACAACGTCCTCATGCTTGGCTTCATGAACGAGGAAGCCTACAAAAAGACGATAGAAACCAAGAAAGTTACTTTCTGGAGCCGTACCCGCAAGTGTCTTTGGACAAAGGGAGAGACTTCAGGCAACTTCCTCAATCTTGTCAGCATCAAGAACGATTGCGACAATGACACGCTGCTTGTGCGCGTCAATCCAGTTGGACCTGTGTGCCATAAGGGAACGGATACTTGCTGGGCTGAAGACAATGTTTACGACCCCGTGAACTTCCTTAGCGAACTACAGGAAGTCATAAATACCCGTAAGAAGGAGATGCCTGAGAACAGTTACACCACCGCATTGTTCAAAAAAGGACCGAAGCGCATAGCTCAAAAGGTGGGAGAAGAAGCCATTGAAACTGCCATTGAGGCTGTTTCGGGTACCGACGAGAAGCTAATAGGCGAGGCTTCCGACCTTCTCTATCATCTGATGGTGCTCCTTGCCGACAAGGGACTTGGCATTGGCGATGTCGCCGCAGAACTTTTGAAGCGCCATTCCCCCGACTGGGACAAGGACAGACGTATTGCCAAATACAACGGAACATATAAAAGATAGATACAGATTATGCTGATTGATTATAAAAACGTAAACGTCTTTCAGGACGAAAAGCCAATTCTGAAGAATGTGAACCTGCATGCCGACGAGGGCGATTTCATATATTTGATTGGTCGTGTGGGCTCCGGTAAGAGTTCATTGCTTAAGACCATGTATGGTGAACTTGACGTTGACAAGAGCGACGAAGAACAGGCTGATGTACTTGGAGAGAACATCGCTGAAATAAAACGCAAGAAGATACCGGCTCTGCGTAAGCAGATGGGTATCATATTCCAGGACTTCCAGTTGCTCCACGACCGTACAGTGTACAAGAATTTGCGCTTTGTGCTGAGGGCAACCGGATGGAAGAGCCGCTCAAAAATTGACGACCGCATTAACGAAGTGCTATCGGAAGTCGAAATGACGGACAAGCGCGACAGCATGCCTCACGAGCTTTCCGGTGGTGAACAGCAGCGTATAGCTATTGCCCGTGCCATCCTCAACAAGCCGAAGATTATCCTCGCCGATGAGCCAACAGGCAACCTCGACCCTGAAACGGCGTCGAACATCGTTTCGCTACTTAAGAAACAGAGCGAGAACGGTGCAGCAGTAATCATGTCAACACACAACATCTCATTGCTCGACAAGTTCCCTGGCACTGTATACAGGTGCAAGGACGGCGAGTGCAAAGACGTTACAGAAGAGTATTACGGTGGCGGTCAGTATGCCGAGGCAGAATTCCTGGGCGAAGACAACGGTACTGACGAGGAATAATCGTAATGCTTCCAACAACAGTAATAAAAGGAATTAAACAACAAGACACTATGAAGATAATGAAATTTGGAGGCACCTCGGTTGGTAGTCCTCAGCGAATGAAAGATGTAGCGGCATTAGTTCGTAAGAACGACGAGCCTGTTTTCGTGGTCCTCTCAGCTATGAGCGGTACCACAAACTCACTCATCGAGATAAGCAACTACCTTTACAAGAAGAATCCGGAGAGTGCTAACGAGGTCATAAACAATCTCGAAAAGAAGTACTTACAGCATATCGAAGAACTCTATTCCACAGAGCAATACAAGGAGAAGACGCGTCAGTTCCTGCTCGAAGAGTTCAATTATCTTCGTAGTTTCACCAAGGACCTCTTCACATCGTTCGAGGCTAAGAGCATCGTAGCTCAAGGCGAGATAATGAGTACGAACATGATGACGAACTATCTTTTGGAGACTGGTTCAAAGGCAGTATTGCTCAACGCCCTTGATTTCATGCGAACAGACAAGAATGCAGAGCCTGACACGCAGTACATCAAGGAGAAGTTGGGCAAGATAATGGACGACGAGAAAGGCTATCAGATATACGTTACGCAAGGATTCATTTGTCGGAACGCCTACGGTGAGGTCGATAACTTGCAGCGTGGAGGCAGCGACTACACAGCGTCACTTATCGGAGCAGCAATCGGAGCCGAAGAAATACAGATATGGACGGACATCGATGGTATGCACAACAACGACCCGCGCGTTGTCGATAAGACCGAGGCTGTTCGTCAGTTGAACTTCGAGGAGGCTTCTGAGCTTGCTTACTTCGGTGCCAAGATACTTCATCCGACTTGCGTTCAGCCAGCTAAATATGCCGGGATACCTGTTCGCTTGAAGAACACAATGGACCCTGAGGCAGAGGGAACGATTATCGACAATGTCCTCGTTCGTGGAAAGATAAAGGCTGTTGCGGCTAAGGATAACATCACTGCAATTAAGATTAAGTCTAGCAGAATGCTTGGTGCAAGCGGTTTCCTGCGCAAGGTCTTTGAGATATTCGAGAGTTATCAGACTTCCATCGACATGATCGCAACAAGTGAGGTCGGCGTCTCCATGACCGTCGACGATGGTACTCACATTGATGAAATCGTAGATGAACTGAAGAAATACGGCACCGTCACTGTTGATGTCGATATGTGTATAGTTTGCGTTGTAGGTGATTTGGACTGGAGCAATATCGGCTTCGAGACTCTGGCTACCGACGCTATGAAGGACATCCCTGTACGTATGATTTCTTACGGAGGCAGCAACTACAACATCTCATTCCTCATTCGCGAGGCCGATAAGAAACGTGCCTTGCAGAGTTTGAGCGACAAACTGTTCAACAACAAATAGAGATAAGGGCGATAACTACAACACAAAACAAGATAACGGAAGACAGAAGATGAAAGGTAATTTCCCTACAGATAAGTTCCAGAAGGTGGAAACACCATTCTACTATTATGACACGGAACTCTTGCACAGAACGCTCAAGGCTATCAATGACGAAGTTGCGAAACACAATAACTTCTATGTTCACTATGCGATAAAGGCAAACGCCAATCCGAAAGTGCTCAGCATAATCAGCCAGGCAGGTCTTGGAGCCGACTGTGTCAGTGGTGGTGAGATACACAGATGCCTCGAGACAGGTTTCTCTCCTCGCAAAATCGTGTACGCCGGAGTAGGAAAGGCAGACTGGGAGATTAACCTCGGACTCGACAAAGGTATCTTCTGCTTCAACGTTGAGAGTGTTGCAGAACTCGAAGTCATAAATGAACTTGCCGAAAAGAAGGGAAAAGTAGCCGACATCTGTCTGCGAATAAACCCTGATGTAGGTGCTCATACGAACGCAAAGATAACGACCGGACTCGCAGAGAACAAGTTTGGTATCGCAATGCGCGACATGGAGCCTGCCATCGCTGAGGCAGCGAAGATGAAAAATGTACGTTTTGCAGGGCTGCACTTCCACATTGGGTCACAAATCCTTGACATGGGAGACTTCTCAGCCTTGTGTAACCGCATCAACAACATTCAGGACGAACTCGAAATTCACAACATAAAAGTCGAGAATATTAATGTTGGCGGAGGTCTTGGCATTGACTATCAGCATCCGAACCGTGTCCCCGTGCCCGACTTCAAGGCTTACTTCGACACATACGCACGACATCTGAAACTGCGTCCGGGCCAAAAGCTCCACTTCGAACTTGGCCGTGCAGTTGTCGGACAAATGGGTTCGCTCATCACCCGCTGCCTTTATGTCAAGCAGGGAACTGCAAAGCAATTCGTTATCGTCGACGCCGGAATGACCGACCTTATCCGTCCGGCACTCTATCAGGCATATCATAAGATTGAAAACATAACAAGCGAAGAGCCGCTGACGACCTACGATGTGGTTGGACCTATCTGCGAGTCGAGCGACGTCTTCGCCAAAGCAATTGATTTAAACAAGACCAGTCGTGGCGACTTGCTGGCAATACGCTCTGCCGGAGCCTATGGCGAAATCATGGCAAGCCAGTATAACTGCCGCAAACTGCCACAAGGCTATATCACAGAGGATTTATCCGAAATATGATTGTAATAGACAACATATCTATAATAGTAATTGCGGTGCTGCTCGTGCTAGCGGTTGCAACGCCGTGGATAAGTATTTTCGTTCGTCGTCCGCATCCGAAGCAATACGAAACTGATGGCGAAGACCCGGAAGACGATACGCCGCTACCTGGCATAACGGTCGTTCTCACCCCACACGAGAATGGTCAGGAACTGAAGGAAAACCTCCCTCTATTCTTGAATCAACAGTATGGAGGCGACTTTCAAGTAGTGCTTGTAATATGGAAAAGCGACACAGAGGCTGCCGATATATTAAAAGGATTTTCATCAAATCCCCATCTTTACGTCACGTACATTCCCGATTCCTCGCGCTATATGAGTCGCAAGAAATTGTCGATTACACTCGGTGTTAAAGCCGCTAAGTACGACTGGGTTGTCATGACAGAAGCTACTAACAAGCCGGCAGGCGACAATTGGCTTGCAACACTTGCCCGCAACTGCCGTGAAGGAGTCAGTCTTGTCCTTGGTTACACATATTATAATAGTGAAACGAGCTCATATCGACAGTACCTGAAGTTTGTCGACGACCTCTATCTTATGCGGGAGACTGAGCACGGGAGAACTTTCCGCTGCAACAGCACCTGCCTCATGTTCGCCAAACAGGCTTTTGTAGATTGGGAAGGGTTCCGTGGAAACCTCAAATACCTACGCGGCGAATACGACTTTATTGCCAACAAGTATTTCACTTACGGTGAGACACTGCTCGAGACGGACCCAGACGCGTGGATGGAAGAGGAAGAACCGACCGACAAAGAATGGAAGAACAAACAGCTTTTCTATCAGGAAGACCGCAAACACCTGAGAGGACGTGCACGTCACAGGCTTCCTATAGCTTTCGACCAGACATTTCTTCACCTCGACTATCTCGTCATCCTTGCAGCGATAGCATATAGCGTGATTACTCAAAAGTGGGTAATAGCCGCTGCCGCAGCAATTGCTATGATTGTAACGACATGTATCCGCAATATCCTTGCAGGCAAAGCACTTGACGAATGGGGCGTGGACGTTCCTCATTGGAAGTCAGTTTGGTATGACCTGAGCTTCGTTTGGCACTGGCTCTCATACAAACTTAAATACGCAAAAGCCGACAAGACAGATTTCATCAGCCACAAAATATAATGAAAGTTTTATACTACATACACGAGAAGAAGAGCCACGACATAAAGAGTGACTATCTTGACGTTCTGCTATCATCGCTTAGCGGAAAGTGTGATACGTATGTAGTTGCACGCACAGAAGACTTTAAGCTTACTCTGTTTGATGAGAATCCCGATGTCGTCCATATCATAGGGCTATGGGATAGGAATGCAAGCAAGCTCATGCATGCCGCAATTGAGAAGCAATGCGCTGTCGTTATATCTCCATGTGGCGGTCTTGACTCATACGAAATGAAGCATGAGCACAAGGCAGAGAAATCCGTTTATCTAGCTGAATACCAACGTTGGATGATAGAACATGCCGACGCACTTATAGCATCAAACAACTTTGAGCTGACTGATTTACAGCAACTCAAGTGGCAACGCAACATCGATGTCATCAGAACACCGTTGCTCGACAGTTCCGTTACAGAGGAAACGTTTGGCGACAGTATTCTTGCATTCTACAACAAAGTGCTGAACACGCGCTATCAACTTGCTCTGACTAATGATGAGAAGGAAGCTATACGAATTCTGGTACGTGTCGGCAAGTCGCATAAGGAGCCGTGGGCACTCGTCAGAAGTGAGCAATTGCTCGCTATGCGCAGCCTGAAACCGGAGGAATGGAGGCTTATCCTGCTTTACGGCGATGATGAAGGCTTACGCGAAATCTACGATACAGCGATTGAGATTATGCATCTTATGCCACCGCAGATAGACACTTCTGCCATCAGCCGCTATACCCCGGCTTTGAAAAAGTGCACAGAGCCTCTGGAGGACAAGCGTATCTTGGAGAAGTCGCGCAAACTGAGAAAGGAGCTCGAAGAGACAACCGGCTCTGATACAAAAGAACTGCAAGAATTGGCAATAATGCTGTTGAATGCACGTTATCTTATCAAGGAGCACACTTTCAGCATGCGGCATCTTGCCGAATTGTATGAGAAGATAAAGTATTGCGACTACGACGAGGACCGCTTTGTCGAAATAGCAAGAAGTCTTGGAGTCCGTAGGTTCATGCAACGAATACTTCAGATAATGCAGAACGAGCTGCATCTCGAGGAAGGTTTCATGCCTGACGACCCCATTGACGATGCAAAAGCAAAGAAGATACAAACCTTGCTGTTGCACTGAACTTCATGCATAAATTACTAACGACTGCTAATCCTACTTATAAAACAAACAAAAACGAACTACATAAAAACAATGACAACAAAGAATTTTGATTTCGCCAAGGACACACGCTACCTTGAACTACTGTCTAACTCCTTTCCGACGATAGCCGAGGCAAGCACTGAGATAATAAACCTTCAGGCTATATTGAACCTGCCTAAAGGCACTGAGCACTTCCTTGCCGACCTTCACGGAGAGTACGAAGCTTTCCAGCATGTACTTAAAAATGCGTCGGGTAATATCAAGCGCAAGGTGAACGAGCTCTTCGGCAACACATTGCGTGAAGCCGAGAAACGTGAACTGTGCACGCTAATCTACTATCCAGAGCAAAAACTGGAGCTTGTCAAAGCCGAGGAAAAGGAACTCGACGACTGGTATCATATAGCTATTCATCATCTGGTGCTAGTCTGCCGCGACGTATCGAGCAAGTACACACGCTCAAAAGTCCGCAAGAACCTCCCCGACGACTTCTCTTACATCATCCAGGAATTACTCCACGAGCGCCCGGACGATAAGGATAAGAGCGACTATGTCAGTGCTATCATCGACACTATCATAACTACGGGACGTGCCGACGACTTTATCATAGCGATATGCAACGTCATTCAGCGTCTCATCATCGACCAGCTGCACGTCCTCGGCGATGTCTACGACCGTGGTCCCGGTGCCCACATTATCATGGACACGCTTTGCGACTATCACAGTTGGGACATCCAGTGGGGCAACCATGATATCCTATGGATGGGTGCAGCAGCCGGCAACGATGCATGTATATGCAATGTCATTCGCATAGCACTGCGCTACAGCAATATGACAACACTCGAAGACGGTTACGGTATCAATCTCATACCACTCGCAACGTTTGCTATGGAGGAGTACAAGGATGACCCTTGCACAGAGTTTATGCCAAAAACATCTTACGAGAACGAGGTGACTGATAAGTCAAGAAGCCTGTCAGCAAAGATGCACAAGGCAATAAGCATTATTCAATTCAAGCTCGAGGCTCAACTCTTCGAGAAGCATCCTATGTGGAAAATGACTGACCGAGAGTTGCTTAAGGCTGTTGACTACGAAAAAGGGACGTGCGTTGTTGATGGCAAGACTTACAATATGCGCTCATGCAACTTCCCTACTGTCGACCCTTCCGACCCTATAAAGCTGACGGAAGAGGAAGCTGCGGTAATGGAAAAGATACACCATTCCTTCACTGTCAGCGAAAAACTGCACCGCCACATACGCGCCATGCTTCAGCACGGATGCATGTTCGCCATTTTCAACAACAACCTTCTGTTCCATGCCTCTGTCCCACTAAACGATGACGGGACACCTAAAACCGTAGAAATATATCCCGGCCGCAAGTATAGCGGCAAGGACTTAATGCACCATACAGGCATGCTTCTGCGCGCAGCGTTCCAGTCTGACTCCGATGCAGTGGAGCGTGACTATGCCAAGGACTACTTCCTGTATCTCTGGTGCGGACCGGACTCACCATTGTTCGACAAGAGTAAGATGGCGACCTTTGAGCGTTACTTCATCGAGGACAAGGAAACGCATGAGGAGATTAAAGGCAACTACTTCAAGATGCGTGACAACGAGAAAGTAGTAAACGGAATACTCGATGCCTTCGGAGTAAAAGGACCGAACCGCCATATCATAAACGGACACGTCCCGGTGCGTGCGGTGAAAGGCGAAAACCCTATCAAGGCAAATGGAAAACTGATGGTCATCGACGGCGGATTCTCACGGGCGTACCATAAGGACACAGGTATAGCAGGCTACACGCTTATATATCACAGTCGCGGTTTCCAACTTGTACAGCATGAACCGTTCACAAGCGCCGAGGACGCCATACGTACCGGAGCAGACATCAAGGGCACTACGCAAATTGTAGAGTTCAACCAGCGACGCCTCCGTGTAGCGGACACGGACAAAGGAGTCGAAATCCGTCAGCAGATAGCTGACCTTGAGGAACTGCTCTATGCATACCGTCATGGCATAATAACAGAGAAAGAGAGAAAGACGAAGCCCAAATTGTAATCGCATTCTTGTCTATAGGTCAAGGCAAAGTGATATCATAAATGTGGTGCGACCAAAGTTTTTATCACTTTTTTATGTTATTACAAAAATAATCACTACCTTTGCACGCAGTTAAAGGAAAGTTGGCAGAGTGACCGAATGCGCTAGACTCGAAATCTGGTATACCCGTTTCGTGGTATCGGGGGTTTGAATCCCTCACTTTCCGCTACAACTCTAAAGGGGATATTACTCGAGTAATATCCCCTTTATTTGTAGGTATGCTCTGACATCAATTAAACTTTCATTTCTTCTTAAAGGTATTATAAAAACACTATACGTTTGCCGAAGGAATATGACTTTTATTTTACACGAATGCGGGAGGTGCCGAATAGCATTGCAAAAGGGCAGGTTCTGGACTGCAAAAGCTAAACTTTCGCGACGCAGAACCTGCCCTTTTGCAAGCCGGAAGTTGCCCTTTTGATTGAGCGTTGACTATCAATCAGTTACGAAGACGTTTCCTATAAAATTGCTGTCAGAAATATATTTACAAGTCCTATATAAACAGGCAACCGACTCGGAATACTATTGCACTCACTACCCACGCAAGGCAGGTCGTGTAGGTTGCGGCAAATGCTGCCCACTTCCATGAACCCGACTCGCCCTTTATGGCTGCTATCGTCGCCACGCAAGGGAAGTAGAGCAAGACAAACAACAAAAAGCAATATGCCGTCAGCGTCGCTATCGGTCCCGCTTTATCGTAGCTTATGCCGTGTGTCTTAGCCACGTCGCTTTGCATTTCGTTGCGGAGGCGCTCGTACTTGCCATTCTCATCGTTGTAAGAGTTGTCCTCCGAGAAACTGTCGTCGTTGCTATAAAGGACGCCCATTGTAGATGCAACGATTTCCTTAGCGCCCACACCGGCTACAAGACCGACATCAAGACGCCAGTTGAAGCCCTGTGCACGGAAAACAGGCTCTATCGTCTTGCCTATGTGACCAAGGTAACTCTGCTCCTGCTGCTGTGCCTTCGACAGTGATTCGTTGTGGGGGAAGTAGCCCAGAGCCCATACAATGATTGTGGCAACGAGGATTATACCACCCATCTTCTTGAGGTACTGCTTACCCTTTTCCCACGTGTGGCGGCCCACAGCCTTCCATGTCGGGAAGCGGTATGGCGGCAGTTCCATAACGAACGGTGTGTCCTCGCCCTTTATGACGAACTTCGTGAAGATGCGCGCCATGATAACCGCCATTATCACACCTATAACATAGAGGCTCATCATGACAAGGCTCTGATACTTGACGGCGAAGAACGTGCCTATAATCATTATATATATAGGTATGCGCGCCTCACAACTCATAAGCGGAAGGATGAGCATCGTGACGAGGCGGGAGCGCCGGCTCTCTATCGTACGCGTTGACATGACTGCCGGAACGTTACATCCGAAGCCCATGATAAGGGGTATGAACGACTTACCATGCAGTCCCATCTTGTGCATCAGCTTATCCATGATGAACGCCGCGCGTGCCATATATCCGCTATCCTCCATGAACGAGATAAAGAAATAGAGGATAAGGATTTGCGGAAGGAAAACGATGACGGCTCCGACACCGTCGATGATACCGTCGATGAGCATTGCCTTGACTGGTCCCACGGGCATACACTCGCCAAGTTTATCGCCTATGAAACCTACAAAGTCGTCAATCCACTCCATAGGATACTGTCCGATGACGAACGTCGCCGTGAACATGACGAAGAGGATGAGCAGGAATATCGGGAAGCCAAGCCACTTATTAGTCAGCACATTGTCGAGTACATGAGTCAATTGGTAGGTATCCTTCTTGTTTCCCGGTTTATAACCAGCCTCGGCAAGGGCACCGTGTATGAAACCATACTTGGCATCCATAATCGCAGTCTCACTGTCGGAGCCGGTTTCCTCCTTAACACGAGCAGCGGCATGGTCGCGGTGCTCAAGTATCTCCTTTGCATCAGGGAATTTGCTTATATAGTTCTCGATGTCCTTGTCGTGCTCGAGAAGTTTTATGGCGAGATAACGGGTGGAGAAGCGCTGACGGACATCAAGCTCATTCTTCAAGTGCTCCTGCATGTCCTTAATACCATTCTCTATCTCGTGACCGTGGTTTATATGGATGTGACGGAAGTGCGGATTGGCATCCTCCGTGCCCTCATACATTTCGATAACGGTATGGAATAGTTCCTTGACACCCTTTCCCGAGGTGAACACAGTCGGTACCATAGGAACGCCGAAGAGCTCCGACAACTTGTCGACATCGACATTGTCGCCACGCTCCTGTGTCTCATCAAACATGTTAAGGGCAACAACCATACGCACATGCATATCAATGAGTTGCGTGGTCAGGTAAAGGTTTCGCTCGAGGTTGGAAGTATCGATGACGTTGATGACAACATCCGGTGTCTTGTCGACAAGTTGCTTACGAACGTAAAGCTCTTCAGGACTATAGGCAGAAAGGCTATAAGTTCCAGGCAAATCGACAAGGTCGAAATGGTATCCTTCGAATTCGGCATGACCGGTCTTTGCATCAACGGTAACGCCGGAGTAGTTTCCGACACGCTCATGGGCTCCGGAAGCGAAATTGAAGAGCGACGTCTTTCCGCAGTTAGGATTACCGACAAGTGCCACACTGATTGTCTTACGTTTCTTCATAGCAGCGTCGGTGAGCTGTTGCGGGGTCAGAGGTCTCTCGTCGGGGTCGTTGCTGTCAACTTCTATGGCAGGAGCGTTCTCGTCGCCTAACTCCAATCGGCGTGCCTCGTCCAAAGTAATAACCTCTATAAGTTCTGCCTCACTATGGCGGAGGCTGACCTCATAGCCCATTATCCTATACTTGACAGGGTCTTTAAACGGTGCATTAAGAAGAATTTCTATCTCCTTTCCTTTGATAAAGCCCATCTCTATGATGCGCTTGCGGAAGCCACCGTGACCGTTCACCTTGACGATGACACCTTTGTCGCCTGTCTTTAACTCTGAAAGCTTCATTGTTTCTTCCTTTTATTTCAAGGTGCAAAGGTACAAATAATTATATTCAACTAGGTTGCATTTTCTACTTTTGATTTGCAAATACCTAAAAATGGGGATGGGGAAAGGTAAAAAGGTAGAAAGGCAAAAAGGTAAAAAGATGTGGGGAAAGGTAAAAAGGTAGAAAGGTAAAAAGGTAAAAAGATGGATGTGGCGGGTAAATTCTGTAATGATTACAATTATAAAAAACAGAACAAAATGTACAATTCTTTTGCCGTATAATAAAAAAACCGTATTTTTGCATATTGGAAACAATAAGCACATTTGGGCAAAAACCTTTTTCTCTCAATATGAAACGTACATGAAAGGCTTCGCCAAAGGGAATGAAAAGGGATTTTTTGTATCTTTGCCACAGATAACCCTTAAACCCTACAGATATGGCGACACAGAAGAACGAAGTCTCCTTTGAAGA
>Ga0256406_1000238_pt1 | contig 106326 bp, 92 predicted proteins | sample RumenRJG_03DNA_FD_185986 | JGI IMG/M metagenome (GOLD analysis project Ga0256406, IMG submission 185986) | Bovine rumen microbial communities from Lethbridge, Alberta, Canada - RJG_03 | ecosystem: Host-associated > Mammals > Digestive system > Stomach > Rumen | place: Canada: Alberta...
CTTAGACAAAGGATAAATGATTGGTTTGGTTGCTACAACATGTCCCTTTCCGATTTTGGGGATTTCCCCTTCTGAAAGTGGGGAATTTTGTTTCCGATTCCGGGTACTATTATTTTACGCAACACAACCAGCGTCCCTCCCCAGTCGAGAGCGCGCCAGGTACGGGGCAAGCGGGTCTGGACATCATATGGCCTGCACCGCTTATGGCAGAAGGGGCAATCATCCTCATGCCTCTTGTCAGGGCGCGCATGGATCCGAAGATGGTTCACCCCGTCGGAATCCTGATAAAAATCGTTTCCAGTCACAACTGCGGACTTGACGCCGAGCAACTGCTTGCATAATGTATTAGCTGAAGCCATCTGTGGATACTCCCTTGTGTAAAGGCTTGGACGCTAATACACTATCGGAACACAGATGCCTTTTCAATATGAAACTGTCAACTCAGGAGGCATGAGTACCCACTATCATGCCAGAAGCCTCAAAAAAGCCCATTACAATAAACGATAAAAGCATGTTTATCATCTTTGCAGCGACCTCTGCGATGACAAGAACCTCACGAGGAAAATATATTTTTTTTACCATTTCAGAATTATATATAATGGCCCCTGTTCCCTGTCCTAAGGAATCAGAAAAAAACGTCCATGTCAGCATTCCAGACATAAGATATATATAATAATTGGGCATATTATTCTGATAAATATTTGTAAATACGAGCGAATAAATTAAGATCTGAAACAACGGACCTAAAAAAGCCCAAAGAAATCCTAGAACGGATTTCTCATATTTTCCACGTAGTTCCCGCCTGGCCAGGCTCCAGATCATATCACGGTAAGCGAATATCTCTTTTAAACTATCCATACATTTCCTCTGACTTCGTATACAGTTCTGCTCATGTATGATTGCTCAGTCCAAAACTCTATAACTTTAGCATCATCTTTCAACGAATTCAATGTGGATCTGATGTTAAGATCCGATGAGCGAATAACTTCCTTAATATGTCACTTTCGTTTAATCTTTTGATATATCATTGAAGGAATGAATAATACAGCATCTCCGATTTTCCAATGTAAACTGTGTTTCATATCATAGATATGTTCGGACAGTGCATTAAATATTTTTATGAGTTCCTTGTTTTCTGTTTGCAATTGATCATTTAAATTTTGAATGTTTTCAGATTTTATACTAGTCTCTTTTAATGTGGAATTGAGCGAATCTATCTTTTTATTGGCATTATCGATTTGTTCTATCAGAGAGCGGTTCTCTCTGGACAGATTGTCTAATGACCTGTTTTGATCAGCGGTTCTCCTCCACAATTCATCCAGATAATGTCCAATATCATATTTATACCATAATTGCATTTTTCTTTATATCTTCTATTTTTCCTTGATTTTAAAGGCTTTTTCGTGATGCGGATTTTGCAGGTGTACAATCTGATGTACCATTTTGCTCCTTTCATTAGAAATAAAGGAGCCTCCCGACTGGCAGCCTTTATTATACGCTGCCGGGCAGCAGATTGTTATATAAATATTCGGGGCTCTCCATCGTCGCGTCAGATTTCAGCATTTATATGTGGTATAATATCACTGCAGCAATCCCATGAGTGGAAAACTATCAAGGGATGGCGGGTGTCTCCACGGTAGATATAAATGTATCCAGATGGGGAACAACCAGTTGAAAGGAGGAATAGGATGGCTACTTCGAGTATTTTTGCAAACGTAGTACTGACGACAAACGAAGAAGCAAAGCGTCTCTGCGATGCTTATGATGAGTTTGAACAGCGGCAAAAAGAAATACCGGTATCCAAGACATTATCTAAAAATCCTTCATCCTTTGCCCATATTGACCGGGTACTAAAAAGGATGGAGGAGACCAAATGACGTATTATGTTGATAATATTTTGGATCTTCTGAAAAAGTATGATAATGAAACCATCAGTAAATTATTAGGCCAATTTGTGTGTCATAAAAATGAGGAGATCGATACATTTATCCGCAAAAAAGCCTTACCTTTTGCGAAACAAGGACTATCAATTACCTACCTTGTGTATTCAGATGCAGACGAACTTGTCGGTATCTTTACTCTGGCAAACAAAACGCTGACGGTTGAAACGGAAAACATCAGCAGCAGTCTGCAGAAGAAGCTGGAGAAATTCGGAAAATATGACGCGGCAGGAACACGAATCACAGTGCCGGGCATCTTGATCGCGCAAATCGGGAAAAATGAAAACGCAGAGTTCCCAGTTACCGGATCAGAACTGATGCGTCTTGCCGAACAGCAGGTGGGACAGATATTCTACAAAGCGGGCGGACGCATTGTATATCTTGAGTGCGAGCATGAGCCAAAACTCTTCCACTTCTATGAGTCATGTCAGTATAGGAGTATCGGAGACCGGATACAAAAGGAACCGGAACAGGACGATATCGATTATCGGGTGTACATCAAGTTCATGGATCCAATGAAAATCGATCTGAACAATTAAAAGCCGGGGAGTTTTCTCCCCGGTTTTTTCACTCACTAAAATATTCCCGATATTATATACCATATATACTTGATATTGGTAACAAAATATCTCTTCCAGAGTCTTTTCGGATCCTGCAGCAGGCGGTAAAGCCATTCCATGCCGGCCTTCTGCACCCACTTCGGCGCTCTTTTCACAGTCCCGGCGTAGAAATTAAAGCCCGCGCCGACGCCGATCATCAGTGCGTTCACTTTGTCCTTATGGGCGGCCATCCACTTCTCCTGCTTGGGCGCGCCGAGTCCGATCCAGATAATATCTGCGCCTGAATCGTTCAGCATCTGCACTGTCTGTGCATCCTCTTCGGGCGTCAGATCCCGGAACGGCGGAGAATACATTCCCTTGATATAGATTCCGGGGTAATTCTTTTCAAGTCCTTTCCGGAGCTTCTCAATTGTCTCTTCGGTAGAGCCGTAGAAGTAATGCGATATCTTTCCGTCCATGGTTCCGCGGAACATGGCGTTCATAAAATCGGGGCCGGACACGCGCTCTGCATTCATATATCCGAGACGCTTCTGCTGCCGCGCGATCGGGCTGCCGTCCGGGAAGGTATACGCGGAACCGTTCTGGATCGCACGATAATCCGGATTGTCGTGCGCCATGACTGTCGTGTGGACATTGGAGAAACAGATGTACTGTCCCTTTAACTCTTTGACTGCATTTTTAATATATATCGCTGCTTCATCGACATTCGAGACAGTGTAATGAATGCCGAGGACATCGCATTTCTTTCTAAGTCCGTCAAAATAGACCGCCTGCAGATCACCGATCTTCGATACCGCCCTCGACGGAATAAAGTCGCCGTCATAGGAAAGGCAGAGGTAAACGCCGGTTCCACGGCGTTCCAGTGTCCGGACAAAATCGGGGATGCCAAGCTCCCGGATGTTTTCGGCGGGAACGGCGATCACGACGTCTGTTACGTTTCTCTTTTCGATCTCCTGCAGTATTTTGTCTTTGTCCTCATCCAGCAGGCGCATTCCTTCAAGTTCGGATTCCTGATTCAGTGTAGTCTTGAGACGCGACCAGACACCGTCCGCCATATCTTTGCAGGTCAGCAGCAGGATCTTGGCGCTGACGATTTCCTTGTTGCAATGTTTCTTATAATACCTGCGGAACAGCATATGCAGCAGGTAATCCAGAATAATATAGAAAAGGAAATTGTAACCAAACGCAATGCGGGAGAGCTGCTGCGCGTTCTGTGTGGCGACCAGAAAAATGACGAGTGAGGTAAAGATAATGACCGAGCTTCGAAGGACGCTGGTCAGGTTTTCGATCGGGTCATGTTTCTCTACGTACAGGAAGATATTCTCGTTCGACCGGTACGCGTATAGGATCAGGCAGATCAGGATTTCGAACAGCAGGACTGTCCGGTACAGCCGGTGCTGCCAGGTCGGCACGAACGAATGAAAGCGCAGCAAAATCGCGATCTCAAACGACACAAAGACGGCGATCAGATCCAGCAGTAATGTAATTCTTCTCCTCGCTTTATGCGACAGATAGAACATAAAGACACTTCCCCTCTCATTCATCGTTTTCCCGCAGCAGTTCCGGTTTGTTTTTACGGATAATATCGAGCGCCGCATTGATGGCGGTATCCGATTTGCCGGATTCCAGAAGCTTTTCCAGCTTCTGCGTTTCCTTCGCCTCCTTTTCAAGACGCTCTCTTTCGCACCGGACTGACCAGCCGTCCGCAAGTTTGTCGATATCTTCAAGACAGCGCGGCAGCTTTTTGGTCATCAGATATTCTTCGTAAGCGTCGCAGTAATGTTCGACGTCGCTTGTAAACGCAATCTGATTGCCGTGATCGAGCCAGAGGATCTTGTTGCACAGCTCCCGGACCTGATCGATGGAATGAGAAACCAGAATGCCGGTGATGCCGCTGTCCAGAATCTCCTTCATTTTGTCTCCGCTCTTCTTGCGGAAAGCGCCGTCTCCTACGCTCAGGACTTCATCTAGAATCAGGATTTTCGGATTGACAAGGCAGGCGATCGAGAAGGCAAGTCTGCTCTTCATGCCGCTGGATAGCTGCTTGAAATAATAATCCTGAAACTTCTCGAGCTCCGCGAACGCGATGATTTCATCATACTTTTCATCGAGGAACTTCTTGGTGTAACCGAGCATTGCACCGCGAAGGTAGGTGTTCTCCCGGACGGTCATGTCCGCGTCAAAACCGCTTGCGAGTTCCAGCAATGCTGCGATCTTACCGTGCGTTCGGATTGTGCCGCCGGTCGGAATCAGAATGCCGCTGATCGCCTTCAGGAGTGTACTTTTGCCGGCGCCGTTCGAGCCGATAATGCCGAGCATGTCGCCCTGCTCCAGCGAGAACGTGATGTTCTTGTCCGCATAGAACTCCTTGACATGGTAGTTGCCCGTGATATGGCGAAGACAGTATTCCTTGAGTCCGATGGACTTCATATCGCCGGTGATATATCGGATATTAACGTGATCGCATTCAACCGCTAGCATGTTTTGCCTCAAATATAGTATACAAACTGGTGATTATACTTCTTGTAAATGACACCGCCGATGATCAGAAGCACGACTGCGTACATGGCACAGAGCGCGTGATAGGCTGGTGAAGGAATCTGCTTCGAAATCACGATCGTACGGAAATATTTGATATAGACGTAGATCGGATTCAAAAGGAAAAGCTTCTGCGAGCTCGCGGGAAATCTGTCCACGGTATAGAAGATGGCGGACAGATACTGCAGCAGCATCAGGAATACGGAATACAGATACCGGATGTCTCTGAAGAAAACGAACAACGCGGACAGAATCATGCCGACGCCGATGTTGAAGACGATCAGGCACAACGTCGGGTAGAACAGCATCAGCATTCTGGGATGCAGCGTGATACCGTCCAGCAGCGCGAACACAAAGAACACAACCACAGTCAGCAGAAAATTGATGAGAGCGGATACATTCTGGGACAGGACGAACAGGTATTTCGGGATATTGATCTTGGTGATGACGCTCGCGTTGTTCATCAGGCTCGACATACCGTTATTCGTCGCTTCGCGGTAATACGACATGATGATGTTGCCGGCGAACAGGTAGGTTGTATAGTGCGGCGTATCCTTGCCGAAGAATCGGGTGAAGACGATCTTCATGACAAGGAGGGTCAGCATCGGCGAGAGAACGCTCCATGCCATGCCGAGCGCCGTACGTTTGTATTTCTTCTCAAAGTCACGCTTCACGAGTTCTTCAAAAAGGAACATGTTTGTGGACAGGTTACGGAAAAGACGATCGATTGTACGTTTCATGTAGTAAATACCATACGGGCACTGCCCGTCATCGTTCATAAGGCTTTGTAAATGTGCAGGCTTTTCAGTTCCTGCTCTCTGCATTCAGATCTCTAATCACCGCAGCGATCTGTTCCGCGTACGCCCCGGCTTCCTCCATCGTACCCGCCTCGACACCGATCCGGATCACCGGCTCCGTGCCGGAAGGCCGCACCAGAAGACTCCCGTCGTCCCCGAGCTTATCCGCAATCTCCGAAAGGAGGTTCTGCAGGCGGGGCGAAGCATAAACCGCCTCTTTATCTGTAACTTCGACCTTATCCTGCACCTGCGGATATACCAGCATCGTCTCTGCCAGCTCCGAGAGTTTCTTCTTTCTGGCCATCATGACCTGCATGACTTTCAGGCTCGTCAGAACTCCGTCTCCGGTTGTCGCATACTTGGAAAAGATGATGTGTCCGGTCTGCTCTCCGCCGATTCTGTAGCCGTACTTCTTCATTGCCTCGTAGACATACTTGTCTCCGACCTTCGTGCGGATATAGCTGATGCCGTCCCGCTCGAGTGACTTGAACAGACCGAAATTCGACTGCGCTGTCGCAACAACCGTGTTGTCAATCAGTTTGCCGCGCTCCTTCATATATTTGCTGTACATGTAAAGGATGTGGTCGCCGGTGACAACATTTCCCTTTTCATCCACGGCAAGGCAGCGGTCGGCATCTCCGTCATAGGCAAAGCCGACGTCCAGCCGGTTTTCCACTACGAATCTCTGCAGGTTTTCAATATGGGTGGAACCGACGTTCAGGTTGATATTGAGTCCGTTCGGGCGGTCGCCGATCACATAGGTATCCGCGCCTAGCGCGTTGAAAACCGCCTTGGCGATGGTCCAGGCACCGCCGTTCGCGCAGTCGAGGCCGACCTTTACGCCGCGGAAATCGTACACGCCCAGAGAAATCAGGTAACCAATGTAGCGGTTGCGTCCGGCGATATAATCGACGGTCGTCCCGATCCTGTCACCCGCCGCGAAGGGAAGCTCTCTGTGATCTTCGCCGAAAACAAAAAGCTTTCCATCCAGATAATCTTCAATCAGATCGATGACTTCATCCGGCATCTTTTCGCCGAGATGATTCACCAGTTTGATGCCGTTGTCATAGAACGGATTGTGGCTCGCCGTAATCATGACACCGCAGTCAAAACGGTCGACGCGCGTAATATAAGACACAGACGGCGTAGTCGTTACATGCAGAAGGTAGGCGTCTGCGCCGCTTGCCACGAGACCGCCGACCAGAGAATATTCGAACATGTAGCTGGAACGTCTTGTATCTTTGCCGATCACGATCCTTGCCGGCTCGTCAAAGCCCTGTCTATGTTTGAGCTCTGTGCAGTACCAGCCGAGAAAACGTCCGATCCTGTATGCGTGATCCGCCGTCAGGTTTTTGCCGGCTTCACCGCGGAAACCATCGGTGCCAAAATATCTACCCATCGGTGTCCCCTTTCAACTTATAAATGTACAGCAGCTTCCCCGGCTTTTCGCCGGAAAGGTGGAAGCCGCACTTTTCAAATATTCTGCGGGAAGCAGTATTGTCCGGCAGGACTTCCGCAGTCAGCGTGCGGATACCGGATACGTTCCGCGCATGGGAAACCGCCATCTGTATCAGCAGCGTTCCAATGCCTTTTCCCCGCTCCGTTGCGGCGACGCTATAGCTGATTTCGGCTTCCTGCCCCAGTAGATCGAGCCGCAGCTGCGCGGCCGGAGTCGCAGCCGGCAGCCGCAGCAGAATAAACTGCTTTCTGCATGGATCAGCCATAAGCTTCCGGAACCACTTCTCGTGTTCTTCATACGGGAAGGTGTCGTGGCCGAATGACCCTGCCCGCGTGACCGGATCCATCCGCCAGTCATAGAGCAGCCTGCAGTCGGACGGCACGGCCTCACGCAGAAGATATGTGGAACCTCTGTATTCTCTCGAACAGACGACCATCTCTAGAGGTTTTCCTCTCCGCAGACGGACGCATAAATCTTTTCTGTCTCGTCTGTCATCTTTTCCCAGCTGTATTTGTTCAGAATAAACGCGGTTGATGCATCTCTGTAGGCGTGCGCAACCTCCGGATGCTCCAGAAGGTACTGTAACTTCTGCTTGAGGTCTTCGACGCTGCCCTTCCGGAAGGAAACGGCTTTGTCTTCGACGACTTCGATGTTTTCCCGGATATCGCTGACAAGGCAGCAGGTGCCGTAGCTCATCGCTTCAAGAAGTCCGATGGACATTCCTTCGACGTCACTGGGCAGGACGAACAGATACGGGTTGCTCTGCAGCTCCTCAAGAAGTTCATCGTGCACAAAACCGGTCAGGATGATCCGAGGGTCTTCCGCGGCCATCCGCGTGATTTCGTCCATGTACTCCTGTGCGTTGCCGCTCATGCCGGCGATCACGAGCTTTTTATCGGTCGGGATCTGCCGGAAAGCCTCAATCAGGTAATGAATGCCCTTCTCGGGAACGATGCGCGAGAGCGACAGGATGTAATCGTCTCCTTTCAGGCCGTACTGCTTCTTTATGATTTCCGGCTCCAGATGATAGCCCCTGTCGATGCCGTTGGGAATAAAGAGCGTTTTTCTGCCGTATTCCGAGAGGAAATAATCCTGCATGTTCTTTGACAAAACAATGAGCGCATCAGCATGTTTGGCAGCGGTGCGTTCTCCGGCTTTCAGCATGCGGGAAGCAAACTTTCCCCATTTCGCTCTCTGCCAGTCAAGGCCGTGGATCGTCGCGACGACAGGGATGCCGAACAGCTTCGGCAGCCACAGCATCAGGCACGGGCCTTCCGCGTGATAATGGATGACATCATAGTGCCCGAACAGGGCGCGGATCGTCGCAAGCGTGGAGTAAACAATCGCGTTCAGCTTGCTGCTCCTGAACGTAGGAATCGTCAGAATCCGGATTCCGCTGTAATAGTGCCCGGGCAGGCCCTTGATCTTCTCATAGTCTTTCGCATGCAGATGATAGCCGGACCGGTTATAGCACTCCACCGAGTATCCGCGGTCGCGCAGACGTCTTGCCAGTTCCCAGACGACAATTTCAACGCCGCCTTCTCTGGACGGCACATGCTTCTGGCCGATCATGGCGATGCGTGTGGCGGATTTTTTGTTTTTACGAAATGACATGCCAGACCTCACTGTTGCACTTTGTTCCGGATCAGGAAATTCCCCGCTCTTTCATACTCGCGATCGTTCTGCGGAAAGCCTCTTCGAGGCCGACCGCAGGGTTCCAGCCAAGCGCCATCAGCTTATGGCTGTCCAGCGTCAGCTTCGTGTCCGCGGCGTACCCGTAAACATTTTCTTTCGGGATATCATATGTCACACGGATTTTCCGGCCGCTGACGTCTTCCGCGATTCTTTCGGCCACGAGCTGTGCCATACCGGCAATCGTCGTGTGTGCCGCCTCGTTACATACATTGTAAGCGGAGGCGTCCTGTCCTGCCACAAGAATTGTCAGAAGTCCCAGCACCATGTCTCTCGTGTAGCAGTAATTGCCCTCCGAGAGGCCCTTTGTATGCAAAACAATGTCTTCGCCGTGCAAAGCGCTCTTCGCGAACTGCGCAAAAACTCTGCCCTCCCAGGGAAGTGTCCCCGCTCCAAACGTCTGGGCAAGCCGCGCGACTCTTGTCCGGAGGCCATACTCTTCATGGTAAGCAACACAGAGGTTTTCACACATCCGTTTGCTGAGGGGATAATTGCTCCGCACCTTCATGGGATCAACGAAGCCGCCGCGCTCCTCAGAAGCTCTCGTGTCCTGTCCGTAGACGCTCATGTCGCCATACGCTTCCATTGAAGATATATACAGGAAAACCGGCTGCTGCTCGTCTTTAGAGGTACCTGCCATAGCTGCATCGAGCAGCCTCGTAGTTCCCTCGATCGCGGAACGGATCGTCTCAACCGGTCGGGAAACCATCACTCTGGATGTCGTCACAGCCGCGCAGTGGATAATGTAGTCGAGACGGCCGCCGGAAATTTCCTTTACCTTTTCGTTGAAATCCGGGGCTGTGATATCCGAAAGGACCGGAAAAAGATCTTCCCTCCACCACAGCTCTCCATATACGGTCTTTGCCTTTTCCTCGCTGCGGATCACCGGCAGGATGCGCATTCCGTAGTTTTTTGTGCGGTTCATACAAGCCAGCGCTTTCACAAGGACAGAGCCGACCAGCCCTGTCGCGCCTGTGATCAGGAAGGTACGCCCTGTAAGCTTGTCCCTGTTGTCAAGGACAAGCGCACTTTCCGCAATAATCTGCAGATCTTCCTGCAGAGTGTGATCGTTTGGAGCTTCCGGAGAATTCATGTTCATCTTGACAACCTCGAAAATATAAACAGGCGTTTTTCCGCGCCAGGTCAGCCACCTTGTGATTTTTACGCCTGCGCGATCAGAAAACGCCGGAGTGCCGCGATAAGCTTCTTTCCATGTTTGCGCCAACAGCCGGCCAGAAGGAGGACAAGCAGTCCGTTCAGGAGCGATACTGCGACATAAACTGTCATCCGGAGGCTTCCGGAGTAATGCTCCGGCGGCAAAACATTGTTGATATGCTGCGCGAAATATAAATGCGAGAAGTAAAGTGCCGTGCTGTATTTCACGCAGAACTGTGTCAGTTTCGCAGCGGCCGGCTTGTCAAACAGGCCGCTCCCGGCTCCCTGTCCGCTGAACGTAAGGATGACCGCGATCAGCAGCAGAAAGATATAGAAATAATCCGCGGTCGAAGGATCTTCTTTATACATGTAAAAAATCACGGCTGCATAAATGCCGGTTCCTGCAAGCCGGATCAGGATATGCGCGGGTTTTGTCAGGCGAAGCATCCGCAGCCTGGCCGCGGCGTAAAATGCGACGACACCCAGGCAGAGCTCTGCCATCGCGCGCAGATCTCCTTTATATACGAGTCCGGTCCATTCCACCGGGTCCCTCGGATGTCCGAATGTCCGGCAGAGGTATCCCAGAAGAAACAGGGCAGTAAGCGGCGCTCCGATATGCACCATAAAATCCTTATGCCGCCGGATCAGAGGGTACAGCACCGCCATGCAAAGCAGCATCGCGGACAGATACCACATGCAGCCGTCAATGCCGCCTGTAAAGATACCGCTCATCTTGATCAGCGACAGCTCGAAGAAATACTTGCCGAAATCATGGAGAACATGCCGCAGTCCCGGAAAACCAAAGCCCTCGATCAGGAAAAAACCGATGAACCAGGCAATCAGATATTCAGGCAGAAACGCCCTGATCTTGCGGAGAAGGAAATGATAGGTCTCGGTTCCAAGCGCCGCCCGTGTCACGCCGGAGCTTTGCCTCCGCTCTGCCCGCAGAATCGACGCCATCATCAGATATCCGGATACGATGAAGAAGAACTCCACGGCAAGCGAGCCGCCCAGAAACAGACAGTTTTCGTCTCCCAGCACATATCTGGAATGATGCAGCATAATGATAACCGCAAATACAAAGCGAAGAAAATCCACTTCGCGGTTGCGCTGTTCCATACAATCTCCAATCCGGCGGTTGCGGCAGGCCGCGCCGCCGCTGTGCGCCGCCGATGCGTTTTTGCGTCCCGGCGCTTATGCTTTCTGCAGCCACTGCAGAGTGACGTCAGCGATTCGCTCCTGCGCATGGCCGTCGTCCATGCAGCCTTTATCGGAAAGGAACTCCGTGACCTTCTTCTGGTACACATCGTCGTTGAACGAAAGAATGCGATCAACAAGCTCCGATGTATCCGTGGCAACCGGGAACGGTGTGTCCTCGAGCTTAAAGTAAAATCCGCGTTCGTTGTTATAGTCTTCTATATCCATCGCGAAGATAAAGCCGGGTCTGCGCATCAGAACATAATCATAAATCCAGGAGGAATAATCTGTGATGCCAACCTCTGTAATCGCAAGCAGCTCCTGCATGTCCGGATATTTGGTCACATCAATGACTTCATCGGAGCGGACGGTGTTTTTGCCGGCTTCGTTCTTCTTGTCGTTGTCGTGGTAACGAAGAAGCAGGCACCACTTTCCGCCAAAGCGCTCCGAAAGCGCCTTTACGACTGCGCGCGCGTGCAGATCATAGACTGCGAAATTATGATTGTCGCGGAACGTCGGCGCGTACAGCGCGAAATGAATATCCTCCGGCAGATCATAGTCCCTGATGAAGCGGCCGCGCAGGTACGCTCTCGTCTTTTCATAGTTCGGGAAGAAAATGTCGTTTCTTGCGTGTCCAAGCTTCAGGATCGGTGTTTCCTTCCAGAACGTCTCACGGAAAACACCGTCCTCGAACGTCGAATTTGAAATGCATTCGGTCGTCAGGCGCCCCATCCGCATTGCCGCAACCGGCCACGACATGTTCGTATTGTAATGCGCGATGTCAAAGCGCTTGATGCCAAGGCTCCCGTGCCAGGTCTGTACGATATGCTGCTCCTTTTTGGTCGGGAACGGATAGAATTTGTCACCGAGCAGGGAATTGATGTATATCACCCTCGAGGACGCAGCGGCGTGGAAGTATTCGTAGGAGTTTGTTTTGACGAAATGAACGTGCTGATCGATATATTCCTGCAGCTCTTTGACCCTCGGGTCTTTCCGGTCCAGCGTGCCGAAGTCGCGGGCAAGGATCTCCTGCGCGCCGATGGACGCGGTTTCCGGTGAAGTGACGCTCCAGTACAGCTCCACATCCGCCTTCCTTCGGATGATTTCCTCGCTGATATATTTCATGTTGCAGGAAACGCTGTGGTTGAACGGCAGGAACATGATCTGGTTCGGAACCACTTTGACATGCGGCCACATGATGGAACGGGCGAGATACCCGATCTTGCGGTCGAGCCACGTATTGAACTGTTTAAAACAGTTTCCGAGACGTTTCAACGTCTTGCCTTCCACCATGACGTGCGGCAGAGATTTGAATTTCTTTTTAAGTACGCGTAAAACCAGCATTGTTTTTCCTTCTATTGTGCGTATTGAAAAGGCTCGTTGACAAAAATCTGCACCGCGCCGTGAGCGTCCGCGTCGCAGACGGTCCGGATATGATGCGTTTCAGGGTCAATAGTCGTTGTCCAGGTTCCGCCGCCCCGGCAGATGCCGGAGATACGGCCATCCTCTCCGGGCGTTCTGCCAAAACATTCCGTGTAGGACTCCCGCAGCAGCTTTTCGTAGTCGACGTCGTCTTCGCGGCCGCCGTTTGCAGAGAGCGCCGCCTCGACTTTATGCGTGTACGTGTATTCGAGCACCCGCCTTGCCTTTTCGCAGGTTTCCATACGGTACTTTCGCATATAACCCGGATACCAGAGCGCGAACAGAACGCAGAGAATCAGAGCGGCTGCCGCGGCGGCAAAAAGTCGCAGCTTACAGCCCGAACGCATTGGAGCTCTCCTTTGCGGTGACGATCGCCTTGAAGATGTAGTAGTCAATCGGCGTTGTGATCTTGATGTTCTCGGTTCGGCCTTCGACAGTATAAAGCTTCTTCCCGAAGTAGCGCATCAGATTCGCCGAATCAATAAAGTCATTTCTCCCTTCATCAATCGCTTTGTTATGGCATTCCAGAAGATCGTCGACGAAGAACGTCTGCGGTGCTTTCGCGAGCTGGCATTGTTTCCTGTCAAGGATGGTGCCGAGCTCTCTCGTCTCATGGATGTCCGGATTCGCTTCTCTGTCCAGAATTACGGTTTCAATCGCCGGTGTCACGGTAATCGCGCTGCCGTTGATGCGGCAGCATTTGATGTTTTCCGTGATGGTCGCGGGATCAACAAGCGGGCGGACACCGTCGTGTACAAGGACGACCGAGTTGGTGTCCGGATCAAGCTCGTGAATCTTGACAAGCCCGTTATAGATCGATTCCTGGCCGGTCGCGCCGCCGCGGACAATAGACTTCACCTTTGTGATGTGAAATTTCGCGCAGAGCTTCCAGAGCTTTTCGATATATCCGTCGAGACACGAAATGACAATGGAGTCAATATAATCGTGGTTTTCGAATTTTTCAAGGGTATAGATGATGATCGGCTTGCCGTACAGCTCGAGGAACTGTTTGGGCACACCGCCAGCATGCATTCTCTTGCCGGTACCGCCGGCAAATATCAAGGCCACATTACTCATGCCAAAGTCTCCTTATGAATCAGGTTCTGCGCGGACTTCGCCGCTTTCAGCTTCGTCCGCGATCTGTGATACCCGCGCTTTGCGCAGGGTTGTCCGTATTCTGCGCATGCAGATAAAACGGCGCGAAGAACACATGCTTTTCCCTGTCCGCTTCTTCGGGTATCTTCCTGTAATCGCCGTACAGTCTTTTCAGGTACAGATCGTACCCTTTGGAAACGAAGACTTTCATATCATCGTATTGCACCGGAATACCCTCACAGATATCTTCGCGTCTGTACAACTCGCCGTAAAAGTGTCCGCGGCCTGCGGGAATCGTAACATAGCGGCTGCTGCTGTCATGGCAGCGGCTGTACCAGCGGTCGGACCAGCGGATCCATGTGTCAAGCGAAGCAAACGAAAGAAGTGCCCCGAGAACAATTTTCGTTCGGAAAGTCCGGATATACTCTTTCCGCCTGTCAGCATCCCCCTCCGCGGTCTTCGCAAGTTCCATCAGCTCTTTTCTGTCACGGAAAAACTTCCGGCACGACTGCGCGAAACCGAAAGCCATGCAGCCGAAGCCGTGGATATTCCGGAGGAACGCGTTGTTGTAAGTGTTCTCGATGACGAAGATATCAATAAAAGCGCCGCACTCGGGGTTGTGAAAATCTTCCCTTGTGCGCACGCTCGTCCCCTTTAATAATACGCGGGAGAGCAGAAGGCCGTAGCCTGCCGTTTCCTCCGGTGTATGCACCCAGTACTTTGTCCCGAATTCCTGCCGGAAAACCTGAACAAACCGGTCGTGATCCTCCCGCGGCATGTTGATGTCGATGTCGTCATCCCACGGAATGAAGCCGTGATGCCGGATGGCGCCAAGCGCGCTGCCGCCGCCGAGGAAATATTGGAGATGATGTTTTGCGCAGACCGAAACAATATCCCGCAGAATGCCGTTCAGCGTTTTCTGCAGGTCAAGGAGCTGCTCATCCGTCAAAACAACAGCGCCCTCCGGCTGTATATGCTTGAAAACTTCGAGCGTTGATAGACTCATACGTCACTTCCGGCTCTGCGCGTCACTGCGCATCGTACTTTTTGTGGAAAAACTTCGCGACAAGAAACTGTTTGATCTTGAGCGCCCAGTTCACGCGTTCGACGTACAGGTAAGGGAGGACCTTGATCTCATCCTCTTTGAGGACGCCGTCCTTTACCTGCTGCATCAGCCAGACATTGAGAATCAGCTCGCCGACGCGGCCTGTGTACCGGCCCTGATAAAAGTTGTAGTCCTTATAATCGACCTTCTTCTCGAGTGTGAACAGTATATCGAACAGCCATGTGCAGTACCGGTCCAGCATGTCGTGTTCCATGATCATCATGTTCCACATGTGGCCGCTGCGCTGCTTCATGACTTTATTAAAGGAATCAAGGTACCCGGGATATTTTTCTTTTATAATCTCGCGGGTTTTGTCGAGATGCTCGATGTAATGCGTGTGATCGTAGTGCGAATAGAGCGTCTCGATAAAATAGTAGCGCTTCCTTGGCACAAACACTTTGTATCTGCCGAGCATCGGCTCCAGCTCATCATAGGTCAGAACATGATCGAATATGTCGCCCCGGATGCCGGATTTCTTCGCTCCGCTCCCGCGGAAATACCGGCGGTAGTGCACGAGTCCGACATAATCCGTGTGGATGTGCTTCCAAGCCCAGTACAGTCCCGTCAGCTCGCAGAAATGCGGATTTCTACTCGAGATGTTATCGCCGATGTTGTCCTTGAGATAGCCGAGATCGAGTTCACTGCCGGACTTATTCTTCGCAACGGCCGCGCCCACCTGGAGCGGCAGATAAATCGGGTCACGCGGCATACGGTAAACCTTATGCGTCGTGACGATGATCTTCGCGGTGAACTTATTCTGATGTCCGCTCTCCTGCGTCTTCATAGTAGCGTCCTTGCTGGCTTGTCCTGATGACCGGCGCCATTGCCGCTTCATTGGTTACTGACTTCCACCGGCATTTTGCACGGTCTGTTCGGCGGCGGCCTGTGCGGCTGCCTGTGCCGTGTTCTGGTCCGCTCCCTGCGCGAATGCCTGTGCGGCGGCAGCTTCCGCGGCTGCCTGCGCGGCGGCTTTCAAAGCCGCGTCTTCGCCCGCTCCCGCGGCAGCAGAGGGCTGTGTGTTCTGTCCTGCCGCCTGCGCGTTCTGACCGTCTGCAGCTGCATCCTGACCGGCAGTCGTATTCAGTGAAGGTGCGGTTACAGAAGGCGTCTGCGCCGCGGCTGCATCCTGCGGGTTCGCAGGGCTTGTCATCGTCTGCTCCAAAGCCCCTGCGGCCGCGCCCTCCGGCGTCGTAATGATCTGCCCGCCGGTAGAAGCGGAAGGGGAAACCGGCGCTGACGACGGCGCCGTAATCACACTGCTCTGCGCCGCGCCATTGACGGAACCTGCGGAACCGCTGCCGGTTCTCCTGCCGGTTGCAGCGTCGTATGGCTTTGCGTATCCGTTCCCTTCCAGTGTATCCGCCTCTGTAGAAGCCGCGCCTGCTTCATCATAGTCGACGCCGTAGACTGTTTTGCGGAAAATCTTGGAATTCAGGTCAAAATCCACCGCTGTCAGCGTCCTGCCTTCCATGCCTCGCATCGCACCGTACGTGCCCTTCTGCGGCAGGGTCATCTGTGTTACGCTGGCACCCATGAATTTCGGCGCAAGTGTTAAGAGATTCGCGACTTCTCCCTCGGTGAGGTTTGTCTGGATATAAGGCACCAGCTGATTAAGTGTGGATATCATATCGACGGCGCTCAGACTGCTCAGCTTGTGCGCGGCAGCCATGATGATTCTTCTCTGCCGTTTCACACGGTGCCAGTCGTCGTCAATCGCGCGGGTACGCGCATAGACCATTGCCGTCGCGCCGTTCAAGTGGTTCATACCGGGATGCACGACCTGCATCTGTTTCTCAACATGCATGCCGGTGATATACCCGGCGGTGTACGTGCCCTCGGGGTGATTGAGGTGCTCGGCTTCCGGCTTTGTGAGCGCGACGTCAACGCCGCCGATTGCGTCGATTGTCTCAATCAGCGTATGGAGATTGACGCGGATGTAACGGTCCACATCGATCTTGAAGTTTTCCCGGACTTCCGCGGTCTGCATCAGCGCGCCGCCGTAGCGGAAAGTATGCGTAAGCCAGTCCCACTGTCCTTCATAAGCGCCCCAGAGTACCGGAACGCCGATCGAGCGCTCAAAACTCGTCAGGTATACCTTTCCGTTGTCTTTGTTCAAAGACAGCAGAATGCAGCTGTCTCCGCGCGCATTTTCCGAAAAGTTGTCGGTTCGGTCGTCCGTTCCGATCAGCAGGATGTTGTACACAGAATCATCCTTGAAAACATCGCCTTCCGCAGCCTTTGCGTCGGCCTCTCCAAGGCCTGCCAGCTGCTTCTTGACAGAATCGTTGACTTCCTGAATCTCCTTGTCTTTCGCGTCTCCGGCTACGAGCGCCTCGACATTTTTGTCGCTGTACGCTCCCTGATCTTCTTTCTGGAGTCTCGAAAACTCAAAGTGATATACACCGTAAAGCGCTGCTGCGAGAATCGCAAGGATCAGAAGAACAATCAGCAGAATCCGTACCGCAAGCTTTTTGCCGGTCAGCTTCTTTCCGGGCTTCTTCCCGTCGGACAGTTTATTGCCGGTCGTTTCTACGTCTGGCAGTTCGCCGCCGGACGGCCTGATGCTCTTCGTTTCGCTGGCACCTTGCGCCGCGTCTGCCGGCTCTTCGCCGGTCTTTGCATCCTGCGCGGCTTCTGCCTGCTGCCCGGCATCTTTCGAAGAGGACTGCGCCGAAGCGGCCGTTTCCGCGGAAGCCGGAGCTGCAGCAGCGGCATCAGAATCCGCCGCCTGCTCCTGCGGCTTCTCTTCTGCCCTTTTCCGTTCGTCGGCAGGGTGGAGCTTTTGTATCCTTGTCTCATCTCCCGTATCCGCCGGCTCCCCGGCATCGCCTTCGCGGCTTCCAAGGTCAATCAGTTCCACCTTGATTTCTTCGCTGCTTCGGCGCGCGGGCCTTCTCTTCTGCTGGGGTTTTCTGCTTCTTTTCTTTCTGGTCATAGGATTCCTGATAACGCGGGATGCATCCGCCGCATACATTACAATATAATTACAAACTTTTTACGTTATACCGTTATTTCTGCTGATTTGCAATATCTTCCGCAACAATTTCCTCGCCGGAGCGGTTTTTCAGCTGCTCCTGGGACGCCGCGGAAAGTCCGTTATTCACAACCGCGTGCAGATCGCAGGTGCTGCAGCGGTCGAGCTGCTCCTTCGTAACCAGGCCGTCCCTGTAATCCCGGACAACCTTCAGTTCATACATGCTGTACTTTTTCTTCTTATAAAAACGAAGGAATTTGTGATGGAAAACCCACAGCGCCGGTTTCCAGATGTATTTGTGCATCGCGGGGCTGACAGACCCGATCATCCAGCACTGGCGCTCGCAGTGTCGCACCTTTCTGCGGACTTCCTCCGCCTTTTCGCTGTTCCAGAGCTCATCGAAAGTCTGCGTGTTCAGGTTGCCCATGACTTCCTTGTCCTTTGTGCCGTTGCAGGGCATCACATCGCCGTACGGATCAATAAAGAACGTGTCAAAACTCATGTCACAGGGAAGCAGGCGCTTCTGCCCGTAAATGTAATTGATGAGGCCGTGGTTGAAGTAGGCGCGGAACCATTTCTTCGGGCTGTTCGAATTCAAAAGCTCGTTGATCAGATTCTCAAAGTTCTGCGCGACCATCGGACGGTCATGAATGATGTTTTTCGCCTCAACGAAATAAAAGCTGTTATGGAGAGAAGCTGTCGCGAACTCCATATCCAGCTTGTCAGAGAGTTCATACAAAGGAACAAGATCCTTCGCATTGCGGTCCTGCACGGTCATGCCGAAGCCGACATCTTTCATGCCCATCGCGCGGAGCCTGCGCAGCGTCTCATAGCCTCTGTTGAAACCGTCCGGGAGACCCCGGATCTCATTGTTCGTCTGTTCCAGTCCCTCAATCGAAATGCGGATACCGATATTGGGAAACTCTTTACACAGAGCAACAATCCGATCTGTAAAGAACCCGTTTGTCGAGATGACAATGCGGTCGCTGATCTTGTTCAGCTCCCGGACGATGTCCGGCAGATCCGTCCGGATGAACGGCTCGCCGCCCGTAATATTCGTGAAATACATCGGCGGGAGCTTTCTGATCGTTTCAATCGAAAGCTCTTCTTCGGGTCTGGAAGGCGCCTTGTATCTGTTGCACATCGTACACCGCGCGTTGCAGCGGTATGTGACAATGACTGTTCCGTTTAATTTCTTCATATCATTTACCTTTCGCGGGAGCGGCCGGCCTAACAGTTGACTGCAAGAAGCTGAGCGCAGCCGTGGATGCGGATGTCTACAGACGCCGCCGGAACGAAAATCGTGTCGCCCCTGAAGAAGCGGAGAAACTTTTCGCCGTCCGCGTTCTCCCTGTCCGCATGGAAAAACAGCGTGCCGCAGCCGTCTATGCATACAAGCACCTGAAACGAAGTCTCATCCGTATGATACGCGGCAAGATTTCTGACGCGCTGGGTATTGACGCTCACGCGTTCGACCGAAAAATACCTGCATCTTCCAAGGAACTCCGAAGCATACCCCGGTTTATAGCGGAGCACGCGCATCGGCTGTCTCGGCGTACTGCTGCCATGCAGGTTCGCAACATCGAGCGCCTTGTCGATATGCAGTTCCCGCTCTCTTCCGTTCTTATCAACTCTGTGATAGTCAAACATACGGTACGTGAGGTTCGAGCTCTCCTGAATTTCCACGACAAGGCTGCCGCTGCAGATTGCGTGCACAGTCCCCGGCGTAACGAAAAAGACATCGTTTTTATGTACCGGGACTTTCTGCAGGAGCTTCAAAACCGTCCCGTCTCCAAGAGCCTTCCGCAGCTCCTCTTTCGTAACGTCGCGGTTGAAACCGTAAATCAGGCTCGCGTCTTTGGAGGCGTCGGCGACGTACCAGAGTTCTGTTTTGCCTAAAGAGCCGTTCTCTCTGCACCGCGCGTACTGATCATCCGGATGTACCTGCACGGACAGGTCGCGGGAAGCGTCAATAAACTTGACAAGAATCGGTATCTCTCCGCGGTCCGTCCGGACGCCGCCAATATTCCCGGGATGCGTTCCGATGAACTCCGGATACTCTCTTAGAATAGCAGAAAGCAGCCTTCCCGTAAAAGGTCCCGAAGCCGCGCGGCTTTCCCCGTCCGGATGTGTGGAGCATTCCCAGGTCTCCGCGAGGGGCTGCAGCTGCAGCTGTTTGTCGAAATCGTCCCGCAGCCGCTCTCCGCCCCACAGGTAATCCTTACCCGCGGGCGATAATAAAAACGGTTCGTGCAATGGAGCCATAAAGTTCATTCCTCCAGCGCGTACTTTTTCTTGTCATGTACACTGATGGATTTGCCGAGCTGCACTTCGATCAGCCGGATCTCTTCGGTATCCGAAATGATGGTGTGCCGGCAGCCGGCCTGCATCGTGATGACGTCGCCGGCGTGTACGTTCTGCTCCATGCCGTCCACAATCGTGCGACCGCTCCCGGAAATCACGTTCCAGACTTCGTCTCTGTGATCGTGGCTGTGATAATTCATTCTGTGGCCCGGCTTCAAGGTAACAAGGATTGTCAGACTCTCTTTTTCGACATCCAGCACCTGAAAACTGCCCCAGGATTTCTCCGCAAACATTACCTGCTGGTCCATCGCGTCCACATACGGCTTGATGTAGCTTGACTGCTCCTTGTCCGTAACGAGAATGCCTTCGGGGCTGGCCGCGACGACCGCGTTCTTCAGCCCCATGACAAGGATCGGAACGTCGAGTTCATTGACGATATCCACGTTCTCGCAGGCATCGCCGATGGTTCCCTTGCCAATGACAGGCTCTTCCATGGCTTCGGTCAGCGTATTCCAAGTGCCCATGTCCTTCCACTGGCCTGCGAAACGCATGACCTGAATCTTCGGCTCCTTTTCCGCGACCGCGTAGTCAAAACTGATCTTGCGCACCGTCTCATATTTGGAGAAAAGATCGTCGTAGTCGGTGAAGTCCATCAGTTCGTGGGCTTTCTGCAGAACGTAGCCGATCCTGTAGGCAAAAACGCCCGCGTTCCAGAGCGCCCCCTGTTCGATATACCGCGCAGCCGTTTCCGCGTCCGGCTTTTCCTTGAAGGTCCGGACTACGCTGACCTTATCTGTATTTTCGGGAATCACGTAGCCATATTTCTCGGACGGGTAGGTCGGCTCGATGCCCATGACGGTCAGATTCGCTTCTCCCTCCTGCGCGAGGCAGGAAAGGTCCCGCAGCGCCTCAAAATAATCCCGCTCCACATACGGATCCACCGGACAGACAACTACCGGCTCATTCTCGCTTACTCCCTGCACATCGTGCAGGTAAGCCGTCGCGAGCGCGATCGCAGGAAACGTGTCCCTGCGGCAGGGCTCTACCGAGATTCCCGCCTCTTCACCGATCTGATTACGGAGCTGGGAAATCTGCGATTTGGATGTCGCGACTGTAATCGTAGCGTCTGTGTCCACGGCTTTGATCTGACGATACATCCGCTGGACCATGGATTCGTAGCCGCCGTCTTCGCTCTTGAAAATCTTGATAAACTGTTTGGAGCGGATGTCGTTGGAAAGCGGCCAGAGCCGCTTTCCGGAACCGCCGGATAAAAGGATGATATGCATGGTTATCTCTCCGCGCGCATCGGATTTGTCAGGAAATCATGGTAGGTAAGCCGGATACCTTCGTCAAGCGATGTTTTCGGCTCCCAGCCCATGGCCTTGCTCTTGGATACATCAAGCAGCTTTCTGGGTGTTCCGTTCGGTTTGGAAGGGTCCCAGCGGATCTCCCCGTTGTAGCCGACGATCTTCGCGACCTTTTCTGTCAGCTCTTTGATTGTCAGCTCCTTGCCGGTGCCCGCGTTTACGGTTTCATTGCCGCTGTAGTTGTTCATCAGGAACACGCACAGGTTTGCGAGGTCATCGACATAGAGGAACTCGCGCAGCGGCGAGCCGTCGCCCCAGCAGGTTACGTAAGGAAGGTTCTGTTCCTTCGCTTCGTGGAATCTGCGGATCAATGCCGGCAAAACATGACTGTGCGTCGGATGATAATTGTCGTTCGGGCCGTACAGGTTGGTCGGCATAACCGAAATGTAGTCCGTGCCGTACTGGCGGTTTAAGAACTCGCAGTATTTGAGGCCGGAAATCTTGGCGAGCGCGTACGCTTCGTTGGTCTTCTCCAGCTCCGAGGTCAGAAGGCAGGATTCCTTCATCGGCTGCGGCGCCATCCGGGGATAGATGCAGGAGCTGCCGAGGAACTCGAATTTCTTCACGCCGTTTTTCCACGCGGAATGAATGACATTCATTTCGAGCGTCATGTTGTCATACATGAAATCCGCAAGCGCTTCCTGATTTGCGACGATGCCGCCGACTTTTGCTGCCGCGAGGAAAACATACTCCGGCTTTTCCTGTGCAAAGAACGCCTCTACGGCTTCCTGTCTTGTGAGGTCAAGTTCCTTGTGGGTTCTCGTGATGATGTTGGTATAACCCTGTCTTTTGAGCTCGCGCACGATCGCGGAGCCTACCATGCCGCGGTGGCCCGCAACGTAAATCTTTGCGTCTTTGGGCATCGGGGGCTGTTTGGATCTGTATTCTTCGGGAATTTCTGTCATTTCACTGCCTTCTTTCTATGTGTTCTGCCGCTAAATCATGCGCCGCGGCTTAATTTGCGCCGCGCAGTGCCTTTTCTCTCTTTGCGAGTGCTCTGTCATGTTCTGCCATGATCTTTACAAGCTGTTCATAACTGGTCTTCTGCGGATTCCAGCCGAGGATTGTTCTGGCTTTGGTCGGATCTCCCCAGAGATTGTCGACATCGGTCGGGCGGTACCATTTCCGGTTCGTGCAGACAAGGAGTTTTCCGGTCTCCGCATCATAAGCTTTCTTGTCGATTCCCTCGCCTTCCCAGCGAAGACGGATGCCGTTCGCGCGGAAAGCCTTGTCGGTGAAGTCCTGCACGGTATGCTGTTCGCCGGTCGCGATGACAAAGTCTTCGGGTTTTTCCTGCTGCATGATTAACCACATGCATTCAACGTAATCCTTCGCGTAGCCCCAGTCTCTTTTGGAGTCCATGTTGCCGAGCTCGAGATGGTCCTGCAGTCCTTCCGCGATCCGTCCGGCTGCCAGTGTGATCTTTCTTGTCACAAAGTTTTCGCCGCGCCGCTCCGATTCGTGGTTGAACAGAATACCGTTCACCGCGAACATGCCGTAGGCTTCTCTGTACTCCTTGACCATCCAGAAGCCGTACTGCTTGGCAACTGCGTAAGGGCTGTACGGATGGAACGGCGTCGTTTCTCTCTGCGGCACTTCCTCGACCTTGCCGAAAAGCTCGGACGTCGACGCCTGATAAACTTTCGTCTTCTTCGCAAGTCCGCAGATCCGGACCGCTTCAAGAATACGAAGAACGCCGAGCGCATCAACGTCGCCCGAGTATTCAGGAGCATCAAAAGAGACCTGCACATGCGACTGAGCCGCCAGATTGTAGATTTCATCAGGCTGTACTTCACTGATGATGCGGATCAGGGAAGAGGAATCGGACAGGTCGCCGTCATGCAGGGTAATGGAACCGGCTTCGATCAGATGATCGATCCTTGCTGTGTTGGAAATCGAGCTCCGTCTGGTGATGCCGTGCACCTCGTATCCTTTTTCCAGAAGGAACTCGGCGAGATAGGAACCATCCTGACCGGTGATTCCGGTAATGAGCGCTTTGTGAGACATAGAAAACCTCCTGTTGACGCAGTCCCCCGGACTGCTTTATCTTGCTGCGGATTTTTGCGGCAGAATCCGGTACTGCCATGATTGACGGTAACGATAATAACGCAGTTTTCAAGGAAAATAAATGAAGGATATTGATTTACTTTAGCACAAAATTGAACTACTATCAAAAAGACAGGAGGCGCATCGATGGATACTTCTCTTTTTCATGGAAATATGGTAACGACGAGGCGGATCATTTATACGCCGTCTGTTCTTGCGAAGAATACGCTCCTGTATCTGCAGGAAACCGGCGCGCTGCAGGCAAGGAAGCCGCATACAAGTGCAAGGAAGAATCTGCCGTCATTTTTGTTTTTCATTGTGCGTTCCGGCGAAGGGACGCTGACTTTTCAGGGAAACACCTACGCGCTGCGGCGCGGCGACTGTATCTTTCTCGACTGCAGTGAAGGCTATTCGCACACAACTTCGGAAAATCTGTGGGAACTGGAGTGGGTGCACTTTTCCGGCAGGACAATGCGGGAAATTTACGGGAAATACATGGAACGCGGAGGAAGCCCTGTCTTTCACCCGGACACACTGGATGCATATCTGGGGTGTCTGTCTTCTCTTTACGCTCTTGCTGCATCAGAGGATTACATCCGGGATATGCGGATCAACGAGAAACTCTCCGCTCTTCTGTCTCTGATTATGGAGGAAAGCTGGCATCCGGAAAACGCGGCAGGCAAAACAGCGGCCGTCTCCCTGAAACGGCAGAGTGTGCGCGAGGTGAAGGAGAACCTTGATCTTCACTATGCCGAAGAGATCCGGCTGGACGATCTTGCAAGAAAATACGGGTTCAACAAATTTTATCTGACGAGAGTTTTCCGCGAGCAGTACGGCGTCAGTATCGTTTCGTATCTGCATCATGTGCGGATCACGAAGGCCAAGCAGCTGCTGCGGTTTTCGGGCAAAACCGTTGAGGAAATCAGCAGTATGGTCGGCATTTCCGACGCGAATTACTTTTCGCGCCTGTTCCGGAAAATTGAAGGAATGTCGCCGCTCGAGTACCGGAGCCTGTGGTGAAGGGCTGCGTCTGCTGCCTTCCGGCGGCTCCGCTGTGATGAAAGCTGCGCCAGCCGTTGGCTGCGCGGCGTTTACTCAGATGCCTGCAGGAGATTCTGCGGCGGTTATTCCCGCGCCTTCCGCAGGCCGCGCAGCGCCTCCGCTTCCTTTGCCCGCCACGGGCTGGTCAGGAACGTGAGATCATCCCTGCTCGTAAGCTGCGCGATGTCTTCTTTCTCCAGAACCGATCCGGGGTGAAACAGAATTTCGAGATTCCTGCCGCGTTTTTCCGCTGCCTTTTCCGCGTCTGCAAGGAGCGGCTTTACATTCGAAAGGCACATGTGCCCGGACAGCATGACGCCGATGAAATCATAGCTTTGCAGGATCGCGCGCAATTCGGGATGGCGCTTTTCGTTTCTGCGCGCAAGAAAGTTCAGAACCAGCACTTTGACTTTGTTAAGTGCCGTGAGATCATGGATTTCTTTCCGGTGCGCTTTATACAGCGCTGTATTCTCCCGCGGTACGCGGATGAACGTCACTTTCCAGTTCTCTTCCCGGATAAGATCACAGAGTGCGTCGAAAAAGACCGGCAGCATCTGATAATGGACATGCGCGTCGAGACGGAGGCCGCCTTCGGGGCATGTTCTGCCATCATCCATCTGACAGAAATCCGCGGCGAAATAGGGCAGACACCGCGTGATCTGCGCCTTCATCTCCTTCTTAATCTCCTGATAGTAGCTGTGACGGATAAATGGATTGCAGGACGCGAAAAGCAGCTTCCCGAACGAAACACGGAAAATGCCGCTGCTGTCCGTCAGATGCGGTATTTCTTCTGCCGGCGTAAGGGCTTTTCCTTCGACCAGATTCAGGTGAATCGTCAGCTGCAGGTCTTTGCGGACCGGGCGGACAAGTTCCATACATTCTTCTAGACACGGGCTGTTCGGCATGATACTGATGCCGTTTAGCACACCATGATGATAGCAGTCCAGAATCCGGCAGCTCTGCGCCGGAAAAAGTCCATAGTCATCCGCGTGAAATTCAATTCTCATAAGGGCTGCGCTCCTTTTGCGCGGAGGGCGCTTCGTCACATCCGGCAGATACCGGACTGCAGTCCGCCGCGGGCGCCGCGTTCTCCGTCCTCTGCGCGATGATGTATCTGGGCCGCCCCAGCACTTCTTCATAAATTCTCGCGATGTAGTATCCGATCACGCCAAGACTCATCATGACGATGCTGCCGATAAAAAGAAGCAGCAGAATAATCGTCGTCGCGCCGGGCACGGACCGCCCCAGAATATACGAACGCAGTGAGTCAATTCCCTGCAGAATCATCAGGATAAACATGATGATACCGAGCCATGTAACGATCTGCATCGGCAGCGTTGTAAACGAAGTGATGTTGAAGACCGCGTACCGGATCAGCGATTTCGTCGACCATTTGGAACTGCCTGCTTCCCGCTCGTGCACTTCAAAAGGAACCGCGATCGTGCGGAAGCCGACCCACGAGGAAAGCGCGCGGAAGAAAACGTGCTTCTCGTTCATGTTTAAAAGCGCGTTTACGACGTTTCTGTCCAGAAGCTTGAAATCAGAAGCGTTGGACATGTCAATGCCGGTCGCCGAACTGATGATTTTGTAGAAGGCTTTTGCCGCGAAAGAATGCAGCGCGGATTCCCTGCCGCGGTCCTTTTTGACGCCTTCAACGACATCGTATCCCTGCTGCCAGAGCCGGTACATCTCGATCAGCTTTTCCGGCGGATGCTGCAGATCGCAGTCCATGACGGCCGCGCATTCTCCCTTAGCCTGCGCAAGGCCCGCAAAAACAGCCGCTTCCTTGCCGAAGTTTCTCGAAAACCGGACACCGCGGATTCTGGGGTCCCCCGCTGCGGCAGCGCAGATTTCATCCCATGTCCCGTCTTTGGAGCCGTCGCTGACAAAGACAATTTCGAATGGGATTCCGGCCGCATCCAGAATCGAAGGGATCACTTTTGCGGTCTTAAACAGGGTTGCCTCCTCGTTATATGCGGGAAGCACAACGGAAAGAAGGCCGGAGCGCTGTTTTGCCGTAGTTGCAGAATTCTCACGCATGCGTTTACACCATGATTGTCATTCCTCTGGGAATGACCTCGATCGACGCGTCCTGATACTGACCGCCGAACTCACCGTCTACCGTCCAGTTCACGGGCTTATCCGTCCGGAAGCGGACATGACTCGTCTGGAACACCTTGACGTACTCGTTATCTACCCTTCCCTTGCTCAGAGACTGCAGGATGCCGTTCAGTGAAAGCAGGTCTCTTGGTGCGGAAACCAGAACGACCTCAAAAACGCCGTCGCTCAGATTCGCTTTCTCGAGAATCGGCGACTGCACGCCGCCGACAGATGTTGAATTCGTAACGCCGCAGAAAACATAATCTCCCTCTTCGGTCACGCCGTCATGCTCGATTTTCGCGTGAACCTGATAGGAAAGATTTCCAGGCAGCGTTCCGATGATGTTGAGGACGTAGGCGCCGTATCCGAAGATGTTCTTGATGTTCTGTGGTGTCGTATAGCTGACTTCTGTGAACGCGCCGAAGCCGGCCACGTAATTGAAATACTGATCCTGCAGCTTCCCGAGGTCATACTGCATGGTCTTACTGCCGGCAATGACTTCGCAAAGCTGCTCCGTTGTCAGTTTGCCGTTGATATTGCGGGAAAAATCATTGGTGCTGCCGCTCGGGATATAGCCGATCGGCGTTGTGTTGCCGCACTTTTTCATGGCATTGACAAGGTGGTTGAGCGTCCCGTCGCCGCCGCTGCAGACAATTTCGTCAAAACGGCTGCCGGCCTTTGGAATAATCGCCTCCGAAGTCAGGCCTTCACCCGGAATCAGCGGGTAAACGGTCACTTCACAGCCCAGAATGGAAAGCTTTTCAATGATCGCCGGCAGGTGGCTGCGGGAGCTGTTCTGCCCTGAAACCATGTTGGCGATAAGAAGGATTTTTTTCATGGCATCCTCATGATCTCAATGCAGGTATGTGGCGTCGCCAAAAGAAAAGAATCTGTACCTCTCCTCAACGGCGGTCTGATACGCGTGCAGAATATTCTCTCTGCCCGCGAAAGCGGACACCAGCATGATCAGCGTCGATTCCGGAAGATGGAAGTTGGTGATCAGCCCGTCCATTACCTTGAACTTATAGCCGGGATAGATGAAGATCGAGGTGTTGTCTGATCCCGCGTGTATGATGCCGTTCTCGTCCGCCGCGCTCTCCACGGTGCGGCAGCTGGTCGTGCCGACACAGATGACGCGTCTGCCGGCAGCCTTCGTGCTGTTGATCAGATCCGCGACTTTCGGCGTAACATTGTACCACTCGGTATGCATGTGGTGTTTGGTCACATCATCCACTTTCACCGGACGAAAAGTTCCGAGACCGACATGGAGCGTCACATACGCGAGGTTTACGCCCTTATCCTGAATTCTCTGCAGAAGTTCCTTCGTGAAGTGCAGTCCCGCTGTCGGTGCTGCGGCGCTGCCGTCGAATTTCGCGTAAACGGTATTATACATGCCGGGATCCTGCAGCTTGTGTGTAATATACGGAGGAAGCGGCATTTCTCCGAGCCGGTCCAGCACTTCTTCCCAGATTCCGTCATAGTGGAATTTTACAAGCCGGTCGCCGTCGTCGATGATGTCCAGAATTTCCGCAGTCAGACTCCCGTCTCCAAAGGTGACTTTTGCGCCCGGACGAAGCTTCTTGCCGGGCTTTACCAGCGTTTCCCAGGTATCTTCGGTTCTGCGGTTCAAAAGCAGAATCTCGACATTCGCTCCTGTATCCGCCTTGGTTCCAAGGAGCCTTGCCGGGATAACCTTGGTGTCGTTGAGCACCAGTGTCTCGCCGGGTTCAAGGTAATCAATGATGTCATGGAAAACCTTGTGCTCAAGTGCGCCGGTTTTTCTGTCAATAACCATCATGCGGCAGTTATCCCGCTGCATCATGGGGTCCTGCGCGATCAGTTCCTTCGGCAGGTCAAAATAATAATCTTTCGTAGCATAACCAACCGGAACGGAATGCTCTTCCGTTCCGGCTTTGTTCTGCATCTGTTCTTCTGACATAACAGCTTCTTTCATGATGTAAAGAGTGCCCGCCGCCTGCAAGGACCGGGCGCCGGGCAGTCTTAAGCTTATTCGTTTCTAAGAGACGCTTCCCGCAGGAATGCCTTGTATCCTTTGAACGCTTCGTAAATGTCCGCCTTGCTCGTTGCCTCCGACGGCGCGTGCATGTTCAGAACCGGTACGCCGCTGTCAATGACGTTCATGCCATACCGCGCGAGAATGTACGCGATGGTTCCGCCGCCGCCGACATCGACCTTGCCAAGCTCTGCCGTCTGCGTAATGACGCCTTCCTGATCGAAGATCGCGCGAAGATGCGCGATGTATTCCGCGCTTGCGTCATTGGAACCGCTCTTGCCGCGGGAACCCGTGAATTTGTTGAATACCATGCCTCTGCCGAGGTAAGCGGTATTTTTCTCCTCAAAACACTGTGCCCATGAAGGATCAAACGCGCTCGAAACATCGGAGCTGAGCATATCCGAATTCGCAAGGCATCTGCGCAGAGAAAGTTCACTGTACTGGCCTGCGAGATTCATAACCTCGGCAAGCGCGTTCTCAAAGAAGTGCGACTGCATGCCTGTCGCGCCGACGCTTCCGATCTCTTCCTTATCGACGAGCAGCGTGACGCTGGTTCTCTTCGGCATCTCGACAGCAAGCTGCGCCCGGAAAGAAGGATACGCGCAGACTCTGTCATCCTGTCCGTAGCCGAGAATCATGCTGCGGTCAAAGCCGGCGTCTCTGGCCTTGCCTGCAGGAACCACCTCAAGTTCCGCGGACTCAAAGTCATCTTCCTTAATACCGTACTTCTCTTCGAGCAGCTGCAGCAGAGCTTTCTTGACTGCGTCCGCAGCGAGTTTCTTCTCGTCGTCAAATTTATCCTGTACGGTAAGGGGCTTTGTCTTCGCGTCAATGACGATCGGCTTGTTGCCGATGATCAGGTCGAGTGCTTCGCCCTCAATGACTTCAGACGCCTTCTTCTGCATCTGATCCTGTGCAAGATGGATCAGAAGATCCGATACGAAAAACACCGGATCGTCCTCATCCTCGCCTACGGAAAGAACAACGGTTTCGCCGTCCTTCTTCACAATGACGCCGTGCAGCGCAAGCGGGCGGGCAACAAACTGATATTTCTTGATGCCGCCGTAATAGTGTGTATCCAGATAACCGAAGCCGCCTTTTTCGTACAGCGGATTCTGTTTGACATCCATTCTGGGGCTGTCGATGTGCGCTCCCAGAATGTTCAGGCCGTTTTCCATCGGCTCCGTACCGATCTGGAACAGCACAATGGACTTGTTCATCCACGCGCAGTAAACCTTATCGCCGGGCTTTAACTCTTTCTTCTGCTTGACAGCCTCGCAAAGCTCGACATAGCCGGCCTTTGCCGCCTCGTTGACAAATGTGTCAACGCATTCGCGCTCTGTCTTGTTGTCCGAAATAAACTGACGATACTCCTCCGCAAACGAAAGGCACGCTTTCTGTGTGTCCAGATCGTAAGTTGTCCATGCGTTCAATCGTTCCATGCTAAAATTATTCTCCTTCCTCTTCAATCACCGGAAGCAGGTTCTCTTCCTGCACCGGCCGGGCCGTGATCACGGCCGGTTCTGTCTGTTTTGCCGCCGATGTATCAGCGTCCTCTCCGGCATCCGAAGACTCCGTCTGGTCCGTTTCCTTCTGATCCCACTGATATTTCGGCACATATTCGGAATCAAAGTCCGAAAGCTGCTTCTCGTACTCCTTTGTCTGCGCGAAGCCGTGATAAACCGCAATCTGATACAGCTGTTCGGTCTGCAGGTACAAAGAGTCCGTGACAATTACGTTTCTGCGTACAAGATCTCCGCTCCTGCTGTAATTGACGGGATCCTGCGTTCTCGTAACCTGATATGTCTTCTCCGGAAGCCGGTATCCGTCCGGAAGAAGTCCCTTCTCCAGAAAACCGGAATACGAATCCGCAAAATATCCGTGATCAAGAAAAGCTGCCACCGCATTCTTCGTATATCTGCCGGCGAGAATATCTCCGGAAGCCGCGCTCTTTAATCCGGAGCGCACGCTTTTGTACGCCGTGTCGCCGCAGTTCGATTTGTCACTGTAAATTATCAGCAGGGCATCCTTCACGGTAAGCTGTGTGGCCGCGTTTGCGTTCATAGGCAACAGCGTTCCGGCTACGCACAGGGCAGCAACAAGTAACAGCGCTGCCAGTTTTCCGGGCATCTTTCCTTTCATAAGATTTCCTTTCCGGATGACGTCCCGGCCGGCTCATTCTGCAGCCGGCATTGTCACCACTACAATATGATTGTAGCATGAAGCCGGAAGAATAATCATCAACAAAAAAGGAAAACTGTCCCCCGGAAATTACTTTTCCCCGCGAAGCGGCGGTAAAACACCTCTTTCCACCAGCTCCTGCCTCGGCACCGCGGTAACGGAGCGTTTTCCGTAAAACGCTGCCGACGAAACGTTGTTAAAGTTGTCTGGGTCGCCGATTTCCGCCATGCACATGAAAGGTCCCTGCTCGTTGTTCATCTCCGGCACCAGGACGTCGCCGGTGTCGTCATTTTGCAGAATCGAGAGTTTCTCTTCCATCTGCCTTGTGTAGTCGGAAAGCTGTCCGCTTTTCCAGAACGTATAGCAGGTATAGTCAACGCTGCCTCCGATCAGATGTTTTCCGAAGATTGCGCAGAGTACCAGTGCTCCGAAAAACATCAACATGTTTAGTACATGCTGCCGCGTGGCGAAGCCCGCGAAAGCGTCCTGCTGCCGCGCTGCGAAGCCCGCGTAAGCGTCCTGCTGCCGCGTGGCGGAGCCCGCGTAAGCGTCCTGCTGCCGCGCTGCGGAGCCCGCGTAAGCGTCCTGCTGCCGCGTGGCGGAGCCCGCGTAAGCGTCCTGCTGCCGCGCCGCGGAGCCCGCGCGGTGCGCTGCGCGATCCGCGCGCCTCCTCAGCGCGCACCCCGCATAAGACAAAGCAACAACCAGCATGACCAGCGTCACAAAATATTCTGTGTCCGGAACCCCGCCGGATACGTCTACAGCGGAGTATACCTCCGGGGCATACACGCCGGCTGCGATAAGGAAGCAAAGAACCGCGACGGTAACCGGATGCCGCAGGAACGCCCGCAGCCGCGGCAGGCCCTTTACGCCGCACACGCCCGGCGTCAACTGATCCGGCACAGCGCCCGCTGCCGGTACAGATCCCGCTGACGAGGCGATGACTGCCGGCGAGGCCTCCCCGCACGCGTCATAGCCTTCCGCCGCAAACCCAAGCGTAATCGGGAGCAGCAGGATCAGAGGTCTTGCCCGCAGGAAATACCCGGCGCCGCGGACCGCGCAGACCTTGATGGAATTAACAATGACCATCACAATGCCGGCTGCGCCGCGGCTTCCGAACCCTTCGCCGCCACGCACTTTGTTGCCCGGCGCCGCCGCCGAAACAGCAAAGCCCGCAAGCATAAGCGCAAGAGGCAGCAGAATCAGGAGACACCGGCGACTCATCCGTCCGTCTGCCGCCGCATACAGAATCAGCAGCAGGGTCAGCTCCAGTGAAAGTACAATCGCCGGATAACTCGCGCCGCCAAGATATGCCATCAGCAGGCACATGCCGGCGAGGTATTTGTTTTGACCGGTCTGAAGAAACCGGTCCGCAAAGACGGCGCTGACCATCGCCGCGCAGTACGGTATCAGGTAGTGCGCGACGCTCGTGTACCAGAAGATGCCACCACGCATATAGGGCATGTACTGTATCGCAAGAATGGACAGGAGTGAAAAGATCGTTACGAACGCCGACCGGCTGATCCGCATCACCCGTGTCAGGAAGTGATACAGGAAATACCCTGTGCCGATACAGAACATGGCGACCGCAAGGAGCGGCACAATCGTATAAAACTTTTCACCGAACACGCCCGGCTCGATGCAGAACAGGAAGATGGAGGCCCACGTCCCCTGCCATGTGTACCATTTGGAGACAATTTCTCCCGCGATATTCGAAAGGGCGCCTGCAATGCCGGTGCCGTCCCGGAGCGCCTGCATGACATGCGCCCCGTATCCAAGATCGTCCCCGGTCGCATGGCCGAACGGCGCGATCAGAATGATCGGGAGCAGCGTCAAAACAAACAGCGCCACACTGATAACCGCCGGCAGCCGCAGTGAATTTTTCTTCATCTGTTTCTCCTTGCGGCTTATTGCTTACGATCTGAGCTCGATACCCAGATTTTCAAGTCCGTTCAGGATCTTCTTCATCGCCTTGTCGACTTCTTCCGCCGTAAGAGTTGTGTCTTTATGACGGAATGTCATCGTGTAAGCCATGGACTTGTAACCTTCTTTGACCTGCGAGCCTTCGTAAATGTCGAACAGATGATATTCTTCGAGGATCCTGCCGCCCCGCTGTTCGATGACAGCTTCGATTTCACCAGCTGTCACATGCTTCGGAACCAGCATGGAAATGTCTCTGCTCATGGCCGGGAACTTCGCGATGCCTTCAAAATGATGGGCGAAGCTTGCCAGTTCGAGGACATTCTTCAGATCGATCTGCGCGACGTAAACACGGTCGTTCATGCCGTAAGCCGCGGCCACGTCCGGATGAATTTCACCCATGAAGCCGAGGACTCTGCCATCGACCAGAACATCTGCCTGTCTGCCCGGATGGTAGAAGGACAGGGAGCTTCTGCGGCACTCCATCTTCGTCTTGATACCGACAAAAGCAAGGAAGTCTTCCAGAACCCCTTTCAGATCAAAGAAGTCGCCGTCCCCGTAAAAGCCGAGTGTAAACTGCGGGCGCTCGTCGGCATAGTCTGTCAGAGGGAGCTGTTTTGCGATATAAATCTTTCCAAGGTCAAAGAGCTTGACGTTTTTATTGCGGCGGGCAAAGTTCGTTCCAAGCGACGTCAGAATGCCGTTCAGCATGGACGTACGCATCAGGGAATAATCTTCGCCGAGCGGATTGGAAATGCGGATTGCGTTTCTCATCGGCGAATCTTCTTTGATCCGCAGCGTATCAAATACCTTCGGGCTCTCGAACGAGAAGGTCTCGGATTCCGAATATCCGTAGTCCATCGCGATATCCCGCGCACCGTCCTGCAGATGCATCATCGGTGTAAGTCCGCCGATTGTCGCGCTGCTCCTGGGGAGTGTGGACGGTACTTTATCGTAACCATCGAACCGTGCGCACTCTTCGGCAAGGTCGCACATCTGCTTCAGGTCCTGCCGGAAAGACGGAATGACCAGCTCATTTGCCGCCTCGTCATAGACCAGCTCTTCCTTGCGGAAGATGTCCAGCATATGCTCTTTAGTGTAAGAAGTTCCAAGATACGCGTTGATCTTCTCCGGCTCAAACGGGATTCTGCGCAGCTTGGGAAGTTCCTCATGTACATCCACGTACGTTTTCGCGACGGTGCCGCAGCCGAGCTCTTCCATCAGCTGGCAGGCGCGGTCCATGGCAGCCAGCGCGTTATACGGATCAAGTCCCTTCTCGAAAATCGCGGAAGCATCCGTACGCATGCCGATTCTCTTCGAGGATTTGCGAATATTGGTTCCGTTGAATGTTGCGGCCTCGAAAAGCACTGTTTTAACGCTGTCCGTGATCATCGAATCCTGGCCGCCCATGATGCCGGCGATGCCGACATACCGGTCCGCGTCGCTGATCATAAGGACGTTGGAATCGAGCTTTCTCTCCTGTCCGTCCAGTGTTGTGAAGGTTTCTCCGTCAGAAGCTCTCTTTACGATGATCTTTCCGCCGTGAATCTTGTCAAAATCGTACGCATGCATCGGCTGTCCGTACTCCATCATGACAAAGTTCGTGATGTCGACCAGATTGTTGATCGGGCGGATACCGAAGTTCGCAAGGCGTCTCTGCATCCAGCGCGGGGACGGCGCGATTTTGACGTCCGTGCAGATCGCCGCGACATATCTCGTGCAGAGATCCTTCGCCTCAATATCGACAGTGACGCAGTCTTTTGTGTCTTTCGGGCCTTCATGTTTTACCGTAACCTGCGGCGCGCGGAACGGCTTGTCAAATGTAACTGCCGCTTCCCGCGCGATGCCGAGCATGCTGTAGCAGTCCACGCGGTTCGAAGTAATTTCATACTCGAAATTTGTATCGTGAAGTCCCAGTGCCTCGATTGCATCGCTTCCAAGCGGCAGGTCTTTCGCCTGATCCTCCGGGAAAATATAGATGCCGTCATTGGTCGATCCGGGATACATGGATTCGTCGGAGCCGAGCTCGGTAATACCGCACATCATGCCGACAGAGGCAAGGCCTCTCATTTTGCCGGCTTTGATCGGGATGCCGCCCTCGGGAAGCGGACTGCCGTCATGCCCGCCAGCGACTCTGCCGCCGTTTAAGCAGACCGGTACGACCGCGCCCTTTACAAGGTTCTGCGCCGATGTGCAGATCTGGATGCAGTACGGAAGTTTCCCGTCCTGTCCGTCGGTCTCCTTTGTGTAATTTCCTTCATAGGCTTTTCCGATGTTGACTTCGCAGACCCAAAGATGTTCCGCGTCCGGATGCTTCTCAATGCTTTCTACCCTGCCGACGACGATCTTCTCGCAGTTCTTGTCAAGACGCTCCCAGCTTTCGACTTTGGTTCCAGAGAGTGTCATTTTGTCATAGTATTCTTTATCCGTGCATTCCAGTTCAGGAACGTAATCCTTGATCCATGAAAGTGGTGTGTTCATTTTGTCTCCTCTTTCTTCTGTTAATCCGCCAAAACAATGCCTTCCGTAAGCTCATCAGAACTGGTTGATGAAGCGGACATCATTCTCATACAGAAGACGCATATCATCAATTTCGTATTTCAGAAGGGCGATACGTTCCAGGCCGATGCCGAAAGCAAATCCGGAATACTCCTCCGGGTCAATATGGCACATCTCAAGTACATGCGGGTGAACCATGCCGCAGCCCAGGATCTCGATCCAGCCTTCTCCTTTGCAGAAGCTGCAGCCCTTACCGCCGCACTTGAAGCAGGAAATGTCCATTTCCGCGGACGGCTCCGTGAACGGGAAGTGGTGCGGACGGAAACGGACCTGCGTCTTTTCGCCGAAGACTCCCTTCGCGAATTCTGCCAGCGTTCCCTTTAAATCCGCAAATGTAATACCTTTGTCGACGACGAGGCCTTCCACCTGATGGAAAACAGGCGAATGCGTAGCATCCACCTCGTCCGCGCGGTAAACGCGGCCCGGTGCGATCATGCGGATCGGGATCCTGCCCTTTTCCATTTCGTGAATCTGAACGCCGGATGTCTGTGTGCGCAGAAGCATGTCCCCGTTGATGTAGAAAGTATCCTGTTCATCCTTTGCAGGGTGATCCGCGGGGATGTTCAGCGCCTCGAAGTTGTAGTAGTCTTTCTCGACTTCCGGTCCGTCGACAACTTCATATCCCATGCCGATGAAGATATCTTCTATTTCGCGGAGAGCAACTGTATTGGGATGCAGATGGCCTCTCTTCATCCTTCTGGAAGGAAGTGTCACATCGATCGTCTCGGATGCAAGACGCAGCTCCTGCGCTTTCTCTTCTATCTCTTTCTGCGCTTCTTCGAGCCTGGTCTCGATTTTCGCGCGGACATCATTGACCATCTGTCCGACCTTCGGGCGGTCTTCCTTGGAAACATCCTTCATGCCGCGCAGGATTCCGGTCAGCGCACCTTTCTTTCCAAGAATATCCACGCGGATGCGGTTAATGTCCTCTGAAGTCTTCGCGTTTTCCAGCGCTTCTTTTGCCTGAAGTCTGATCTTCTCAAGATCTTCCTGAATCATAATTCCTCCTCTTTCTGTGGGGCTTTGCACGTGCGCCGGCATTTCTGTCGGCGGTGTGGCCGGCTGCGCCGGCATTGCCGATGACAGCCGGGCCGGTTGGCCGCAGCCGCGCGGCGCGCGGCTGCGGTGTCGGCGGGAATGCACGTAAAAAAGCCCCGCCCCTGCTTCTGTTCAGGGACGAAGCTTATTCTCTGCTCCGCGGTACCACCCGTATTCCGTCATAGACGGCACTTCATTCATACCTGTAACGCCGGCTCTGCGGATCAAACTACTGGTTGGGTCTGCCTGCCGCTGCAATTTAAAGGCAGCTGCAGAATACCAAATGTTCTTTTGACCTGCTCGGGAGTGAATTCATGCGGCCCGTTCAGGAAGTCTTTCAGCCGGTGAACTTCCTCTCTGTTGTTCCGGGTACCGGATGTCTGTCTCCGTCAATGCATTTGTTGAAATTTTGAAAATCTGCATGAATTATAGGGCGGAAACAGGGGAAACGTCAAGTGGGGCGCGGCGGAAACTGCCGCGGTGTGGAAAGAAGAAGCGGTCGCGGCGGATATCAGAAGCGCGGCATGAATGAACTGTCGGTCGCGGTGGATATCAGGCCCCGGCATGAATGAACTGTCGGTTGCGGTGGATATCAGGCCTCGGCACGAATGAACTGTCGGTTGCGGCGGATATCAGGCCTCGGCACAAGCTTGTCAATGCTGCTGCAGAATCAGTAAATGGAGTTTCTATGCAGTATAGCGAATGGGGCCGTTTTTGCATAGATATTCCAAGACATTTCCAGCAATCGGGTATGTATTGCATGAATTTCAGCGATTTTCAGGCAATATGAAGCTGGCAGCTGATTTCGTCTTGAATAATCTATGCAGAATAGAAGCGTGTGCACACATTGCATAGTTTGAATATGCAGGACGATGCTTTTGAAAAAAAAAATCAGGTTTGTTCTTCTCTTTCGCTGTATGTTGCTATACAATTGTTTCTGTCAGACTGTAACGTCTGATATCTTATAACTCATATCTTATCAATCATATCTGTGATCAGGAGAAAAACATGAATCTAACCGACACAATGACACTTCGAGAAAACTATCTTAAAGATCAGATCCGCGTATTGCAAGAGGAGCTTGACAAACTGCCCGAAGGTGAGATACGAGCATACACCTGTGGCAAATATGTACAATGGTATGTTATTACATACGTTCATGGACACCGCATACGCTCAAACATTCCCAAGTCTGATGTCGAGCTTCAAAAAGCCCTCGTAAGCCGTGAGCTAAAGACTTGTCTTATCAGGGAATATCAGAAAGAACTGGCGGCAATTCGGAAATACTTAAAGGTCTATGACGGACTTCCTTCCGAAAAGCTCGAAAAACTGCTCCGGGATCCGAGGAAATCGGAGCTGCTTGTTTTGCCGTACAGCCCATTGCAGATTATGAAAGCGATAAAACAGAAATCTTCTAAAGATTTCCATCCTGAAACTCTGATCTATACGGGTCTGAATGGTGAAAAAGTGCGATCCAAAGGTGAACTGCTAATACAGACGCAGTTGATCAGACATGGAATTAATTTTGTCTATGAGCCGTTGATGGAAGTGAATACAACAACAATGCATCCTGACTTTCTGGTTATGCAGAAAAAAACCGGGTTGTTTATTCCATGGGAACACATGGGTATGATGGATTCGGCGGAATACCGGAAGAATGCCGCATTAAAACTGCAGACGTATGCGGAAGCAGGTTTTCTCTCCGGCCATAACCTGATACTTACTTTTGAATCTGAAAAACTGCATCTTAATATGCAGCACATTGAAAATATAATTCAGGAATTCTTTTTGTAAAGATTTCCCGATGCCCACACGCAATGCAATATGGGCACTCGCCCTCATTTTGCATAGAATTTCCAAGACATCCTGGGCGAAACCATCCGAAAATAAAAAATCCGGTACAAGCCGCCGCCTGCACCGGTTCTCATCTCCTATTGACCTGTCCTCCCCCTGCCAGTTGACTCCTAGCCTCAAGCCAGGTGGGTGTCCGCAGAACAGTTTTTGCCTTCCCCTGACCATTGCCGCGGCCGGAGCCGCGGCCGAGGGCGTGACAGCTGCTGAAACAATTTAGAACTCCCGTTTAAAGTATTTGTAGGATCAAATAAAGCAAAAGGATTTCAGGCAATTCGAGTATAGCAAATCATTTCCCGCGATACAACCTGCTCCGAAATCTCAATATATTCTGTATTTTTTCCACATCTGTTTTGTGTCCAGCAGGACAGCCTCATGATTCGCTTCCACTGCTTTCTCAAGATTGTGCAGAATCTGATCCGCGTTATCCGAATCCGCGATGTACGCAGTCAGTCCTTCCTCTGACTTCGGCAGGACATCATCCAGCGGCGCCGTGTTGCTTTCATCTATGCAGAAAAACCTGCGATAGGTCAGCAGCTCATTGCTCAGAAAATAAATATGTGATGTGTTCGCCGGATTATAGGCTACGACAACTATATCCTCCGCATGTTCCTTTGCATAGGCCATTCGCTGCCGGTCCTCCGGATACAGGAACTGAACTTTTTCTGCAGACAGCCCCGCCGAATCTGTCACAAGAAGAATACTTCCCAGCAGAAGGGCTGCCAGCCGCTGCGATATTCCGGCCGGCCGCGGCGCTGCCCCGCTTGCCGCCGCATGCTTCGTAATCAGTCGGAACGGCGGCAGCAAGATCAGAAACAGCAGCAAAGGGCACAAGTTTATCACGTACCGGATGGAGCTGGCTCCCAGAATCAGCGCAGTCTTCGACACAACAAGAAAAGAGGCTGCAGTGCTGACAAGCAGTATCACATACTCAGAATGATATAAAGAAAGTTCTCTTGCGTTCAGGGCGGCAGGCGTATTATCACCGGCCGGTTTCCTGCAGCGCTCCCGTATAACCCATGCGGTAATCGCGGGGATCAGGGCACAGACAGCCGCTGCAAGCAGAAACCAGCCAAGCTTTCCTGCAAACAGTTGGTCGTTAATCAGGCCTAGAAATGTTTTCCATCGATCCAGCGTGTTGGAAGGATCGATAAACTCGGTCTGCGCCTCCCTGCCGCGGTATCCATGGAAAATCTGCGACAGACTCGCCGGATAATACAGCACGCCGGCGGCAAGAGCCAGAAGCTGCGCGAGCGCATATCCTCCGCAGGTCTTCAAACGCTGTTCGCCCTTACAATGAGTGAGCGCATACAATTCAAAACAAACCCCTTCGAAGAATAAGATAATCAGATAGTAATACTGGGTCAGAAAGCCGCAGAAGGTGCAGAGCGCCATAAGCGCAAGCAGCACGGTGGTCCTGTGCTGCCGCATCCGTTGCAGGCGCACGGGCGTTTGCCGCCGTGGCCGGCTTTCCGTCGCCCCGCCGGGCTGTTTCGACGCGCAAATAGACTTTCCGTCGCCGCCGCGCGGCTCGCTTCTGAACTTCATGTTGCTCCGGTATGCCGCAGTCGCCGGCGCCTCCGGCAGAGAACACCGCCCGCCCGAGGCCGGTCCGGACATCTCCTCCATAAGCAGGACCAGAAGCAGCAGCTGCAGCAGCGTCCAGACGATCAGCCACTGATACATTCTGATAAACATGACAGCGGAAAACGCGACGGGTGAAAAGCCCCACGCCGCGGTAATCATCAGTGAAAACGCACGTGAGCCGGATAGATGGTACGAAAGCGCGGCGAGAATCAGCTGCGCGAAGAAAAAACCGATAAAGTTTACGGCAAGCCCCTGCCATTTGCTGAAAACGCCGGGTGTAAGATAACACGCAGTGCGAAGCGCATAGTAATAAAGCGGCGGGTGGACGTCCCAGCTTTGCACTGTTTTGACGAGGGCCAGGTCAAGACTTTCCCCCGGCAGCGCGATAAATTCTTTCCGCAGATCGCCGGAGTCCACCCAAGTGCGGTCCGAAAGGTAAAATCCGGTGCTGCGGTTCGTTGAGTAATACGAGTAGTATTCATCTTCATGCATTCCGAATTTACGCGTACCGCAGTATCCCATTGACAGCAGCTGCAGGGCTATGATCAGAAAAAGAAGTGCCGCGGCTGCCCCGCGGACACTTCTTTTTCTGCCTGTTAAATGCGTGCGCACTGCTCTTCGAGCCATGCTTTTTCCTCTCCGTCAAGAAACGGTGCAATCTTTTCCAGAACCTGCGCATTATAGGCATTCAGCAGCGCGAGAAGCTCCCCGGAAAGATAAGCCGGATCGATCAGATCGCGGTCAAACGGAACATAAGTCAGCGGCTCAAAGCCGTAGAACTCGCCGTCTTCGGTCGTCCTTTCATGGACGCACAGAAGAATCGTCTCGATACGGATACCGTACTTACCTGACTTGTAGACGCCCGGTTCATCGGAAACAACCATGCCCGGTACGAACGCTGTCATATCGGCGGCGTCTCTTTTTCTGTATCGGATGCTTTGCGGGCCTTCATGTACGTTCAGAAGGTAGCCGATTCCGTGGCCGGTTCCGCATTTATAATCCATACCCTCACGCCACATCGGCTCCCGCGCCATGATATCAAGCGTGATGCCGGAGCTGCCCGCGAGGAATTTCGTATCCATCAGCTGCAGCATGCTGGCTGCAGTCAGCGTATAACTCTTCTTCATGTCATCTGTCACAGGACCGAGAGCCATTGTCCGTGTGACATCGGTTGTGCCGCGCATATACTGTCCGCCGGAATCGACAAGCAACATACCCTCGGGCTTCACTTCCGCACCCTCCCCTTTCGGTTCATAGTGCATCATCGCCGCGTTTTCACCATAAGCGGAAATCGTGGGGAAGCTCAGTTCGACATAATCTTTGATCTTCGCGCGAAGGCCATCCAGATGCGCGGCCGCGCTGCCTTCCGTCATTTTCTCCCTGCCGACCGTCTTCTTCAGCCAGTAAATAAATTTGGTAACGGCCGCCGAATCTTCAACATAGATCTCCTTGAAGTTGCGGATCTCCGTTTCGTTCTTGACCGCTTTCATGTAATCGACAGGGCTGTTGACAGGGATCATAAAAAGCGAAGAGTCCGCTCCTGCGGCTGTCATCGCCTCACGGATCGTCTGGCAGGTCTGATATCCTGTAAATGCAGGGTCATATAATACCGGTCCGTCATAGACAACACGCGTTCTCAGGAACTCATCAAAGGCAAAATAATGACAGATAACGAGGCCGATTCCCTTCGCGTACTCCCGGAGCTCATCAGTCACTTCACTGTCCTGAATGAACAGAAACGCCTCATCCGGAGTGACAAACGTATAGGAGAGCGCCACCGGGTTGCAGGTCACATCAAAGCCGCGGATATTGTAGAGCCACATGATCTCGTCAAGCTTGCTGCTGACGTAAAACTTCGCTCCCTTTTCGTCCATGACCGCGCGCAGGCGCGAAAGCTTGGATGCCGCTGTTTCACCGGCATACTTTTCCGCATCCAGAAGAAAAACAGGATGCGAAGGAAGCACCGGCCTGTCACTCCACACCTCTTCCGCGAGATCCTTATCCGAGCGGATCTTCACATGCTTTCCGGAAAGGAGCCTTGCAATTTCTCTTCCCTGCGCTTCGTTTACACACCTGCCATCGAAGCCGAGGGTTTCACCGTCCCGCATTGTTTTGCGGAGAAATTCGTGCAGTGTCGGCACCCCCGGCTCTCCCATGCGCTGCTCGATAATGCCGCTTCCCTCCAGCTCATGCTCTGCCTGGATGAAGAACCTGCCATCCACCCACAGGTCCGCCTCGTCTTTTGTAACTACAAGCGTTGAATTTTCCCCTGTGAATCCTGAAAAATACTCTCTGACCTTGAAATAGTCCGCTACGTACTCACTGCCATGAAAATCCGCGGTCGGAATCATGTAGACATCAATGCCGTTTTTTTCCATGGCTTTTCGAAGCGCGTCCAGTCTGGACACGCAGACATTCTGTGCCATTTTCGTTTCCTCCTATCTGTCTTTCATCGGTTTATAAGGATACTCCGTGCAGATCGAACGGTATGCCGGGCGGATGATCTTGCCATTATTGGCAAGCTCTTCCATACGGTGCGCGCTCCAGCCGACGATTCTGGCCATCGCAAAAAGCGGCGTGAAAAGCTCCATCGGCAGCCCCAGCATCTGATATACAAAGCCGGAATAAAAGTCGACATTTACACAAACACCCTTATACATCTTACGTTCTTTCGCAATGACCTGCGGAGCCAGCTTCTCGACCAGAGAATACAGCCGGAACTCCCTGTCGTAGCCGTCCGCGTGCGCCAGTTTTTCAACAAACTTCTTGAATATAACCGCGCGGGGGTCAGAAAGCGAATAGACAGCATGTCCGACACCGTAAATCAGCCCTGCGTGGTCAAAAGCCTCTCCATGCAGAAGTTTTGCCAGATAATCGGCAACCGCCTCTTCGTCGGTCCAGTCAGACACATTTTTCTTCATGTCCTCAAACATGCGGACGACCTTGATGTTCGCGCCGCCGTGGCGCGGTCCTTTCAGGGATCCGAGCGATGCCGCAACCGCGGAATACGTGTCCGTCTGTGTGGATGTGACGACATGCATCGTAAAAGCGCTGTTATTGCCGCCGCCGTGATCCATATGAAGCGCAAGGCATACGTCAAGAACCTTTGCCTCCATATCCGTATACTGACTGTCCGGGCGGAGCAGGTGCAGAATATTCTGCGCAATACTGCCTTCCATCAGCGGCGGATGAATGACAAGGCTCTTCCCGTTCACGTAGTGATTGTACGCCTGATATCCGTAAATGGACAGCATTGGAAACAGGCTGGTCAGCATCATACTCTGGCGCAGAACATTCGGCAGGGATATATCATCCGCCTTGTCGTCATACGCATACAGCGTCAAAACACTCCTCGCCAGCGTATTCATCATATCCGCGCTCGGAGCCTTCATGATGACATCCCGGACGAAATTCGTCGGAAGGCTCCGGTAAAAATTCAATGTTTTCGTGAACTCGTCGAGTTCTTTCCGGTCCGGAAGTTTTCCGATCATCAGAAGATACGCCATTTCCTCAAAGCCGAACCGGTTCTCCGAAACAAAGCCGCCGATCAGGTCCTCGATCGGATATCCCCGGTAAAAGAGATGGCCGTAGTCCGGAACTTCCTTTCCGTCAACAACCTTCTTTGCCCGGATTTCTGCAATATTGGTTAACCCGGCAAGAACGCCTTTGCCGTTCAGATCACGAAGCCCGCGCTTGACATCATATCTGGTATAAAGCTGCGGATCAATGCGATCCGCCTCGCGTACGCCGTCCGCGAGCGCGTCAATTTCCGGTGTGACAAGCGAGTACGCGTTTATTTCTTTTTCTTTTTCCATTCACAGCCCTCCTTGACTGTTATTTCCGGCGCAGTGCCCCTCCGCGACGGAACCGGAAGAATCAGAAAAACAACTTTCCCGCCTTTCTGACGCTTCGCAGATAATAGATAAAGGTACTGAAAAACAAAATCAATACCGCCAGCTCCGAAAACAACGCAAAATCAGAAACAATCTCAAACAGGCCGGTATACTTTCCGGCCAGTTCCCAGATTCCCAGAAGGATTGTTACAAGCGACAGCGCAAGCGTTCTCGGGAACATGAACTTCTGAAATCCCTGTATGTCTTTGCAGTTTTTCCTGTCCTCCGGCTGCGAGGGAGAGATCATGAGACTTTTATTGATCTGTCCGTCATTTTTCAGCCGGATTGCCGCGTACAGGACATAGATTCCGGAGGCGATAATCAGTATGCTGATAACTTCATCCATTTGCCGCTCCCTCACAGACCGAGAAACTTTTCAACCATGGACTGCATGGATGCCTTGTCTTTGCCGCAGACACCTTTATGCAGAATCTTTGCGCCGCGAAGGGAAGCGACAGCCTGCGGAACCGGGACGCCTGCTGTTCTGGCAAGTTCATCCGCAAGATCCAGATCATCCATGTCTGTCTCTTTGCCAAGAGCCCGCATGACGCTCGTCTCGAACTTAAACGGACTTGCCGTGGAAACAATCACCGTCGGCGTCTCATCCGCGGTTTCCGTCTGGTACTGCGCGTATACGCTCGCCGCGACGGCTGTATGCGGGTCGATCACATATCGGTGGTTTTCATACATCAGACGGATTGCGTCGGCTGTCTGGTCCTCATCCGCGTATCCGCCGTAAAAACAATCCAGTTTTGAGCGCATCTCATCCGAAATGCGGTATACGCCCTTCTCCGACAGATCCTTCATCAGCTGCGCGTTGACCGCCGCGTTGTCGCCGGCGATATGATAAATCAGGCGTTCCAGATTGCTTGAAATCAGGATATCCATCGACGGAGAACTTGTCAGAATGAATTCCCGGTTTCTGTCATAGATTCCTGTTCGGAAGAAATCGAACAGAACTTTATTGGAATTAGAGGCGCAGATCAGTCTGTGCACGGGAATTCCCATGGCTTTCGCGTAGTACGCCGCGAGAATATCACCGAAATTGCCGGTCGGAACAACGAAGTTGACCTCATCGCCGGAACTGATTCTGCGGTTCCGAAGAAGCCTTGTATAAGCCCAGACATAATAAACAATCTGTGGCACGAGACGGCCGATATTGATCGAGTTTGCGGAGGAGAACTGATATCCCGCAGCTTCCATTTTTTCGCGGAGAGCCTCGTCCGTAAAGATCTGCTTCACGCCGCTCTGGCAGTTGTCGAAATTACCTTCCGCGGCAATCACGCAGGTATTGTCTCCCTGCTGCGTGACCATCTGGCACTTTTGGATTGCGGAAACACCATCTTTCGGATAAAAGACAACAATCTTTGTGTCCGGAACGCCCGCAAAGCCGGCGAGAGCGGCTTTTCCTGTATCTCCGCTGGTCGCGGTCAGGATCACGATTTTCCTGTCCAGATGGTTCTTCTTCGCGGCAGTTGTCATAAGGTGCGGCAGAATCTGGAGCGCCATGTCCTTGAACGCAATCGTCGGGCCGTGGAACAGTTCCATGAAATAGGTGCCGCTCTCATCCTTGATCGGCGCGATTTTGGCGGTATCAAAGTTCTCTCCATATGCCTTGTCGATGCACCCGCGCAGCTCCTCCTGCGTGAAATCGGTAAGAACAAGCTTCATGACTTCATAGGCGACTTCCTTATAATTCATTCCGGCAAGCTCTTCAAAGCTTCTGTCCAGTGCGGGAACGACTGTGGGAACGAAAAGTCCTCCGTCATCCGCAAGACCCTTCAGGATAGCTGCGGAAGCCGTGATCGGTGCCGCGTCAGATCTGGTGCTCTTATACATAACTTCCATTCTCGTCTGTCCTCCTCTTCTCTTCCTCGCGGCTTTGTTGCCGCGTCTTCTTTCCTTCGCAACAATTTCCTGCAGTTCTGTCATATCGCTGTCCCGGATTTCCGGCTCTCTATGCTCGACGGGCCGGCGCTGTCTCTGCGCGTTCAGTGCCTCATCACTGATCGTACCGGCTGTCTCCGAACCCGTGACCTGCGCGGCAGGAATCCGCTCCGCTTCTTTCTCCGTCAAAACACTGCCCGCAGGCCGCTTCTTCGGCGTACCGATCCGGATAATCTTTTTCGCCTGCACAACGCCGAAAGGCTTTGTCATGGAAGCCTTGTCAATCAGCCTGACAAGAGCGTTCGCGGCGAGAAGCCCGGCCACCGCAGACTCTTCCTGAAAAGACGCCTTCCGGAGAATAAAGACAAAAGCTCCGAAAAGCATGGCAAAATACACCTTCCCCCTCTTCGACATCGGGGTGGTTGTATAATCGTTTGCCATAAAGAACGCCGTGAACAGGAAACCGCCGCCGATCAGCTGAACCAGAAGATAATACGGACTCAGTCCCTGCCCGCCAAACAACGAAAACAGGACCGCGAATGTCAGAATCGAAACGAGAGGAATCAGGATATCCACGATTCCGACCGCAAATAAAAAGGCAGCCCCCAGCAGGATCATAACAGCGCTTCCTGTGCCGATTCTACCGGGTGTATTGCCTGTGATCAGCGCCTTCAAATCAGGAAGCGTACCTGAAAGGAGTGCCTGCAGCGGTTCTTCCCCGGCTGCAAATACGCCGCCGTGAAAATCACCCATCCTTGTGCGGAAAACAATCATCAGAAGAAGATTACCCGTCGCCGCCGGATTCAGAATGTTCTTCCCGATTCCGCCGAAAAGCATCTTTGCGCCGATGATCGCGGCAGCATTCGCAATGACAGGATAATACAACGGGACGGAAGGCGGAAGCAGCAGCGCTCCGACAAGTCCTGTCACTATGCAGGAATAATCGGAAATTGTAACGCCCTTCCGCAGAACCGCGTCGGCAGACAGTTCACACAACACCGCGGAAGCAATGCTGATGAAGATCAGCAGCGCTGCATGCATCCCGTAATTGTAGATTCCGTGACCGGCTGCCGGAAGGAGCGAAAGGATCACGCAGAACATGCACTCGGAGGTTGTAAGTCGCGATCTGGAGAACGGCGCATGCCGGTAAACATTGTACACACGTCTTTTCATTCCCTCTGAAACCTCCTCGCATAATCTCCTGCCAGCTCCGGCTTTTTGAGGAGTGCGTGCCGCATGGCAATGATCGGTGCCGCCAGAGAAATCTTGGACGGGCAAATGTAACTGCAGCAGCCGCAGTCGCAGCACTCAAGGCCGTTATGGTCGATAAAAGAACGCGCGCTGTTCCTTCTCGCGTCCTGATAGAGCACAACAGGCATCAGGCGGTTCGGACATACGTCCAGGCATCTGGAGCATCTCGTGCAGGCAGTTTCTTTCTGGCGCTGCATCTCTTCCTTTCGAAGACACACGATTGCGGAGCTGAGCTTTGTAATCGGTACATCCAGATCCCTGATCGGAACGCCTGTCATCGGGCCGCCGTCGAGAATCAGGGCATCCTCTTGCTTTAACCCGTCCGCAAGTCCGCCTGCCTGTTCCAGTACCTGCCGGTAGCTCATTCCGATTCTGACGCGGAAATTTCCCGGCTGCGCGGCGGCGTCTCCTGTGACCGTCACAATCCTCGTAATCAAAGGCTCATGCATAATAACAGCCTGATTCACGGCAACCAGCGTGTCCGTATTGCAGACCAGGCAGCCAATGTCCCGGGGCAGCATCTTCGCGTTCAAGGTTCTTCCCGTCAGTGCGTAAATCAGCTGGCGTTCGGCGCCCTGCGGATACTTGGTCCGCAGGCGTTTCACATAAATCCGTGGATCGTCCCGCAGCAGTTCCCGCAGCAGCCGGTACCCCTCAGCGTTGTCTTCGCTGACAGCAATATAACCGCGCGCACCCGGGTAAATCTGCAGAAGCACCGCGAGGCCGCTGATCACCTTCCAGGGGTTCTCAAGGAGTCTTCTGTAATCACTCGTAAGATAAGGCTCACATTCCACGCAGTTGGCGATGATGGTATCGATATCTTCCTCCCCTGCGCTCCGGAGCTTGATGTGCGTCGGAAGCCCTGCGCCGCCCATACCTACAATACCGGCGTTTTTAACTACAGTTAAAACAGTTTCTCTCGTTAAAAACGACAGTTCCCTGTTCTGCGGATAGCCGATTTCCAGAAAGATTCCGTCATTTGCGATAATAATACAGGGCTGTAGTGAGCCGTCAGCCGTTCTCCTTTTGTCTATGCCAAGTACCTGCCCGGAAACGGAAGCATGCAGATTTGCGCTCGGGTCCCTGTCAGCCCTTGCAATCAGCTGACCGGTGCGCACGTAATCGCCGCGCCGCACGACCGGAACCGACGGGTTCCCTATATGCTGAAGAAGCGGATAAACCATCTCCCCTGTGTCGGGGAGGAGCGTCTTGATCGGCACGTCTCTCGACATATCTTTCCCCTCGAAGGGATGAACTCCGCCTGTAAAAGTATGTTTTGCCATAAAAATTACACCTTTTTCCGCCGCCCGGTCCGTTCCGCAGCCGGCGGTAAAATATATTCCATTATACAAAACGCAGTACTTTTATGCTAGACTGGATTCATATTCAGGGAGGTTGCCATTATGCAGATCATAACCAGTACAGTTCAGGAGCCTGCCGCGCAGGCTCTGTCTTTCGAGACGCCGCTGGAAAACGCCCTTTATATTGACATTGAAACAACAGGTCTTTCGGCGCAGCAGGACAGAATCTGGATGATCGGCTGCGCATGTTTCAAGGGAGACAGCTGGAACATTACGCAGTGGTTTGACGATACCGGAAACAGTGAAAAAGATCTGCTGGTTTCTTTCCTCGCGTATGCGAACCCGTTTGGCGCGTTTGTGCATTATAACGGCGACCGTTTTGACATCCCGTTTCTGACCAGGCGGATCGAAGCGCACCGGATTGAGAATACGACGATCAACAAACGCTCCATCGATCTTTACAAGTATGTGAAGCCGTTCCGCAAGCTGCTTGCGCTCCCCAGCTACCGTCTCTCCTCGGTTGAGGAATTTTTCGGCAAAACAGAAGTACCCACGCCCTCCGGCAAAGAACTGATCACGCTTTACAGCAGCTATCTTGGAAATCATCTTCCTGAAACCGCCAGAACTTTATCCTCCCACAATGCTTCCGATCTTGCAGCACTTCTTCGGATTTCACCGGTTGTGCTGCTGCGGAGGATTTTTGGCGCCGAGCTGACCGCGGAAAGCGCCCGGGCGAACCGTTATCATGACGCGGAAGGCGTTTTCCGGCAGGAAGTCATCATAAACTGTGTCCCTTCGCGGGACATAGTGACAGTGCAGGAAGCACTGTGGACGCGGCCGGTTACTGCTTCCGCAGATGGCTGTTACTTCACAACAGACGGGACGCACGTTACGATCAAAGTTCCGCTGTATTGTCAGGAAATGAAATATTTCTACGCGAACTACAAGGACTATTACTATCTGCCCGGTCAGGATCTCGCGATGCACAAATCAATTGCCTCTTTCGTTGATAGTTCAAGGCGGGAGCAGGCAAAAGCCGAGAACTGTTATACCCGTAAGACCTCCTCGTTTCTTCCCGAATGGGATGCGTTCAGAGCGCCGTTCTTTAAAACGAGCTATAAGGACAGCGGTATCTTCTTCGAGTTCACGCAGGAAATGAAAAGGGATAAAGATTTCTTTTCTGCCTACGCGACCTATATCTATCGGCATATTGTACAGGCGTAAAATTTGTCCGCGCGGTGCTCACTTTGGCTCTCCGGAGGCTTCGCCGCGCGGCCTGATTTATTGGCGCGGCGGTAGCCGGCCGATTTCTATGGAATTCTGTTCTTTGCGGAAGTGCTTTTCGGCAGTTTCACGGGCTACGGCAGGCGCTTCCCGATGATTCTATGCAATAGCGCGCTTTCACCCGCGCCTGCATAGATTTTTTAAGACATTGCAGACGGCTGCGCGCGTATTGCATAGATTTCTTCATTTTTCAGGCAATACCGCGCCGGCCGCCGGATTCGTCTTGGATTATCTATGCTTTCCGGCGCGGGGCTTTCATATTGCATGAAGCTGATCCAATTTTGTCCGCGCGGCAATACTCACCGCCTCTTCAATGCTTTCGCCACGCGGCTCACTCTCATTTTCCCTAACTGATATGACGAATCTATGCTATAATCTTGGCAGTGACATGCTCTTCGTCTTCTGATGAACGCCGGCTTTTGCCGGTCCTGTCTTTCTATCACTTCTGTTCATTCGAACGAATCTCATGCACGCAGACTTTTTCATCCGCAGGAGTTTGCCGCAGTCCGCATTTCTCCTGCACCATCCTACAAGGAGGAGAAATTCATGGAACAAAGCAGAACTCTCACACTCTACAAACAGCTTGAGCAGCAATGGGAAAGCCTCACCATCCAGAACCGCTATCTTTTCGCAAAGGTGATGGGCGATCCGGACAACTGTCTGCATTTTCTGCAGCTCGTTTTGCCCGATATTCACATTTCCTCTATCGAAAGTATCCGGACTGAGGGTACAATAGAAGCAGGACCGGACTCGAAAAGTGTTCGTCTGGATATCCTCTGCTCTTCCGAAAACGGCAATTATTATGACATCGAGATGCAGGCGCAGGATACCGGGGAACTGCCGAAAAGGAGCCGCTACTACAGCTCGATGATGGATGAAATGCAGCTGCAGCACAGCGGGATGTATAAGGAGCTGGCGGATTCATATGTGATCTTCCTTTGTTCTTTCGACCCGTTCAAAAGGGGTAAGTACTGTTACGTCTTCCGCTCCATCTGTGTCGACTGCCCGGATCTGGAACTTGGCGACGGGCAGAGCAGGATCTTCCTGAATGCTGCAGGCCGCATGGACGATGTTCCTCCGGAGCTGCGCGCATTTCTCGATTACGTAGGCGGAAAACCGGCCGGCAGATCAGACGATTCCTATGTCCAGCAGATTGACAGGGCGGTCCGAAGAGCTAAGAAAAATGCTGTCTGGAGGAAACAATATATGGATTGGGAAATGGAAAAGAAAGAAATCGAGTGGATGGCGCTAAAGAAGGGACGAGCTGAAGGCGAAGCAAAAGGCAAGGCTGAAAATCTCGCTGAGAACATTAAAACCCTCGCCGCTTACCTGAAATCCCTGGATGACTCTCTTACGATGGAACAGTCAATGCACAAGGCTTCCGAAATCCTGCAGAAATCGGATGTGTAAAATATGAGGGTTTCTTAAAGCGCTGCCGGCCATATGGACAATGTCCCTCCGGATCTGCGCGCATTCCAAGGTTACGTAGGCGGAAAGCCGTCCGGCAGAACTGAACCAATCATAATCCACCGCGCGCCATTCATTGAAAAGAGGCTGCCGTACACAACCGGCAGCCTCTTCCAAACTTCATGTCTTATGCAGGAAGTATATTACTTTTCTTCCTTGTTCTCTTCTTCGTTCTTCGTCTTGGCGATATACGCGTCAATATCGAATGTTACCGCTTCCTCGCCATTGTCATCACGGGACGAAGCAGCCTTCTGCGCAGCTTTCTTTGCGCGCTCTGCTTCTCTCTTTGCTCTTTCCTCATCTTCCGCAATCGCGCGTACGGAAAGGCTGATCTTATGTGTATCCGGCTCAAACTTGATAATCTTCGCCGTTACCTCATCGCCGACCTTCAGAACATCTGCCGGCTTCTCTACACGCTCCTTGGAAATCTGGGATACATGAAGCAGACCGTCAACACCCTTTGCGAGCTCAACAAAAGCGCCAAAATCTGTCAGTCGCGCAACCTTGCCGGTTACAATTGTTCCGGGCGCGAACTTTGTCTCCGCATCCAGCCAGGGATTCTCTTCCGGGAATTTCTGAGACAGCGCAATCTTCTTGCCCTCAATGCTCAGGATAATAACATTGACCTTTTCTCCGGACTTATACAGCTTCTTCGGATTGCCGACTCTTCCCCAGCCCATCTCGGAAACATGGAGCAGGCCGTCAACGCCGCCAAGATCTACAAAAGCGCCAAAGTCTGTGACATTTCTGACTGTACCTTCAACAACATCACCGGGACGAAGGGAGGAAAGCAGCTCCTGTGCCTTTTTCTCCTTCTCCGCAACAAGAAGCTGCTTGCGGTTACCGATGATCCGTCTTCTTGAAGGATCAAACTCCGTGATTACAAAAGAAAGTTCCTTGCCCTGGAACTGGGTAAGATCTTTCACAAACGTGTCCGATACAAGGCTGGCCGGAATAAATACTCTCGCTCCGGAAACCTCGCAGACAACGCCGCCCGAAAGAACCTGAACAACCGGTGCTGTAAGAACCGTCTTATTGTTGAATGCTTCTTCCAACTCCTTGTTGGCTCTTTCCTGTGCCATCTTTCTGTAGGAAAGGGCAACCTGGCCTTCACCGTCATTAACCTTGATGACCTTGACCTGAAGCTTGTCGCCGGGATTCAGCTTCGTTGTAAGATCGAGTGTCTTGTCCGCAGAATACTCATCGCGCGTAAGAATGCCATCAGCCTTGTAGTTGATGTTCAGCACAGCCGCATCGGGCTTAACGTCGATAACGGTACCTTCGACCACCTCTCCTGTCTTAATCGATTTAAATGATGCTTCCAGCATCTGTTCAAAAGTCTGTTCTTCTGACATCTTTTTGAACCTCCTCTATAATATTGTTAGGGGTCGAAGCTCCCGCGGTAATTCCAATGAGTTTCTCGCTGCCGTTCAAATGCAGATCAAGGTCTTCCGCGGTCTGGATCAAATATGTCCTGTCGCAGACTTCCTTGCAGATCTCATACAATTTAGCCGTATTGGAACTGCTCTTTCCACCTATTACTATCATAATGTCCGCCTTCGAAGCGATTTCCCCGGCTTCGGTCTGCCTCTCACGCGTAGCATTACAGATAGTATTGTTAACAGTGACATTATATTGTCTCTGCTTCAAAATATCAACTAATTCTGAAAACTTGTTGCCATTAAATGTCGTCTGCGCAACAACGCACAAAGGAATGTTCTTATCACCGTCAAAACATTCCGCCTCCTGCTCATTTTCTATAATCGTCGCAGGTGTTTTGGACCAGCCGACATGTCCTTCGGCTTCTGCATGGCCATGATTGCCAATGATAATGATTTTCTTTCCGGCTGCGCTCTCCTTCTCGACAATTTCATGGATCCGTTTGACGAACGTGCAGGTTGTATCGATGCACCGTGCGCACGAGGCTTCGATCTTCTGCTGCAATTCTTTCGTCACGCCGTGCGAGCGGATGACGATTGTAGCATCCTTGCGGCCTTCCAGCTCCTCCGGCGTATGAATGACATCAACGCCTTTTCGCCGCAGATCTTCGACAACAACTTCATTGTGAATAATCGGCCCGTAAGTGTAAATCGGGCTTCCGTTTTCCGCTTCGTTGTAGACTGCGTCTACGGCTCTCTTTACGCCAAAACAAAACCCTGCGGTCCGCGCGGTAATCACCCGGGGGCGACCTTTTTTGTCGGCATACAGATTCAGTATTGCCTCGGCGACCTGTGAAATGCTCATTTCGGAGCTGTCAATTAAAACAGCGTCAGAAGCCTGCCGGAGAGGCCCCTTCTCACGGTGTGTGTCCCTGTAATCACGCTCCGCAATATCCTTTGCGATTGCCTCAAGATCCAGATCTTCACTGCTGACCTGCTTTCCGGCTTTGCGCTTTTCCAGATTCTCCAGATAGCGGCGTCGTGCCCTCACCTCCACGCTGGCTGTCAGAAACACTTTGATCTGCGCATCCGGAAGAACAACCGTTCCGATGTCGCGGCCATCCATGACAACATTTCCGGAAAAAGCAATCTTCTGCTGCAGTCGTACCATCTCTTCGCGAACCTGTGGAATCGCACTTACAATGCTTGCCATATTACTGACTTCTTCGGTGCGGATATACGGATTGACATTCTCTCCATTCAGCAGAACCACCTGCTGCCCGTTCTGATACTCCAGCCGGATATCCGCATCTTTCAGGCGGCTGCACACCTCCTGCCGAAAACTCTCAGCCACATCTTCGGCCGGTTTGGAAAGACCGCTCCGCAGCATATACAGCGCTGCTGCCCGGTACATCGCTCCGGTGTCCACATAGACAAAATCAAGTGTACGGGCAACTTTCCGCGCAATCGTGCTCTTGCCCGCTCCGGCTGGTCCGTCGATCGCGATATTGAAATTTTCTTTCATTTATCTATCCTTCCTCCAAAGCCGCCGCGCTGATCCCCGCGAGATGTCCGGTTGACCACGCAATCTGCAGGTTATAACCTCCGGTAAAAGCGTCCAGATCGAGCACCTCGCCGGCAGCGTAAAGTCCCTTGATTTTTCTTGACTCCATTGTCGACGGATTAAATTCCCGTACACTGATGCCGCCCTTTGTGACAATCGCCTCCGTAAAACCGCGGGCGCCTGTCAGCGTAATCGGGAGATCCTGTATCAGTACGGCGAGCTCTTCAATTTCCCGTTCATTGAGCGTTCGTGCCTTACGAAATTCGCCGCCTTCCGCCGATGCCTTCACACGGATGCTGCCGCTCTCCTGTCCCGCGGCAAAAATCCGCGCGATCTCGAGCGCAAGCCTCTCCGGAAACAGCGGACGCAGCGCGTTCGAGAGTTCCCTGTCCGGCGACTCCCGAAATTCCCTTTTCAGACGGCTCACCAGCTGATCTCTTGTAAGCGCAGGTTTCAGATTCAGGTACAGGATAAAGCCTTCCTCATATTTGTGAAAATCACATAGTGCAGACGCGGTAAGAATCAAAGGTCCGCTCAGGCCGAAATGCGTAAACAGCATCTCTCCAAATCCCTCATAGACCGGTCTCTTCCTTCGCGCCGTACCTTTTTTCTTCCTGCTGTCGGCGCCTGTATCCGATGTGCAGGCTGCATTCTTTTCTTCGGAGCTAGCCCGGGGCAAGATTCTGACTCCGACATTTTTGAGCGACAACCCCTGCAGCTGCAGCGGCCAGGTTTCTTTTGTGACAAGAGGCACGAGGGAAGGTGCTGTCTCTGTTACCTGAAGCCCTAAACTGCGCGCAAAGCGCAGACCGTCGCCGGTGGAACCGGTCGATGGATAAGAAAGGCCGCCGGTGGCCAGAATAACCCGGTCACAGCTGATCCTGCGGCCGTCATCCAGAACAACGCCCTGCACACCTTCCGCCGCCAGAATATCCTTTACGCCACAGTGAAAAACAATTTTTACGCCGTTTTTTCTGCAATGGCGGACCAGTGCGTCTGTAACGTCAAACGCGTGATCGGAAAGCGGAAACGCTCTTCGTCCCCGCTCAACCTTCGTGGGGCATCCGTTCTCCTCCAGAAAACGGATCATCGCCTGCGCGTCAAAATCATACAGCGCACTGTATAAAAACTTGGGATTGCGGGGCACATTCTGGAAAAAGTCGGCGGCAGCACAGGCATTTGTAAAATTACAGCGTCCTTTACCGGTGATAAAGATCTTCTTCCCCGCTTTTTCATTATGCTCGTAAATCGTAACATCCGCACCGGCGTCCGAGGCCGCGCACGCAGCCATAAGACCGGCTGCACCGGCACCGATGACGATAATTTTTGTTTTGCCCATAAAATGCGGTTTCTGCCCTTCTTCCGTCAACGTCCGGAAACGCTGCTCACCTGGTCGCTGATCTGCTGCACGGTACTGCTGACTGTGTAATTCTCGTCCCCGAAAAGAACCGAATGCAGCTTTTTAACATTATCCGTCAGGTGTACCGGTATGACACACGACTGATCGCCGATGTAGCCGACGGTGACCATACCATCAAACGGCATGCCGGTTGTCTCTGTAATATTGTATCTGGAAGCCTTCATCGCCATCGAAGCAATTTCTCCCATATTGAGAGAAGTGCGCATCTTGTCCGTCATATCGTTGGCAACCTTGAGCATCGTGACAGGTCCTGCTGCCTTCAGTTTCGCAAAAGCCTTCGAAAGGACTTCCTTCTGCCGCTGCGTCCTCTTAAAATCGCCACCGTCTGTATAACGGATTCTGCAGTAAGCTGTCGCCTGCAGTCCATTCAGTGTCTGCAGGCCGGTGTTCTGCACCGGCACATACTGCCTTCCCAGTTCCTGCGCCATCGTGGACTGATAATTATTCAGATGCTCGATCTCGTCAGGCTGTACGTCAATCTCAACGCCTCCGACCTCGTCAATCAGACTGGCGACGCCGTTAAAGCCGACCGTCACGTAATCATCGATATTCAGATCCAGATTCCGGTTCAGCATCGAGACGGCCTGATCGGGACCGCCGTAAGCATATGCCGCGTTCGCCTTCTGATACTTGCCGTCCCCGATATCCAGATAGGTATCTCTGTACAAAGATACCAGTTTGACATCACCTGTCGCATCATTGATCGAAGCGATGATCATGACATCGCTTCGGTTGTTGCCTTTATCCAGACTGTTGCTGACAGAGTCCAGGCCAAACAGCGCGATATTCGTATATCCGGCCATCGGTCCTGTCTGCTGACTCTTCTTAACTTCTTCGGAAACAAACTTTCTGACAGATCCCGCGTCAAACTTTTCCGAATGAAGGCCGCCGAACTTAGCCAGTACATACAGAACGGGGAGCAGGATAATCAGGATGAGAAGTGTCAGGAAGAAATTCCGGACCGGATGATGACGCTTCTGTCTGCGTTCCTGCTGTCTGCGTCCCTGCTGCCTGTATTCCTGCTGTCTGTATTCCTGCTGCCCGCGCTCCTGCCTCCGCTCCGGTCGTCTTTCCCGCGGCTGCCTTCTGGTGTCTCCTGCGCGCATATCTCTTTCCTCCTCGGCACTGCGTCTTACCGGTCTTCTGCGGGCAGGGGCTTTTCTCTTTTCTCTGCTTTCCGGAGCATCGTAGCTTTCCCCGTCGTAGCTTTCCCTGTATCCGGTCCGCTCTCCCTGCGCACGGCTGTCTTCTTCATACCAGTCTCCAGAATCTCTGCCGGTAGTATCCGCTCCTGCATAGTCACTGGCCGGTGCAGCACTGTCCGCCCGATGCCCCGAAGAAAGCATGCCGGCCTCCCGCAGCGCTTCTCTTACAACATCCGCCTCTCTTGGCATATCGGACGCATGCACTTCCATTTCCGCTGCAGGGATTTCTTCCGTTTCTTCGTCGTCAAATAAAAGACCGTCGTTATCTTTATCAAAGTCTTTATCCATATCGTTCCTCACAAAGGATATCTCCTTGTACCTCTCCTGATAAAAGGATACTCCAAGGTCATAGTCAGAACCACATTATAGTACGGATTGAATGGAAATTCTCTGAAGAATTTATTAAGAAAGGTCAGCGCGCATGAAAAGGATGATCCTGCGACTGCCGAGTGACGAAAAAAGAGGAGCCGCTGCCGGCTCCCCTTTTTCGCATTGCCACGTCCTGATTACTTGTTGTAATTGACGATTTCAGCGAAATCAGCCTTCAGGGCTGCGCCGCCGATAAGACCGCCGTCAATATCCGGCTTTGCAAGCAGTTCCTTGCAGTTCGCGGGCTTCATCGAGCCGCCGTACTGAATACGGATCTTCTCTGCGGTATCAGAATCATAGATATCAGTGATTGTATCGCGGATTGCCTTGCAGACTTCTTCTGCCTGATCAGATGTCGCTGTTTTGCCGGTACCGATCGCCCAGATCGGCTCATAGGCGATGACCATCGAAGCAGCCTGTTCCGCGGTAACTCCCTGCAGATCGGACTTGATCTGCAGACGGATCCAATCCAGTGTAACGCCTGCTTCTCTCTGCTCAAGTGTCTCGCCGCAGCACAGAATCGGTGTGAGTCCCTTCTCCAGAGCCTTGAGCACCTTTCTGTTCAGGAAAGCATCATCTTCCTTGTAATACTGTCTCCGTTCGGAATGTCCGATGATGACGTATTTAACGCCGGCGTCAAGCAGCATATCAGCGGAAATCTCGCCGGTGAACGCTCCTGCATCCTGATCGGAAATATTTTCCGCGCCAAGCTGTACATTGGAACCCTTAATTGCTTCCGCTACCGGAACGATATCAATCGCAGGTACGCAGTAAACGACTTCTGCATCCGCGTCCTTTACGAGAGGTGCGAGCAGCTCCACCAGTGCCTTTGCTTCACTCGGAGTCTTATTCATCTTCCAGTTGCCGGCAATGATTTTTCTTCTAGCCATTTCGTGATCTCCTTAATAGCGCAGCGCGAAAACGCGCTGCATCTGTCTTTCGTTGTTTTGCAGTCTCAGTTTCTGTCATCCGCCGCATAAACGCCCGGCAGTTCCTTGCCCTCCAGGAATTCCAGAGATGCGCCGCCGCCGGTGGAAATGTGGGACATCTTGTCCGCATAGCCCAGCTGGTTTACAGCAGCCGCGCTGTCGCCGCCGCCGATAATCGTCGTAGCTTCGGTCTCTGCAAGCGCTGCAGCAACCGCCTTTGTGCCGGCTGCGAGAACAGGATTCTCGAATACGCCCATCGGTCCGTTCCAGACAACGGTCTTGGCGGATTTTACAGCTTCCTCATAAAGAGCGCGGGTCTTCGGTCCGATATCCATTCCCATCTTGTCAGCCGGAATCTTGTCGATATCAACAACTTCCGTAGCAATCGAAGCGTCATCGATCGGATCCGGGAAGTGATCCGTAATTACAGCATCTACAGGAAGAAGCAGCTTCTTGCCAAGCTTCTGTGCCTTTTCCATCATCTCCTTGCAGTAATCCAGCTTGGTGTCATCGCAAAGAGAAGTGCCGATTTCATATCCCTGTGCCTTTTCGAAAGTATAAGCCATACCGCCGCCGATAATCAGCGTGTCGCACTTCTCAAGAAGATTCGAGATAACATTCAGCTTATCCGCAACCTTTGCGCCGCCGAGGATGGCAACAAAAGGACGAACCGGGTTTTCAACGGCATTGCCGAGGAACTTGATTTCCTTCTGCATCAGATAGCCAACTGCGCAGTTGCCGCCCTTTTCGCGGATATATTTGGTGACAACAGAAACAGAAGCATGTGCTCTGTGCGCGGAACCGAATGCGTCACATACATAATCATCCGCAAGGTCAGCCAGCTCCTTCGCGAATCCCTCGCCGGCATCCTGCGGCTTGGTCTCCTCTTTGCCTCTGAATCTGGTGTTCTGCAGGAGAATGACATCGCCGTCCTGCATCTCCTGAACTGCCTTTGTAGCAGCCTCGCCGGTTACATTGTAATCCGGAATGAACTTTACTTCCTTTCCAAGCTTTTCGGAAAGTCTTGCCGCAACAGGCGCAAGAGACTCGCCCTCGTTGGGGCCGTTCTTGACCTTTCCGAGGTGAGAGCACAGGATCACCTTTGCGCCCTCATCGATCAGCTTCTGAATTGTAGGAAGCGCCGCGACGATACGTGTATCGTCCGTAATCTTTCCCTCTTTCAAAGGAACGTTGAAATCGCATCTTACCAGAACTCTTCTGTGGGCTGCATTGAAATCATCCACAGTTTTTTTGTTTAATGCTGCCATAACCGGCCTCCTTCATCAAAACAATGAAGGCAGCGAAATCCCACGCTGCCTGTGGAAAACGAAAAACGAGGCCCGGGCCCACGAAAGGCACCGGACCTCGCAATCTGTTTCTTCAGTTAAAAACGATAAAACAATTCTGTCCCAAATTACTTGTTCAGCAGGGAACCGAAGTGCTTGATTGTTCTAACCATCTGGCTTGTATAGGAGTTCTCGTTGTCATACCAGGATACAACCTGAACCAGAGTCTTGTCGCCCATAGGCAGAACCTTTGTCTGTGTAGCGTCAAAGATGGAGCCTGCTGTGCTGTTGATGATATCAGAAGAAACGATCTCATCGGTATTGTACTCGAAGGATTCTGTCTCCTCAGCCTTCATCTGCGCGTTAACCTGATCAGCAGTTACCTTGCCGTTTACAACAGCGTCAAGGATCGTTGTGGAACCTGTCGCTGTAGGAACACGCTGTGCAGCGCCGTTGAGCTTGCCGTCAAGTTCGGGAAGAACAAGGCCGATTGCCTTTGCAGCTCCGGAGGAAGCGGGAACGATGTTCTGCGCTGCTGCTCTGGATCTTCTCTTGTTGCCCTTTCTCTGCGGTCCGTCGAGGATCATCTGATCGCCTGTGTAAGCGTGAACAGTTGTCATAAAGCCGGACTCGATCGGGCACAGATCATTCAGAGCCTTTGCCATAGGAGCAAGGCAGTTTGTTGTGCAGGATGCAGCGGAGATGATCTGATCATCTGCTGTCAGAGTCTCATGGTTTACATTGTAAACGATGGTCTTGAGGTCATTGCCTGCAGGAGCGGAAATAACAACGTGCTTAGCACCTGCATTGATGTGTGCCATAGCCTTGTCCTTGGATGTGTAGAAACCTGTGCACTCCAGAACTACATCGATGTCAAGATCCTTCCAGGGAAGGTCTGCCGCGTTCTTCTCAGCGTAGATTCTGATTTCCTTGCCATCAACGATGATGGAGTTCTCGGTAGCTTCTACCTTTCCATCATAACGGCCATGTGTTGTATCATACTTCAGAAGATATGCGAGCATATCAGGAGATGTAAGATCGTTGATCGCAACAACGTCATAGCCTTCAGCCTTGAACATCTGTCTGAAAGCAAGACGACCGATACGGCCAAATCCATTAATTGCTACTCTTACTGCCATGTCATTTTCCTCCTAAAAAGAAAGTTTCGTTTGGTATCCGACGGAGCATTCTCTGCGGCGATGTAAACAGGCGCAAAAAGATGCTTGTCAAATTTTTGTCAGCGTTTATAGTGTAACAACTAGGACGCGAAAATTCAAGATGCTTTCAGCAAAGTATTTGCGCCGGCGGGTTTTCGTTTTACAATGAAGCAGGCAGACAGGAGGTGGAGTATGCCGGTTATTTCTGATTGTCATGTTCATACATCTTTTTCCGCGGACTGTGAAACGCCGATGGAACAGATGGTTCTCTCCGCAATACAAAGAGGTATTCAGACGCTCTGTTTTACCGAACATTATGATGAGGATTCTCCATTCATCAATGATCCGGAGGGTGAACGGCTTCGGTTTGTGTTCGATTTTGATGTGTATTATGAAGAACTGCAGAGAATGCGGGAAAAGTATAAAGACAGGATCCGGCTTCTGTGCGGCGCCGAGATCGGTATGCATCCGGCATGCCGCGACAGGATTCTCCGCTTTGCTGACCGGTATCATGATAAATTTGACTTTCTGATCGGATCAACGCACGCGGCAGACGGCCTTGATCCGTATTATCCGAGTTATTTTGAGGGTCGGCGTCTCGAAGACAGCTACCGTGCTTATTACCGCGCGTCGCTTTTAAACATCAGGACTTTTGACTTCTTCGATTCGTACGCCCATCTGGATTATGTACTCCGTTATGCGCCGCTGAATGCTGTCCCGCAGCATCCGCGCGCATACTGGAATACTTTGTTTGAGGGTGAAATCAGAGAAATTCTGGATATTCTCATAGAAAGAGGTCAGTCGCTCGAGCTGAATACGCAGGCCTTGTTCAAGGGCTTTCCGGATGCGAATCCGGACCGGACTGTCCTGGATCTGTATGGTAAGGAAGGCGGCACCCGGGTTACCGTCGGTTCTGACGCCCATGTGCCTGCCTGCGTCGGAGCAGGTTTTGACATAGCACGGGCAACTCTGATCAATGCCGGAATCCGGTGTGTTACCGTTTACGAACACAGAGTGCCGCGCGCTTATGCTATCTGAAATCAGCTGCAGATAGTCCCGCCGCACAGGATGTGATCGCCGTCATAAAAGACAGCCGCCTGCCCCGGCGTGATCGCTCTGACCTTCTGATCAAAAACAGCGGTGATCTCATCCTCTCCGGTCTTTTCGATCGAGCAGGGAGCGGTCCGATGTCCATAGCGGATTTTTCCGGAAGCGCGCAGCCTCTGACCCGTTTCCATCCCGGGAACCGCCATGAAATTCAATCCGCGGCAGACAAGCCTGTCACCGAACACATCTTCGCTTTCGCCGATTGTCACCGTATTGTTCTCCGCGTCAATACCGGTAACGAAAACAGGGTGTCCCATCGAAAGTCCGAGGTGTTTTCTCTGGCCGATCGTATAGTGCGTGATTCCCTTGTTCGGTCCGAGGTCTCTGCCGTTTTTGTCGACGAATCGGCCGGGCGCGGGCACACGGTCGCCGGCTGTGCGGTCAAGGTAGCCTGCATAGTCGTCATCCGCGACAAAACAGATCTCCTCGCTGTCCGGTTTCGCAGCGACCGGAAGGCCCTGTTCCTTCGCAATCTTCCTGACATCTTCCTTGTAATAATCGCCTACCGGCATCAGCGTATGCGCAAGCTGATCCTGCGTCAGCTTGTATAAAGCGTAGGTCTGATCTTTCGCCGCCGTCACGGAATTCCGGATCGTGTAACGCCCGTTCCCGAGCCGCAGAATCCGCGCGTAGTGGCCGGTCGCGATGTAGTCCGCACCGATTTCCCGCGCTTTCTTAAGGAGCGCTTCCCATTTCACATACCGGTTGCAGGCGATGCAGGGGTTCGGCGTTCTGCCCGAGATATACTCGTTTACAAAGTAATCAATGACATTTTTCTGAAAAACATCCCGAAAACTCATGACATAATACGGTATGCCGATGACATCGCAGACGCGTCTGGCATCATCCACGGCGCTCTGCCCGCAGCAGCCGCCCTCCCGCTCCATCTGAAGCGAACAGCCGGCCTCCCAGACCTGCATGGTAACGCCGATGACGTCATATCCCTGTGATTTTAAAAGGTATGCCGCGACGGAGGAATCAACTCCGCCGGACATACCCACAACTACTCTTTTTGACATAAATTATCCTGTTCTTTAATTTCCGGAATCCGCGGACTGCACCGCCTGTTCCTGCGAAGACTCTTCTGCCTGTTCCTGCTCCGATGAAGGCTCCGCTGTCTGTTCCTGTTTCTGCGCTGCTGCCGTTTCTTCCGGCTGCTCCTGTTCCGATGAAGACTCCGCTGTCTGTTCCTGCGGGGTGTCCACGACAGATTCCGCAGCCTCTTCCCGCGGCTGCCCGGACGAGGGCTGCACGGGCTGTTCCTGCTCTTCTGTCACCCGCTCCGACGCATCTTGTGCCTCTTCATCCGGAATCAATGCATCCGGAGCCTGCGCCGTAACAAGCGGTACCTGTCTCGCGCCTTCCTCAAACGGATAAACAATGCGGTACTGGCGTCTTATCTCGTCCAGAAGCTCCATCATCCGCAGTGTTTCTTCATGCGGCAGCTCCGGGCATTCTGTCCAGCCTTCCCTGAGCGCGCGGACGCAGGCCATGATTTCATACTCATAACCTGTTTTCTGTCTCGGACGTTTGTAACGCGCAAGTTTTTTGTAATCACTGCCATAGACCGTCAGAGACTCGAAGTTATTGATATTCTCGACCACCATATACCCTTTGGTAAAGGTGATGACACCGCGCCGGTCTCCGGTTCCGAGCATCGAAGCGCGCAGGACAGCCATTTTGCCGTCCTTATAAACAAGCGTGATACTGTCCTGTTCGTCAACATGCTGCGGCGTAAATGTGCAGTCTGCCTTGACGCGGGCAATCTCGTCTCCGAAAAACATCGATGCGAACGTCAGCGGATACACACCGAGATCCAGAAGCGCGCCGCCTGCCAGCATCGGGTCCGTCAGTCTCTGCACGCCCCGGATCGGGTAGGACAGCTCCGCACTCAGCATGACAGGATCTCCGACCACGCGGCTGTCAATTACTTCACGGATCGTCTTGGCAAAAGGCATGTATCTCGTCCACATCGCTTCCGTGATGAATACATGTTTCTCCTCCGCAAGAGCAAAAAGCTCACGTGCCTGTCCCGCGTTTACGCAGAAAGGTTTTTCGACGATCACCGACTTTCCGTGCTCAATACAGAGCTTCGCGTTCGCATAGTGCTCGGAATGCGGCGTCGCGACATAAATCAGGCTGACCTTTTTATCATTCACCAGCTCCTCGTAGGAGCCGTATGCCTTTTTGAAGCCATGTTTTGCCGCGAATCCGGCTGCCTTATCAGCACTGCGGGAAGCGACAGCATAGCAGCGTACACCCCGGATTTTCCGTACCGTATCCGCCATTGTCGACGCGATATTGCCGGCACCCATGACCGCAAAATTGATTCTTCCGAACATACGCACCTCCCGGGCAGTCCCGCCATCACTCGAAGGTAAAGAACTCCGATTTCACATATGCTGTCTGACCATTATATTTAATCTGACTCCATCCGTTCGGATCATATTTTATCACATCAAACGTATCTCCGGGATATGCGGAACCGATCTGCTCGGTTGTCGTGCCGGAGCCCTTGCGGATTGCCACAGTTTCCTTCGCCTTTGCTTTTGTCGGATTCGACACGGCAGATTCTGACGAGGAGGACGCTGCAGCGGAAGCTTCTGTTTTATCCTGCTGATCATCCGGAGAAGCAGATGCAGCATCGCCGTTGTTTTCCGCTCCGGAAGCTGCCACTTCCGCTTCCTGCGTGGAAGCATTCTCCGACTCTTCACTCTTGCCTTCGCTGTCCTTTGCCGCCTTGAGCTCCGAGAGGCTCTGACCAACCTTTACGTCAATTTTCTGTGAAAGCTCATCCAGATACGCTACAAGATTCGGGTCCGAGGCCAGAAGCTGATTGTAATTCGCCGTGATCTGATTGTTCAGGTCCACGACATCATCCTGTACGGAAACCTTCTGGATATAGTTCGTAACATCCGCGTCGTGTTCTTCCTGTGTGTTGATAAAAAGCTTGTCTGACCCGTCGTCTCTCGTGCAGACATACATCGTCTGCATGCCGGGCACCAGCCAGTCATGATCCACAAACTTCAGAATCGTGTACACGTAGCAGACATAGGTTCCGTCAGACGGTCCCTGCTTCGTGTACACATCAATCGTAGGATACGACTCAATGCTCTCGGAAATCGTCTGGATACGGATTTTTTCTTCGTCCGAAAGCGGAGAGCTGATGGATTCAATCGTCTCGATATCCCCTTCCGCAAGCGCGTCATAGTACGTTTTGAACAGCTCGTTCACATCCGCATGCGCGTTCTTCTCCATGCCGACAAGGCCTTCCGCAGATTCCATTGTTGCTGCCTGCCGGCTTTCTGCAGCCGGGCCTTTGTTGGTCCTGTGCGCCAGAAGACCGATAATGACAGTCAGCACAATAGCAATGAACAGGACCGCCGGCATAACGATCCTGTAGTTCTGCATGAGGACGGTTTTCAGGTCATAGAGCTTCTCGGAAGAGCTCTTTTTTCTGCGGTTTTGATGGTTACCGGAACGGGTGTTCAAAAGTATTCTCTCCTGGTTCATTATTTTTGGGTACAAAAAATGCGCCCGACAGGAATCGAACCTGCATCAAAGGCGTCGGAGGCCTCCGTTCTATCCATTAGACTACGGGCGCATGTCTAACAACAACTATTAACTTTTGTATCTTAGCATACCGGAATCAGAAAGTCCAGCATTACCGGGAAACTTTCTTCACATGGTGACTGGTATCACAGGAAACTGTTCCCTGCCGTATCGGGTAAAACAAAGACAGCCGCCGCAGAAGCATTTTTGCCCCTGCAGCAGCTGCCTGACAGCTCCTATGAACTTTTCGGTCTGTCAGTCTTCCAGAGAATCGGTCAGTGTCAGGCTGTGCTCCTCGTTCATCTCATCGCAGATGTCAAGGAATCTGTCCAGCGGAACATTGTTCAGCTGCTTGTTTCCGCGGATATTGATCGATACCGTATTCTCGGAGACCTCTTTGTCGCCCAGCACAAGGATATACGGATCTTTGTAATTCTTGTACTTCTTGATCTTGGTCTTCATGTTGTCATCGCTGTAGTCCGCTTCGACACGAATACCGTTGTCAAGGAGAAGCTTCTCCACTTTCTTCGCGTATGCATTATGCTCCGGACGGATCGGAACGATACCGACCTGATACGGAGAAAGCCAGAACGGGAAATTGCCCTTGAAGTTCTCGGTAATGATGCCGATGAACCTCTCAAGCGACCCGTAAATCGCGCGGTGCAGAACGACCGGCATCTGGCTTGTGCCGTCCTGCGCAGTGTAGGTCAGCCCGAAGTTGTGCGGCAGCTGGAAATCAAGCTGTACAGTACCGCACTGCCATTCTCTGCCAAGCGCGTCCTTGATCTGCAGATCGATCTTGGGGCCGTAGAACGCGCCGTCCCCTTCATTGATCTCATAGCCGCCCTTGCCGTATTTCTCGTCAAGGATTTCCTTAAGATCCGCCTCTGCGCGGTTCCAGACTTCAATGTCTCCCATAAAGTCATCGGGACGTGTGGAAAGCTCCGCGCGGTAGGTTACACCGAAGGTCTTATAGATTTCATCCGCGATCGAAATGATATCCGCGATCTCGGATTTGATCTGGGACTCCATAACGAAGGTGTGATCATCGTCCTGACGGAATTCCTGTACGCGGAAGAGTCCGTTCATCTGTCCGGACTTTTCTTTTCTGTGCAGAACATCATATTCGCTGTAACGGATCGGCAGCTCCTTATAGGAACGGTTCTTTCGCTTGTAAGTCAGCATCGCGTTCGGGCAGTTCATCGGCTTCGCCGCCATGGTGTCCGCCTCTTCTCTGCTGTAAACCGCAGCGCCTGCCATCATCTTCACGGTCTTGATATCCGCGTTCGCCTCGCTCAGATTGTCGGCGACATTCTGGATGTCCGCGTCCGCCTTCAGCCAGCCGGAAACACCGGGAACCATAAACATGTTGTTGATGTAGTGTGCCCAGTGGCCGGAAATCAGCCAGAGTTTCTTGTTATTGATCAGGGGCGCCGAGATCTCCGTGTAACCGTGACGCAGCTGCACCTCTCTCGAATACTTCAGAAGCGCCTGATACATCTTCCAGCCTCTGGGAAGCCAGTACGGCATGCCGGGTGCTGTCTCATCGAACATGAACAGCTCCATCTGCGCGCCGATCTTCTTGTGATCACGCTCCTTCGCCTCGCGGATCAGATCTTTGTGTGCCTTGAGCGCGGCCTTGTCCGGAAAAGCGTACGCGTAGACACGGGTCATCTGATCCCTGTGCTCGTCGCCTCTCCAGTAAGCGCCGGAAACAGAACGCAGCTCAAAGGCGGCAGACATCAGCTCCTGCGAATTGGAAACGTGCGGTCCGGTGCAGAGGTCTACATAATCCTCACCGGTATAATAAACAGTAATCGGCTCATCCTCAGGAAGGTCATTGATCAGCTCTGTCTTGAATTTCTGATCTTTAAAGATCGAAAGAGCCTCTTCTCTTGTGACTTCCTTTCGTACCCAGTCCTCTTTACGTTTCAGGATCTCCCGCATCTTGTTCTCGATGGTCTTGAAGTCGGATTCCTGAATTGTCTTTCCTTCCGGCAAAACAAAATCATAGTAGAATCCGTCCTCAATCTGCGGTCCGATCGCGTACTGCACATCTTTGCCGTAAATTTCGATGACGGCTTTCGCCAGAATGTGCGCGAGTGAGTGACGATAAACCTGTAAAAACTCTTCTTTTTCCATTTCTTCTTCCTCCGTGGAAAGGCGCTGCCGCAACCGGCGGCAAGCCTGTACTGGGCACAGATGCGGGGACATCCGTGCTTGCTTGATTTTCCGGGTATTTCTCCGCCCGGATGATTCGGACTAGATTTTACTTCAATCAGGTTTGCTTGTAAAGCACTCTCATATACACCAAAAGGCATGCGCGCGGTTTCCCGGCACATGCCTTTTGCTGATTGTGAAATATTATTCGCGCACCCGCTCTAAGATCACGGATTATGCTCTGGAGAGATACTCGCCTGTTCTTGTGTCGATCTTGATCTTATCGCCGATATTGCAGAACAGCGGAACCGCGATCTGCGCGCCGGTCTCGACGGTAGCGGGCTTTGTAGCGCCGGTAGCCGTATTGCCCTTGAAGCCAGGCTCGGTTTCCGTGATCTCCAGTTCGACGAACATCGGAGGCTCGATTGCGTAGATATTGCCGTTGTAGGAATCGAGCTTGACCATCTCGTTTTCCTTGACGAAATCCATATCCTTGCCGTATACATCAGGTCCGAGATTTACCTGCTCATAGGTCTCGGTATCCATGAATACGCACATGTCGCCATCTTTATAAAGATACTGATAATCCTTGCGGTCAATTCTCGCCTGCGGGAATTTCTCGGTCGGGCGGAAGGTTGTCTCGGTAACGCCGCCGTTGATGACGTTCTTGAGCTTTGTTCTTACGAACGCCGCGCCTTTGCCGGGTTTAACATGCTGGAACTCAACAATTTCCAGTACCTGTCCGTCTTTTTCAATCGTAATACCGTTTCTGAAATCACTAGCAGAGATCATACTTATGTTCCTCCATGAATATAGTCGCGAATAATCTATGCATTCAATCCATCTTCTGTAATGCAGACATACCTATAAAAATTTATCTGAAATCGCGTGATATGTCAATTCTTTTTTGGGCATCCGCCGCTGCTGCTCCACGAAAAAATTTCATTTTCGTGCTGCATCTGCTGCTGTTTTGCCGATATATTCCATTGCTTCGAGATATCCGTCCAGCCCGTGTCCGTAAATCTGAAGGTCGCAGGCAGGCGCGGTCACGCTGATACTGCGGAATGCCTCCCTCGACTGAATATCGCTGATATGCACTTCCACCTTTGTCACAAACACACTTTTCAGCGCATCGTGAATCGCGTAGCTGTAATGCGTATAAGCGCCGGGATTAATCACTACGCCGATCAGGCTCTTATCGTAATAAGCTTCCTGAAGCTTGTCGATAATTGCTCCTTCGTGGTTACTCTGCCAGCACTCGGCCTCTAGTCCGAGCTCTCCCGCCTTCTTCTGAATTTTCTGAATCAGCGTATTGTAGCTCTCTGTGCCGTATACCTTTGTTTCCCGGATTCCTAAAAAATTCAGATTGGGTCCGTTGATCACAAGAATTTTATTCATGTGAAATCCTCCGTGCTGTCTGTTACAGGCAGCCATGTTCCTGCAGCACAATCTTTGTCCGCAGCGCGTTCTCCTCTTTTGAATATCCGTCCATAGCAAGAACGATGTCCGCGCAGGCAAGATACATCGGCGTCCGGAGCAGCATGAGTTCCCGGACACGCTTCTCTCTCCCGCTTCCTGCGAGCATCGGTCTTGACGCATCATTTCCGATACGTTCAATAACTGTCCCCGGGCTCACCTTGAAAAGAACGACAGTACCGAGTTTTTTCAGAAAAGGGATATTCTCTTTCCTTGTGACAATCCCGCCGCCGGTCGAGTAGACCGCCGCGGAAGCATTCCCGGACTTGTCCCGGACAAGACGTGTCAGAAGGCTGCTCTCGCGTTTTCTGAATCCCTCTTCCCCTTCCAGCCGAAAGATTTCGGAAACCGGCATCCCCGCCTCCTGTTCCAGCATTTCATCCATATCGTAAAACGGAATGGAAAGAAGCCTTGCAAGTTCTCTGCCGACGCCTGTTTTTCCGCTGCCCATAAAGCCGATCAGTACAATGTTGTCCATAAATGTTCCCTGACCTTCTCCACCTGCTCCTCCCCCGGCGTTATGCCTGTCCAGAGCGTAAACGCACTGATGCCCTGCTGCAGCAGCATATCCAGCCCGCACCAGCCGGGAGTGCCTTCCTGTCTTGCAAGCCGCAGAAACAGCGTCTCTTCCGGATTGTAAATAACATCATAGACCGCAGCCGCTTTCTGAAAGAAAGCGCGGTCAGCTACAGGTGTCTCATTCACTTCCGGCGCAAGGCCGGCCTTCGTGCACTGGATCGCAAGAAAACCGTTCTCTCTGATTTCCGGAGCCTTTGAAAGCGGCATCGACGACACCGCCATAGAAGGAAAATCCTTCTGTACGGTTTCTGCGAGACGCGCGGCATGTTCCACGGTGCGGTTTAAGATGATCAGCTTCCGGACGCCCTTTTCGCCGCACATATAGCAGGCTGCCTTCGCGGCGCCGCCGGCACCGATCATGACAACAGTGTCCGTCCGGATCAGGCCGTTCCGGCCGTATGTCTGATCCGCAGGGAAGCAGATGCCATTCGCATTTAAAGCGCTCCCGATCCCGGAGCAGTCCGTGTTATATCCCTTGTATCCTCCGTCCACACGAACGAGTGTGTTCACGGCTCCGATCTTCTCCGCCGAAGGATCAATATCCCGAAGAAACGGAATAACCGCGGATTTATATGGCACTGTCACATTTATGCCGAAAAGATTAAGATCATACGCGCCGCGGACCGCCTCTCCAAGAGAGTCCTCGTCTTCAACCTGCAAAGGCACATAGACAAGATCCGTACCGGTCAGCTGCGCAAGCGTATTATGAATAAGAGGCGAAAGCGTATGACCTACGGGATTTCCGATCAGGCCGCACAGGCGTGTCTTCCCGCTGATCCCGGATTCAAGTACTTCCTGCATGCATTCCTCCCTGCCTCTGCGGCTCGCCAAGTGTCTTTCTGATTTTCGTGATCACCGGCCTTTCCAGAAGGCGCTTCCACCGGATCCAGAACTCTTCCCTGTCTGTTAAAGGCAGTGTGAGGATACAGTAAAGCCCCGCGTTGTTCGCGCCCCAGATATCCGTGTAAATCTGATCGCCGACAAAAAACGTCTCCTGCGGACGGATTCCCATCTTCGTAACAGCATCCCGGTAGCGTCCCGGAAACGGCTTGAGCGCGCCTGTAACAACGGGACTTGCGACCTGCTCCGCAAAGGTCAGCGCGCGTTTCCCCGTATTATTGGACAGGATGACCGTCCGGAAGCCAATGTCACGGAGTCTTTGAAACAACGCCGCGGCGCGCTCATCCGCCGGCGCGTTCGGATAAACCAATGTATTGTCAATATCATAAATGATACCGCGGAAGCCTCTGTCATACATCTTCTGATAATCGATGTCGAACGCGCTCGCCGCCCACGCATCCGGATAAAAGCTCTTTCCCATATCAGTTCTTAGCCCTGTCCTTGATGACCTTTTCGAGTTCATCCATGAATGTTTCGACATCCTTGAATTCCCGGTAGACAGACGCAAAGCGCACATACGCGACCGGGTCCAGATCATGGAGCTTTTCCATTACCAGCTCGCCGATCTCGCGGCTCGAAATTTCCTTCTCTTCCCGGTCAAAGATCTCCGCCTCGATCTCATCCACTGTTTTCTTGATCTGATTGACAGATACAGGGCGCTTATGACAGGCGCGCAGAATACCGCCTTCGATCTTCGAACGGTCATAGGGTTCCCGGTTGTTATCCTTTTTGATAACAACCAGCGGTATCGTCTCCACCTTTTCATACGTCGTGAAACGCCTGCCGCAGGCATCGCAGATTCTCCGCCGTCTGATGGAATTATTCTCCTCAACCGGGCGTGAATCAATGACCCTGTTGTCTTCTTTACCGCAGAATGGACATCTCATGGTTTTCCTCTTCTAAACAGTTCTGTTATCTGTATTCTGATCTTATCATGATTTACGACAGGTGTCAGTTCCTGTCATGGAAAAGCGCGGCTTCTCGTCGGCAAAACATCACACGCACTATTACCTCACAAGCCGCAGAACCTTCCCGCACGGTACATACAATTCGTGAAGTGAAGTGAGTTCCTCTTTCGTGAAGCTGCTCTTTGCAGCTTTGAATAAAAGCTCGGCGCCGTGCCTGTTACCCGGACGGAAATATATGGTCCATTCATGCAGTCCGTCTTCGATCCGGACGTCTTTTACCGGGAAGCGGAAGCAGGGCTCTTTTCCCCTTTTCACCTGAAAATCCGCCGCGCGGATACCGATTGCCGAAATGCCTGCCGGGAGTCTTTCAAAGCCCCTTGCAGCGGGAAAACAGAACATCATCCCCCAGTCCGCAGACAGCGCGTGTGTGGCATTCACCGCATGAACCTGTGTGACATTTTCACAGCCGGACAATAAAGCTCCCGTCATGGTCTTCGGGTCGTCAAAGAAAAGTTTCTTCCGCTGCGCACTCTGCGAGACGCCGTCTTTCATGACGCAGACGCCGGAACTCATCGCGTAGACTTCATCCCTGTCTGTGGAAGCAAAAACGGCAGGAATTCCTCTCTGATCCAGCTGCTGCTTCAGCTCCCGCAGCATTGCTACCTTTGTGAACCCCTCCAGCGTGGAAAAGGGATCGTCCAGAAGAACGAGACGCGGTCCCGCGGCCAGCATGCGCGCCGCGGCGGCACGCAGTTTCTGCGAAGGTGAAAGCTCGGAAGGATAGTAGCCGCCGATTCCATCCAATGAAAAATCTCGCAGGTATTCGGCTGCCTTTCGGGACAGTGCGACTTTCGCGTCCCGTTTCATTATGCCGGCATCCTGCACAGCCGTCGGATTTCCGGGTTTCCATGCGCCGGAAAGAAGCCCCGTTTCAGCAGCAAGCCGTATATTTTCCTCCACGGTCATCGTTGGAAACAGCGCAAAGTCATGCACAAGAAAGCCGGTTCTCCGCTTGTTCACAGGCACATTGATTTTCGCCATCGAGTCGAACAAGACCTCATCGTCCACTACAATTCTACCCTCGTCCGGCGTAAGGATGCCGGCGATGCATTTCAGCGCCGCTGTTTTGCCGCTGCCGCTCTCCCCAAGAAGAGAAAAGATACCTCCTTCGCTCCGGAAGGTGACATCCAGTGTATAATGTTCCATTTTTTTGCGGATACGGACGTCGAGACTCATCGGTTAACCTGCGCTCCCGCGCGCTTCTTTCCTTTTCCCCATACTGCGCGATGCAGAATCAGCGCGCAAACGGCGGCAAACAGCAGCATGAACAGGACAAAGCCAAAAGCCTCGCCGAACTTTCCCTCTCTTGCAAGCGAAACGATCATCATCGAAACCGTCCCGGTCCTGCCCTCCATGTTTCCGGCAATCAGGGTCGTTGCCCCAAACTCACCGGCCGCCCGCGCAAACGTGAAAATCATGCCGCATATAAGCGGCTCTCTTGCCTGTGGCAGCACGATTTTCCGGAAGAGCGCGCGCTCCGTCATTCCCATCGTCCTCGCCGCAATCACCGTACCCTGATCGACGTGCGCAAAGCCGGCCCTCGCGAACCGGTACATGATCGGAAAAGACACGACAAAGGAAGCGGCAATGCAGCCGATCCAGGTGTCTGCTACCGTAATATGCAGATTTTCATAGAGAAGAAAGCCAAGCGGCGATCGGATTCCAAAAAGAATCAGCAGAAGGAATCCTGCGGCTGCCGGAGGCAGAAACATCGGGATGAGGAGGAGCGTGTCTGCAATTCTGCCGGACCTTCTGCCCATCCTGCTTACCCGGAAAGCAAGGCGCGTCGCAGGAAAATAAACAAGCAGCGCCGAAAAAAAAGCAGCCGCCAGTGTCAGCACCGGCGCTTGAAAAGCCGGCTGCGCCCAAATATCGGTAAACAGCTTCAGAATATTCCGCAAATCAGTGTTTTCCCCCATCTCCGGCGCGGTTTCTCCGCGCACAGACTTCTTCGAGTACACTTCCGGCAATGCATCTTGCCTTGTCGGAAATCGTATAACAATTGGACAGCTCCGATTCTCTGGGATCAATGTCGGCAGTCTTGAATCCGGCTGTCACAGTAAATCCGTCCCGCAGCATGCCGCGGATAAGCCCTGCGATTTGCGCCCGGATCAGAATCTTTTCGCCGGCGGCTGTCTCTACGTACGCGATTGGATCATCCTTGCGCACAATATCCCCGATTCTGCGGACAGCATGAAAACAGCCGTCAGCCGGGGCGTGATACACGCGCTCTTTCGTAAAGCCGCAGATTGCGCCCGGAACAGCGGTGTCCGGTATTGCGCTGCCTTCATGGATAATGCGTCCGAGCGTATGACCGCGCATTGTCTCAATAACAGCATCCACACAGTCGTCGCCCGGGCCAGCCGTAAAGCCGGGGCCGAGCGCGATCGTATAGGCGCCGCAGGCCGTCTTCCTGCATGTGCCTGTATTTTTCTTGGCAAGTATCGCGTCTACTATAATATCCGGATGCAGGCGCCGCACGCTCTGTGCGCCGGGATCAACCAGAACCGGGACCAGCGCCCTGTGATAATAATCCAGGATCCTGTCCTCGCCGCCTTCACGAATATCCTCCATCCGGATTCTGCACGCGCGGACGTCCTCCACCTGTGCCTCTCCGTCATAAACAGCTTCCGAAAGGCAGACCTGCCTGCGGATTGCCGACGGCTTATCCGTCTCAAGAACCAGCAGCGGAAAGCCTGCCCGGAAAAGACGCGCGATCGTGCCGGTCGCGATATCTCCGCCGCCTCTGACAAGAATCAGCCTTGCATGTTTTTCCTCTGTCATACGCGCTTCCATGTCCGTTAAACCATCATGATATCATAAATGCCCTGCGCCGCAGGACCTTCGGTCTCCAGTACCTGCATCCAGGCAGCATAGTCTTCGGGAAGCATCCGAAACGCAAGGCCGCACCCGGCGCTGATCTCCTGCGGAAGCGGAATCATTCTGCCCGGAATCCGCTTCTGTTCACAGAACGCTTCCATTTCCAGCGCGCGGGTATTTGTTTCAAATGCCATTACCTTATAGGCTTTTTTTACACGCATAAAATCTTCCTTCCGATAAACGCTGAACAATTCACGCCCGCAGGGACTGCGCGAGTGTCCGCAGCAGCTGTGCCGCGCTGTTCACGTCCTGTTCCGAATTCTCCGCGCTGAACGAAAAACGCACCATTCCCTGCTTCACCGTTCCGAAAGACGTATGTACAAGTGGCGCGCAGTGCGCGCCCGCGCGCACGCAGACACCGCCCTCTTCATACAAGAGTGACGAAAGCTCTGTGCTGTCCACACCCGCGATATTCAAAGACACGATCGGTACGCGGCGGGCATCTTCCGCCGCATAATCCCCGTAAAGCCGGATTCCCGGAATATCGATGACTCTGAGGATGAAATTCTTCTCTCTGGCCATTTCCGCATGGTGGCGCTTCGCGTCGTCATAATTTTCATGATACAGAACCGCGGCTCCAAGGCCCGCGATCCCGGGGACATTCGGTGTGCCGGCTTCAAGCCGCTCCGGCATCGCGGCAGGCATTTCCCGGGAAAAGCTGTCCATGCCGGTTCCGCCGGCGAACAATGGCTCCACCTCTGTTCCCTTCCTCACATACATGCCGCCGGTTCCCTGCGGCCCGAGAAGTGACTTATGTCCTGTAAAGCAAAGGATATCCACGCCATTCTCTCTGACATTGACGGGAATCGATCCCGCCGACTGCGATGCATCGACAATCAGAAGAAGGCCGTGCCGTCTGGTGAAGGCGCAGACTTCAGAGAGGTCTGTTACATTGCCTGTCACGTTGGAAGCATGCGTGATCACAACTGCCCTCGTATTCTTCCGTAGAAGCGTTTCCAGAAGATCCAACCGGATCCGCCCTTTGTCATCCAAAGGCAGAAATGAAAGTGAAACATTCTTCTGCTTCTGCGCAAGATATAATGGCCGCAGCACACTGTTATGCTCCGCCATTGAGGTAATAACGTGGTCTCCCTCCCGGAGCGTTCCATGAACCGCGATGTTCAGAGCCATGGTCGCATTCTGCGTAAAAACAATTTCCTCCGGGCTCTCCGCGCCGATATAGCGCGCAAGGAGCTGCCGCGATCGCAGCAGATATTTTGCGGCCAGCATGGAAGGCTCGTGACCTCCTCTTCCGGGATTTCCAACGGAATGGTACGCGAGCATCATTGTCTCTTCAACGCCGGATGGTCTCCATAAAGCGGTCGCCGCATGATCCAGATAAATCATTTTCGTTTCCTGTTCCTGTGCTGCGCGTTCCTGTCATGGCTTCACGAGCTTCTCCGCACCTGTCATCGTCTCCGCAATTTCATACATGTTCGTTATCCGGCCGGCCCGGAGACGATCCGTCAGACCATAGTGCTTCAGGCACGTGCCGCAGGTCATGACATCCGCGCCGTTTGCAATCAGCGTCTGAATGTCTTCGAGCACCGGCGAGCCTTCGCAGGTCAGCTTCGCGCCGCCATTATAAAAGATGAAGGTCTTTGGCGGAACGTCTAACTGCGTCAGAGAGAAGAAAAAGCTTTTGATCAGGATTTTCCCAAGCTCGTCATCTCCTGTGCCGCAGACTCCGGAGGAGCAGACAACGACGGTGCCGCGGCTGTGCTCTGCAGGGCAGGCCGTTTCCGCTGAGGCCGGCTCCGGTATCTCCCGCTCCTTTCGCGCCTGCTCCGCCGTCACATGCATGACGACCCGGAAATGCCTCTCATCCAGTTTCTGCGAAGTCACAGGAAAGCCTTTCTGCTGCGCCATCTTCTCCAGATTTGCAGCTGATTCCGGATTATCCGTCAGAATTTCCACATCGTCATCGGCGGTCAGAGAGCCGACCGCCTTCTTCGTCATAACAACCGGTACCGGACAGACCTGCCCTGTCGCATCCACTGTAATCATCTTTCACCATCTTTCCATGACCCGCATGACTTCGTTCCCCTGCAGATCCATCACTGCCGCGTAATTGCCTTCCCGCAGGACCATGACCGGCTGCTCGATATTTTCCACATACTGCGTACTGTAGCTGGTACGGAATATCACGGAGCCGTCTGTTTTATCGACAATCATCAGAGGATGATCCGGATCCTGAATCGCGACATAATCGCCGTAAGGAATATCTCCGATGTACTCCGCCTTGCGGATGCAGCGGCTGCCCTGCCAGAGCGTTGCCTCGTCCTCTGCGCTGAAGATAAACATGTCCTTCGCGACACATCTGCCAATCCCCGGATTGGACTCCTCGTCCTTTGTCTTCGGAACAGCCAGTGTGTATTTCTGACTGCCGTCCTGCTTTTCCACAAGGATGGTTTTATCATCCGGCCGGTAGCCGTACCATCCGTCCTGCAGAGCGAAAGTGAACGCATGTCCGTCCTCCGAGACCGCCGGTGTATCCGAATCCGTGTAGAGCTTGTCTCCGTCTTCGCCATGCACTAGGAAAACCGGGGTCGAATAATCGTCCAGATAAGTCGAGGAAATCTTGTCGTTCCTGTTCGTTATAACCTGTCCGGCCCCCAGATCATACAGAAATTCGATTCTTCCATCATAATCGTCGTTCTTTTCAAGAGCGCAGGATACGATATCAGCCTGTTTATTCAGATCAAAATAATAGAAGGTCAGCTGGTCAAGATCTCCCCGCGAGATTTCCAGTTTCTTTAAATCGTCATCGGAGAGCATCTGCTTGGTCAAAACAACATCTCCGTCACTGTTGAGAATACAGGTGTCGTCAAGATCTCCTGTGTAAGCGATATAATACGGATCAACCGCGTATCCGGTCCGCATATTCTGCGCGGCAAGATCAATGGTGCCGATCTCTCTGCCGGACCTGTCCGTGACCGTGATCACATTGTCGCCGTCATCGTCGTTCCAGTATGCATCCCCGACCTTATTGTAATAAGGCTTGGTCTTTTCAATTTTGCCGTCCCTGTAAATAAAATTGTATGCGGATGAATCTGCTTCATCACTGCTGCCTGTAAAACTTCCGTCATCATTGGCCGACATATATGTATAGGTTGGCTGCACGACCCATTTTTCCTCAAAAAGATCGTATAAGCCGGAGAGGCCTGTCTGATCGTCCGATGCGGGAATTGTGCTCCCCTTCCTGACAAGCGTCACCGTGAGCCGCGAAGACGGACTGACGCCGGAAATGGTTTTAACCTCCTTTAAGTGCCTGTCATAGATGTGGAGGCTGTCATCGAGCGCCGTCTGATGGCCGTCGAGCAGAATATACTGATCGTCTTTCAGAGACAGCTCCGAGCCGCCCCGGATCTGCAGCAGCTGCCCGGATACGGAAGCCGCAGAATTCTCTGTTGTGCCGCTGCTGCCGATGGCTGCGCCGCTTTCTGTCTCCTTCCCTGCCGTCACCGGCACATAGCCGAGTTTCTCGATCAGCTGCTGTCCCGGGGCCGAGGCAAGCCAGTCGTAAAGTTTTTTCGCGTAGGAATCTGCTGGCTCGTCGCTTCGTATCACCGCGTAGAACGGATTCACAAAGGGATAGGAGCCGTCCCGGATCGTCTGCGGCGACGGCTGTGCACCGTCAACCGACACAAATTTCAGATTCGGCATGCTGTACATATTTCTCGCGTAAAAATAGACCGAATACCCGATCGCGTTCTCCGCGTTGGAATAAGACGCAACATTTTCAATCAGCTGGCCCATTTCCGAAGGCGTTTTATAAGACGGCGCCTGCTGCATCCTGATGCCCTTCATGACCAGCTTTTTCATCAGTGTCTGCGAGCCGGAATTTTCCACTCGCTGAAACGCCGCGATTTCCTTATCCGCACCGCCAACCTGACTCCAGTTCCGGATTTTTCCGGAATATATATCCTGCAGCTGTGCCGTGGTCAGCTTATCCGCCCGGTTTCCCGCGTTCTCGAGAAAAACGAGCGCGTCCAGACCGATTTTTTCCGAGGTAAGTTTTACTTTGTTATTCTTGATGTCCGCCTTCGTCTGGTCGGAGGGTTCATAGACAAGCAGAAGGTCCGCCGCATAATCGCCGTCTGCAAGCATGGCGTAGTAGGACTGGTCTGTTTTGGAGTGCGTAACTGCCTTCTGCGCTTCCGAATATGTTGAACCCGTGCAGAGCGCATACAGTTCATAGGACAAAGGGAGCGTCGCTGTCGATCCGTCAACTTTCGGATAGTCTTCTGCTGGAATGTGCGGGAGACCGCCAAGATCAATACCCTCGGCCAGCTGCAGGGACAGATCCGCTCCGCTCTCCTCATCCTGCGTAGCCGCCTCCGCGGCTTCTTCCTGTGTAGTTTCCGCCGCGGGAGCGCTATCTGTTGCCGCCTTTGCAGCCGCAGCAGGCGCCTGTGTCGTCTCCGCCTGCGCCGTCTCTTTTTCGGTGCTCTGCGCAGAATTATCTGCACAGCCGGTCGTAAGGACTGCCGCCGCGCAGATGAACGCAGCTGCCAGCCACGCGGTATGATTCCACCCGTTTTTTCTCATCTGACCTCCTTATGCTTCTTATGTCATGCCGTCATTTACAGGCACGTAACCAGAATTTCCTCATTCGGATTCTGTTTTCTTCCGCATACGCTTCCAATGATCCGTGCCGGATATCTCGCGGCGTACAGCTCTGTCAGCAGCGACTCGGCATCCTTTTCCGCCACGGAAAACAAAAGTCCGCCCGCCGTCTGCGGATCATACAGAACTTCCTGCTGCGCAGGTGTAACCGTATCTTCAAATGTTACAAACCCTTCCGCATAATTTCGGTTCTTCACCGCGCCGCCCGTGATCAGAAATTCTCCGGCAAACGCTTCCGCTCTCTGAAATTTCGGAACTGCAGCATAGGAAATTCTGCAGGAACAGCGCCCTCCCATCATCTCGTGCAGATGGCCGAGCAGTCCGAATCCGGTCACGTCTGTGCAGGCGTGAATCAGATATTCACCGGCCGCCTGCGCAGCATCCTTGTTCAGTCTTGTCATAGAGCGGTACACTTCGGACATTTCCCTCTCAGAAGCCGAGCCTGCCCGCTGCGCGGCGCACAGGATTCCGGTACCCAGCTTTTTGCACAGAATCAGCACATCTCCCGGCCGTGCTCCGTTATTTGGCCAGATGCGGGAAGGATGCACTGTTCCTGTTACGCTCAGGCCGTACTTGATGTCCGTGTCATTGATCGAATGACCGCCCGCGAGACAGGCTCCTGCTTCCAGAACCTTGTCGCTGCCGCCCTGCAGAATCCTGCCGAGGATATTTAAATCCATCGATTCCGGGAAACAGACAATATTCAGCGCTGTCTTTGCCTGCCCGCCCATCGCGTAAACATCACTGAGCGCATTCACCGCGGCGATTTGGCCGAACAGATACGGGTCACTGACCATCGGCGGGAAAAAGTCGAGCGTATGAACGATGGCGGTGTCATCACTGATCTGATAGACAGCCGCGTCGTCCCGCGAGTCATAGCCTACAAGGAGCGCCGGATCCACCGGTCCCTTCGGCAGCTCCTCAAGCACATGAGAAAGCGCCCTGGCTCCCAGCTTTGCCGTGCATCCGCCGCTCCTGCAGAATATGATTTCATCTTCTTTCATAGATAACCTCTCCCAAATGGCAGACAAGAACATTCGAAACACCGCGTTCTCCGAGGAGCGCGCGGATCCTGCCGGCCGAAAGAAGATCCTCCTGCGTATCGCACTGGTTGAGAACAGCGATATAGTCTCTGCCTTCCGCGCCTTTGCGCGTCCCTTCGGGAGAAGCCAGAATCCGCGCGATCATCTCTTCCGTTACCGGAGTCTCAGGATCCGCGCAGAAGCGCCGCAGTGTCGCTTCATCCCCGTAGCAGACCTGCCCGAACGGCTTCCCGAGACAGGAGAGCCCCGCAACGCCGATCACGGTCTTTGTCTCCTGAAGCAGAACCGGCTCGAAGTCACCGGGGAGCTTCAGCGGCAACCCTCTGGCACCATCCGCTTCTGAAATTATTATATCAGCACGGCTGCATATTTTCCTGAAAAATGGCGCATCGGAAAGAGACGGTGCAGAATCCTGCTCCCGCGGATCGGAAAAAACAGATGTGAGCTTCTGCGGCTGCCCGCCGCACTGCCTCGCGCAAAGAAGAAGGTGCCCGGGAGGCGCCGCTGTATTCCCGAACAAAAGGAAGTCTTCTGCAGAGTTCTTTCCTGCGTCCAGCAGTCTCCACCCCTCCTGCGGCCGGGGGCGCAGAATATGTGTCGTTGTTGTAAGTACAACGCGGCGTCCGAGCCTTACATTCAGCAGCGCCTGCGCGTACATAAACGAAGTCTTGCCGCCGGCGCCGGTTATACTGATCACACGCTGTCTTCGCTTAAACATCCAGATCCCCTTTGGAGTCAATGTCAAACAGCTCCCGGTCCTGTGCGGGAACAAGACACAGCCGGTCTTTGTATCTTTGCAGCAAAGCCCGTCCGCCCGTTTCCGCCTCCGGCAGATCCAGAATTTCTTTATAGTAACACCCAGAAAAGACCACGGGATTGCAGGGTCCGTGAGATCCCTCGCAGGCAGCGATCGCCGTATTCGCAAAGGGACCGCGCGCGCATTCATGGAGCGGATCATGTCTGCCTGTCTCCCCGGGCAGCAGCTCTTCAAGACATACACCGCACAGACGCCATGAATTCAGGAGTCTTTGAATCGTTTCTTCCGTCATATACGGCTGATCCGCGACCGTAAACAGACATCCTTCGGAAATCCTTTTTCTCTCAAAGGAGGTTTCACGGTCGATACGCTCGCTCCTTCGCATCAGATGCAGAATGCCCAGCTTCATGGACAAGGCAAGTCCCTTCTCGGGGTGATCATTCCGGACCAGCCGCAGAAGCGGATATTGCCGTTTAACGATATCCTCAATCGCAGGGTCATTCGTTACAAGAACAATCTCATCGATCCGGCTGCTTCTCTGGAGCGAAGCCAGAATTTCCGTAATATGTAAAAACATCGGTTTCCCGGAAACCTCTGCCAGCAGTTTGTTTTCACTGCCGAAGCGGCTGCTGGTTCCGGCTGCCAGTATCACAGCGTCCATAGCAATTCTCCGCGCTATACTGTCTTATTTATTCTCCGCACTCCATGCTCCCTTTGAGGAGCGTTTCCAGTCCGTGGCGCAGCGCCGTGCCGGACAGAAGGAAATCACAGTAATCCCTGCAGGCGGAAACACTGCCCGGCATGTTGATGATCAGGGTCTGCCCGCGGATTCCGCAGACAGAGCGGGAAAGCATGGCCTTGTCTGTTTTGCTCATACTGTAGGCGCGCAGCGCTTCCTCGATGCCCGGCACACGCTTTTCGATGACGGAGAGTGTCGCCTCCGGCGTAACATCTCTTGGTGAAAGTCCGGTGCCGCCGGTGGTCAGAATCAGCGTGTTCTTATCCACGTCGCAGAGCATTTTCAGGAGCGCTGCGATCTCTTCTCTTTCATCCGGAACGATCGTTCTGGACGTAACCTGAAAGCCTGCGTCCGTAAAGCGCTGCGCGAGAAGCATGCCGCTTCTGTCTTCTCTTTCGCCCTGCGCACCTTTGTCGCTGCAAATTACAACCGCCGTTTTGAATGGTATCTGCGTCTGCATTGCCCTTACCTCTCCTCACGGAAATAACTAAGGCCAAGACTTGCCGGCGGCTGCTCCTCCGGCTTGTTGCGCTTGGAAGTCAGGATCAGAATGATGATCGTCACAACGTAAGGACTCATCTTTGTCAGTTCCTGCAGCGCCCTTCCAATACCGGGAATATAGATGTACAGAATATAAAGCGCGCCGAACAGAAACGACCCCCAGATCGCCTTCGAAGGATTCCACAGAGCCAGAATAACGAGCGCGACCGCAAGCCAGCCTCTGTCACCGAAGCCGTTATTGCCCCAGGTGCCGCCAAGGTACTCCATGACAAAATACAGACCGCCGAAGCCCGCGATCACTGCGCCGCTGATCGTCGCCACATACTTGTAACGGTTTACATTGATGCCGGCCGCATCCGCAGTCGCGGGGCTCTCACCGACGGCGGTCAGCTGCAGGCCGACTCTGGTCCTTTTCAGGATGAATGTGCAGACAAGCGCAAGAATGATCGCCGTATAGGTCAGGAAACCGTACGAAAACAGGAGCGGTCCCAGCACCGGAATCTGCGAAAGAACGGCAGGCTTTGCCTGAAAACCCGACGCCGTTGTTTTGACGGAAATCTGGCCGACACCGCCTGCGATCTTCGAAATCGAGCCGCCAAAGAAATTGCCGAAGCCGGTGCCGAACGTTGTAAGCGCGAGGCCGACAACATTCTGGTTGGCGCGCAGCGTCACCGTAAGGAACGTATAGATCAGGCCGCCGGCAGCGCTTGCGAGCGTGCAGCAAAGGAGTGAAATCAGGACACCCGTCAGAACAGACGGATTGTCATTGCCCTTTTCGTAGAAAAATGCGCCCATGAGGCCGGCGATCCCGCCCATATACATAATGCCCGGAATACCGAGGTTGAGGTTGCCCGACTTCTCGGTCATGATTTCACCGGTCGCGCCGAACAGCATCGAGATGGCCTGCACGATTGCCTGATGGATAAATGTAATCAGTACCATTTATTTCTCCTCCTTAGCCTTCGATACAACCGCGGTCGTGATTTCGAGCCTGTAACGGATGGAAAATTCACAGCCGATCATGAAAAACAAAAGAATGCCCGTAATAATATCCGACGCGTTTTCATTTAGTCCGTACTGCGAAGCAATCTGGATCGAGCCTTCCTGCATGAACGTCAGAAATGAGGAAACCAGTACCATCGCGAACGGATTGAACTGGGACATCCAGGCGACAATGATCGCGGTGAAGCCCCTTCCGCCAGCTGTCGCAGTGGAAATCGTATGGCTTGCGCCGGCAACGATGATCGCGCCGGCAACGCCGCAGATCGCGGAAGAAATCATCATTGTGCGGACAATGACTCTTTTCACGTCAATGCCGGCATAGCGCGCCGTATTGACGGACTCGCCGACTACCTGCAGCTCATATCCCTGTTTGGTGTAACGCAGATACGCAAAAACAAGCACCGTTATGACCGTCACGAGAATCACGTCGATCATGTAGTCCTGACCGGTAAAAGACGGGAACCAGCCGGCCTTCGTCTTCTGGTTGATGACGCCGACATGGTTGGAGCCCTTGGGATTTTCCCACAGAACTATGCAGAATGTGACGATCTGCATCGCCACATAGTTCATCATCAGCGTAAAAAGCGATTCGTTTGTATTAAAGTGCGCCTTGAAAAACGCCGGAAGCAGACCCCAGAGCATACCGGACAGCGCCGACACGATCAGAATGATGATAAAGAGCAGCCAGTCCTGCAGAACAGGCCCCAGATAAATCATGACCGCAGCTGTCGCGGCGCCGCCGATCAGAATCTGTCCTTCGCCGCCCAGATTCCAGAACTTCATCTTGAACGCGGGCGTAAGGCCGACCGCAATGACGAGGAGTGTCACCATTTCGCGGATTGTGACCCAGGCTCTCCTGCCGCTGCCGACCGCGCCGCTGATTATGCCGGCATAAACCGCCACCGGATTCTGTCCCGTAATGCCGACAATGACAAACGCGCAGACAATCAGGGAAAGGGCAGCCGCGAGCAGACGGATCGCCCACGCCTTCGTCTTCGAAATGCCGCCGCGTCTGACCATATGAATAACTTTTCTGGTTTTTACCTCAGCCACGGGAAGCCTCCTTCCGCTCGTCTTTGCCTGCTGTATGTCTGCCGCTGGTCATCAGCATGCCCAGCTCTTCTTTCGTTGTTTTTCTGGCATCCACAATGCCTGCCACCGTTCCCTCGGACAGGACCAGAATTCTATCGCACAGCTGGATCAGGACATCCAGATCCTCGCCGACGCAGATTACGGCCGCGCCGTTCTCCTTCTGATCGTTGAGCAAACGGTAGATTGCAAAGGCGGAGTTGATATCAAGTCCCCGCACCGGATAGGCAACCATCAGAACCTTCGGCGAAGAGGAAATCTCTCTGCCGACCAGTACCTTCTGGACATTGCCGCCGGAAAGATTCCGTACCGGCGTCGTAATGCCCGGCGTCACCACTTCCAGCTTGTCCACAATATCCTGCGCGAGTTCTTTCGGCGCTTTCCGGTCCGTAAGGAAACCTTTTCCCTTCTTGTAGCTGCGGACCATCATGTTGCCGGTCAGGTCCATGGAGCCGACGAGGCCCATGCCGAGGCGATCCTCCGGGACGAAAGACAGGCGGATGTTCATGTCGTAAATCTGCTTGGGCGTCATTGTCGTCAGTTCCTTCACCGAGCCGTCAGGCGCACGGTAAAGAATCTGTCCGCTGTCCACATGCTGCAGTCCCGCGATCGATTCCAGAAGTTCCTTCTGACCACTGCCGGAAATTCCGGCAATGCCGAGGATCTGCCCGGACCTCGCGATGAATGAGACATTGTCCAGAACCCGCAGTCCCTCTCTGTTGCGGACCGTGAGCCCGCGGACATCGATTCTTCTGTGGGTTTCCTCCACTTCGGTTCTGTCAATATCCAGCGTGATATGCTCGCCGACCATCATTTCCGTCAGCTTCTGTTCGTTTGTATCTTTCGTCTCTACCGTATCGATATATCTGCCCTTGCGCAAAACAGTCACGCGGTCGGAGATCTCCATAACCTCATTGAGCTTATGCGTGATGATAATAATCGACTTGCCGGCTCCCCGCATATTGCGGAGGACGTCAAAGAGCCTTTGTGTCTCCTGCGGCGTTAAAACAGCGGTCGGTTCATCCAGGATCAGAATATCCGCACCGCGGTACAGAACCTTGACAATTTCCACGGTCTGCTTCTGAGAGACGGACATATCGTAGATTTTCATATCCGGATCGAGATCAAAGCCATACTTGTTCGTCAGCGCATTGATGTCATCCGTAATCTTCTTCATGTTCAGCTTCTGGGGTCCCTGCAGTCCCAGAATAATATTCTGCGCTGCAGTCAGAATGTTGATCAGCTTGAAGTGCTGATGAATCATTCCGATGCCGAGCGCGAAGGCATCCTTCGGCGAACGGATCATGGCTTCCTCGCCGTTCACAAGGATCTCGCCTTCATCCGGGAAGTAAATGCCCGAGAGCATGTTCATGAGTGTTGTTTTGCCGCTGCCGTTCTCGCCAAGGATCGAAAGGATCTCCCCCTTTCGAAGTGTCATACTGATCCTGTCGTTGGCGACAACTTCCCCGAAACGCTTGGTGACGCCCCGGAGCTCGATTGCGTTGACTGTGTTCTCCAAATCGGAACCTCCCTGAATAAACCGCTCCAAGTAAAAACGGAAAAGCAACCGGACCCGTTCTCCGGATCCGGTTGCGGAAAAACTGATTTGTGTAAAACCCGCAGACTTATTTCACCTGGGAATCGATGCCGTCGATAATAACCGCAAAGGAAGGAGCCGAGGTGTTCAGCTTGACATCCGATTCATGATAATAACCGTCCGAAATGCTGTCCGCGAAAGCCTTCTTCGCATCATCGCTCTGGAAAGAGCTGTCAAGATCACCTGCAGCGAGAGCGTCCTCCAGAGACTTTCCGCCTACCGTGAACTTGGAAGTATCAAAAACATGCAGTGTTCCGTTCTTGATCGCGTCCTCGACTTCCTTAACCTTGTCAGCCGTGCCTTCCGCTACGACCTTGTCGTTGAGAGCCGTGATCCTGTCCGCGCCGTCATTGTAGCCCTGGCACCAGTCTGTATCAATCGGTGTGCCGTCAAGCATGCTCTGTACCGCGTATGTATAGTAAGGGCCCCAGTTGATGGAAGCGGAGGTGAGCGCTTCGTTCGGAGCGGTCGGGATCATGTCGATGTTATAGCCTACGCAGGGAACACCGGCATCCTCGCAGGCGCTCGGAGCACCGGTCGTATCCGCATGCTGGGAAATCAGAACGCAGCCGTCCGCGATCAGCTGTGTCGCTGTCTGGTTCTCCAGATCCAGATCCGCCCAGCTGTTCGTGTACTTGACTTCCATTGTCGCGTCCGGGCATACGCTGCGGACGCCGAGGAAGAACGATGTGAAACCGGAAACAACTTCCGCGTAAGGATAAGCGCCTACATAGCCGATCTTGAGCTTGTCCTTGGTAACCTTGCCCTGATCCAACATCTCGTTGAGCTTAAGGCCAGCGACAACGCCGGATACATAACGGGATTCATATACAGCCGTGAAGTAGTTGTGGAAATTGGAAAGGCCTGCGGTCTTTGCGTCCGCACCGGTCGCGTGACAGAACTGGACATCCGGGAAATCCTGCGCAGCCTGCAGCATGAACGAACCATGTCCGAAGCTGTTCGCAAAGATAATCTGGCAGCCGTTATCCACAAGATCAGCGGCAGCGTCATAGCAGGACTCGTCTTCTCCGATATTGGTCTTCGCGATGATCTGATCATCCGAGAGTCCGAGGGACTCCTTCATCTCCTTGATACCTGCCATATGCGCGGCGGTATACCCTTCATTCTCATCGCCGACATAAATGACGCCGACCTTGAGATCTTCCTTTTTAATCCCCTCTCCCGAAGCCGCCTCGGTGGATGCCGGCGCAGCCTCTGTCGAAGCGCTTGTCTCCGCCTTGGAAGCCTGCGCTCCGCTGTCTGTGCTGCGGCATCCCGCAAGTGCCGCTGCTGACATTGCCAGTACCAGTGTCATGCTGAGTACCTTCTTCTTCATAACTCGTCTCCTCCTGTCAATACGCTTTCCTCCGGATATGGCATCGTCTCAGGCGATGCCCCCTTCCCGGATTTGCCACAGACTTCGCTGTGTTGAACTTACGTGACGACACTACTCTAAGTCATGATGCAAATTGTTGTCAATGTATAGTTTTGCGAAGTGAAAGGTTTTATGCGTTTCTTCAGCCGGCAAAGGCAGCATTTGCAGTTGTTTCCCCCGCCTGTCTTTCCGGCGGCGGCTTTCTTTACGGCTCCCCGCAGTCTGCTGCCGCCATCGCGATGTCCTCCGCGCGCGCAGGGAGCGTCCGGAAATACGCGCCGCAGGCATTGTACAGAGCATCCGCGCAGGCCGCGGGCGGCGTATCGATGACGACTTCTCCGATGGACTTCGCGCCGTACGGGCCGCTTTTCTCATCGCTCGGCGCAAAGTCTACATGAATATTTCCAATATCGGGTCTTGCGGGCACCTTGTACTGCAGGGCAGAACTCTCGACCATGGAGCCGTCCTTGCTGTAGTTGATATCTTCATAAAGACTCATGCCGATTCCCTGCAGAATGCCGCCTTCCGCCTGCACTCTCGCAAGTGCAGGACTGACCGGCGTTCCGCAGTCTACAGTCGCATAATAATTCACGCACCGGCTCTCTCCGGTCTCAGGATCCGTTTCCAGTTCCGCGATTCCGGCCATATAGGGCGGCGGGGAAATCTCGCTGCTGTTCGTCGCCGTCACGACAACCGGGATATTGTTGCCTCCGGTGCTCTTTGCCGCGATGTCAAACAGCGATACCTCTTCATCTGTATATGTTCCGCTCTCTGCCGGCGCGGCGTGGTAAACCTTCGTTCCGTCGAAGTCACAGTCTTTTTCCGGACGACCGATCAGCTGCGCGCCGATCCGGATGATATTGGTCCGAAGCTCCTTTGCCGCCCGCATAACAGCGCGGCCGGTCAGATACGTCGTCGATGACGCGTAAGACCCCGAATCGTACGGCGAAAGGTCAGTATCCGCGCCGCAGACGCTGATCTTCTTCATCGGACACTCGAGGACCTCTGCCGCGATCTGGGACAGGATCGTATCCGCGCCGGTTCCCATGTCCGCGCAGCCAAGAAGCAGTGTGTAACTGCCGCCCTCCTCAAGCTTGAGCGTCGCCGAGCCGACATCGACATTGTTGATTGCCGATCCCTGCATCGCAAGAGACAGACCGAGCGAATGGACTCTGGTAACACCGTCGTCTCCCGTCACTTTCCATGAGGGATACCGGTTTTTCCAGTCTGCCATGCGCGCAGTATGCAAAAGGCACTCTCGAAGTCTTGACGAAGTGTTGATCTGCCCGTAATATGCCGGCATCACTTCGCCCTCCTCCGTGATATTCATCAGCCGCACGTCTACGGGATCCCTGCCGATCCTGTGCGAGAATTCATTGACCGCAGATTCCACCGCGAACAGCCCCTGCGGCGCTCCGTATCCTCTGTAAGCGCCGGCAGACGGATAATTGGTGTAAACGACATCCGAACAGAAACGCCAGACTTTCGTATGATACAAAGGGATCGATTTATGTCCGGAAAGGCCGACCGTCGTCGGTCCGTGCTCACCATAGGCACCTGTATTGGAAAGCGTATAGAGATCTATTGCCTTGATCGTGCCGTCTTTCATGCCGCCGAGCCGTACGTGCATCTCCATTTCGTGGCGGTTGCTGCCGGCGGTGATGCATTCCTCCCGCGTATAGACAATCTGTGAGGGCTTTCCTGTCTTCCATGTGACAAATGCGGGGTAAACTTCACAGACGCTGGTCTGTTTTGCCCCGAAACCGCCGCCGATTCTGGGTTTGATCACGCGGATCTTTGAAGACGGTATGCCGAGTGCGGTTGCGACGTTCCTTCTGACATGAAATACAATCTGCGTCGAACTCACAATCACCAGCCGACCAAAAGCATCTTTGGTGCAGAAAGCGTTAAGCGGTTCCATATACATCTGATGAACCGCTTTCGTATGATAGACTCTGTCAACGACGACGTCGCTCTGCGCAAGCGCCTGCTCGATATCGCCTTCGCCGCAGGCATCATGCGCGCAGAGATTGCGTTTCCGGTCTGCCCCGACATCGGAAAGCGCTTCCCAGTTTTCTTCGGGATGGACGATAACCTTATTATCCAGCGCGGTATGGAAATCCAGCACCGGTTCCAGCACTTTGTATTTCACGCGGATCAGTTTCATAGCCTTTTCCGCATTCTGCACCGTATCCGCGGCGACAATACCCGCGATATCACCGACATGGCGCATGTGGCGGTCGAGCACAAGGCGGTCGCGCGGACTGGGTTCCGGATATGTCTGTCCGGCTTCCGTAAACCGCGGCATATTCTGATCAACGTCGTGAAATGTAAAGACCGCTTCCACCCCCGGAACTTTCATGGCTGCCGATGTATCAATTTCTTCTATGATTGCGTTCGCGTACGGAGAACGAAGAAGCTTGATCTGCAGACAGCCTGCCGGAGCAATGTCCTGCGTGTACACCGGCTTTCCGGTGATCAGCTGCTCCGCGTCGATCTTGCGGAAAGAATGATTCACGTATCGCAGCCTGTCCGCGTTTTCTATGTAGTCACCCATTTTTCTTCTCCCTGTAGGCGATGTAATTTCGAATTCCCCGCATCTGACTCTGATATCCGCTGCAGCGGCACAGGTTGCCCGCGAGATATTCCCTGATCTCTTCATCGGCCGGGTGCGGATTTTCACGGAACATCGCGATGCAGGCCATGATCAGTCCGGGGCTGCAGAAGCCGCACTGTTCTCCGCCCTGATCGGCAATGAAGCCGCCGAACTCCTTTGCCTCTTCCTGCAGCCCTTCCAGGGTGGTGATCTGATGTCCCTCGCAGCGCGCGGCAAGGATGGCGCAGGACAGCACCGCCTTCCCGTCCATATGAACTGTGCAGGCGCCGCAGTTGGAAGTCTCGCACCCCCGCTTTACACTGGGGCAGCCGTGGCTTCGCAGAAAATCAATCAGCAGCTCATCCGGCCGGATCGTATCCGTAATGTCTTTTCCGTTTACATTGATCGTGACATTCATACTTCCTGTGTCCTTTCCCGCACAGCCCCGCTCTCATGATCAGTCGCCGTTTCCGTAAGCTTCGCCAGCTGCTGACGTATGCTCCGGCGGACCAGAACTTCCAGCAGATGCTCCCGGTACTGTGCGCTTCCTCTTAAGTTACCGGACAACGCGATTTCCTTTCGGGCAAAACATACCGCATCCTCTTCCAGCTGCTCCGTCTTGCCGTGATAGAGTTCACTGCTGCGCTCTTCATTAAGCGGAAGCTCGATACATCTGGCAACTCCCGGTCTTGCGCCGACCGCAATGCGAAGTAAAGCACCGGAGCCTTGCGTAACACAGCTCGCGCAGGTCAGTGACGGCAGATCTGTCCGGGTTCTGCGTACAGACAGATAAGTGAACGTGGCAGGGTTCTTTTCTATAATCAGCCGGACCACGATATCCCGGTCAGGAGCTGACGCAAGGTATGAAGCAAGCGGCACAAGTCCCGCCTTAAAAAGCTCCACCTGCGTATCCATGACCGACAGAATGGTCAGCACATCCGAAAAGCCGTATCTTCCCGCGACAGTGCCTCCGATTGTTGCAAGGTTCCGGAACTGCACACCGACAATTCCCCGGAGTGCTTCTTTTACCGCTCCCTGCGAAAATGCGGACATTGCGGGATTCTGTTCCAGTTCCCGGAGCGTTGTCATGCAGCCGATGGAGAACGCGCCGCCCGTGTCCTTTATGCCGGACAAGCCCAGCTCCGAAAGATCAATTACTGCGGCGCAGGCCGCGGAAGACATCTTCATCCACTGCATGCCGCCAACGACGCGGTTACCCCGTTTCTGCAGCAAAGCATATGCTTCTTCCAGACTTTTAGGTTTTATATAATTCTGTGCTGTAAACATAGACGTTCCTCTCCTGTCATTCCTTTCTGATTCTATCGTAGATTTGCGGTTATGACGAGTGTTCCTGAGAATATTCCATTGAAAAATACATGCTATCCGTCTATAGTGAAATTTACAGGATTTTAACAAATTGAGCTTCAGCTGTCAGCCGCGCTGACGCAGTGCTCGGAACATACTTGGGAGACAGAAATGAAATTTCTTGAAGATCGTATCAGAAAAGACGGCCAGGTTCGTCCCGGCAACATTCTTAAAGTGGACAGTTTTCTTAACCACCAGCTGGATGTGGAACTGCTCGATGAGATCGGGAAGGCATTCTATGACAAATATAAGGATGCGGGCATTACAAGAATTCTGACAATCGAAGCTTCCGGCATCGCGATCGCGTGCAGCTGTGCGCGGTATTTCGACGTTCCTGTTGTTTTTGCAAAGAAGGCGAAGAGCAGAAATATTGACGGCGAAGTTTATACCTCGGTCGTGCATTCGTTCACTTATGGGAAAGACTATCAGATTACACTTTCAAAGAAATATCTGGGGCCGGATGATACTGTTCTTCTGGTAGACGATTTTCTGGCTGTCGGCAAGGCGATGCGGGGGATGCTGGATATCTGTTCGCAGGCCGGCGCGAAAGTCGCCGGGATCGGTATCGCGATTGAAAAAGGATTTCAGGAGGGCGGCAGAACGCTGCGGGAGCAGGGCTATAATCTGACAAGCATTGCGATCGTGGATTCCATGACGGATGACGGGCAGATTGTTTTCCGGGAACATTAACGCATATTTGTCGCACGGTTCACATAAAAAGAGTACAAAAATGCCGAAAGCCCTTCAAAGTAAAGGATTTTCGGCAAGAGGTTCAGAGCGGCTGACGGGAATCGAACCCGCCTCTCAGCCTTGGGAAGGCCGCATACTACCGATGTACTACAACCGCACGATAGAAGTATTATACCTGTTTCATACAGAACTATCAAGATGTTTTTCCGCAAGACAAAACAACCTATGGATCGAATAACTTTTACCAGTTATCTCAATTTCAATCATTATCAAAATTTTATTTTATTTATGCTGCTTTAAATGTGATTGCAGAAATGATATGATTATGCCGTATTCAGAGGGAATCAGAACCGTGCCCGGTGTCTATCCCGGACACTCCCAGTCCGGTACTCCCAAAAGGCTCTGGCCGCGCTGTTTCTTCCTGTCTGATTCATTGAAAAAAGGCAGGTGCCATTGTGGCCTCTGCCTTTTACTCTGCACTATGATTCTGTTTTGCCGCTGCGCCTGCAGCAGTCATCTCTTCTTCCGTTTACGATACCAGTGCCGCAGGGAGAAAAACAGCGCGATTAAAAGCGCTCCGATATAGCCCAACATGCCAAGCGCCGGCACACCCAGTATCTTCGGCTCCATATCGGTCGTTGCGATCAGGCTCGAACTCATAAGAAGCGCCGCCACGCAGACGCCGATGACCAGATTCCGGACTGCCTGAAAAATAACCTGCGCCGTCTGATCCGCTGTCTCCAGATTGAGATTCACTTCACTGCGGCCGCCCAGAAACTGTTTGAGCGCGTCCGCGGTAAGAGAAGGAATTTCTATTCCCTTCTTCGCTGCTCTGTACAACTCCCTTCCATCGCGCGAAAGTTCCCGTTTCCAGTCGATCTTCTGCAGGTAATCATCTGTAACTCTGGCCTGCGCAATCTGCACCATATTGATGTCAGGGCTGATGTCAGCGAGGACGCCTTCCACGTGCGCAAGACCGCGTGCGAGCATTGTCATGCCGTGCGGCATGGACATCTTGTTCTTCTTCATGATCTCCATGAGCGCCGTCATGGTTTCCGCAACATCTATACTGCCCATGCCGTTGGAACCGTAGGTTTCAATGAACTCACGAAGATCTTTGTAAAGCTGTTTATGGTCCGGCTTCCCGCGGAAATCGCACAGATCCAGCACTGCGCTCTCAACCGTCTGCAGGTCATGCATGCCGATCCCCTGCACGCCGCGAACCATAATTCTGCGGTCTCTTTCCGTAAGTCGGCCCATCATGCCCATATCGATCCAGACGATCTTTCCATCACAGATCTTGACATTTCCGGGGTGCGGATCCGCATGGAAAAAGCCGTCGTCCATCACCTGTTTGATAAAGTTGTTGACATATTTGCTGCCGATCTCATCCAGATCATAGCCCGCAGCCTTCAGCGCTTCCTTATCGTTAATCGGACAGCCGCCGATATATTCCATTACAAGGACTCTGGAAGTCGTGTATTCATGATACAGTTTCGGGCAGGTCACGTAGACGATATCCTTGTTGTTGCGGGAAAACTCCTCCATATTGGAGGCTTCCTTGAGAAAGTCCATTTCTTCCTGCGCAACGCTCCACAGCTCGTCAATGACCATATTCAGATCCACCAGATTGCGAATTTCTCCGATTGGCGGAATCAGTTTGACAGCGCGCTTCATCAGTCCGATATCGCGCGCCATGATATCATATATGCCCTTTCTCTGGACCTTGACAATTACGTCCTCGCCGGAAAGGAGCTTTGCCTTATGGACCTGGGCAATCGAAGCAGAACCGAGCGGCTCCTTTTCAATGGATGCAAAAACATCCTGCCACCTGCAGCAATATGACCGGTTGATCACTTCCTCCACCGTCTCAAACGGCATCGGCGTAACATCCGAGTTCAGCTTCATGAGCTCGTCGCAGTATTGTTTAGGCAGGATGTCCGAATGCAGGGACATAATCTGACCGAGCTTGATATACGTCGGCCCCAGTTCCTCCAGAATCTGACGCAGCTTCTCAGGTGTCAGTCCCTCATTGATTCTGCTGCGCATGAGAACGCTCATGATCTCGCGCAGCCGTCCGCTTGTCGCCGGGACTATCTTGTCTTCCCGCTGCATTTAAATCAGCCTGCATTCAGTGTATCTTTGAGCTTCTGCAGGTCTTCCGGTGAAAGACTCTTGATAAACGCGTCCAGATCCGGCTTCTCTTCGCCGCCGGCTTCTTCCTTGCAGGACTCTTTGTCTTCCTTCTTCGCGCTTACATTTTCCTTGATCGTATGCTTGAGTTCCTGATTCAGGGCTTTCCCCTGCTCAACGGTAATCTCTCCGCGCTCGACGAGGTCATCAAGCACTTCCTGTGATTTCTCGGCGGTTACAGCTACGGCACCGATGCCTGCCAGAAGAAGCTTTTTCACGCCATCCGTAAGACCGAACTTAACATTGTTGTCAGCCATCATAAACCTCCCTTTCTTCCCTTACGGGAACTTTCTGACCGGTTGATTTCATTATACTCTATCCACCGCGCCGTGTATAGAAAAGGACTTATACAAACAGTGCGGCAAGCTTCGGCAGAAAAATCACACAGCCGATGATCGCGGCAATGATCGCGGCAAACAGCACCGCCCCCGCCGCCGCGTCCTTTGCCTTTTTCGCGAGCGGCTGTTTTTCCAGGGTCACAAGATCCACGCAGGCTTCCACCGAGGTATTGACAAGTTCCAGACTGATCACCAGTGCGAACAGAAGAAGGCAGATAAACCACTCCGTGACCGAAATCCGCAGCAGCACGCCAAAGAGCGTGACGAGAGCTGCCGCCAGAAGATGGATCTTGATATTCCTCTCGGTTCTGATTGTGTTGAAAATGCCCGCGAAGGCATATCCGAAGCTCCTGTACAAAGGCGATCTTTTTCTCATTGCTGCCACCAATTCATCCGCGTCTGATTCCACGCCGCGGACGCCATCTGACGCCGGCGGTTTGTCTTACCTGTTATAGCGGTCTATATACGCCTGAACTTCCTCTTTCGAAGGCATAACCGCAAGTGCTCCTTTTCTGGTCGTAATCAGGCTCGCTGCCGCGTTCGCAAACGTCAGCAGCTCTTTTAACTTGTCTTCATCCAGATCTTTTAATCCGAACCGCAGAATAAAATGCAGCGCGCAGGCGCAGAAGGTATCTCCCGCTCCTGTCGTTTCTATCGTATCCGGGTTTTTGAAGCCCGGGACAAAGACACTGCGGCCCTGCCAGTAGGCCTTGCTTCCATCCGCCCCCAGCGTTGCGAACGCAAGCGGAATATCAAAGCGCGAAATCAGTATGCGCATGCCCTCATCGATTTCCCCGGGATCTGTTGTCCCGTCCGGGCGCAAGCCTTTTCCTGTCAGCAGTGCGATTTCATTATCCGAAATCTTTAAAACATCGCAGTTCTGCATGCCAAAGGCCATCTTCTCCTTGGCCTCATCTACAGATCCCCACAGGGGAGCGCGGTAATTCGGATCAAAGGAAATAACTGCTCCGTTATCCTTGGCAATCGTCAGAGCTTCTCTGGTCGCGCGGTCCACGGTCTCATCCGTCATCGACAGAGTCCCGAAATGAAAGATGGAAGTATCCTCCAGAAGCTCTTTGTGGCGCTCTACTTCCTCGCTGGTCAGCATGATATCCGCGCCGGGCTTTCTGTAGAACGAGAAATCTCTGTCTCCGTTCGGGAGCTTCTGCACAAAGGCAAGCGTCGTCGGAATGGACTTGTCCATCTCGAGGCCGCTCATATCAATGCCCTGCCGTGCCGCTTTATCCTTCAGCATTCTGCCGAACATGTCGTCGCCGACTTTGCCGATGAACGCGGTGCTGTCGCCAAGCCTGGAAAGCATCGAAAGCACATTACAGGGCGCACCGCCGGGATTCGCCTCATAAACGGGATTTCCCTGCGCGCTCTCTCCGCTGCAGGTAAAATCAACAAGCAGCTCACCCAATGCCGTTACCGCATATTTCCTGTTCTGTTTCATACTGTCCCTCACCAAATCTGTTAGTTTTTAAAGCTGTGAACCGGCGCCGGAATTCTTCCCCTCCGGTCTACAAATCTGCTGCAGTCGAAGTTATTTACCGGCATGATCGGAGCGTGTCCTAACAGGCCTCCGAATTCCGCGACATCCCCGACCTTCTTTCCGGGTACCGGTATCAGGCGGCAGGCTGTCGTCTTCTGGTTGACCATGCCGAGTGCCATCTCATCAGCGATAATTCCGGAAATCGTTGTTGCCTTCGTATCTCCGGGAATCGCAATCATGTCGAGGCCGACCGAGCACACGCAGGTCATAGCTTCGAGTTTTTCGATCGTCAGCGCGCCGGCATTCGCCGCATTGATCATTCCCTGATCCTCGCTGACCGGGATAAAGGCGCCGGAGAGACCGCCGACATATGAACTGGCCATCAGGCCGCCCTTTTTGACCTGATCGTTGAGCATTGCAAGCGCTGCGGTGGTTCCCGGCGCGCCGGCATATTCCAGTCCCATTTCGCACAGAATATCGGCGACCGAATCGCCGACCGCCGGCGTCGGCGCAAGCGAAAGATCCACGATGCCGAAAGGATATCCGAGGCGCTTCGAAGCTTCTCTTGCAACAAGCTGTCCGACGCGTGTTACCTTGAACGCCGTCTTTTTGATCGTCTCGCTCAGCGTTTCAAAATCGCAGCCGCGGACATTCTCCAGCGCCGCCTTGACGGCGCCGGGCCCGGAGACGCCGACATTCAAAACAACGTCGCCCTCGGTCACCCCATGAAAGGCGCCGGCCATAAACGGATTATCATCCGGAGCATTGCAGAAGACAACCAGCTTCGAATCGCCGTTTAAAACATTTCTCTTTTCGGAAAGCTCCGCAGTCTCTTTGATGACCGATCCCATGAGCCGGACTGCATCCATGTCAATACCTGTCTTTGTAGAGCCCAGATTTACCGAAGAGCACACAATATCTGTCGTTGTCAGGGCTTCCGGAATCGAACGGATCAGCAGTTCGTCCGCCGGCGTCATTCCCTTCGAAACAAGCGCCGAATAACCGCCAAGGAAATTGACGCCGACTTCTTTCGCGGTCTCATCGAGGGTTTTCGCGATGCTTACAAAGTCAGCACTTGTTTTGCAGGCGGAGGCACCGACCAGCGCAATCGGCGTTACCGAAATTCTCTTGTTGACGATCGGTATACCGAAATCTCTGGAGATCTCCTCGCCCGTCCGGACGAGATCTTTCGCGCAGCGGTAAATTTTGTCGTGGATCTTTCTGCGAAGCTGCGTAAGATCGGAATCCGCGCAGTCAAGAAGGCTGATGCCCATCGTGATCGTCCGGACGTCAAGATTTTCCTTCTCGATCATCGCATTGGTTTCGGCCACTTCACCTATTGTTATCATTCGCTTTGTTCCTCCCGCGCTCAGATTCTGTGCATTGCGTCAAATATCGCTTCTTTCTGACATCTGATCTGCACGCCGATTGTTTCTGACCCGAGCTTTGAAAGCTGCGTGGAAAACTCGTCAAACGGGAGCTTTAACGAAGTGATATCTACAATCATCATCATGTTGAAATATCCCTGTACAATCGTCTGCGAAATATCCAGAATATTGATTCCGTTCTCTGCGAGATACCCGCAGACTTTCGCGATGATACCGACAGTATCCTTCCCGACAACTGTTATGATGGCGCGTTCCTGCATTACTTCCTCCTTTGATTGCCGTCCGCCCTTTGCAGGCAGACTTTTCTTCGGAAATTTGATTTACCATTCCACCGCAAGCGAAGCGTTTCTTCTGGACGCCACATGCAGCGGCAGTTCGTCCGTGCGGTATCCTGTGCGTTCCTCCCGGCCGATCAGTTCGAGCCGGACCGTTTCATAGGCAAGCTCAGGATAATTGTTCTCCTTTGAAAGGTGTCCTAAAAAGATGCCTTTCATGTGCCCGTTCAAAATTCTGGAAAGCAGATCGCCGCTGGAATCATTGGACAGATGGCCGTACTTTCCCAGAATGCGCTGCTTCAGGCGGTAAGGATAAGGCCCGACCTGCAGCATGTTGACATCGTGATTGGCTTCGAGAAGAACGACATCGCTGTCCTTTAAGCATTCCACTGTATATTCATTATAACAGCCAAGGTCCGTGCAGATGCACGCCTTTTTCTTCCCGTACATAACACGATACCCTACAGGATCCGCCGCGTCGTGCGAAATGTGCATCGGATCAATTGTAAGATCCTTGACAATCACCTTTTCATTCGGACGCACCGTAATGTACCGCGAAGGATCAATCACTTCACTTTTCGGATTGCTCCTGATCGCATCAATCGTTCCCTGTGTCGCGTAGATCGGCATCTGTGTATTCTTCGCGATCATCCACAGGCCGCTCGTGTGATCGGAGTGCTCATGCGTGATGAAAATTCCATCCAGATCACGCAGCTCCAGACCAAGCTCCCGCAGCGAATCCGCGGTCCGCTTCCTGCTGATGCCGGCATCCATTAAAAGGTGGGTTGTATCCGAACCGACATACGCGCAGTTGCCGCTGCTGCCGCTTGCAAAACTTTGAAATCTCATAAAAACAAACTCCGGTATCTCTTTCCAAAGGCCTCCGTACTAAGGTTTCAGCCTTTCGTCAATCTGTCTGTAAGCATCAACCAGATCACCGGAATTGTCAATGACCACATCACAGTTTCTTCGAAATTCCTCTTCGCTCAGCTGGTTTTGCATTATACGGTCGGTTTTCTCCCTGTCATATCCGCGGGAAGCCTCGAGTCTGTGCCTGCGCACATCCTCCCGACAGTAAATGTACCACATTTCATCGACCACTTCTTTATAACCGCATTCAATCAAAAGCGCGGCCTCGAGAAAAAAATAGTCCAGTGTGCCTTTTTCTCTTTCCTTTTCGACCTCATCTTCAATATAGCGGCGGACCGCCGGGTGCACCAGCGCGTTGACCTTTGCAAGGAGCCCCTTGTCCGCGAATATTCGGGCAGCCATCTCGCCGGGAATGAGCGCCCCGCCAGTGCCAAGAAGCGGTCTCCCCGTAGGATATCCTTCGAGCAGCGTGATCAGCGGTTCATACAAAGAGCCGCCCGGCTTCTCCAGCTCTTTGGCCGCATCATCCGAAAGCAGAATCCTGCAGTTATAGTGTTCTTTGATATAGCGAAGCAGCTCGGATTTCCCGGAGCCGACACCGCCTGTAATTCCGATCAGCTTCATTTCGCCTCGTACCAGTCGCTGCCTTCATGGCAGTCCACTTCCAGCTCCACCGCAAGATCGGCAGCGCCCTTCATGCCATCTTCCAGAATCTTCCGGACCGCCTCTTTCTCGTCCGGCGCCGTCTCAATCAGAAGCTCGTCATGAATCTGCAGGATCAGTCTGGACTTCAGATCGTTTCTTCGAAGAGCTTCGTAAACCCGGATCATCGCAAGCTTCATAATGTCGGCGCCGGTTCCCTGAATCGGCGCGTTCATCGCGACGCGCTCGCCGAATTGCCGCTGCATGAAATTGCTGCTGGAGAGCTCTGGAATCGGCCTTCTTCTGCCGAACATTGTAACCGAATAGCCGTATTCTTTGGCGTCCCGTACTTGTTTTTCCAGAAAGACGCGGATGCCCGGAAACATTTCATAATATTCGTCAATATACTTTTTCGCCTCCGCGCGCGAAATCGAAAGATCCTGGGAAAGCCCGAACGAGCTGATGCCGTACACGATGCCGAAATTTACAGCCTTCGCGTTTCTTCTCTGGAGCGGTGTCACCTCATCGAACGGGACATGAAAGACTTTGGCCGCTGTCTGCCGGTGAATGTCTTTATTGTCTTTAAAGGCCTCAATCATGCCTTCGTCACCGGCCATCGAAGCCAGAATGCGCAGCTCAATCTGCGAATAGTCCGAATCCGTAAAAACATATCCATCCTTCGGCACAAATACCTTCCGGATCGCGCGTCCCTGCTCCGTGCGCATAGGGATATTCTGCAGGTTGGGATCTGTAGAACTGATTCTTCCGGTCGCTGTAATCGTCTGATGGAAGGTCGTATGAATTCTGGAATCCGGCGCAATATAAGCTGCAAGTCCGTCTGCATACGTAGATTTGAGCTTTGTCAGCGCGCGGTACTCCAGCACATGTGCCACGATCGGATAGTCCGGCGCGAGCTTTTCGAGAATATCCGCCGAAGTCGAATATCCGGTTTTGGTCTTTTTAGCCCCCGGCAGAAACATCTTCTCAAAAAGGATCTCTCCGAGCTGTCTGGGACTTGCAATATTGAATTCACAGCCGGCTTCTTCCTGAATCTGCTTTTCCAGCTCCGCGATTCTGCCTTCCAGCTGCTGCCCGTATTCCCGGAGTTTGTCCGGAAGCACCCGGATACCGGCCTTCTGCATGTCATACAGAATATAGGAGAGCGGAAGTTCCATGTCCGTATAGAGCTTCCACATGCCGGTATCTTTGAGCTTTTCACGGATCTTTCCGCCTGCGCGCAGAAGGCTCCACGCGGTCCGGCACGCGTACTCCGCAGTTTCCCTTACAGCCTGCGGACCATCGGAAAGCCTCTCCTGTAAGGTTCGTTTCCCAAGGAACTGCTCCTTCGCGGCAATTGTCTCCTGCAGATACTCCGAAGCAATGTCCTGCGGCTCATAATCACTCTTCAAAGGGTTGACAAGATAACTTCCGATCAGCGTGTCAAACATGCCGGAAAGCCTGACACCGTCGTGAAACTCTTCATCCCCAATTTCAAAGAACGGAAACAGCTCTTTAATATGATATACATAGACCGTCAGGCCTCCCCCGCCGGCCGCAATGCGGAGCGTGCGGAACCCGTCTTTCATTACTTCCGCAGTACTCCCGGTCAGATAATGCGTTTCCTGCCCGAAAGCGACTGCCGCGCCGAGAAGGACCGGATCCTCCGGAAGCTTCGGCTCATCATAAACCGGAAACAGGCAGATACCATCCGCATTTTCCGCCTTCCGGAAAACAATGCCGGCCTCCGCAGGATCTTCGATTATATCAAATGAAAAGCCGGCCTCCGCTGCTCCGGCCGCGGCAGAGACAGCGGCCGCATCGAAACGGCCGAGAAAATTCTTAAATCCCAGCTCTGTATAAAGTGCATAAGCCTCTTTTGTATAGAAATTTCCGATTCTGGAATCCGCGGGGGCAAGGTCCAGGTCACAGTCTGTTTTGATTCTTGCAAGGAATAAAGAAAGCTCTGCCTTGTCCCTGTTCGCGCGCAGCGTCTCCCGCAGGGCAGTCCTTGGAATTTCGTCCAGATGTTCGTAAACACCAGCGACAGAATGATACTTCGTAATCAGATCGACTGCTGTTTTCGGACCGACCTTCGGCACGCCCGGAATATTGTCCGCCGTATCCCCTTGCAGCGCCTTGACCTCAATGAATTCGGCAGGTGTTACATGCAGCGTCTCCAAAACATCACCCGCATAATAATTCTCGATTGTCGTCTGCCCTTTTTTCGTCTTCGGAATACGGATCTGAATATGTTCATCCGCAATCTGCAGAAGGTCACGGTCGCCGGAAATCAAAGAGACTTCCATTCCCAGCTCCTGCGCCTTTTTCGCGAGCGTCCCGAGAATATCATCCGCCTCAAGGCCGGCCTGCTGGGCGATCCGGATTCCCATGGATTTCAGGACTTTCTTGATAAGAGGAACCTGACTGCGCAGCTCCTCCGGCATCGGATGTCTCGTGCCTTTGTACTCTGTGTATACCTGATGGCGGAAAGTCGGCGCATGCACATCAAAAGCAACAGTCAGATAGTCCGGCTTCTCCTCATCAAGGATTTTGAACATGATATTAAGAAAGCCGTAGACTGCGCCAGTGTGCACGCCCGCGGCATTTGTAAGGTCCGGCATTCCGTAGAATGCCCTGTTCAGAATACTGTGTCCGTCAATCAGGACAAATTTTTCACTCATAAATATCTCCTGCCGCAGGCATCCTGTTTTACAGAAAAAGCATGTTTTGCATAAAAAGCATACTTTACATAAAAAGCATGATGCCCGTAACGGCAGCCATCACCATGGCTGCCAGCGTGATTACTTCCAGAATAAACGCGGCTGCGCCGAGATGTTCCCTGCGCCGCAGCCTCCCGCGCTCCGTCTGAATATAAGCATCCAGTTCCTTCTGCAGATTGAAGGTTTCTCCTGTCTCCAGCTTCGGCATACCTGCAAAGACCAGAAACTGAATGGAAAGCTCATCCTGACAGCTGCCGCAGGCATCCAGATGCCGCAGAAACGCTTCCAGCGCACGATTTGCAAGCCGGTCCTCCAGAAACAAAGGGATCTGCTTTTCGAATTGTTTGTGCGTTATGGAGTTTCCTTCAGCGCGCGGAATAAAATTCGTCTTCATAGTGCATATTATATCACGCCGGCAAGCACAATTTGCGGTTATATTTCAAACGACCGGAATATCAAACGGGCGCACACGCCCTGTCGCTCCCGAGTAATAATAGATTCTTCCCGCAAGAGGAGCGTCTGCGTCCGCTTCCGAGGTTTCGTTCAGGATCTGCAGGCGTTCTCTGATATCCATATAGTCGGTGTCCGACATTCTGTGTATCATGCAGCTCGCAGCGCTTGTAAAGGCAATATAGTAATCCTCTCCGAGAATATCCCGGATTCTTCTCGCGACACCGGGATAGAAAAGCGCCGTGGCCCCGCCGGACCTCGACAAGGTTGTCAAAACCGGATTGAACGGCTGCGTACCTCCAATGATCCTGTCCTGCTCCATAAACTCTCCCTGACGATCATCCATTTCGTCCATGCCGCAGGGATCGTCCGAATAGTACAGCCGCGCGGGGTCGCTCTGGCTCATATTGCAGAGTACCTCCCGGAAAAGGTCGTCCGGATCTTTGTGCCACTGCCCTGTTATGATGTCCTCGGGCACGACGATGGACATATCGGTCGTTTCTGTTTTAGATATATGCAGATACACGCAAAGCGCAATCTCGTTCACTACGGCGTGACAGCTGCATCTGACCTTCTCACGGTTCCTTTCAATGTTCACCGCGCGGATGAACAGGCGGTTCTTTACATGTTCATAATATTGAATCTCTTCCGTAACATTGAAGCTGCCGATCAGCGGTATATTGTTCAGCGTATTCCTGACGCCGATGAACATGCCTTCCCATCCGAAGCGCAGAAACAGCTGATACATCGGCTCAACCGGGAGACTGATATGCTCTACGCCGCAGGCTCCGGGCACACCGATCCGCACGGCGTCCATGGAACTGTTGTACTCCGCGGTCATCTCCCGCATTCTCGGAAATTCTTCCCTGCGTTCCATAAGGCGTTTGATAAACGCTTCCGGAAAATCCTGCCGCTCCATATAGTCCGGCTCAAAGATCTGCTCTTCACTCTGCTGTGTCTGATAACTGCGCTGCACCATGACATGCCCTCCCAAGATATGATGAATTGAAGATGTGATTGTCTGACATCAAGATGAATGTCTGACCAGATAAAAACATTATGCCATAGAGGAGACGAAAAATGCGGAACTCTCACGCCGGAAAACGTACGTGAGGTTCCGCAGGTATATAGTATGCACAAGGAGTTTCAGCAGCTCTCGCGCAGCAAAAGCAAATCCCGAACCTGATCAATTCCTTTATCGGAAAGTAAGTAGTATAATATTTGTCAGTACCTGAAACAGTCCGCAGCTCTCCGGCGGACTGTTTTTTCTGATATACGCTGAAAGGAATGATATGTCCGGCTCAAAAAACAGACAATACACTCTGGCCATCCTGTTCGTCATACTGGATTCCGTCGGATTCTCACTGATGAATTTCTTTGTGAAGCTTTCCGGCGATCTGCCGGCCATGCAGAAAGCTTTTTTCCGAAACGCAATCGCCTTAATCGTTTCCGTCATTGTGCTTGCCGGTACGAAGGAAAAATTCAGGATTAAAAGAGAAAGCTGGCCATGGTTAATCCTTCGCTCCATCTTCGGTTCCCTCGGTATCTTCTGCAATTTCTGGGCGCTTAGCAGGCTGACAATTGCGGATGCCAGTATACTGAACAAAATGTCCCCGTTCTTTGCCATCATTATGTCGATATTCATTCTGCATGAACTGCCCGGCGTCTTTGAATGGTTTTGTGTCGGTGCAGCGTTCGCGGGCACACTGTTTGTCGTCAAACCGACCGCAGGTCTTGCCAGCATCCCTGCTGTCATCGGGCTCGCAGGCGGATTCTTTGCCGGAACGGCATACACTTTCGTACGATTTCTTGGCAAGAAGGGTGAACGGGGACCTGTAATTGTTATGTTTTTCTCGGCATTTTCGTGTCTTGCATTTCTGCCGTCGCTCCTCTTTCATTATCATCCGATGACAGCCGCGCAGGTTCTTTCTCTTCTTGGTGCCGGCATAAGCGCATCGCTGGGGCAGTTGTGTGTAACAAAAGCCTACTCTCTCGCTCCCGCAAAAGAGATATCCGTATTCGATTATTCACAGGTTCTTTTCGCCGCGATCTGGGGATTCTTATTCCTTGGAGAAATTCCGGACATGTTCAGCCGGATCGGTTATGTGATTATTATCGGAACTGCACTTGTAAAGTGGGGTCACAGTATGCGCACGGAAAAATCATAAAAACCGCTTGCGCGATTCTTCCTGTTCCTGTAGAATAAAAAAGTCACGAGGAAGCAAATGTGACAATAGATGCGATCATAGCTCAGCTGGGATGAGCGTCCGCTTGACGTGCGGGAGGTCAGAGGTTCGAGCCCTCTTGGTCGCAGACAGCGAAAAGCCCTGAAGGAGGAATCCTTCAGGGCTTCTTTTATGCCGATTTTCTTTTATTCATGGCTTCTTTTCTGACTCGGATTTTGTCCCGGGGATCGTTGTGTTTTGTCTGCTCCTTCTTCTTTTTATCTTTCTGACAGTGAAGATGATGGCCGCGATCAGAAGCACCAGTACAATTATAAACGGCAGAAGGTAAATCAGCACAATCAGAAGCTGCTGCATGGCGTTTACAAACGTTTCCCCGCTGTCTTCAAAGGCATTGCGCAGCCGTTCCGCGTAGGAAATCTTCTGCGGACTGTAAAACTTTACTTCGCGAAGCGTAACGTCAACTGTCGAGTAGGAGACATCGTAATCGATCTGGTTGTTTTTGCGGGAAAGCTCCGCGATCCTCGCGCGGACATCCGCAAGCTTATCTTCGATCGTGATCATGTCCGCGACATTTTCCGCCTTTTTTAAAAGCTCGAGAAGCCGGTCCTGTTCCGTGCGCAGCGCCCGCAGCCTGTCCTCATTGTCCTGATACGTTCTTGTCAGATCCTGCGAATTGCTCGAGCGTTCGATTATCTTACCATCGATTTTTCCGGCGCCGTCGAAAAACCTGTCAAAATTCTTTGATGGAACTCTGACGGTCAGGCTCCAGATCCGCCGCGCGTTGTCCCTGTCAAACTCATCCTCCGAAGCATAGTAATATCCGGAATCCGAATCTGTCGTTTCGCTCTGGTCTTTGATAAAACCGCCGCAGTCTTCGACCAGCTGCAGCATTTGTTTCTTTGCGGTATCATAGTTCTTCGTCTGGATCTGCGCGTTGCCGCTGTAAACAATTTTTCTGCTGATTTCAGTGGTACTCTCCTGCCCTGTGACGGGAGTCTGCGCCGTTTCGGAAGAAGCTTCTGTCTGACCTTCACCGCTTTCTTCACGAAGCGCGGAATCCTGCTGCATGGAATATGCTTCCGTCCCGTTTCCATTTCCCATATCCTCTGCAGCGGCGGTAAAGTTTACTGAGCCGGCGGACTTTCCTGTGGACGCACCGCAGCCGGCCAGCGCAAGCAGCATTGCGGAAAGCGCGGCTGCAGTCACCCTGACGGCAAGGTTTCTCTTATTCATCAAAATTCTCCTCTCTAAGAAACATGTTAAATAATTATATCATCTGTTCACTACCGGCGTGCGGCATCTGCACAGTGTTTTAACCTTTCCTGTGCGTAAGCAAAAAACTTCCGGTACCCCTCACAGCAGATATCCTTCCCTTACAGAGGCTGCGTGCCTCTTACGATATCCATAAAGTCCTGCATCAGAGGCGTTCGCATCTTATCCTGATGATACACAATAAAAAACGCCTGTTCCATCCGGATTTTCCGGATGCTCCCTCTGACCACACGTCCTCCATTTACGGCATCCTCCGCCATCTGATGCGGCAGAACCGTAACGCCGAGTCCGCTCTGCACCGCGTTTAAAAGCGCAGTCGTACTCGTGGCTTCCCAGAGCGGAACGACGGGTCCCGCGCCGTGTTCTTCCATCGCTTTGTCAAAGATATCCCGCGCGCCGCTGCCTTTTTCCCGAAGAAGTATGTCTTCCTGCAGGAATCTTTCCAGCGGCATTTCCAGATCTGCTTCATATCTTCGCGCTGCCGGCATAACCAGATCCAGCCTGTCCGCAGCGTACTTCTCCGCTTCCAGCTCCTTATTGTGAACCGGTGTTTCAACAAGCGCGAGATCCAGTTCGTTCACGAGCAGCATTTTTTCGAGATCCCTCGAAAATCCGACTTTGACAAAGACTTCGGCCAGCGGATGACAGCTTTGAAACTGTTTCACATATTCCGGCATCCTCCGGGAACCGATCGTTATGCTGGCGCCGATCCGGATGGTTTCATGCTCCTTTTTCTCTTTCAGCTGCCGGTCCATGTCGTCGAAGGTCGATGCAATTCTCTGCGCGTATTCCAGAAATTCCTGCCCGGCATCTGTCAGATACAGTCGCCTCGAGAGACGTTCAAAAAGCTGCAGCTGATATTCCCGCTCGATTTCCTGAATCGCGACGCTCACACTCGGCTGACTCAGATATAAAGATCTCGCCGCTTCGGAGATATTGTTGTGATGATTTACGACGGCAAGAAAAATCCGGATGTTCCGTATAGTCATGGCTGTTCCCTTCCCGGTTTGCTCTGTGAAATAATTATAATAAACCTGAATTATTCATGAGCCAGATTTCCAACTGAAATCCATGCCACGAATCTATAAATCTGCCCCCTACAGTTTTCAGCAAGCATCACACGTCTACAAAAGGGCGCAAAATCCCTCTAAAACGAAT
>Ga0256406_1000240_pt1 | contig 105909 bp, 63 predicted proteins | sample RumenRJG_03DNA_FD_185986 | JGI IMG/M metagenome (GOLD analysis project Ga0256406, IMG submission 185986) | Bovine rumen microbial communities from Lethbridge, Alberta, Canada - RJG_03 | ecosystem: Host-associated > Mammals > Digestive system > Stomach > Rumen | place: Canada: Alberta...
TGCCGCCACACCCGCCGAAGCCCATTCCGGCCACCCAACCGACCCCACACCTCGCAAAACCACCTAAAGTGGGTATCCAGACACCCGCCGAAGCCCATCCCGGCCGGAAAATCGTCGGAAACCACCCCAAAACCGCCCAAAGTGGGTGCCGCCACACCCGCCGAAGCCCATTCCGGCCACCCAACCGACCCCACACCTCGCAAAACCACCTAAAGTGGGTATCCAGACACCCGCCGAAGCCCATCCCGGCCGGAAAATCGTCGGAAACCACCCTGAAACCGCCCAAAGTGGGTACCGTCACACCCGCCGAACGCCATTCCGGCCATCCAACCGACCCCAAACCCCACCAAACCACCCAAAGTGGGTATCCAGACACCCGCCGAAGCCCATCCCGGCCGGAAAATCATCGGAAACCGACCCAAAACCGCCCAAAGCGGGTGCCACCACACCCGTCGAACGCCATCTCGGCCACCCAACCGACTCCAACCCCCGCAAAACCGCCCAAAGTGGGTGCCGCCACACCCGCCCAACGCCATCCCGCCACCCAACCGACCCCACACCCCACCAAACCACCTAAAGTGGGGATCCCGGCCTCTCGGACCGCAGCCGTTGCGATCATTGCGTACCGGCCGTTGCCGTCCTGCTGCGGGTGCTGGTCCTGCCGCCAGTATGGCTGCGGCTGCATCGGATGCCGTGGGACGCGCAGCTTCCCGTCATCGCCTTACGCCTTGCCGTTCCATCCGGACGGAGGGTTCCCCGTGTTCCGACGGTCCCCGGCATCGCGGGTGGTTCCTTGCGGCGCGTACGGGGCCGTCTGCCCGAAAGTCTGCGCTTGGGGAGGATACTGGCCGTTCCCCCAGGCTCCCGGCCATGCACCGCCCCCGGGCTGCTGATACGGCTGATTCGGGTACGGCTGATTCGGGTATTGCTGATTCGGGTATTGCGGCCTCGCCTGCCACGGCCCCATGGCGGATGCACGGCGCCTGCGCACCGTAACAATCACGATGGCGACGACGAGAAGCACCACGGCAGCGATGGCGATGCCGATGACCGCGGCAAGCGACAGAACCGTGTCCTGCGCCGAGCTGGTCGGGGAACCGGAGGATGCCGACGAATCCGATGAGCCCGACGCATCGGACGACGCATCCGACGATGAGAAGGATTCCGGCGCATCCACGTCGAAGCCGCTCTCCTTGGCGATGGCCCGGTACCGATCCCCGTAGTCAGGCGTCCATGCATTGCCGAAGAAGATGGCCGAATCGTTGAAGTAATACAGCTTGAGGTGCTCCGAGGACCCGCTCCCGTCGTCGGACCCCGTGGAGACCTCCCATCCCGCGCGGGTCCGGACCGCACCACGGCCATCGAGGCTGTGCTCCAGCGCCTGCTTGAAGGAATCGATCTTCGACGGATCGACCTTCGCATACGTGATGTCGGACATGATGTCATGCCCCTCGTCGCGATATTCGTACGCCCACAGGCACCAGGTGATGTCGGCCGCTTCGAGACCCATGCCCGCATATGCCTCGATGCTGGTGGCGCAGGTCTCGGCGTCCGAATCCATGACGCCCATGTCGTGATTGTCAGCGGCGGTCTTGAATGCGCCGGCCTCATCCGCATCATCCGCGAAGGCGGCGGGTGCAAGCATTCCGCCGAGCAGAAGCAGCACGACCAAAGCCAGCGCCAGCAGCAGGCCGCGGTGTCGCGCGCCATGACGGCGAGACGAGACGATCCATGTCATCGATGGTTCTCCTTGTTTGTCCGATTTGTCCGAGCCGGGTCCCGCTCGGCGGTCAATATGAGGCCGGGACGCGGCCATCCGTTGCGACGGCGACCGCCGTCTCTCCCCTATGCTCCCCTATGCATTCCGCGACGGTCCGCTCGTCGGATGGCCATCGACTGCACCGCCGTCGTCGGCTTCGCCGTCGTTCAGCACATCGGAGAAGCGCGGGGCGTACGGGTTGGACTGGTCGAAGCGCTGCGTCGGGGAATCCCAGCCGTTCGACTGGCCGTACCCATTCTGCGGTCCGTTCGGTCCATACCCGTTCTGACCGTTCCCGTACTGGCCGTTTCCGCCCTGCGGGCCATACCCACCGTTCCGGCCATATCCGCCCTGCGGTCCGTACTGACCATTGCCATACTGACCATTGCCGTACTGGCCGTTATTGCCGCCCTGCTGCGGGTACTGGTTCTGCTGCCAGTACGGCTGCGGCTGCATCGGGTACTGCGGGACGCGGGGCTTCCTGCGCGAAACCACGATGATTACGATGACGCCTGCCACGAGAAGGACGGCGACCACGACGATGATGACGATCGCGGTGGTGGACATGCCTTTGTCCGACGAGTCCTTGGCGGATGCGGAATCCCCCGTGCCCTTGGATGCATCGCCGTTCGCCTTGGTGCCGCTGGAGCCGCCGGAACCGCTTTGACCGAATGGCGCGCTGACGCCGCTTTCGCCGCTGGAGCTGCCGTCGGAGGAATCGTCGCCAAGTTCGGAACTGGTAGAGTAGGAACCCGAGGAACCGGATCGCTTCAGGGGCGTTCCGGAATCGGGTGCGTCGAATCCGCTGCTCTTGGCGACGGAACGCGCTGTGTCAAGAGCGCTGGTCGTATCAGCGAAGACGGAGAAAACCGATGTGTCGCTGAAATAATACGCCTGCACGGCATCCGACGTACTGAAACCGTATTCGTAGCCGCCGCTGGTCTTGGTGACGGAATCCTCGATGATGAAGCTGCTCTCGACGGACTTCTTGTAGGAATCCATCTTCGACGCATCAAGGTCGGCATAGGTGATTGTCAGATCATAGTCCGGACCCATCGCCCACTTGCAGTTCTTGATGTCCCCACTCTGGACGTCCAGGTCGTATAGATCCGAGGCGCACGCATCGGCGTCCTGGTCGCTGATGTCCAGCCCCGCCGCCTGAGCCGCGGATGTGAATGCGTCGACGCTCGTCGCCGCATGCGCGGCCGGCGCGACCAGGCAGGAGCCCAGCACCATGAGCACGCCGGACGCCAGCGCGACGACCAGCGCGGACAATCGGTTTGTGGAAAATCGGCGGCTCGTCCCTATCCGTGACATATTCGATCCTCTCGTGTGTCTCTCTTTTCGCACCGGCGCCGCTCCTGACGCCCGTGCCGAACAAGCGGCTGTGCCTGCTTCGCCATCGTAGCGGAAGGGCTCGTCCTGCCCGGAGGAGAACGGCCAGCATTCCATACCGGCGTGTTCCGGGCACCGGCGCGTATACCCGCCCACGTCCGCCCGCCGCGATGCGGGCATCGTGGCACGTGGCTCCGTCATGGAACGTCCTCATACGCAGACGGCGGCCGGACGCGTGAATCACGCGCCGGCCGCCGTTCGGGGTCGGGATGGGTCTGCGATGAAAAGCCGGGAGAGACCCTACCGGAACACCGTCCTACTGCTGGTTCGGGTACTGGCCACCGTACGGGTTCTGGGAACCATACTGGTCGGAGGAGCCGTACGGATTGGCGTTCACGGCGTTCTGCGAACCGTCATACGGCTGCTGCGACTGGCCATAGCCCTGGCTCGGACTTGCGTTCTGGCCATAGCCCTGTGAACCGTAATCCTGGGAACCGTAGTTCTGGGCACCATAATTCTGACCGTTCTGCTGACCGTAATCCTGGGTGCCATATCCCTGGGCGCTCTGAGCACCGTAGTTCTGGCCATTCTGCTGGCCGAACGGATCGGGCTGACCTTGCACCGGCTGGCCGAACTGCTGGTTCGGGGCGAGCGCGGGCTGGCCGAACTGCTGGCCCTGGTCAGGCGCGGGCTGGGCGAACTGCTGGTTCGGGTCAAGCGGCGCATAAGGCTGGGCCGCGAACTGGCCGTTCGGCTGCTGCGGGGCGCCGGGCGCTCCATACGGCATGGCCACCGGCATTCCGTCGGGGCCGAGCTGAGGCTGGCCCATCGGATACATCGGGGCCTGCGCGGCCTGAGCGGACCTCCTCTTCGTCACCACGACGACCACCACGATGGCGGCGACAAGGAGCACGGCCACGACCGCGATGATCACGATGGTGGTGACGGGCATGGAGGACTTGCCGAAGCCGGCGGCATTGGCGATCTTGTTGGCGGTGTCGAGGTCACTGTCGGAGGATCCGTAGCCGACGAACAAAGCATCGCCGCTGACGTAGATGACGGCGTTCTCGCCGCCCTGCGACACCTGATATCCGCCGTTGATCTTGGTCGCCTCGTCCGGGCTCTTCTTGATTTCGGAATCGAGGGAGCTGGAGAACTCCGAGGCCTTGGATCCGCTCAGGCCGATGTACATGACGGTCACATCGCTGGAATACGCAGCGGAACATGACGTGATGTCGCTGGACGACATGCTGTCCATGATGGACGACATCGCACTGGCGCAATCCGACGACGTGAACGAGTATTCCGACGACAGAAGCGTCAGCCCCTCGTCCTTCGCGGCCTTCTCGAACTTGTCGACGCTTGTGGACGAGCCCGACGAGCATCCGCCAAGCATGAGAAGCAGGCTGGCGGCCAGCGCCACGACCAGCGCCACGACCCTGTGCGTCCGGCTTCCTGCGAGACGCCTTACCCCTGTACGAGACATTTTTACCCTCTCTCTTTGCAATCGTTGCCCCGCCGAAAACCCGAAGCCCGGATTCGCGCCACCGGTGGCGCGAATCCAAACGGCATGGCCGGAGAGGCAGTAACACTTCCATTGTAAGGAAACGACATGTCGCCATGACGGCGACTGTCTGCCATGCGGATTGTCAGCCTCCGTACGGCCATCCCTGCGATTCGCCGTACGGCTGGCCGTTGCGCCGGGCCGTTTGGTCATAGCCGGCCGGACTGCCCGCCTGCCAGCCCGGAGCGTATGGGTTCTGCCCGTATTGCCGTCCGTCATACCCTGCGCCATCGGCGCTGGGCCAGACGGAATCCGGCTGCCCCTGGAACTGCCGCTGACCTTGCATCGCCGGATATCCCGGGAACACCGGGGGCCGGTATCCCGCGGCGGCGACCTGTTCGAGCGCCGTCTTCCTCCTGTTATGCACAAGGACGCCCGCAGCCACGATGAGCACGACGACGGCGGCGCCGCTGGCCACGGCGATCCAGATGAGTCTCCTGTCGGTTCCCTGAGCGCCGCCGTTCGGCTCGGCACCGGCCTGCGAGTCAGAGGAGGAGGACGAAGGGGCGTTTGCGCCGAACCCCGAATCATCCGCTATCTTCGCCGCACCGGTCTCCCCGTACTTGGAATCGTAGGACTTGGACGTCATGGTCAGCACCGCGTTGTCGCTGATATACAGGTACCCGGTCGCCCCGCTGTCATCCCCCTCCACCTTGTATCCGGAACCGAACTGGGTGACGGTGGCGGAGCTGGACGCCATGGACTGCGCATGGGAGCACGCATACCTCACCGTGGAGACGAGATCGGACGTCGCCCCGACGTACGCGGCCGTGAAGGAGCCGTTCGAATCGACGGCGACGAGGCACTCGCTGATATCGGCATCGGTCGCGCCCATGCCCTGCAGGGCATCGGCGCATTCGCTGACGGTCGCTTCTTCGATGTCCAGGCCTTCCTGCCGGGCCACGTCGCGGAACTTCTGGAAATCCGTCGTAGCCGCGTGCCCTGCGGGGACGAAGAAGGCGAGCAGCAACATCGGGACCGCGCATGCCAGCGCCGCCATGACGATGCGCCCCCGCGAACGATGGCGTTCCGCCATCGGCCTGGCCTGGGTTCCGGATCGGGATGATCCCATGGTTCTCCCCCTTCTGCCCGAGTACACGGCGCGTAGGATGGAGCGACACCGCCCCGTGGCGGCTTCGCTACGGTGATTTCTCCGTCTCTCCGCCGGAATCGCTACTCCTGCGCGATGACGCCCGACGAAACTCCTACCTATCGTACTACGGGGCGATCTCCCGCAGGCCGGTCATCGCCCATAGCCCTGGCCGTCGTTGTACTGGCCGTATTGCTGGATGGTCTGGTCATATCCGATGCGCTGCGTGGCCTGCTGGTCCGAGGCATACGGATTCTGACCGTTCTGCTGCGGGGCGTCGTAGTTCTGGCCATAGCCGCCATAGCCATAGCCGCCGTTGCCCTGCTGTCCGTAGTTCTGGCCATAAGCCTGTTGGCCGGACTGCTGGCCCCAGCCGCCGCCGGCGCTCTGCCCGTAGTTCTGGGACTGGCCGTAGGCCTGGTTGCCGTAACCGTTCTGGCTGTACCCGCTCTGGCCGCCGTACTGCTGGTTCCCCGGCGCGCCGCTCACGGGTCCGAAGTCGCCCTGCGACGGGTATCCCGGCATGCCGCCCATGCCCTGCTGTCCCGGATACCCCTGGTATCCCATGCCCGCCTGGCTCGCCTGATCCAGCGCCGTCTTCTTCCTGTTGTTCACGATGACGACGGCGGCCACAATCAGCACGATGACGGCCACGCCGGCAGCGACGGCGATCCAGATCATCGTGTTCTTGTTGTCCTCGGCCGAATCAGGCTGGGTTTCGGCTCCGGCCTGCGAGTCGGAGGACTGCGAAGGCGAGGACGAGGAAGCCGAAGGCGTCGGCAGCGCGGAGGCGGAGGACGCGGAGGAGGACGATGACGGCGCAGACGACGGCGACGCCGAGGACGGCGATGCGGAGGCGGATGGCGACGCCGACGAGGAACCCGACGCGCCGCTCGTTTCGAAGCCGGAATCCGCGGCGATCTTCAGGGCCGCGGTCTCTCCGTACGCGGGATCGGTCGACTTGCTGGTTACTTCGAGAACCGCGTTATCGCTGGTATACAGCCACGAGAGGAGACCCGAGCCCATGTCGATCCTGTATCCGGAACCGATCGTCGTGACGGTCATGCCGCTATCGGCAAACAATTCAGGATGCGAATATGCATAGTCAATCGTGGAAACGAAGTCCGAGGAGGCCGCAATATACACGGCGATGAAATCGCTGGCCGAGTTGGCGGCGGCCACGCATTCGGTGATGTCGGATTCCGCCACCCCGGTATCCGACAAGGCGCTGGTGCAATCCCAGGTCGAGCCATCGATGACGGTGAGGCCTTGCTGCTGGACCGCGTTACGGAACGCCGAGCTGTCCGTCGTCGCGGCATGGCCTGTGGGAACGAGGACGGCGAACATGATCATCGTCGAGATTGCGAGGGCAAGCGCGCCCAGCGCGGTCCGACGCCCGGTGCGACGACGCATGCCGGTAGAGCCGGTAGAACCGCTAGAAACAATGGGGGTTCCGGATCCGGATATGCCCATGATTGTCCCCTTCTGCACCGAATGCCCGGTGCGTAGGACGCAGCGGCGCCGCTCCGTGGCGACTTCGCTACGGTGATTTCTCCGTGAATTCTTCCTGTGAATTCCTGCGCGCGAATTCCTTCTTGCGAGAAGCGATTCGGAATTCCCCGTCTGAATTCTGTGTCTGCCCACCGTATCCGCTGTGTCTCCTCGGCAGCAGGAAACGGCGGCATTACAGGACATGCTACACCTGTGCCTTGTCACGCCACCGTCGGCGCACCGTCATCAGCGGGCGCCCGGGAAGTACACGCCCTTGAGCCGGTGCAGGTTCTTCTTCAGCGATCTGCGCTTGGCCTCCTCCACGGCGTGCTCCCCCTGGTTGTCGGAGTCCTGAGACTCGGTCGGCGCCTGCGGTGTCTCGTCATCGCCAAAACGCACGGGCACGAGGCCATCGGATTCGGACGCCGCCGATGCCTCGGCGTCGGCGGATTGCACGGAGCCACGAAGGGACGGCGGCACGAACACCTGCCCCGGCTGCGTTCCGAACAGCGGATCGTCGGCGAGGGCCTCCGGGGAGTGCGGCGCCACGGTGGCGGCGTAGCGCCCCGATGACGTGGGGCGGCTGACGACGGGCGCCTGCATGGACGGACGGTGCCGGCCGAATGACGACGAGGGTCCGGTAAGCGAACCGGCGCCGTATCCGAACGCCGTATGCGGTACCGAGGAAGAATGCGAGGCTGTGGAAAACTCGGCGGAATAGCCCGTGCCACGGCGCGACGCGCGGTAGGGGTTCGCGGGTTCGGAGGCGACGGGTACCTCGGAATACCCAGTGCGCACGGGCGCGGCGCTCGGAGCATACGATGGCTCCGCTGACGCGGGCGCCATGCCTTCGACGATTGGCTCGGACGGGGCAGGCGCGGTGGCGCGGACGGATGCGGATGCCGGCGCGGAGCCCACGGACTCAGGCGCAGAGGACTCGGTCGCCGAGGATTCGGGTACGGCGGGAGTGACGGATGCCGCGACATGCCGCGCGGCGGTGTGCTGCTCCACGACATGATGCTCGGCGACATGATGCTCCGCGACGTGGGCTGCCGGGGCGCTGTGCACAGGGGCCGTATGGGCGGCCAGTTCGGAAGCGGCACCGTATTCCTGCGATGCAACCGGCGACATCGTGGTGTCGGCCGCCGGTTTCGCCATTGTCGGCGCCGTTGTCTTCGGCGCCATCGTCGCCGACGCTGTCTTCGCCGCTGCCGGCTCCACTGTTGCCTCCGCGTCGGCCCCGGCGGCGCGCGAAGCGAGCGCACCGCCGGGAATATGCATCAGCGGAGCGGCATCGGAGGCGCCGCTCATCAGGGGCGCCATCATCAGCGGAGCCGTGGCGCGCGGAGAGGATGCGGAGCGGCGCACAACCGACTGGGCGCCGCGATCGTCCGTCGCGGCCACGACCGGCGTCTGCGCCAGCGTGTAATGCGCGGGGGCCGTGGCGACGGATGCGGCGGCGGACCGCACGGCCGGGCTGGCCTTGGTCGAGACGAAGGCGGAGGCATGCGTTTCACGGCGCGGGTCGCGGCGCGGCTCACGCACCTGCTCGCGGCGCGGGGTCTCACGCACCGTCTCACGCTGCACAGGCTCGCGCTGAGCAGTAGCGGAAACCGCCGGCACGGATATGCCTGAGGGCACCCGGGCGTCCTTGGGATGGGCCGGCGCCGTGCTGGCCGTGGCGTAGGAAGCGCTGCTGCGAGCCTGGAGCGGCTGCGAGCTGCGGGCGGAGACCTGCGCACGCCGTCCGGCTTCATCGTATTCCGGGGCCGATGTGCGCGCGGGGTAGAACGTGGTCGGACGGTTGTTGCGGCGCGCGTGCTCTTTCTCGAGGCGTGCGTCGGAAATGGAGACGCCCAGCGACCGGGACAGCGCCATGTCGTCATGTTGTCCGTCGTACCGGTCGGCGAGCCTCTCCCCCGCCTCCTGGAGAACCGGGTCGGGGCGGAATTCCACCGATTCGTTGCGCGGCGCGACGACAGGCAGCGGACTCAGGCCTTCGCGCTTCATCTGCTCACGCCGGCGCGCCGCCGGGTCATCCTGGTCCGCATCGGGATGGTATTCCTCATGCAGGTCGGATTCGGTGGTGCCGTAGGGAGACGAGTCATACAGCATCGATTCGACGTCGGGCGTCGACTCCTGATGGGTCAGCCCGCTGCGCACCCTGCGGTTGATGCCGCGCAGGATCCTGAACACGATGGCCAGCAGCAGGAAGACGATGATGACGGCCACGGCGAAGCGCACGACGCGCTCGACCTTCGATTCGCGAAACCCCAGGTCCGTCAGGATGGACTCGGCCGCATCGGAGCCCTCGCCGACGATTCCGATGACGGACATGGTCCCCTTCACCGCCTGGTACAGCGTGGCGTTGGCACCGGTGTAGGTGGCAATGACGGCCGTTCCCGAATACGTGACGGACGAGCTGGCGATGCCCAGGTCGACACCCCGGCTCTGGGCGAACTGCGAGGCGAAGCCGTTGGTCAGGGATGCCGTGGCATGCTCCGGCGTGTCGAATTCAATGAGGACGGCCACGTCGGAGGTGGTGGAGTTCGTGGCGTTCGTGTCGGATTTCTTGCCTTCCGGCGACACGATAATCGGCTGGGCGTCGATGGAATAGCCCTTCGACGCCATGGTTTCGGCGAAAAGCTCGGGTGTGACGGTTTTGCTCAGTCCCGGGACGGGAATGCTTTCGAAACCGTCAACAGGCGTGCGCGTAGGAAGGGACGCCCCCTCCGCCCCATCGGACGACGATACCGTGGCCGGCATGGGAATCGTGGACCATGCCGCGGCCGCCGCGGCCTGCGGCGCCGGCGCAACGCCAAGCATCGCGACGCATATGGCGAACGCCGCGACCACATATTCGAACACCGATATCGCGCGATGCATTGCAGTCTCCCTCTGAATGTCTTCGTTTGGGCATTGCGCGAACGGCTTCGTCTGCGCAACGCAGGTGCACCCGAGATGTCCCCGACCCTACACTCTGGCTTCATTGTAACCGAGACGGAAGAAGACACGGGGGGCGAATCCATCGAACAACAACGAACGCGGAACGGTTTCCCGTCCCGCGTTCTCAACATCCGCAGCATGACAGCCGACCCGAGGCCTATGCCCGGCCGGCGCTCATGGCGTCTCAGGCAAGCGAGCCCGCCGGTTTGTACGCCGAGCCGTCCGACACGGACCGCGCGAAGACACGCGCCGCGTCCACGGTCTTTTCGGCATCGGCAATCTGCTCCTGCACACGCACGAAGGCGGTGCCGCCCTTGCCGCGGCGGGAGTCAACGGAGCCTTGCGTGCTGAGCACCTCGCGCACCTGCGGCGCCACGTCGGCGGGAAGGAAATCGGCGAAGGTGGCGGCGAAATCATCGTCGGTCAGGTCCCACAGCTCCACGCCGCGGGATTCGGCGAGCTTGACGCAGGCGCCCGACAGCTCGTGCGCATGGCGGAACGGCACGCCCTTCTTCACCAGCCATTCGGCGATGTCGGTGGCGAGGGCGAAGCCGGTGGGAGCCTCCTCCTCGAGGCGGGCGTCGTTGAACACCATCGTGTCCACCATGCCCGTGAACGCCGGCAGGATGGTCTCGAGCTGGGCCACCTGGTCGAAAACGGCCTCCTTGTCTTCCTGAAGGTCGCGCGCGTAGGCTGTCGGCAGGCCCTTGAGCGTGGCGAGCAGGCCTGTGAGGTCTCCGATGAGGCGTCCGGCCTTGCCGCGCGTGAGCTCGGCGATATCCGGGTTCTTCTTCTGCGGCATGATCGAAGAGCCCGTGGAATAAGCGTCGTCGAGCTTGACGAAGGCGAACTCCTGCGTGTTCCAGATGATGATCTCCTCCGACAGACGCGACAGATCGACGCCGGTCATGGCCGCGATGAACGCGAACTCGGCCACGACATCGCGCGAGGACGTGCCGTCGATGGAGTTGTCGGTCACCTTCGAGAAGCCCAACTCCGCGGCCACCTGCTGCGGGTCGAGTCCCAGCGTGTTGCCGGCGAGGGCGCCGGAACCGTAGGGGCTGGCGTCGGCGCGGCGGTCCCAGTCGGCGAAGCGGTTGATGTCGCGCAGAAGCGGCCAGGCATGCGCCATGAGCTGGTGCGCGAGAAGCACGGGCTGCGCATGCTGCATATGCGTGCGGCCGGGCATGGCCGTGTGGCCGGCTTTCTTCGCCTGGCCGATCAGCGCCGTGACGAGGTCGATGAGCTGGCCGCAGATGGTGCGCGCGTGGCGGCGCAGCCACATGCGGATGAGGCAGGCGATCTGGTCGTTGCGGGAGCGGCCGGCGCGCAGCTTGCCGCCGAGTTCGTCGCCGGCGATGTCGAGCAGGCCACGTTCGAGCGCGGTGGCCTCGTCCTCGTCGGCCTCGATGGGCGCGAACTCGCCAGAGTCCACACGCCTCTGGAGCTCGTCAAGCGCGGCCTCCATGCGGGCGAGCTCGTCGTCGGTCAGGTGACCTGCGCGGCCCAGCGCGCGGGCGTGCGCGCGCGACCCGGCGATGTCATCGTCCGCCAGGATCCAGTCGAACTGCGTGGATTTGCTCAGGCGCGCGAGCGCCGGGGACGGGCCGGAGCTGAAGCGGCCTCCCCACAGCGCGATGCCGTCCTGTCCGGACTCGCCATTGCGGGAATCGGTGTTCTGTGTCATAAACCCTCCAGATGCGTGGGTGTCAGATGCGTGAATGTCAGGTATTTGCGGCGTGGCAGAACGACGATGACGGCGGCACGCGGCGGCCGGAACCCGGCCGCGCCGCATGTCGCCGTCATCGCATCGTCATATCGTCATCGTCTTGTCATGGTCACGCCGTCCGGGCGGTTACTCGACGGTGTTCTCCGGCACCTCGATGGCGTTGCCGAACTTCACGTCGCGGGCCGCGGCCACCTTGCTCGGCAGGCCGTAGATCTCGATGAAGCCGACCGAGGCGTGCTGGTCGAAGGTATCGCCGGAATCGTAGGTGGCGAGCTTGTAGTCGTACAGCGACGCGTCGGAACGACGGCCGGTCACGACGGCGCGGCCGCCATGCAGCGTCATGCGGATTTCGCCGGAGACGTACTTCTGCGTGTCCTCGATGAATGCGTTGAGCGAACGCACGGCCGGGGAATACCACTGGGCGTCGTACACGAGCTCGCCCCAGCGCTTGTCGATGTCGCGCTTGATGCGGTGCTGCTCGCGCTCGAGGCAGCAGTTCTCGAGCTCCTGGTGCGCGGTGATGAGGGCCACGGCGCCCGGGGCCTCGTACAGCTCGCGGGACTTGATGCCCACGAGGCGATCCTCGATGAGGTCGATGCGGCCGATGCCCTGCGCACCGGCGCGGCGGTTCATCTCTTCGATGGCCTGCAGCGGGGTCACGTCACGGCCGTCGATCTTGACCGGCACGCCCTGCTTGAATTCGATGGTGACCTCGTCCTCGACCGGCGGGAAGGCCGGGTCGTCGGTGTAGGAGTAGACGTCCTTGGTCGGGCCGTTCCACGGATCCTCGAGGTAGCCGGTCTCGATGGCACGGCCCCACACGTTCTGGTCGATGGAGTACGGGGACTTCTCGGTCTGCTCGATCGGCAGCTTGTGGTCCTGCGCGTACTTGATCTCCACGTCGCGCGTCAGCTGCAGGTCGCGGATCGGGCTGATGGCCTTGAGCGACGGGTCGATGGACTGGATCGACACCTCGAAGCGCACCTGGTCGTTGCCCTTGCCGGTGCAGCCGTGGGCGATCGTATCGGCGCCGAACTGGTGGGCGGCGCGCACGAGATGCTTCGTGATGAGCGGACGGGAGATCGCGGAGACGAGCGGGTACACGCCCTCGTACATGGCGTTGGCCTTGAGCGCGAGCATGCAGTATTCGCTGGCGAACTCATCGCGGGCGTCGACCACGTAGGCCTCGACGGCGCCGCACGCGAGGGCGCGGGCCTTGACGGTCTCGAGGCTTTCGCCGCCCTGACCGACGTCGAGCGACACGGCGACGACGTCCTTGCCGGTGCGCTCCTTGAGATACGGAATGGCGACGGAGGTGTCGAGGCCTCCGGAGTACGCCAGAACGATGCGGTTCTTGTCTGCCATCTTGTGTTGTGCCTTTCGGTTATGCCGTCCGTTGGGGAACGGTTCCTGTCACTTGTTCAGTTATACACCGGTCGGGCCGTCGGCGGGGCCCGGCGGGGCCTGCGCCGGACGGGCGGTGCGTCAGTCCTGCGCGTCGGCGTCGGACGGGCCGGCGCTGCGCTGGTCGGAGGCCAGGCGCAGCAGACGGCGTGCGGTTTTCGCCGCCGCGTCCGCGTCGCGCGTCACGATCATCACCGTGTCGTCGCCCGCGATGGTGCCCAGTACGGAGTCGAGCGCGGATTTGTCGAGCACGCTGCCAAGGTACTGGGCCGCGCCCGACGGGGTGTGGAGCACCACGATGTTCCCTGCCGCCGCGACGGAGATGACGAGCCCGGTCAGCGTCTTCGACAGCTGCTGCTCGTCGCGCGCGCTCTGCTGCTCGGCGGCTCCGTCATGCGAGACGGCGATGGGGATCTCGTAGGCCACGGTTCCGTCCGCCTTGCGCGTCTTGACGGCATGCAGCTCGTCGAGGTCACGGCTCAGCGTGCTCTGCGTCACGTCGAGACCCTGTGCGGACAGGAGCCCGAGCAGCTGCTGCTGCGACGTGATGACATGCGAGAGCAGCGCCTCCTCGATGACGCTCAGGCGCGCGGCCTTCGTCATCGGACGACGCACGGCGGGGTCGGTCGCGTCGCTCATGCGCACTCCCCGAGCAGCGACGGATCCTCGCGCTGCCAGGCGATAAGCCACGTCATAAGGGCCTTCTGCGCGTGCAGGCGGTTCTCCGCCTCGTCCCACACCACGGACTGCGGGCCGTCGATCACCGACGGGGTGACCTCCTTGCCGCGGTAGGCGGGCAGGCAGTGCTGGAACAGCGCGTCCGGCTTGGCGAACGACATCAGGCGGTCGTTGACCTGGTAGTCCCAGAACGGCTTGGAGCGGATGGCGTATTCGGCCTCCTCGCCCATCGACACCCACGTGTCGGTGAACACGCAGTCGGCGCCGGACACGGCTTCGACCGGGTCCGTGGTCACGAGGATGCTGCCGCCGGTGGTCGCCGCGATGCGGCGCGCGTCATCGACGATGTCCTGGCGCGGCAGGAAGCCCTGCGGTCCGGCCACGCGAACGTCCATGCCGGCCACGGCACCCGCGAGCAGGTAGGAGTTGGCCATGTTGTTGGCCGCGTCGCCCACGTAGGCGATGGTCTTGTTCTCCAGCTCGTCCACGCCGCCGCGGAACTGCGCGATCGTCAGGAAGTCGGCGAGCACCTGGCAGGGGTGGAAATCGTCGGTCAGCGCGTTGATGACGGGGACGGTGGCGTATTTCGCCATCTCTTCGACGCGGTCCTGGCCGTAGGTGCGCCAGACGATGGAATAGGCCATGCGCGTGAGCACGCGCGCCGTATCGGCGACGGGCTCACCGCGGCCCAGCTGGGAGCTGGACTTGTCGATGACGAGCGGATAGCCGCCGAGCTCCGCGACTCCGATCGAGAAACTCGAGCGCGTGCGCGTGCTGTTCTTGTCAAAAAGCACGGCCACGGCCTGGGGGCCGGCGAAGGGCTGCGAGTAGAAGCGGTTCTCGCGGAATTTCATGCCGAGGCGCAGAATCTGCTTCTGCTCCTCGTGGTTGATGTCGTCGTCGCGCAGCATATGGCGCAGTTGGTGGGTCATTCCCTCTCTCCTTTCTGGGATTGGCTGAGGATTGGTTCGTGTCAGTCGTCGGGCAGGTCGTCCGGAATCGCGGCGAGCACCTCGACGGCTTGGTCGACGTCCTGCGCCGTGATGATAAGCGGCGGGGCCATGCGCAGCGCGCCGGGCGCCACGGGGTTGACGATGAGGCCGTGTTCGAGAGCCCAGTTGGCGGCCGCGTGGGCGCACGGATGCTTGAGCACGATGGCATCGAGCAGGCCGCGGCCACGCACGGAGGCGAACAGCGGGTTGCCGCAGTGCTCGAGCGCGTCGCGCAGCTGTGCGCCGCGCTCCTCGGCGTTCGCGATAAGCCCCTCGGATTCGATGGTGTCGAGCGTGGCGACGCCGCAGGCGCAGCCCAGCGGGTTGCCGGCGAAGGTAGAGCCGTGCGAACCGGGGGTGAACAGGGACGAATTGCGCTTGCCGAAAGTGATGAGGCCGCCCATCGGGAAACCGCCGGCCACGCCCTTGGCGAAGGTGATGGCGTCGGGAGTGACCCCGCCGGAGAGGTCTTCGCGCTGGAAGGCGAACCATTCGCCGGTGCGGCCGATGCCGGTCTGCACCTCGTCGATGATGAGCATGGAGCCGTATTCGTCGCACAGCTGGCGTGCGGCGCGCACGAATTCGGGGCCGACGGGCAGCACGCCCGCCTCGCCCTGGATGAGTTCCATGATGATGGCGGCCACCGGGCCGCGCTCGTCGGAGGCGGCGAAGGCGGCGCGCAGGGCGTCGATGTTGCCGGATTCCACGAATTCCGCACCGGGCACCAGCGGGCCGAACTGCTCGCGAATCGTGGGCTTCCACGTCACGGACAGCGCACCGAGCGTGCGGCCGTGGAAGCCGTGGGTCAGGGCGAGCACGCGGGCGGGCTTGCCGGTGTTGTTCTCCATGGTGTTGCCGTGCAGCTTGGCGAACTTGATGGCCGCCTCGTTGCCCTCGGCGCCGGAGTTGCCGAAGTACACGAGGGAGCCTTCGGGGGCGCCGGCCTTCTCGATGAGCTTGCCGGCGAGCGTGATCTGCGGCACGGTGGCGAAGTAGTTCGAGGTATGCGCCACCTTCGACGCCTGCTCGGTCAGGGCCTTGATCCACGCGGGGTGGCCATAGCCCAGGGAGTTGACGGCGATGCCGGCGAGGAAGTCGAGGTACTCGTTGCCGTCGACGTCCCAGATGCGGGCGCCCTTCGCGTGGTCCATGACGCGCAGCGGCGTGCCGAACACGTTCATGTGCACGGCGCTGTAGCTTTCGAGCAGCGCGGCGTCGCGCGCGCCGAGCGTCTCGAGGCCGCCCTGCGCGGCCGTCTGTGCGTTCTCACTTGCCATAGGAACTCCTCATATCCATTCCCTCGCCGGGCACCACCATCGTGCCGATGCCGTCGGAGGTGAAAATCTCGTTGAGCAGGGAATGCGGACGACGTCCGTCGATGACGTGCGCCTCCTCCACTCCCCCGTCGACCGCGCGGATGCAGGCCTCCATCTTGGGGCGCATGCCGCTTTCGAGGTCGGGCATCATGTCGCGCAGCGTCTCGGTGCCGATGCGGCCGACCAGCGAATCGCGATCGGGCCAGTCGGCGTACAGACCCTCCACGTCGGTGAGGATGACGAGCTTGCGGGCGCCGACCGCCGAGGCGAGTGCCGCCGCCGCGGAATCGGCATTGACGTTAAGCACCTGGGTGGTGTCGTTCTCGTCGGGGGCCACGGAGCTGACCACGGGGATGCGGCCGGCCGCGATAAGGTCCTCGACGGCGGAGGCGTCGACGCTGACCACGTCTCCGACCAGGCCGATGTCGGTGGGCTCGCCGTCGATGACGGGGCGGCGCTTGACGGCCGTGAACAGGCCGCCGTCCTCGCCGCTCATGCCGATGGCGAGCGGGCGATGCGCATTGATGAGGTCGACGAGCTCGCGCGACACCTTGCCCGTGAGCACCATGCGCACGATCTCCATGGCCTCGGGCGTCGTGACCCTCAGGCCGCCCTTGAACTCGGACTTGATGCCGAGGGCGGCAAGCATCTTGGAAATCTGCGGGCCGCCGCCGTGCACGACGATGGGGTGCATGCCCACCTGGCGCAGGAACACCATGTCCTCCGCGAAGGCGCGCTTGAGGCCTTCGTTGACCATCGCGTTGCCGCCGTATTTGATGACGACGCGCTGGCCTGCGAATTCCTCGAGCCACGGCAGCGCTTCGATAAGCACCTCGGCCTTCTGGTCGGGCGTCAGGTCCGAATGGACGTCGATATGATATCCGGGACCTTTCAGTTCAGGCATTGCACTCTTCTTTCGTCAGGTTCTTTCGTCCGGTTCTTCCGTCAGGATTCTTTCGTCGGGTTTCCGTCGGTTTTCCGTCAGGACTCGTAGTCGGCGTTGATGTGGACGTATTCGTGCGTCAGGTCGTCCGTCCACACGGTGGCGTCGGCGTCGGAGCCGGTGTTGAGATCGATGTCGATGCCGACCTCGCGCTGGCCCTCCATCGTCACGAGGCTGCGCGGCTGGCCCGGCTTGCCGCCGTCGCACACGCGCACGCCGTTGACATCGACGGTTACGTCGTTCGGATCGTACGGCGCCACGTCGGCGGGCACGGTGCCGAGCGAGCTGACCACACGGCCCCAGTTGGGGTCGTTGCCGCAGATGGCGCATTTGAGCAGGTTGCTGGCGGCGACGGCGCGGGCGCAGGCCAAGGCCGCGTCCTCGCTCGTGGCGCCGCTGACGGTGATGCGGATGTCATGCGAGGACCCTTCGCCGTCGCCCACGATCTGGCGGGCGAGGCTGGCGGTGGCCTTCGCGATGTTCTCGGAGAACTCGGTCGGGTCGGGCGTGACGCCGGAGGCACCGGATGCCAGGAGGATCACGGTGTCGTTGGTGGACATGCAGCCGTCCACGTCGATGCGATTGAAGCTGTATTCGGCGCCGTGCTCGAGAGCCTCGTGCATCTGCTCGGGGGTGACGACGGCGTCGGTGGTGATGATGCAGATCATCGTGGCCAGCTGCGGCGCGATCATGCCCGAGCCCTTGACCATGCCTCCGATGCGGTAGCCGTCGGCCTCGATCTCGACCGTTTTCGGATGCGTGTCGGTGGTGAGAATGGCGATGGATGATTCCTTGCCGGCCTCGGCGCTGTCCGACAGCGTCGGGAAGGCCTTGTTCATGCCGTCGAGCAGGTTGTCGAGCGGCAGCAGGTCGCCGATCATGCCGGTGGAGCACACGGCCACGTCATTGGCCTGCGGGAAGCCGGCGAGCCTGGCGAAGTTCTCGGCCTCAGCCTGGGCCTGTGCGTATCCCTCCTGTCCCGTGCACGCGTTGGCGCATCCGGAGTTGATGACGACACCGCGCAGGTGGCCGTCGGCGATGGCCTTGCGCGACCACTGCACGGGCGCTGCGCAGAAGCGGTTGGATGTGAACACGCCGGCGGCCGCGTCCAGCGGACCGTTGTTCACGACGAGGGCAAGGTCCTTCTTGCCGGCATGTGCTGAGATACCCGCGGCGATGGACGCGGTGGTGAAGCCTTTGGGGAAAACGACGCTCACGGTGCGACTCCGATCTTGGTCAGGCCGGTGGACTCGTCGAGCCCAAGGGCGATGTTCAGGGATTCGACGGCCTGCCCCGCGGTTCCGCGGTTGAGGTTGTCGATGGCGCAGAACGCGTAGAGGCGATGCGCGTTGTGGTCGACTGCGACCTGGATATGGGCCGCGTTCGAACCGATGACGTTGCCTGTGGCGGGGAGCATGCCCTCGGGAAGGACGGTCACGAAATCCTGGCCTTCGTAGGCCTTGGCCCACACGGCGCGGATGGCGTCGTCTGCGAGGCTCTCGCCTTTCTCGGTCAGCGGCGCGGACACCGTGGCGAGAATGCCCCTCGACATCGGCGCGAGGATAGGCGTGAAGCCCAGGCGGAAGCGGGAGGCGTCGGCGGCGGTCAGACCCGCGGCGTGCGCGAAGTTCTGGAGGATCTCCGGGATGTGGCGGTGCTTGCCGGCGACGGAATACGGCAGTGCGGACTGCAGGGCCTCTGAGGCGAGCAGATACGGCTTCTTGAGGCTTTTGCCAGCCCCGGAGTACCCGACGACGAGGTCGGCCACGATGGCGCCGGGCTCGACAAGTCCTTCGGCGACGGCCGGCTGCATGGCGAGGGTCGTGGCCGTCACGTTGCAACCCGGCCCGGCGATGCGCTTGGCTCCCGGGAGGTTCTCGCGCTGGCGGGTGTAGGAGCCGTCCGCGGCCTTGCCCGTGATGAGCTCGGGCATGCCGTAGGTCCAGTGCTCGTAGAAGTCCCCGCCGTAAAAGGCGTCCCAGGCGTCCTTGCATTCGAGGCGGTGGTCGGCGCCCAGGTCGATGACGATGCTGTCGGGGTCGAGCTGCGCGGCGAGCGCGCCGGAGGCTCCGTGGGGCAGGGCGAGGATGATGATGTCATGCCCATTGAGGTTCTCGGGCGTGGTGTCGACGACGGTCAGGTCGGCCAGCTGCGGGATATGCGGCGCGAACTGCCCGAAGCGCTCCCCCACGGAGGAATGACCGGCCACGCACGTCACCTCGCATTCGGGATGCGTCGCGAGGATGCGCAGCGCTTCGCCGCCCGCGTATCCGGTGGCGCCAGCCACGGCAACGGTGAGCTTGCCCATGGTCCGCTCCTTCCTCATGCAGCCCGTCGCTGCATGCCTTGTCCGATCCCGCGGTCACGGCCGCGAGAGGCCGGCATCCGTACCGGCATCGGAATATATGCGAATATATGCATATATTATGCATACAGAAAGCGGCATAAGGCAAATCCGACACGCCATCGTTTCACGATGCGGCTGTTTCGCCATGTGACTTTTCACGATGGCGCGGTTTCGCGGATATGGACGACGCGGATCTGGGCGCCGCCGACGGCATCAGGCCGGCGTGGCGGTGGGGGTCGCCGTGGCCCCGGTCGACCCCGTCGACCCGGACGGCGCCGGCGTGCCCGCCGTGCCGTAGACCGACGAGAGAATCTCGGTGTATTTGCCCGTGGCCACGAGATATGCCATCGCGAGCATCGACGCCACGCTGATCACCACAGCCGCGATGGCCAGGCCGCGCCCCTTCATATGGAACATGCGCGTGCGGCGCATGGACACGATGCCGAAAACCAGGCCGAGGATGGGAATGAACAGCGAGAGCACGAAGGAGACAACCGCATAGCTGTCCCATCGCCCGTACCACGGGTTCTGGTGCGGGTCGTCGAGATTGATGCTGCCCATCGGCGTCCACAGGGAGTTGTTGCCCGGCCCGTTCGAACCGTTCTGGCCGTTCTGCCCCGGCTGGCCGACCATCCCCTGCCGCGGATCGGCGCCGTAGGGCGACGACGTGCCGCGGGCCGCATCGTCGGAGGAGAGGGAGGCCGCGCGGCGCGGCGCGGAGCCCTTCGAGGAATCGCCGTCGTTGGAGCGCCCCGTGTCGGGAGCCCCGTACTTATACGGATTCCAGCCCGGGTAGTCGCTGGCCATCGCGCCATACTTGCCCTCGAAGGAATCGGACTGCGCGGATCGATCCGGCTGCGCGGGCTGATCGGGCTGCCGCGGCTGTGCGCCGGAGGGCACAGCGTGGTTCTGCGAGGACGGGTTCGGATTGATGTCGGACATATACCCTCCTTGGAACGATTCGGCCGGTCGGCCCTGCGGTCGGCGCAGCGGATGCGCGGCTCCCGCCGGCGCCGTTCCTTCGGGCGCCGTCTACCACATGCATTATAGGGTTCCCGCTGAAAGACGGCTGGGAAACCACCGAGGACCCAGCCAAAACCGCCTAAAGCGGGTATCCCTACACCCGCCCAAGCCCATTCAGACACCAAACCAAGGCAAAACCAACCCCAAATCGTCTAAAGCGGGTGCCGCCACACCCGCCCAACGCCATCTTGGTGAGAAAACAACCGTCAATCTAGCCGAAACCGCCTAAAGCGGGTGCCGCCACACCCGCCCAACGCCATCGGCGAGGACGGGGATGACGGGTGCGGCGCCGGCATCGGATGGGACGGGCCGCACCGCGCGGCATGACGCCCGCGGGGACCGCCCCGACACGCCCGGAAACAGGAGACGGTCCCGGACGGACCAGACACACAATTCGTCCTATGACTCGGACATTTTTAGGCGATATCAACCCCCGAAATCGTGGATTTTCGTCCGGAAACCGTACCGTCGTTCCAATACGACGGCCAATACGAGGCAGAGGATATGGGAACGCTGAACATAAGAACGCGGCGGCCGGGAATCCCGACCGCCGCGTGTCATGTGCCAGCGCGAGCTAGGCGCGAAGCTGCGCCCCGAGCCTCTCGCAGGACTCGACGATGGCCGCGCGCAGGGCGTCGGTGTCGTCGCCGGTCAGCGTCTTGCTCGGAGAGCGGAAGGTGACGGAGTAGGCCAGGGACTTCTTGCCCTCGCCGAGCTGGCCGCCCTCGAACACGTCGAAGAGGCGGATCTCCTCGAGGTCGTCGCCCGCGGCCTTGCGAATCGCGTCCTCCACCTGGTCGGAGCTCACGCCGGAATCGACGGTGAAGGCGAAATCCTGCCTGACCGGCGGGAAGGTGGAGATGGGCTTGGCCTGCAGCGGCTCGTACGCCACGCCGTCGAACAGGGCCGTCAGGTCGAGCTCGAACGCCGCGGTATGCGCCGGGAAGCCGAGGGCCTCATTGACGCGCGGATGGAGCTCGCCCACGCGCCCCACCATCGTGCCGTCGGGAAGGCGCACGGCGGCGTAGCGTCCCGGATGCCACTGCTCGGGCACGGCGACGCCTTCGGCCGGCTGCGCGAGGCGCAGGTCGGCGCCGAGGCGGTCGGACACGCGGCGCACGGCCTCGACGGCATCGCTCCAATCGACGGGGCGCTTGTCGCCCAGCCAGCCATCGTCCTCGGCCAGACCGGTCAGGATTCCCGCCACATGCAGCGGCTGCTTGGGCAGACCCGCGTCAAGCGCGGCGAGCTGCTCGTCGGTGGGCTTGACGCCGCCGGGCAGCGCCGGAACCGCCGGGGCCTTGGGATCGGCGAGGAACACATGGCCGATCTCGTACAGGCTCACGTTCTCGATGCCGCGGCGGATGTTGCGCTGCACGGTCTGCGCCAGCGTGATGAGCACGTTGCGGCGCAGGAACGGGCGATCGCCGGCCAGCGGGTTCTCGATCTCCACGCTGTACGGCTTCTCGGCCTCGGGGTCGAAGGAGAAGGCCTTGTAATCGGCGTCGCCGACGAACGGATATGTCAGCGTCTCCACCAGGCCGTACTCGGCGAGCGTGTCGGCCACCATGCGCTTGCGCTTCTGGTCGGCCGTCAGGCCCACGTTTCCGGCGGGCACCGGCGGCACCGTGGTCGGGATCGCGTCGTAGCCCTCGATGCGCGCCACTTCCTCCACGAGGTCGCACGGCATCGTGATGTCGGGACGCCACGACGGCACGGCGACGGTGAGTTCGCCGTTGCCGCCGCCGCCCAGACGGCAGCCGATGTCCTCGAGGATGTCGGAAATGCGGTCGATCGTCAGGTCGAGGCCAGTCAGGCGCTTGACCTCACTCGTCCTGAAGCGGATGGTCTGGCGCGGCGTCACCGTGTTGTAGTCGGTCGGCGTGGCGCTGGCCTCGCCCCCGGCATAGGTGGTGAGCAGGTCGGCGGCCATCTGCGCCGCGGCGGGCTGCAGCGCGGTGTCGACGCCGCGCTCGAAGCGGCGAGAGGCCTCCGAGGGGATCTTGTGGCGGCGCGCCGAGCGGGCGATCGTGATGGGATCGAAATGCGCGGATTCCAGCAGGATGTTCTTCGTCTCGCTCGTCACCTCGCCGTACAGGCCGCCCATGACGCCGGCCAGGCCCAGGATGCGGCCGCCGCGCTCGCCGTCCGGCGAATCGGTGATGAGCAGGTCCTCGGTCGACAGCTCGTGCGTCTTGCCGTCGAGCGTCGTGAGCTTCTCGCCCTCCTTGGCGCGGCGCACCACGATGGGCGGGCACAGCTTGTCAAGGTCGTAGGCGTGCATCGGCTGGCCCAGGTCGAGCATGACGTAGTTCGTCACGTCCACGGCCAGCGAGATGGGGCGCATGCCGGCGCGCTGCAGGCGGTGCTGCAGCCAGGCCGGCGACTTGGCGGACGGGTCGAAGCCGCGCACGGTGCGTGCGTAGTAGCGGTCGCAGCCCACCTGGCCGTGGATCGGGTTCTCGTCGTCCACGATGACCTCGATGTCGCCCTTCGCGTCATGGGCGAGCGTCGGGACCTTGGCATCGAGCGCTTCCACGGGGTCGGTGAACGCGGCGCCCGTCGAATTGTGGAATTCGCGGGCCACGCCACGGTACGAGAACGCGTAGCCGCGGTCGGGCGTGATGTTGATCTCAAGCAGCGGCTCGTCCATATGCAGGAGCTTGATGGCGTCGTCGCCGGGCTTGATGGCGTCGTACTCCTCCGGGGAGTAGCCGCGCTCCGACAGCAGGATGATGCCGTTGTGGTCGGTTCCCAGGCCAAGCTCGCGCTCCGAGGCGCACATGCCGTTGGAGATATGGCCGTAGGTCTTGCGCGGCTGGATCTGGAAGTCGCCGGGCAGCACGGCGCCCGGCAGCGTGACGACGACCTTCTCACCGGCGCGCATATTCGGCGCTCCGCACACGATGCCGCGCGGCACCTTGTTGCCGTCCGCGTCGGTCTCGTTGTACTCGTCGCCGACGTCCACATGGCACCAGTTGATGACCTTGCCGTTCTTCTGCGGCTCGGGCGTGGCGTCCACCACGTAGCCCACCACGATGGGGCCGGTCACCGAGGAGGTGTGGATCTCCTCTTCCTCCAGGCCCACGCGCACGAGGTCCTTGGCGAGCCGCTCGTAGGTCTCGTCCTGCGGCACCGCCACATGCTCACGAAGCCAATCGATGTCAATGAAAGGCATTGCTCACTCCCCCATCACGAATTGCTTGCTGAAACGCACGTCGCCCTCGACGAGGTCGTGCATGTCGTTGATGTCATGGCGCAGCAGGAGCGTGCGCTCCATGCCCACGCCGAACGCGAAGCCGGAGTACACGTCGGGGTCGATTCCCGCGGACTTGAGCACGTTCGGGTTGACCATGCCGCAGCCGCCCCATTCGATCCAGCCCGGACCGCCCTTCTTGTCGGGGAACCACAGGTCCATTTCGGCGCTCGGCTCGGTGAACGGGAAGTAGCTGGGGCGCAGGCGCGCCTTGGCGTCGGGGCCGAACATGGCCACGGCGAGCTTGTTCAGCACGCCCTTGAGGTCGGCCATCGTGAGGTTCTTGTCGATGGCGAGGGCCTCGCACTGGTGGAACACAGGCGTATGCGTGGCGTCGAGCTCGTCGGTGCGGTATACACGGCCAGTGCAGGCGATGTACAGCGGCACGCCTCGTTCGATCAGCGAACGCACCTGGTCGGACGAGGTCTGCGTGCGCACCACGATGTTGGAGCCGACGAAGCCGGCGGCGTCCTTGGCCTGGCTGCCCTTGACGTAGAAGGTGTCCTGCATCTGGCGCGCCGGATGGTCGGGGCCGAAGTTCAGCGCGTCGAAGTTGTACCATTCCGTCTCCACCTCGGGGCCGTCCGCGATCTGCCAGCCCATGGAGACGAAGAAGTCCTCGACGTCCTCGAGGAGCTTGGGAAGCGGATGGCGTGCGCCGAGCGGCCTGCGCTCTACCGGCTGCGTCATGTCGACGCGCTCCGCCGCGAGCGCCGCCTTCTCCGCGGCCTCCTTGAGCTCCTTCTCACGCGGACCGTAGGCGCGTCCGAAATCGGCGCGCAGCTTGCCAAGCAGCTTGCCGGCGTCCTTCTTCTGGTCTTTGGGAAGGCCGCCGATGGCCTTCGATGCAGCGGCGAGGGCGGAGTCGGCGCCCGCGTACTCGGTGCGCACGGCGCGCAGCTCGTCGAGCGTCGAGGCCGCCTTGACCTTGGCGATTCCTTCGTCGATGGTCGCCGTCAGTGCGGCGGCGTCAAACGTTGAGCTATCTACCACTGGATTACCTTTCTGGTTTCCTGGGTTCGGGAAGCCGCCGGCGCTGGCGGACGGCATACCCCTCCACATTGTCTTGGCATGACTAGACATAGCGCCGGACACGGCAACCCTAGCGCGGCCCGCGCCTGTGCGCCGCACGGCGGCCGCATCGTGTGCCCGGGGGCGTATCGCCGCCGGCGCCTTCTATCAGCGCCTGGCGCGCAGGGCGAAGGCGTATAGGAGCACGGCGGCGCTCGTTGCCACGTTGAGGGATTCGGCCTGGCCGTAGATGGGAATCGTCACGACGTCGTCGCACCGGTCGACGGTTCCCTCCTCGAGGCCGCGCGCCTCGTTGCCGAAGAGGATGACGTGCGGGCGGGCCAGGGCCTCGGCGGGGGTGTCGCCGCGCCCCTCGAGCATGTCGGGAAGCGGGATGGGGCGACGGCGCGCGGTGCCGTAGACATCGGCGGCCGTGACGTGCACGCCGCGGTTGGCGGCCCATCCGAAGAAGCCGTCCACGTCGAGGCGCGCGACGGGAAGGTGGAACAGGGAGCCGGCGGTGGCGCGCACCACCTTGGGGTTCGTCACGTCCACGCAGTCGTCCACCAGAAGCACGCCGGCGCAACCGGCGGCGTCGGCGGCGCGGATGATGGTGCCGGCGTTGCCCGGGTCGCGCACCTGCCAGCAGGCGGCGATAAGAGGCACGGGGCGCCCTGCCTCGCGGGTTTCGGACGATGCGCCGTCGGACGATGCATCGGGTGCCGATGCGCCGTCGGACGATGCACCCGGCGCCGATGCGGCGATCGCGCGATCGATGGCGGCCGTCGTCTTCAGGTCGACGGCGTCGCAGTCCATGACGGCGGCGATGCCCTGGCAGTCCGGGCTGATGCGCTCCATGACGGTCCCGGTGCAGGCATGCACGTAGATGCCGGCGCGATCCGCGGCGTAGGCGATGACGGACGCGGCGCTGTCACGCTTGTCGAACAGGGCGGCGCTGACATACAGGTCATGCACGGAACCGGGCATGAACCGCACGGCCTCGCGCACGGCCTGGGGTCCTTCGACGAGGAAGCGTCCGATCTTGCGGCGCGCGTGACGCGAAGCGAGCTCCGCGACGTGGCGGATGCGGTCGGACTTGGGGTTTTCGAGGATTCCTGAGCTGATGGGCATGATGCCATGATACGGCCGCGCCATGATACGGCCCGCACGCCTCTGCGACGTGTGGGCCGCTGCGTTCCCGGAAGCAGAACCGACTGCCCGCGCTAGCGGCCGAAGCGCTCCAAGAACAGCGCCTCGGTGACGATGTTGTTCCTCAGTCCGCTCAGTGAAATCGACTCGTTGGGGCTGTGCGCATTGGCCTGCGGGTCTTCAGGGCCGGTCACGATCACCTGCGCGTGCGGGAACAGCTCCTGCAGCTCGGGGATGAAGGGGATGGAGCCGCCCTCCCCCTTGTTCACGGGCGCCGTGTCGAAGGCATCGGCCATCGCCCGCTGCGCCACCTGGACGGCCTCGCACTCCGGATCCATGGCCCAGCCGCGGCCGTTCTCACCGCATTCCACGCTCACCTCGGCGCCGAACGGCGCATGGGAGACGAGGAAATCCGCGAGCGCCCGCTGCGCCTTACGCGGGTCCTGCGAGGGCGCGGTGCGCAGGGACAGGCGGAAGCGCGCGGCGTCGGCGATGACGTTGAACGATCCGTCGACGGGGTGCGCGTCGAATCCGATGACGCTGACGGACGGCTTGGTCCACACGCGCGAGGCGAGGGAGCCGGTTCCGGCTAGGCGGTAGGAATCCACGATGGCCGCATCGTGACGGAAGGTGCTTTCGTCGAGGTCTCGCTGCAGGCCGCCGACCGGCTCCTGCGACTCGATGCCGGGGACGGCGAGGTTGCCCTCGGCGTCATACATCGACGCGATGAGCAGGGACGACAGCGTGACGGCGTCGAGGATGGGGCCGCCGAACTGGCCCGAATGCACGGGGTGGCCCAGGACGCGCACGGTGACGTCCACGTCGGTGTTGCCGCGCAGCGAGGTGGTGAGGCTGGGGACGGAGGCGGACCAGTTGCCCGAATCCGCCACGATGATGACGTCGGCGTCGAATTCGGCGCGGTGTTCGCTCAGGAACGGGATGAAGCTGGGAGATCCCATCTCCTCCTCGCCTTCGAAGAACAGCTTGATGTTGCACGGCAGGTCGTCGCCCAGCGCGTGCAGGGCGCCCGAATGGATGGCGATGCCGCCGCCGTCGTCCGCGGAGCCACGGCCGTAGAGCCTGTCGCCCACGACGGTGGCGGTGAAGGGATCCGTATCCCACGCGGTGGGATCGGGCACCGGCTGAACGTCATGGTGCGCGTACAGCAGCACGGTGGGAGCCGCGGGATCCACGATGCGCGAGCCGACGACCTCCCACGCGCCCGGCGTTCCGTCAGGGTTATGGGACTGCACCACATGGGCGTCGTCGATTCCCACGAGGCGCATTTGCTCGGCCACGAATTCGGCGGAGCGCTTCATGTGATCGGCCGTGATGCCCTCGGCGGACACACTGCGCAGGGCGATTTTCGCCGACAGCACATCCACCACGCGGTGCCAGTCGTCGTCGACCCTCCGGCGGATCTCCTCGGTTCCCAGCGTCCGGACGTTCGTTCCGGCGTTTCCGGCGCCATCGTGCGCGGTAGCGTTCTCAGTGCTCTGCATGCTGTCTCCTTCGTACTCCTTATATATTGGGCGCATGCCCGGGCGTCCAGGGGCTGCCCGTCCTATGCGTAGGCGCGTGCGCCGCGCCGCGTTCCGCACCGATTCTAGCCGCTGCGCGTCGAGGCGTAAACGTAACCTGAGCTGCATGGCTCATAACAAGACCTCGGACACGTCAGACAACGCAGATTCCCAGGCGTCCCCCGCCACCGCCGGCACGACCCCCGGCAAGGGACGGCCGACCCCCAAACGCAAGGACGCCCAGAAAGCGAGTCTGCGTCCCCTTGTCCCCGCCGACCGCAAGGCCGCCAAGAAGGCGGAGAGGGCCAAGGCCCGCGAGAAGCAGGACCGCGAGTACCAGGCGATGGAAACCGGCGACGTGCAGCATATGCCGACGAGCGAGCGCATCCCGTGGCGCATCTATGTGCGCGATTACGTGGACGCCCGCCGCAACCTGGGCGAATGGTTCATGCCCATCGTGTTCATCGCGCTGATCGCCTCGATGATCGTGCAGCGTTGGTCGCCCGTGGCGGCGTTCGTCCTCATGATCGTCGTCTATGTGTATCTGCTGGCCGTCATCATCGACGCGGTTCTTATGTGGAGGTCGCTGAAGAAGAAGCTCGTCGCGAAATACGGCGACAAGGCCGTGGCCAAGGGCCAGCGCACCGGCCTGTACGCGTGGACGCGCGCACTGCAGATCCGGGCGTGGCGTATGCCGAAACCGCGGTACAAGAAGCACGGCAACTGGCCGGACTGACCGGCCGTCGCTCCCCCGGGCCGGATTGAGATCCGGCCTTTTTCATACCCGTCTCGCACTCCAGGAATCCGCCCCATGGTCCGGGCAACGCCCCGGATCGACCCGATCAGAAAGGACCGCCATGTCCATCGTTCCACCGGTTTCTTCCCTCCCGTCGCCATCTTCCGCCTCCACCGCCTCCCTTGCCTCCGCTGACTCTTCAGCCTTCGATATCGCCGTCATCGGCGCGGGGCCGGGCGGATACTCCTGCGCCCTGCGCGCCGCCCAGCTCGGTCTCAGGGTGGCGTTGGTCGAGCGGGATGCACGGCCGGGCGGCACCTGCCTGAACCGCGGGTGCATCCCGACGAAGGCGCTGCTGACCGCCGCGCATACCGCGGACGAGGCCCGGCGCGGCGAGACGATGGGCATCATGCTGCCGCAACCGCAGGTCGACTATGACAGGCTTGCGGCCTTCCGTGACGCGAGCGTCGACACGATGGTCACGGGCCTCGAATCGTTGCTTTCCCGCCGCGGCGTGACGCTGGTGCGCGGCACGGCGCGACTGGACGATGGCGCGGCACAGGCAGACGCGGCGGCTACGGATGGCGCGACGGACGGCGCTCGCCACCGCGTCATCGTGGACACCGCCGATGGCACGACGACGCTGGCCGCCCGCGCCGTCGTCCTCGCGACCGGTGCACGCCCCACCCAGCTCGACGCGCTTCCCTTCGGCGGCCGCGTGCTGGATTCCGACCACGCGCTGACGCTCGACCGGGTTCCCTCCTCCGTCATCATCGTGGGATCGGGAGCCATCGGCCTCGAATTCGCCAGCTTCTGGTCTTCGCTCGGCGTGCATGTCACGGTGCTTCTGCGCCACGGACGCCCGCTGTCGGCGTGGCCGCGCCGCGTGGGCATGGCCGTGCGCCGCGGCATGGGCGCGCACGGCGTGCAGTGGGCCGATTACGAATCCATCGAAGCATACGAGGACGTCGACGGCGGCATCGTCCTCACCCTCTCCGGGCGCGGTGGAGCCACGTCCCGCCTCGAGGCCGAGCTGTGCCTCGTGGCCGTCGGCCGCACGCCGGTCTCCGCCCCGTGGGTATCCGATTCCGGCATCGAGACGGATGCCCGCGGATTCGTCGTCACGGACCCTTGGGGACGCACCTCCCGCCCCGGGGTCTTCGCGGTCGGTGATCTGACGCGGGGCAGGCAGACGGCGCATCGTGCCTTCGAACAGGGCATCGTCGCGGCCGAATGCATCGCCGGCCTCGAGCCCGCCCCCGTCAAGGACGCCGCCACGCCCCTCGTCGTGTTCTCCTCCCCCGAGGCGGCGAGCGTCGGCCTCGACGCCGACACGGCGCGCGCCGACGGCGCATGGACGGATGTCAGGGACACCGCTATCGTGACGCAGGGCAATGCGCGCGTCATGATGAGCGGCGCATCGGGCGTCATCGACCTCGTGACCGCCACGCCCGCCGACGGCGGCGAACGCATCGTACTCGGCGCACATATGGCGGGGCCGCATGTCTCGGAGCTCGTGGCCGAGGCCGAGCAGCTCGTGCGGGGTCGCGTTCCGCTGAGCCAGGCCGCGCGGGCCATCCACCCGCACCCCACCTTCGGCGAGGCGCTCGGCGAAGCGTTGCTTGCGGCGGACGGGCGCCCCCTGCACACCTTCTGAACCGCGGCACCTGACACAGACGGCAGGCCGGGCGCTCAGCCCGCCCGGCCTGCCGTCCCGGACCGGGATCGTCCGGCGGCGCGTTTCGCCGTCGACGCAATCGGTCGCGAAGTTGGCCGACGCGCCTCGCCTTGGCCAAGCAATCGGCTACCATACACAGAGGAACGACACAGGGAACCCCGCGCCGCAAGAAACCCGCGCCCTCGGAAAACCGCGCCACACAACGCCGGATAAGGAACGTGCGGGCACACATGGCGCTTCCCAACACCAGAGGTTCCCCGGAAACGACAGAAGGATGCCCATGGCGACAGACGATTCGAAGACCAGGAATTCGAAAACCAACGACGGGAAGGACGGCACGGACGGCAAGAAGCGCGGAAGGATCCGCGAGACCTTCACGCAGATCGGCCGGGTCTACCGCTATACAAGGCGCGTCGACTCCAAGCTGCCGTGGGTGATGGCGCTGAGCTTCGGCATCCCCGTGCTCATCTCCGTCCTGCTGCCGCTGTTCCTGTACCGCCGCAGCATCGTCGGCTGGATCCTCACCGTTCTCACCGGCATCATGATCGGCTTCACCGTGGCCGTCTGGATGCTCACGAACCGCTCGAACACCGCCGTGTACTCCGAGATGGAAGGCAAGCCCGGCGCCACGGCCATGGTGCTGAGCAACCTCAACAACAAGGCGTACACCTTCTACGACCAGCCGATCTGGGTCGACCCGCGCACCAAGGACATGGTGCTGATCGGCACAAGCCTGAGCGGCATCTTCCTCGTGGGCGAGGGCGACTATGGCCGCGTGCAGCGCGCCATGGACGCCCAGACCAAGAAGATCAAGAGGATCACGCAGGGCTCCGCCATCCCGATCTACCGCATCTGCGTGGGCACCGGCCCCAAGCAGGTCCCGCTCAAGGACCTTCGCAAGTCCATCGTGCGCGGCCATAAGATGAAGCTGCGCCAGGACGAGCTGACGAACCTCAACAACCGCATCAGCACGCTGCAAAAGCGCAACAACACCATGAACATGCCGCAGGGCATCGACCCCAGCCGCGTACATATCAGCCCGCGCGCCCTGCGCGGCCGCTGACGGAACGCCGCACCACAGCACGGCGCGCGCCGCATGGCATCCAGGCCCCGTCCCATCGGACGGGGCCTTTCCGTATCCGCATGGTGGAAACGCGCCGTCGCTTCGAAAATCGAAGCCGGAGGCTCGTTTTTCTGCGCCCCGTCCGGGGGCATTCCGCCATGCGCCCATCGTATTGCCATGAATTTTCCTTGCAATTGCAAGGCTTGAGGGCATCATGAAACATATCCGTAACGTAAAAGTCGACTTTGCGAAACCGGTGACCCTAAACTTTACGGTGAATTCCTAAAGACGAAAGGATGGTCAGATGACCGACATCAAGACCAAGGAAGACGTCGAGGCCCTCATCAACCGCGAAGGCATCGAGTACGTTTCCGTTCGCTTCACCGACCTCATCGGTGTCCAGCAGCAGTTCACCGTTCCGGCTGCCGCGTTCCTCAAGGACGCGTTCACCGACGGCATGCCGTTCGATGGCTCTTCGGTGACCGGCTTCCAGGCCATCAACGAGTCCGACATGAACCTCAAGCCGGATGTGACGACGGCTTACGTCGATCCGTTCCGCAAGCACAAGACGCTTGTGGTGATCTTCTCCATCGTGGATCCGATCACCGACGAGGCCTACAGCCGCGACCCGCGTCAGGTCGCCGCCAAGGCCGAGGCCTTCCTGCAGTCCACCGGCATCGCCGACACCGCATACTTCGCCCCGGAGGCCGAGTTCTTCATCTTCGACAAGGTGCGCTTCGAGAACTCCATGGCGCGTTCCTTCTACGAGGTGGACTCCATCGAGGCTCCGTGGAACTCCGGCAAGGAATACGAGGACGACGACACCCCGAACATCGCGTTCAAGAACAAGGTCAAGGGCGGCTACTTCCCGGTTCCGCCGATCGACCACTCCCAGGATCTGCGCGATGACATGGTGCACAACCTCGAGGAGGCCGGCCTGGTGCTCGAGCGCTCCCACCACGAGGTGGGCGGCGCCGGCCAGCAGGAGATCAACTACCGCTTCAACTCGCTGCAGCACGCCGGCGATGACCTCATGAAGTACAAGTACATCGTGCATGAGACCGCCGCACAGGCCGGCAAGGCCGCGACGTTCATGCCCAAGCCGATCGCTGGCGACAACGGCACCGGCATGCACTGCCATCAGTCCCTGTGGAAGGACGGCAAGCCGCTGTTCTTCGACGAGAAGGAATACGGCGGCCTGTCCAAGATCGCCCAGTGGTACGTCGGCGGCCTGATCAAGCACTCCTCCTCCGTGCTTGCCTTCACGAACCCGTCTCTGAACTCCTACCACCGCCTGGTCCCGGGCTTCGAGGCCCCGGTGTGCATGGTCTACTCGGCCCGCAACCGCTCCGCCGCGATCCGCATCCCGCTCGCCGGCAAGTCCCCGGCCGCCAAGCGCATCGAGTTCCGCGCGCCGGATCCGTCCTGCAACCCGTACCTCGCCTTCTCGGCCCAGCTCATGGCAGGCCTTGACGGCGTCATCAACCACATCGAGCCGCCGGCTCCGATCGACAAGGATCTCTACGAGCTCCCGCCGGCCGAGTACGCGAACATCAAGCAGGCTCCGGGCTCCCTCGACGAGGCGCTCAAGGCCCTCGAGGAGGATCACGACTTCCTCACCGCGGGCAACGTCTTCACCGACGACCTGATCGAGACCTGGATCGACATCAAGCGCGGCGAGATCGACAAGGCCCGCCTGCAGCCGACCCCGCTCGACTACGAGCTCTACTTCCACATCTGATGCCCCGCCGCATGGCGAGCGTCCGGTGACGGATTGAATCCCCTCCCCTTGCGGGAGGGGATTTTTGTTTCTGTGGCGCAATCCGTTCCTGTGACGGCCGGCGGTAGAATCGTGGGACTGCCCGGACGATATGGGGCGAAAGACAATATGAGGCGGACGGAAGGAGAAACCCATGGGGAACACAACGCATGACGCGACGGCCGAGCCGATTCCCACTCCCCGCCCTGGCAAGCCGACGCCCGTCGTGTATACGGATTTCGACGGCGTGCTCAACGCCTTCCCCGACTACACGGTGCTGCGGCGCGGCGGCGTGAACCGCACGCCGCTGTGGCTCAGGCCCGACGACCCGCGCGCCGCCATCTACTCGCCGCAGCATGCGTTCCATCTCGACGGCAACGAGCAGGCGCGCACGCCTATCGGGCGTTTCCGCATCCATTTCTCACGCGAGCTGTCGGACGCCATCATGGCATCGGCCGCCACCGGAGCCATCAATCTGAGCTGGCTGAGCACATGGCAGCCGTACTGCGACGACATCCTCGACCCACTTCTGGACTGGAACCCCGCCACGGTCGGAACGATTCTCTGGTATGACCCGGTGACGAACGAGCATCGGCGCACGGGCAAGCTCGAGGCGGTTGTGTCGCGTCTGCGCTTCGAGAACCGCGGCGCCGATCCCGCGCCGCTGGTGTGGATCGACGACGAGGAATGCACGCCGCACGCGGCCGATACGCTGCGTGGCCTTGCGCCCCGCTCCCGCGTGCTCATGGTGCGGCCGGACGAGCGCATCGGCATCTCACGGCGCCAGTGGCGGCTGATCCACGATTTCTGCGCCGGCGAGCCGATCGACGGCCTGGTGGCGCGCCCGGCGGATGATAATCCGGAGGGCAACGCAGCGGCTGGCGGTAGCGCGGCGAACGATGGCATGCCACAGGTCGTTCTGGACGAGGAGCCAGGGCTGATCCGACGCGAAGGCCATCTCGGCCTGTGATCCGGGCTGTGTGATTCGGGCGGGCGTTATGATCCGGAAAGGCGGCCGCGTACCACGCCTGACGGTAGAATCGTTCGGGAACGGCGCGCCGCCGGCGCCCGCAGCAACCGCAACCGAAGGACACAACATGAACAAGCCGATCGTCACCGACACCGAATTCCTCAGCAAGCCGTCGCGCGAGGCCACGAAGGACGATGCGCAGGTCATCGCCGACCTGCGCGACACGCTCGCCGCGCATCATGACGATTGCGTCGGTCTGGCGGCGAATATGATCGGCTCCTCCGTGCGTATCATCATCGTGAGCACGGAGAAGGGGCCGGTGGTCATGGTGAATCCGAAGATCACCAAGCATACCGGCGTCTATCTGACGCGCGAGGGCTGCCTGTCGCTGGCCGAGCCGCATCGCGCCACGCGTTTCGAGAACATCACCGTGACGTGGCAGGACGCTGATTTCAAGCGCCATATGCGCGGATTCTCCGGCTACACCGCCGAGATCATCCAGCACGAGATGGACCATCTCGAAGGCATCCTCGTCTAGGTTTTCTGACGCCGGATGACCAGCGGACCGGTGGCGGCGAGGGCGGCATGCCGGCATACGGACGTGGCTGTTCGGGAACGGCTCCCATGCATGTCTCTTCCCGAGGAATGACTTATGATAAGTTGTCTGAGGAAATGGAGATAGCGCGGCGAAGCGCACTTATCCTCACAAGGTCGGAGGAACACATGGCCAATGAACACGGGTACGGGTCGGACCGTCAGTCCATCCCATCGAATGACGATTCCCCGTACGACGATTCCCAATATGACGATTCCGGGTACGCCGATTCCCGCTATGCCCAGCCCCGGTACGGTGCCGTGAACGGCGGCAACGGATACGGCGATGGAACCGACGGGACGGACGGCGGTTACGGCGACGCGGACAGCTATCGCAGCGCCGCCGCGGATTCCGTGGACTGGCAGTCGCTCTACGCCTCCGCCGAGGCGGATACCGTCGTTCCCAACTCCCCGTCCGCACGCCGCGTCTATGACACCGACATGGATCTGGGCGGCGCGCAGAACGTCCCGGACGTGACCGACCCGAACGGATTGTCATCCGCCGAAGGCCTGCCCGGCGTCGATACCCCGTCCGACGCGGACGACCAGCAGATTCCCGCGCTGTCCAGCACCGTCGATTACGGCACCCAGCCGGCCTACGATGTCACGAACGACCGCGGCATGCAGTTCGATTCCATCGCCCAGTCGACGACGCGCTCCGCCGACTCGTACACCATGGACGGCGATGCGGCGTCGGCACAGCGCGTGGAAAAGCCCATCGAGCGCGTATCCGTCACGATGAAGATCGTCCTCGGCGTACTGCTCGCGGCCACTCTCGTCGCGTTCTTCATGAACCGCATGTCGCAGAGCGAATCCGTGCGCTACCTGACGTCCTTCATCGCCTTCGCCACCGGCTTCCTGTTCTTCCTCTTCCTGTTCTTCTCGAACGGACGCAACCGCGTCATCACGATCCGTAAGTCCATCGCCGCCGTGCAGATCGTGATTCTGCTGCTGACGCTGGGATGCGCGGCGGGCGCTGTGTTCAAGGGCCTCGACCTTCCCGGATACTTCGCCAACACGTCGGCCGACCTGACGTACGTGTCGGTGTCGAAGTCCCCGTACAGCATCAAGGGCAAGACCTCCGACGGCTCCGAGCTGACCGTGAAGCTCTCGCAGGGTCAGTATGACAGCTGCAAGACCCAGCTGGCGGGTACGAACCCGGCCAAGAAATTCGCAACGGTGCGGTATCTGCCGCATTCGATGACGGCGATCGACGTGACCTGCACCACCAAGTGACGGCGCGGCGATAATGCCACGATAGAAAATGGGAAGGGGTGGATTCGCTCAGGCGGATCCACCCCTTCTTGTATCCGGTTTCCGGCGTCCGGCGTCCGGCGTCTGTTTCCGACATCCGGCGTCCGGAATACCCAGGATGCCAGGCCTCACGCCGCGGCGCGCCCCGGTTCATGCGCGAGCAGGGCGCGCGCGATGCTTTCGAAGCTGCGCGCCACATCGGAATCGGCCAACGCGCCGTTCTCGTCGAGAACGGCCGGACGCCCGCCTTCCGTCGTCTCCCTGAGCTCGGGAACGAGCGGCAGCTGCCCGAGCAACGGCACATCGTAGCCCAGCTCGTCGGTCAGCGTCCGCGCCACGCGTTCGCCGCCTCCCTCGCCGAAAAGACGCAGGCGCTCGCCCTTGTGGTCGAAGTAGCTCATGTTCTCCACCACGCCGTCCACCTGCAACGGCATCTGCAGCGCCACAAGGCCCGCACGCACGGCCACCTCGGAGGCGGAGGGCTGCGGCGTGGTGACGACGACGAGCTCCGCGTTCGGCAGCGTCTGCGCCACGCTGATGGTCATGTCTCCGGTTCCGGGGGCCAGGTCAAGGAGAAGGACGTCGGGCTCGCCCCACCACACGTCGGTGAGGAACTGTTCGAGCGAGCGCTGCAGGCGCGGGCCGCGCCACAGAATGGCGCGGTCTGAGCCGGCGAAAACGCCGATCGACATGAGGCGCACGCCCCACGCCTCGGGCGGCACGAGCATGCCGTTGAGATTCGTCGGACGGTCCGTGATGCCGAACAGACGGGGCAGGGAGAAGCCGTAGATGTCGGCGTCGATGGCGGCAGTATCGTACCCCATCGCGGCGAAGGTGGCGGCGAGATTGGCGGTGACGGAGCTTTTGCCCACGCCGCCTTTGCCCGATGCGATGGCGAAGATGCGGGTTTTCGAATCGGCGCGGGTGAAGGGGTTGGCGCGGCGCTCTGCCTTGAGACGCGCGACAAGCGCCTCGAGCTTGCCTTGGCTCATGGTGGAGGTGTCGATGGTGACGTTGAGCCGGCCGCCGGGATATCCCGCCAGCGCGGCCGTGATACGGCGGCGGATGGTGTCGGACAGCGGGCACCCCGGTACCGTGAGTTCCAGATGCACGGTCACGTCCCATGCGGGGGCGGAGGGATCCGGAGCCTGGGCCGGATCGGACGGCGCGGATGCCGACCGCGCCACATCGACGCCCGATACCATGCCGAGGTCGACGATGGTGCGCCCCAGCTCGGGGTCCATGACGTGCCCGAGCGCCGCCATGACATCGTCATGCACGCGCCCGTCGGTGAAAGTAGTGCTCATGTCTTCCGTTCTTTCCTCTGTGCCGGCGCAGGGGTTACCGACGCGGTTTACCGACCAGCGCAGGCCGGCGCCGCGTTCCGCCACCCCACTGTATTGCCGGGCGTCCGATGACACAAGACCTTTCGACGGCACACGACGTCTCAAAGCGCGGTGTCGTCGTCCTTCTGCGAGTCCTTCTCTGCATCCTCCCCGGCGTCGGCCGTAAAGCGACCGGTCTCGAGGAAATGCGCGAACTGGCTCTGGTCGATCATGGGGATGCCGAGCTCCTCCGCCTTCGTCACCTTCGCCGCACCGGGCGCCGTGCCGGTCACCACAACGGTTGTTTTACGGCTCACGCTCGACGTGGCCTTCCCACCACGTTCCTCGATGGCGGTTTTCGCCTCCTCGCGCGAATAGCCGTCCACCGTTCCGGTCACGACCACCACCATGCCGTCCAGCGTCTGGGCGAGCTGGGACGCTGCAGCGCCCGCCTCGTCGGTGCTGCCGAGCCCGGCGAGCTTCCACGACGTCAGGATCCTCCCGCGCCAGTCCCCCGGCTCGTGGGCCTTGGCGAACCAGTCGTGGATGATATGCGCCTTGTCGTCGCCGATGCCGGGAACCTGCGCCAGTTCCTCCTCGGAGGCGTTCTCGACCGCCTCGAGGGAGCCGAAGGCGCCGGCGAGCTCACGCGCGGTGGGCGGGCCGACGGTGCGGATGGACAGGGCAACGAGCACGCGCCACAGGTCAGCGTGCCGTGCGGCGGAGATTTCCGAAAGCATGTCGAGCGTCGTTTTGGCCGGCTCGGTGTCGGCAATCGTCTCGCCTTTCTTCGGCGCCTTGAAAAACGCGTACTCCTGCCGCCAGAGTCCCGACATGCCGAGCTTCCTGCGGATCTCGCGCTTCTTGCCCGTTTTCGGATCGGTTACTTTCTGCGTCTCGACCACGGGAATCTGGCGCCACACACGCACGTCGCGCAGCTGGTCGGCCGTCAGGGAGAACAGATCCGCCTCGCTCGTCAAAACCGGCGTCTGCACGGCGGGCAGCTGCAATCCCGACGCAGGCACATAGGGCTCGGGCTCCTGGCCCGGCTTCACCTTGATCTCCTTGCGGTCGGGGTCATAGGCGCCCAGTTCGGGGCGATCGGCTTCCGGATTCGTCAGCGCGACGGCCGCCTGGATGCCCAGATGCTCGATGTCAAGCGCCTTGCGCGAGGCGAGGTTGTAGATGCGCTCGGTCAGCTGCGCGGGACAGGTCTCGATATTGGGGCACCGGATGTCGATGTCGCCTTCCTTGGCCGGAGCAAGCGGCGTGCCGCAGCTGGGGCAGACGGAAGGCATGACGAATTCGCGCAGGTTCGCGTTGCCCTCCCTTTTCGACAGCACGGGCCCCACGATTTCGGGAATCACGTCACCCGCCTTGTGGATGATGACGGTGTCTCCGATGAGCAGGTTCTTCTCCTTGACCACCTGCGCGTTATGCAGCGTGGCGCGGGACACGGTGGAGCCTGCCACGTAGACGGGGTCGAGCACGGCGACGGGCGTGACGCGCCCCGTGCGCCCCACCTGCACGATGATGTCGCGCAGAACGGTGTTGACCTCCTCGGGCGGGTACTTGTAGGCGATGCCCCAGCGCGGGGCGCGCGACGTGGCACCGAGCCGGCGCTGCAAGGAGAGATCGTCGACCTTGACCACGATGCCGTCGAGCGCATGCTCGATGTCGTTGCGATGCTCGGCGTAGTACTCCACCATGTCGATGATCTCGTCAAAGGAGGAGACCTTACGGTTATGCGGTGAAACGGGCACGCCCCACGTCGCGTACAGGTCGTAGGCCTGCGATTGGTCCTGGATGGCGTCATGCCGCGGGTCCGCGTGCTCGCCCCAGACGAGGCGGCCGATGCCGTGCGCGTAGAAGCTCAGGCGGCGCGAGGCTGTGACGCGCGGGTCCTTCTGACGCAGGGAGCCGGCGGCGGCGTTGCGAGGATTCGCGAACACGGGCTGCCCCATCTGCCTCTGGCGGTCGTTAAGCATCTGGAAATCGTCGAAGCGCATGAAAACCTCGCCGCGGATCTCGACGAGCTCGGGGATGTCCTCATGCGGACCGCCGAGGTTTTGCGGAATCGTGGAAATCGTACGCACGTTGGGCGTGATGTCTTCGCCGATGACGCCGTCTCCGCGTGTCAGGCCCTGTTCGAGCACGCCGTTGCGGTAGATGAGATTCAGCGCCAGGCCGTCGATCTTGACCTCGCAGGTCATGGGAAGCGGTTTTCCCTCGGGCCAGTCGAGGGCGGCGCGCACGCCGTCGTACCAGTCATGCAGCTCTTCGTAGCTGAAGACATCGTCGAGCGAGAGCATGCGCGAGGGATGGCGCACGGAGGCGAAGTCGGAGGAGACCTGTCCGCCGACACGATGGGTCGGCGATTGCGGGTCGTCCAGCTCGGGATAGGCGGCCTCGAGCGCCAGAAGCGTGTTCATGCGGGCGTCGTAGGCGGCGTCGGAGGAGACAGGCGCATCCTTGACGTAGTAGGCGATCTGGTCGGATTCCACCCAGGCGGCGACCCGCGCCCACAGCCTCGCCGCGCGGGCCGGGCCGAGAGTCGTCACATCAAGCGCCGTCAGGCGCGCGGCATCCGAGTCGGTCGGCTGCAGATGCGCGATCCACGCATCGCTTCCCGGTTCGTCGTCGGGCGCCGACGCTGCTCCGGGCGCCGACGCTGCTTCAGGTGCCGACGCGTCGGCCTTGCCATCGTCGGCCTTGCCATCGTCGGCAGCGCCACGGCCCGTCTGAGGCACGGGGTCGGGATCGTCGGAGTCGAAATCCCATGCAAGCTGTTCGTCTGTCATATCTGTGCGCCTTCCATATCTGCCATATCTGCGCCGTTCATATCTGCGCCGGGCGGCGTCAGGCACCGAGCGACTGGCGGAACTGCCAGTCCACGGCGCTCATATGCGTCACGGAGCTGTCGTTCATGCGCGAGGACGCGGTCGCGAGATTCGCGGCGGGGATGAACATGCCGAGGTCCACGCATACGCGCTCGGCGTCGCGCACGATCGACGCCAGCTTCATATGCGGCCACACCGGGATATTCGCCTCATGCAGCACCGCCACGGCCTCGTCGAGGGTATTCGGCACATCGATGTTCTGCGAGACGGCGTTGCCGCGCAGCTGTTGCAGCTCCACCCCCGCCGGCGACATCTGGTCGGGGTTGATCTGCAGGCTCACCATGTAGCAGGCCACGGCCACGGCGAAATCGTCTCGCATCCACTCCGCGTAGGCGAGACGGTAGTAGGCGTACGATGCGTCCTCCCGGGCCAGGGAGACGCGCAGCGCGTTCAGCGACGCCGCATACACGGAATCCCAGTCGCGCGCGACGACCATCTGCGTGGCCAGCAGCATATGCGGCACCGAATACGCGGGCGAGTACTGCACGAGCATCTGCAGATGCGGCAGGGCCTCCTTGGGGCTTCTGACCTGCGCGATGAGGTTGGCGAGCGCCATATGCATGCCGAAGAGCTTGTCGGGCACGAGCACGACCTTCTCCCCCGGCATGGCGAACAGGCGGTTGTACACCACGCGTTCGGCGTAGGAGTTGAAGTAGCGCGGCACGCCGTCGATATGCGCATAGGTCTCGTCGATCTTGGCCACGGCCTCCTCGGCCACGGCGATGGCGCCGTCGATGTCCCCGACATGCAGGTGCGAGCGGGCCGCGTCGTCGGCCTCGTCGAGGATATGCGTGGCCGTGAACGCGAGGTTGGGGATCTCGGTGCCGTCGATGATGGCGGAGGTCACGTCGGTGGAGTGGGCCTCGAGCTCGGGGTCGCCGATGCCGTGGACGACGCCCATGACGGCGCGCGCCTTCTCGGCGGAGCCCATGGACGGATCGGAGGCGATGCGGTGGAAATCCGACATGGCGCGCTGGAGCAGGTCGGCGCGCTGGATGGACAGGCCGGTGGAATCGGTGCAGCCGAGGATGCGTGCCACGCTTGGCTCGAAGGTCACGTCGCTCATCTCGGGCACCTCCTGGGCGCCGACGGGCGAGAACCGCGAGCCGTGGATGTCGAAGGCGGCGTCGATGGGCCCCAGTCCCCCGTCTTCGCGCGGCTCCATGACGGCGCCAAATTCGCGGAAGAAACGCATCGGGTCGCTCAGGCCCGTGTCGCGCAGCATCGCCAGGAAGCGGTCGCGGTCGAAGGTGACGGTGACGAGGGGACGCAGCATCGAGAACATGTCGAGGTTCTGCCCGTCGTCGCCGGAGTCGGAGGTCTCGGAGGACGACATCTCCTGCGAGCGCATGGACATGGAGTAGCCGTTGGGCATCTGCCCGGCCGAAGGATGATTCGGCATGCCGTTGCCGGTCGTGTCGTTTTCTTCCGACGATGTGCCGTGTGCATCCACGGAGGCAGAGGCGGAGGAGGCGGCCGTGGCTTCCGGGTCGACGATGCCCGCGATGCCCGAGGCCGCGGAATCCGATGCGGAGGACGCCGTGGGGCCGGACAGCGGACCGATGCCCTCGGCCGCGCCGTCGGCCTCGATGCCGCGTTCGCCGTGCACGTCGCCGTCCTTGGGGTCGGAGCGGGAGGCATGCTGCTCGGCCTGGCTCAGCGGGTTGAGCAAGGACGCGAGAAGGGCGCCCATGGCGGCGGACTGCTCGCGCAGCGCCTCCTCAAGCCCCAGGGAGTCAAGGCGCAGCGAGACGGTTTTCACCGCGGCGTCGGCGCCGAAGGCGAGTGCCGCGATGATAAGGCCCAGGCGCAGGTTGTAGTCGGTCGCCAGGCGCCGTCGGGCGGAATCGTCAAGCGTGATCCAGGAATTGTCGGCCACATCGTAGCGTTTCGAGGGCATGAACGATTCCCCGACCGCGGAGTATTCCACGGCCACGTCTCCGCCGGCGAGATTCGCGCGGAAGTCGACGTCATGGCGGAAGGGCACGCGGATTTCGTCGAGAAGATGCGACAGGACGCGGCGGTACACCCATTCGGAGCCACCGCAGTCGGTGACCTCGCGGGCAGCGGGCGCACGACGGGAGGCCCCAGGGTGCGTCGGTGTTCCGGAGTGCGCCGGGGTTCCGTCCTCTGCGACGGCGGAGGAATCGTGGGCCATGCCGCCGCGCGCCGCACCGTCGGACGACGCATCGGCGTACAAGGTGCCGACGGACGGCGCATCGGCGGACGGCCATTCGGTTTCCGACGACGGGGCGAGGGCGGGATCCGGATGCTGCACGTATTCCAGGAAGCCGCGCCGGCGCGCGTAATCCACCAGCTGGTACACCGCGTTGCTGCGGGCCGTGAAGCGCCTCGTCGGGTCGGTCTGGGCGCGGTGCAACATCGCGAGCGCCGGGTTCTCGAGCAGCTCGAAGTCGATGCGCGCCGCATCCGCCTTCGTCAGCGTGTCTTCGATGGGCAGGAAGCCTTGGTATTCGTTGTACTTGAGCTCGGTGTCGATGGCGAGGAAGCGGTTGAGCGCCCCCTCGAGGCGCAGCGCCGACATGCCCTGCCTCAGCGGCAGATCCTCCTTCCACAGGAAGTACACGTCGCCGGTGCTGTCGGACTGCGCGATCTCCAGCGGCTCCTGGCCGTGGCGCGCCTCGAGCCCGGACATCGTGCCGAAGACGCCGGCCTCGCGCATGAGGTCGATGAAGTATTCGTCGAGGCCGGAGACGCGCTGCTTGAGCATACGCGCGGCGCGGATGTCGTCGGCGGCGGAGCGGATGGCCGCGAGCGGGGCCTCGTGCGACAGATGGGAGACGATGTTGTCGGCGCCGTACGCCTTGGCGGGCGCGCCTTTGCCAAAGAAGATGTCGAACTCGAGGTAGGCGATGGCGATGGCGTCGCGGTACGTGAGGTTGCAGCGGTTCTTCGCCGGGATGTCGGCGCGCGTGCTCATGAAGGTGTAGCGGTCATGCCATTTGATCCATGTGGCGACGCGGACGGGCGCCGGCTGTCCCTCGCGGTTGACGTAGACGCCTCCCACCACCGCCTCGGCGATCAGGTCGTCGTCTGTGCGCGGCTCGCCGGAAAGCCAGCTCAGGGGCACGTTCTGGTTGCGTTCCTTCTCGAACACGAGGGCGGGTACGCGCCGGCTCGTGTTCGGCGCGGCGTCCATGCCCACGTACACGCGGCCCTGTGCGTCGGCGAAGGCGATGGGCAGGAAGCGGCGCGGTTCGAGGAAGATGCCGATGGAGAAGCCGCGGGATTTCGCGGCCGGGAGCTGCGCCCAGCCGTAGCACTGCGCCTGCGGGTAGGACACGGGCACGCCGGGAATCATCCTCGCCTTCGTCAGCGGGCCGAGGGTGATGACATGGGTGCGCGCGAGGTTGAAGAGGAACCGGTCCTTTCCATCGGACGCGCCGGAAGGCGGCATGGGCACGTCCGCATCGCGCCGTGCGCCGCCCCGCGAGCCGCCCAGAGAGGAGCCCAGGGACGCCAGCGCACGCGTCAGGCGTCCGCCGCGCCCACGGCGCCGCGGATCGTTGTTTCTTCCTGAGGAGAACGGAGTGCCAGTCATGCTCACCATTGTCGCCGCTTTGTCAGACATGCGCCGGCGAATCAGCTCTTGGCGCAGAAGCCGGCGTGCCGGGCCGTCGATGGCGGCCTTGGCGCGCGCCTCCATACAATGTAGGGTGTGAAAAACAGGAAGCTGCCCGTATTCGGTTGGAAAACGCTCCTTCTTGCATCGGCGATCGTCGTCCTGCTGCTTGAGGTCTTCGTCTTCAACCTCCCGCACTGGAACTCGCTGACCAAGCCGCAGCCCGAGGAGACCCAGCAGACCCTCGGCGACGGACTGGACCGCCTTGACGACGGGACGGTGCGCATCGAGGACTCCTCGGAGGCCTACTTCGAGGTGACGGCGGACGGCCAGCCCGTGGAATACGTGCGCATGGTCCCTTCGTCGCTTGTGCGCTACCAGCACACCGTGTCGAACGACACGGCGACGCGCATCGATGTGCTGCCCACCGGCTCCACCGAATGGATCACGGGGCGCGTCGATTCGTTCTGCTACCAGATCGACCAGAGCACGTACCTGAAGAACCGCACGGGATATTCCGGTCCCGTCAGCAAGATCCGCGTCTGGTTCCAGGAGGCGCGAGGCTCCCGCATCCCCGTCTCCTCGGTTATTGTCAACGCGCGAGTGCCCTTCCACATCGACTTCGTGCGGGTGATCCTCCTGCTCGCCTTCGCGGCGATTGCCATCGCCTTCCGCCCGCGCTCCAAGCTGCACAGAATCGTGCTGGACACGGCCAGCACGAAGCAGCGCCTCGCGTTCTGGCTCGCCATCGGCGTGCCGTGCACGGCCGCGATGACATGGGCCTTCATCGGCAACGGCCTGGCGCAGACGCCCTCGGTGTTCCACCATTCGAACGCGTATGTCTACGATTTCAACCAGTTCCAGCAGACGGCCGACGCCATCCTGCACGGGCATGCATGGCTCGACCTGACGGTCTCGCCGCAGCTGGCGGATTCCTCGAACCCGTATGACGCGGGCGTGCGCGAGGCGCTTCTGTCCCAGGGCGCCTACCCGGTGTACTGGGACCATGTGCTGTACAACGGGCATTATTACTCGTATTTCGGCGTCATCCCGGTGATTCTGCTGTTCCTGCCGTTCCAGGCCATCACAAGCATCTGGACGGACGGCGGCCTGTCGCTGAGCACGATCACGGCCGGCTCGTTCATGTTGTGCCTGGCCGTGGTGTTCGGCGCGCTGTGCGCGGTGCGCTTCGTGCAGAGGCATTTCCCCGACGCCAGCGTGTCCGCGGTTTTCTTCGCGTTCGTGCTGCTGTTCTCCGGGTCCACGATTATGGCCCCGATCTGCCGCGTGGATTTCTACACGATTCCCTTCTGCGCAGGTCTGTGCATGGCCTCGATCGGACTGTACCTGTGGCAGAGCGCGCTACGCGTGGTCGACCCGTCGCGACCGGCGAAACGCAACGGCGCGCCGCGCACGCGCGTGTGGACGGTCGCCGACAAGGAGGGCGACGCCACGCTGGTGCGCGTGTCGAAGGCACGTCTGTTCTGGGGGTCGTTCTTCATGATCTGTCTTCTGGGCTGCCGCCCTCCGCTGGTGGCGCTGTGCGTGCTGCTCATTCCGATGGTCATCACGATCTGCAGGCAGACGAACCGCCGCGCCGTGGCGATGACCTCCGCCGCGGATTCCCCGGCGACGCACCGGACGCCCGCGGGGCTGCGCGACATCCTCGGATACGTGCTGGCGTGCGCGATCCCCGTCGCCGTCGTGCTCGCGGGGCTCGGCTTCTGGAACTACGTGCGCTTCGGCTCGCCGCTTGATTTCGGCAACGATTACCAGCTGACGGTGGTCGACCTGAACAACTACCACGAGCCGCTCGACGTGTTCGTGGAAATCGTGTTCTACTACCTGTTCCTGCCGCTGAAGTTCACGAACGAATTCCCGTTCATCACGTCGCCGCAGACCGCGCTGAGCTCCTGGCAGTGCTACGAACCGATTATCGGCGGCATGTTCGCCATGACACCGCTTCTCGTGCTCCTCGTGGCGTTCCCGTTCCTCAAGCGCCGGCTCAAGGAGCACGACGGATGGCTGACCTGCTGGCTGTGCCTGGGCACGGGACTGCTCATGCTCGCGTTCATCAGCTACAAGGGCGGTCTGCTGTGGCGCTACAAGATCGACTTCGCGCTGTATATGGTGGTCATCGCCCTGTTCGTGCTGCTTCTCCTGCTTGGCTGGGCGCGCCGCAACGAGGGCCGGGGCGCCGCGACTGCCGTGATGTGGGTGGTGCTCATCGCCACGCTCGTGGCAGGGCTTCTGTGCTTCCAGTCGGTTTTCGTGCGCAATGTCTCATACCCGATTGTGTCGGACCAGCCCGGCATCTTCCACTACGTGCGCAGCTGGTTCCAGCTGCTCATCTGAGACGGCCCGTCCGCGGTAGCAATATCGGCGGGCGATGGCATCGGACGGCGGTGACGGAATCGGGAGGCGGAGGACGGAATCGTTTTCCTCCCGCCCGCCTTCCCGGCGCGAAGCCCGGAGCCTTTCCGCGCGACTGCGTACAGTGGGGCCTATGAAATTCTCACATCGCGTGAACGTCGGACGCATGAACCCCATCGCCGCCGAGGCAGCGGCGGCACGGGCCGCGGGCCATCCCCTCGGCCAGCTCAATGACTCGAACCCCACCCACCACGGTCTGGCTCCCGCAAGCCTCGACGAGCTGTATACGGCAGATCCGCGCGGCCCCCGCGAGGCACGCGAGGCCATCGCCGCCTTCGCCAGCTCACGCCCGCAGGGGAGCCCCACCGATGCCGACGACGTGTATGTGCTCAGTTCCACGTCGGAGGCCTACGCCTGGCTTGCCATGCTGCTGTGTGACCCCGGCGAGGCGATTCTCATGCCCAAGCCCGGATACCCGCTTATCGAATCGATCTGCGCCCTGACGGGAACGCGCGCCATCCCCTACCGCCAGTTCTATGACGGCTCATGGGGCATCGACGTGACGTCCATGGAGCGGGCGCTTGAGGAAGCCGACGGCGCCGTGCGCGCCATCGCCATCATCAATCCCAACAATCCGACGGGCGCCTACACACATCCCGGGGAACGCCGTCGCATCATCGAACTAGCGCGCCGCTATGACACGGCGATTATCGCCGACGAGGTGTTCTACGACTTCCCTCTCGAACCCTTTGACACGAACCGCCGATGGGCGGGCGAAAAGGATGTCCTGACGTTCTCGCTCGACGGATTCTCGAAAATGCTCGGCGCCCCGCATGCGAAGGTCGGCTGGATCCAGGTATCCGGCCCTGCGGATGACGTGGCGCAGGCCAAGCGGCATCTCGACATGATTTCCGACGACTTCCTGCCCATGAGCAATATCATCTCCGCGCGCATCCCCGGCATGCTCGAGGAAACACCGAGGCAGACAGCGCGTATCGGCGAGCGTGTGCGCGGCAATCTCGCACTGCTCCATTCGATTCTCGACGCCGATAAAACGGACGGCGACGGCGTGGTGGACGTTATGCGCAGCGAAGGCGGTTGGAACGTGCTCGTACGATTCCCTTCCACGATCGACGAGAACGACCTGGGCCTGCGCCTGGCGCGCGACTATGGCATGAACTGCCAGCCCGGATACTATTTCGACATGGACTCCAACGGATTCCTGTCGATCTCCCTGCTGCCCGAGCCGACGGTATTCGAGGCGAACGTGCGCACGATTCTGGCCGCCGTGCACGACGAGCTCGGTTCCTGATATTCCGCTGTGACCGATGTCGACGACCGATTCCGCCGACCGCCGACCGATTTCATCAACCGACGCCAGCAGATCTCGGTAACCGGCCTTGCCGGCCGACCCGATGGATGTGATTGTGGCCGCGCTCCATGGAGTGCGGCCACAATGCGTTACGGGATGTGCGCCGGGTTATGAACGCCCGCGGGCTTCTTCCCCAGCACGTTCCGCTCTCAGGCATCCTTCTGCGTGGAGGCGAAATACGCGGCGCCCACGATTCCGGCATCGTTGAGAAGGCCGGCCGGAACGATCGGCGTGTCGATCTCGATGTACTGGAAGTACTTGTCGCTTTTCTTGCTGACGCCACCGCCGACGACGAAGATGTCGGGGCTGAACAGGTGCTCGAGGAGCTGGTAGTACTTGGTCAGGCGACGGCCCCACTTCTTCCAGCTGAGGTCATCGCGGGTACGCGCGTAGTCGGAGGCGTACTGCTCGGCGTCCATGCCCTTGAGCGTCAGATGGCCGAGCTCGGTGTTCGGCACAAGCACACCGTCCATGATGATGGCGGTTCCGATGCCCGTTCCCAGCGTCGTCATGAACACAAGACCCTTGCGGTCCTTGGCGGCGCCGTACCGCGCCTCGCCCACGCCCGCGGCATCGGCATCATTGACGACGCGCACGGTGCGGCCGGTCCTCTCGCGCAGAAGCGCATGGATGTCCACACCGACCCACGACTGGTCGAGGTTCGCCATGAAGTCCAGGGGCTTGCCCGGCTTGATGGGTGCGGGGAAGGACACGCCGATCGGGACGCCGTCCGGGACATCGTAGTGGTCGAGGATCTGCTTGATGATATCGGCAACCGCCTCGGGCGTGGACTGCTCCGGCGTGGGGATGCGCAGACGCTCATCCGCGAACTTTCCCTCCTCGAGGTTAACCGGTGCGCCCTTGATGCCCGAGCCACCCACGTCAATGCCAAATGCCTGTGCCGTCTCGATCATGGTTTCCTCCTGAATCGACACTTGTCAAGAACCCTGTGGCTTCTTGAATTTCTGCATGCACCGTCGTTCGACCACATCATTGCCGCCGTGCGACAGCCTGCCTTCACTGTACCCCATGGCGCGGGCCGATGGCGCATCGGGCGGGTTTCCCGGCACTTTCCGATACCGCGGCCCTTCCTCCGAATCCTCTCGTTCCTCTCGTTCTCTTCTTTCTCTCTTCCCTCCTCCTCCCATCCCTTCCTGCCCCATCCCCCCTGCCCCCCATCCTTCCTGTTTCCTGCCCCTCCCTTTCCTATTCTCCTCCCATATCCCCCTTCCCTCCTCTCTATCTCCTTCCCATGCGGAAACGTAATGACATTGGGACGTTTGCCGCCCAGCAACGGGCTCATGCGCACGGCGGTGGAATAATAAGGGCATGTCAGACAATGCAGAATCTTCGAACACCATCAGCCCGCATCACAACACACTGCTGGACGCCATCGCAGTGCGCACCTCGGTGCGCACATACAGCGACGAGGAGATCCCCCTCGAACTCGACCGGCAGCTGAGGTCCACAATCAACGCTGTCAACACACTGTCGGGCCTGTCAATCCAGTTCGTCACCGATGACCCGGCCACCTTCGCCGAAGCGAATGCAAGCGGGCATTTCACCAATGCACGCAACTACTTCGCCGCCGTCGGCGCCAAAGACGACCCCGAGGCGCAGGAACGTGCCGGCTTCTATCTCGAACGTCTGGTTCTGACGGCCACGATGCGCGGTCTGTCGACCGTATGGGTCGGTGGCAGTTGGGACAAGGAATCCGCGGCGAAGCATCTCCGCATCCGGTCGAGCGAAGAGCTGATCGTCGGCGCCGTGGTGGGTTATTCGGCCGACCACGTCGAGGACCTCCCGCTGTCCGAACGTGCGGCGGCCGCCGCAGGCCACCGTCCGTCGCTGACATACGGAGACCTCGTGACCGTCTCTGGCGACCCGAACGCCGTCCCCGACTGGTTCCGCTCCGGCATAGACGCTGTGATCAAAGCCCCAAGCGCGCGCAACGGACAGCCCGTGCGCTTCACCTTCGACACGCTGACCAATCGTCTGCGTGCCCACATCGAAGGCGAGCACACGCCCATGGCCTTCGTTGATCTCGGCATCGCCAAGCTTCACTTCCAGCTGGGTGCCGGCGGCGGCACTTGGGCGTGGGGCGACGATGCGCGCTATGCGCGCGACGAGTCGATCGACTGACCGCGCGCTTCCGCCGCCTGTTCCGGATGACGGTTCCAGGGCACAGTACCGGAGCGACGGTCTTCCTTGAACCGTCTTCCCTAGGCGGTTTTCCCTGGACTGTCTTCCCTTAAGCGCCCCACCCAACGCACAAGGCCAGACAACCGGTTTCTTGCCGATTGCCTGGCCTTGTCATGTCCGGCGTGATTCCGTCTCCGTCCTTACTCGGAATCGGAGGCGGAGCCGTCCGACGATCCGCTGTCGTCGCCAGCGGCATCGTCGTCGCCGACGGCATCGTCGTCATCGGGAACGACCGTCGCCGACACGCTGACGAGCTCGGGCGCGGGCTTGGCCGGCTCGACCTTGCCGTCCGGCGTGAACGGGATGCCCGTGAACGTGAGCTTCGCGTCCTTGCCTTCGCCCTCGGTGCCGATGAGAATCTTCTCATTGTCGTGGAGACGGCCTTCGAGCACGCCCTCGGCAATCTCGTCCTCGACATCGTTCTGGATGACGCGGCGCAGCGGACGCGCACCGAGCAGCGGGTCATAGCCACGCAGCGCGATGGTGTTCTTCGCCTCGTCCGTGAGGTCGATCTCGATATGGCGCTCGAACATGCGGTCGTTGAGCTTCTTGAGGTCGAGGTCCACGATCTCGCGCACCTGCGGCTCGGTGAGCTGCTTGAACACGATGATGTCGTCAAGGCGGTTGAGGAACTCCGGACGGAAGTTCTCCTTGAGCTCGCTGGTGACGGCCTCCTTCATGCGCTCGTACGACGTCTCCGTGTTGCCGCTGACGTTGAAGCCCGTCGTGGCGGAACGCGTGATGTTCTTCGTGCCGAGGTTCGTCGTCATGATGATAATCGTGTTCTTGAAGTCCACCGTGCGGCCCTGGCCGTCGGTCAGGCGACCGTCGTCCAGCACCTGCAGCAGCGTGTTGAAGATATCCGGGTGGGCCTTCTCGATCTCGTCGAAGAGGATGACGGAGAACGGCTTGCGGCGCACGCGCTCGGTCAGCTGGCCGCCGTCATCGTAGCCCACGTACCCCGGAGGCGCACCGAAGAGCCTCGAGGCCGCGTACTTCTCGCTGTACTCCGACATATCCACGCGGATCAGCGCGTCCTCGTCGTCGAACAGGAACTCGGCGAGCGCCTTGGCCAGCTCGGTCTTGCCCACGCCGGTCGGACCGGCGAAGATGAACGAGCCGCTCGGACGCTTCGGGTCCTTGAGGCCCACGCGGGCGCGGCGAATCGAGCGGGACAGGGCCGCGACGGCCTCATCCTGTCCGATGATGCGCTCGTGGAGCTTTTCTTCCATATGCATGAGCTTGGAGGACTCCGCCTCGGTGATCTTGTACACCGGGATGCCCGTCGTGTCGGAGAGCACGTCGGCGATCACGTTCTCGTCGACGGTCATGGAGACGTTGGAGGCGCCCTGCTTCCAGGCCTTCTCCTTCTCCTTGCGCTCCTTCTCGAGGTTCTCCTGCTCGTCGCGCACATGCGCGGCCTTCTCGAAGTCCTGGGCGTTGATGGCCTCGGTCTTCTGGGAGTTGAGCATGGCAATCTTGCGGTCGATCTCCTTGAGCTCCGGCGGGGCGGTCAGACGCTTGATGCGCAGGCGCGCGCCGGCCTCGTCGATCAGGTCGATGGCCTTGTCGGGCAGGTTGCGGTCCTGGATGTAGCGCTCGGACAGCTCGGCGGCCGCCTGGAGCGCGTCATCGGTGATCGTGACCTTGTGGTGGTCCTCGTAACGCTTGCGCAGACCCTTGAGGATCTCGATGGTCTCGGCCACGCTCGGCTCGGGCACCTGGATCGGCTGGAAGCGGCGCTCGAGGGCCGCGTCCTTCTCGATGTACTTGCGGTACTCGTCGTTCGTGGTCGCGCCCACCACCTGCAGCTCACCGCGGGCGAGCATCGGCTTGAGCATGTCGCCGGCGTCAAGCGCGCCGTCGGCGGAGCCGGCACCCACGATCGTGTGGATCTCGTCGATGAACAGGATGATGTCGCCGCGCGTCTGGACTTCCTTGAGCACCTTCTTCAGGCGTTCCTCGAAATCACCGCGGTAGCGCGAACCTGCCACCATGGAGCCCATGTCGAGCGAGTACAGCTGCTTGCCGCGCAGGGTCTCGGGCACGTCGCCCACTGCGATCTTCTGCGCCAGACCCTCGACGACGGCGGTCTTGCCGACGCCCGGCTCGCCGATGAGAACGGGGTTGTTCTTCGTACGGCGGCTGAGCACGACCATCACGCGCTCGATCTCCTTGCTGCGGCCGATAACCGGGTCGAGCTTGCCGTCGATGGCGTCCTGGGTCATGTTGCGGCCGAACTGGTTGAGGATGGCGGAGCCGCTCTTGTTCTGCTTATCGGCAACATGGCCGGAGTTGGCCAGGTCGCCCTCCTGCTCGCCGCCCTCGCCATTGCCGCGGATCGCGTCGATGACGGACGAACGCAGATCGTCGAGGTCCACGCCCATCTTCACCAGCACCTGGGTGCCCACGCCCTCGCCCTCCTGGATGAGGCCGAGGAGGATGTGCTCGGTGCCGATATAGCTGTGTCCCAGCTGCAGGGCCTCGCGCAGAGACAGTTCGAGAACCTGCTTGGCATGCGGGGTGAACGGGATGTGACCGCTCGGGACGGCGTGCCCCTTGCCGATCATCTCCTCCACCTGCTTGCGCGCGGTCTCCAGATCGACTCCCTTGGATGCGAGCGTCTTCGCCGCCACGCCGTCACCTTCGCGGATCAGGCCCAGAAGCAGGTGCTCGGTCCCAATGTAGTTGTGCTGGAGCGAACGCGCTTCCTCCTGAGCCAGCACGATAACCCTGCGGGCTCGATCGGTGAAACGTTCAAACATCGGATAAACCCTCCTACTAAGTGCTTGCAACTTTACCGATTCGCGATGACGAATGGGACGGAATCGTTCGAATATCGCTGTGAACTGAATGTGTTTGTCCTCAGCGAAATCCGCGAGCGCCCGGACACCGACCGGACGTGGTGCATGACGCGCAGAACAACGCATGACTCACGCATGAAGCATGAGTCCATTACAGTGGTACCTAGGAATGCGGCTATGAGAACCGTCAGACCCTTGGAAAGGAGAATCATGACCGAACCTTCCACCTCGACGGGGTCTTTCCCCGTCGTCAAGAAGAATTCCGACATCGTCGTCGGCATCGACGGATCGAAGGGATCGTGCTGCGCACTGGCATGGGCGATGCAGGAGGCGTCGCTGACCGGCCAGTTCGTCAACGCCGTGTACGGATGGACCTATTCCTGGGACATGGGCCCCGAGCCCGAGGACGAGGACGGCTGGCGCGCCATCCGCGAGCAGATCACGAAGAAACTGTACGGATGGGCCGAGATCGCCAACGAGGGCATCGATTTCGACATGTCGAAGCTCAAGCTCACCAGCGTGCGCGCGTCGGGCAGCTCCGCGCTGCTGCGCATCGGCCAGGAATCCGACCAGATTGTGGTCGGCCGCCGATCGCTGAGCCCCGTCGCCCGCTGGTTCTTCGGATCGGTGTCGTCATCCATCGCTGAGCATTCGCATGTTCCCGTTACCGTGGTGCGCGTGCCGGAGTACAAGGAGAATGCGGTCAAGGAGAACATCCATAACGCGCTGAGCGACGACCTCAGGTCGGAGCCGGCGGCCTCCCGCCCCATTGTGGTGGGTCTTGACGGCTCGGACTGCTCGCTGCGCGCCCTCGAGTTCGCCGCGCGCGCCGCGCATTACGAGAAGCGCCAGCTCAAGGTTCTGTACTGCTGGCAGCTCAAGAAGCTCGAAGGCGATTTCAAGGACCGTGTGCCGAGCGAGGACGAGGCGCAGGAGTTCGCGAGCGCCAAGGTGCAGGAGTGGATCTCGAAGGTGCAGCTTCCCGAGGATGTGAATGTCAAGGCGCTTGCCTTCCACATCGCTCCCGGCAAGGGCATGATCCAGGCGAGCGAGGACGCCGACCGCGTGGTGGTCGGTTCGCGCGGGCTGAGCGGTTTCGACGCGCATGTGCTGGGCTCGGTGAGCCAGTATGTGCTGGAGAACGCCACGGGCACCGTAACCGTCGTGCACTGAACGGCGCGAGCTGAACGGCGCGGACTGAACATCTTGTGCAAAACAGCGGGGAGGGATTCTTTGAAGGAATCCCTCCCCGCTGTTTTGCATACCTTCGCCGCGCGTCATTGTGCACGGTGGCTGTCATTCTGCACGCCATACGCTGCGGGAAGACGCCATGGATGAATCTTCCCGCAGCCGGCGCTTATACGATGGCGGACCGGCTCACGGCGCAGAAGCCGTCAGGCAGCATACCCGGCCTCTTCGACTCCGTCGGTTCCGTCGGTTCCGTCGGTTTCTTCCGCAGCAGTCTCTTCCACAGTGATTCCCTCCGCAACGGTGCCCTCCGCAACGGTGTCCTCCGCAGTGACGCCCTCCTCGAAGGTGTTCTCTGCGGTCTCGCCCGCCGATTCGCTTGTTGCATCTTCCGACGCGGTTTCTTCCACGATTCCGCCGTCTTGCACAGCATTGCCGGCCGCGGCTTCATCGGCCGGAGTTCCGTCAGGCACGGTTCCGTCGTTTGCGGTGCCGCTGACGGTTTCGGCAGGTTCTTCGGGCGCGGCCGCCTCTGCAGGCTCGGTGCCGGCTGCATTGTCTGCGTCGTCGGGTTCGGTGGATTCCGGCTCGTCAGACTCCGGTTCGGCGGTCTCATCGGATTCGCCGGATTCATCGTCCTCGGATTCTGCGTCCTCGGATTCTTCGCCATCGGACTCATCGCCATCAGACTCACCAGTCTCGTCGGCATCGTCAGATTCATCCGCATTTTCGATATCGTCTGATTCATCGGACTCAGCGGACTCATCGAATCCATCGGACTCAACGGTTTCGTCCGATTTCTCGTCGAGGCTCACATCAAGCGACTCCTCGTATTCGACGGATGTGGGATGCGACTGGTCGGAATCGGTGTCGAAGGCATCGTCATCCGTATCGGGAACGGCGTTCTCGTCGATATCCTTCTCGTCGGCGTCATCCTCGGAGTTGATGCTTTCCATCATCTCCACCTCGGCGCGCTCCTCGCGCCTGCTCTGGCGCACGATTTCAATCGTGTTGTCATCAAGCGCGGGCTCGGTCTGAATCCACATGGGTGTCGGCGACGGAGGCGTGATCTCGGAGTGCTCGCCGCATCCGTGGTCGCGGGAGACGACGCGGCCGTCATCGGGACTCCACTTGTTGGCGCACACGCCGAACAGGCGGCCCAGGTCACCCTTGATGGGAACGAAGAAGCCGCAGGTCTCGCACACCTTGCCGTTCGCGGTCCTCGTGCTCAGCGCCTTGGGACCGTGCGGACCCTCGTACCAGCGACCGGCCGCCTGGGAGCGGCCCAACGGCGAAAGAACACGGCGGCGGTCCAGCTCGAAGTCATCCACGATGTCCTCGGCCTCGTCATGCTCCTCGCGTTCTTCCTCGGCCTCGGCCGCCTTCTCGGGATCGGCCTGCTCGAGTTCATGCCTTTTCTCGTCGTCGGCCTTCTGCTGCGACGTTTCGGCACGCGTCTCGGTTTTGCGGAATCCGTCCTCGAGACGCGGATCGTTCTCCTCCGTGCCGATGGAATCGGTGGGAGACAGATCCGACGGCTCGAGTCTGTCCTTCCACGGAACCCATTCGGGAGCAAGAAGGGCGCCCTCGACGGGAACGAGGGATGATTCGCAAACAGTCCAGACATCACGGTCGGTGTCATGGAACAGGGTAATCGACCACTCCCAGTGCTCATAACCGGGAACGGCTGCCTGGAATCGGAAATCCGTCACGCCGTCGCCGATATCGGTGGCGCCCACGAAATTGCCGACCTGCGTCTCGTCCTCCGCCACGAGGAACGCCACATTCAGCGCCAGTTCCTTGGGATCGATGCGCGGATACGACTCTTCCGAATCCTGTTCATCAGCGTCCTGCGCATTGGCACTCGGTTCAGCGGTGCTCTGCTCGTGGGCACCCTGTTCATCGGCGCAGCGTTCATCGTCGCCCGCTTCCGTTCCTTCGCTGGCGACGGCGTTCCCGTCATCGGAATCGGAGCCGGCATCGCTTCCGTTTTCGCTCCCGGTACCGGCGCCATCCGCGGAGTTCTGCGGCTCCGTGAGGTGCATAGACTGTTCGGCCTGCGCAGTGTCATCGCCGTCCGCAGAAACCTCCGCGGTCGCATTTTCCGTAGCCGCGCTGGCCTCCGGGGTTTCTGCCGCAGCGGTTTCTTCAGCAGCGGTTTCATCAACTGTGGCCTCATCCGAAGCGGTTTCTTCGACGACGGCTTCTTCCGCAGGGTTTTCTTCGACAACGGCTTCATCGATAGCGGTTTCTTCCACAGCGGCTTCTTCAGCAACGGTTGTTTCAGCAACGGCCTCGTCAGCCGTGTTTTCTTGCACGGCGGTTTCTTGCACAGCGCCTTCTTCAGCCATCTTCACCTCAGACTCCCCCGTTGCGGTTACCTGCGTGCTCTCCACGTCATCCTCTGCAGCATCATTCGCCGTGACATCTTCCGCGGCATTCTCCACAGCATCTTCCGTGGCATTCTCCACAGCATCTTCCGCGGCATCCTCCACAGTGGCTCCGGTCGCCTCCACCAGGTCATCACGGCGTTCCTCGCCTCCCAGGCCATCGCTCATGCCATCGGGAAAAGCAGGATCGGCGAACGAACCATTGGAAGAAGCTTCGGTGAAATCAGTCATAGTTAGAACCTTAGAGTATTTCGTCGCGATATGCGAACGGCGGCCGCGATGGCCGCCGTTCGTGGTGTACGGCAGGATGCCGGCAATCGGCTTCCTATGTCGAATCGGTTCCCGATTCAGACCGGCCCCTATGCCAAGCCGGTCCCCTATGCCGGGAACCGGCTCAGCGACGTCGGGTCGGTTCCCGATTCAGACCAGTTCCCGGCATCAAGCCGACCATCGGCGCCGAATCAGTCCTCGACGTCGAAGTCGTCGGCGACGGCGCGGAGCATCGCGGCGAGTTTCTTCGAATCGCGCGGATTCGGGTAATGGCGACGGCGCAGGTCGTTGCCCGCGGAATCCAGCAGCTTGATGAGATCCTCCACAATCGCCGCCATGTCTTCCGGAGCGGGCCTGTTCGCGCGCACCATGGACGGGAGCGGACCGGCCACCGTCAGCGACAGCGCCTGTGGTCCTTTCCTTCCGTCACCGACCGAGAACTCCACCTTCGTGCCCTTGCGCAGCGTGGCGATGTCGGCAGGCACCGCCGATGCGGGAAGGAACACATCCTTTCCATCCTCCGATGTGATGAATCCATAACCCTTCTTACGATCAAACCAACGCACGCGTCCGCTAGGCATATGTCACCTCCACAAAAAGTTGGCCGGCGATGGCGCGAGGCCTTTCCGAGCCCCGACGCCACACGCCGGCATTCGATGACCTTGTGTCATCGGTATCCACATTCAGGGAAACATTCTAACGCTATTTCGCGCGTCCGCCGCCGTTTGCCTCCCGATTACGCTGTGGCTGAACCGCGGGGCGGTCTGGCTCCTGTCCCGCGTCCACGGGGATGACGATCGAATAGGTCAGGCCTCCGCCGGGCGTGCGCGTCGCGCAAATAAGGCCGTGGTGCGCCTTGACCACGGACTGCACGATGGCCATGCCCAGACCGGTGCCGCCCTTGAGACGCGCCCTGGACGGGTCGGCGGTATAGAAGCGTTCGAAGATACGCTCGCGCTGGTCCGGTTTCATGCCCGGACCGTGGTCGTTGACAACAACCACCGCATATTGCCGCCACGGCTTGTCCGTCGTCTGCTGTCCGAGGGATTCGATGAATTCGTACAGGGAGCCTTCGGTGCTGGGCTTCTCGGCGAGGTCCCCGCCGTCGGGCGCCATGACGACGGTCGCGCCGAGTTCGACGGGTGAATCCGCGGGAGTGTAACGGTGGATGTTGCCGATGATATTCGTCAGCACCTGGTGCAGCCTCATGGAGTCGCCGACCATGCTGACGACGGGCATCGGCGCGTCGGTGATATCGAAGCGTACCGCATCGTCGCTGCCGTCCGCGCCTTCGACGGGCGGCACGCTTCCCGTGACGTCGACGGATCCCATGTGCACGGTGCGCTCCGGATCCAGCGCATGCAGGTCCTCGGCCGATCCGCTGATGATCTCGTCCATGCGCACGCCGGGCTTGAACTCGATCCCGCGGCCTTCGTCGAGTCGTGCGAGGGACAGCAGGTCTTCCACGAGGGCTGACATGCGCTCGCTCGAATGCTCGATGTGGTCGATGGCGTCGTCCGCGTATCCGAGGGTCTGCTCCGGGTTCTTCCCGTCCGCCGCGGCGCGCTGCATCTTGTACAGTTCCGCGTAGCCGTGGATCGTGGCGAGCGGCGTGCGCAGCTCATGCGAGGCGTCGGAGACGAATTGCTTCATCTTCGACGTCGTCTTCTCCTGTTCCTTGAAACTTCGTTCGATCTGCACGAGCATCGTGTTCAGGGACGCGGCGAGGGAGCCGACCTCGGTGTTCGGAGGTAGGTCCTGGACGCGTTCAGACAGGTCGCCGGCGGCGATCTTAGCGGCGGTTTTCTCCATGCGCTTGAGCGGCAGCAGCGCGCCGCGCGTGAACATGATCGCGAGCGCACCCGCCGCCAGAAGGGTGCAGATGCCTGCGATGGCGAAGTACTGGGTGATCATGTCGGTGGTCTCGTACACGTCGCGCAGCGACAGGCCGATGTAGGCGATGCCGATAACCGTTCCCTGGGATGACGCGGTGGCGTCGCCCGCCGTTGAGGCGACGATTCCCGAATCGGCGAAATACGTATTGAGCGTATCGACGTCGGATGGCGTCACACTGGTATCGACGGCTTTGAGCGTGACGCCATCGGACGCGACGGCATCAAAAGCCATGGCATCTGATGCGACGTAGGAATCCTCGGCGTTCTGCGTCGCAGTGGCGTAAGTGTCTGCGGCGTCCATGACGGAGGACACGGTGGAAGCTGCTGTGGAACCGTCGGCGGAGTTCGCGGCACCGGTGCCGAATCCGGTGTAGTCGCTGTTGTTGTAACCGCCGCCATCGGACTGCTGGGAGGAGCTGCCCGGATCGCCGGCGCGGATGATCTGGAAGGCCTCGACGCGCCAGTCCTGCTTGGCGGAGGCCAGTTCCTTGGCGGAGATCTGCACGCCGTCCGGTACGGTGACGGATGCGGGGACGGTGAAGGGCTCGCTGTAATCGACGGCGGTCAGGTCGAGGGAGTCGAGGTTGGGCTGGCTGACGATTCCGTCGCGCATGGACGGCGTCATGGTGGAGATGATGTCTCCATCCGTGTCGCGGATCTGCAGGAAGTAATCGGTCAGGGAGTAGCTGCGTGGGCTGGGGCCGTTGCCCAGGAGCTGCTGGTAGTTGTTGAAAACGAGCTGCGCCTGCTGCGAGAGCTGGTTGTCGGTTTTGTCAAGGATGTACTGGCCGACGAGGCGGCGGATGGCGATGCCGAGCACGCATTCGGCCAGGAGAACGACGAGAATCACCATCGAGACAAGCTTGAAGGACAGTGACATGCTGTCGAAACCGTGGGCGATGCGCTGCTTGATGGTGCGCCTGGACTTGCCGTCCTGTGTATTCTTCGGTTTCTTCGGCGCGGGCGCGGGACCGGGACCGGGACCGGCTGCGGATTGCGAATCGTCGGCTCCTGTACAGGAGGACGTCCCGAGGGTATGAGCGGCCCCGTCCGACGGCATAGGTGCCGTCGGAGCATTCTGCTGCGCCGCCTGCTGCGTCGCCTCCGCCTCACGCATGGGCTGTTCCGATGCGTCTCCGGGGGCATCCCCATCAGGTCCGGACCACGACGAGGGATTCTCCTGGTTCACTTGCTCGCTCCTGCACTCCTCCACCGGTCATCGGCGGAAAACTACTTGTCGGAATTGCCGCGCGGTGCGCGAATCATGTATCCGATGCCGCGCTTGGTCTGGATGAGCGGCTCGACCTTCTTGCCGTCGACGACGATTCCGTCGACCTTCTTGCGCAGATAGGAGATATACGATTCGACGATCGCGGCGTCGCCGCCCCAGTCGTACTGCCACACATGGTCGAGAATCTGCGCCTTGCTCACGACGCGGCCCTCGTTATCCATGAGATAGCGTAGCAGCTTGTACTCGGTCGGGCTCAGGTCGATTTCCTGGCCGGCACGGGAGACATCGTGGCTGTCCTCGTTGATCTCGAGGTCGGCGACGCGGATGATCGGATCGTCCTCTTCCTCGCCCTTGGTGCGGCGAAGGATGGCGCGAATCCTGGCGATGACTTCCTCGAGGGAGAACGGCTTCGTGACGTAATCGTCCCCGCCGACGGTCAGGCCCATGACCTTGTCCTGCGTATCGTCACGCGCGGTGAGGAACAGGACCGGCGCGTCGATGCCCTCGCGGCGGATGCGGCGCGTCACGGTGAATCCGTCGATATCCGGGAGCATGACGTCCAGGACGATGAGGTCGGGATTCGTCTCCTTGATGACGTCGATGGCCTCGCTGCCGGAGGCGGCGGTCTTGACCTCGAAACCCGAAAAATGCAATGATGCCGACAGCAGCTCCCTGATCGAGGGCTCGTCGTCGACCACGACGATCGTTGCTTCCATATTGTTTGCCATGTGCGTCATGGTGGCACCGCTTTCTGATGTTTCCCTGAGAATTCACTGTAGTCATCTTCAAGAAACCGTGATTGCCCATCACGCGGATATGCGCGATAGGCGCACGCCGAAGAACGGCATGGCTGCCCCATGGTTTCCGCTCCCGGCCCTTCCATGGGGATGGCAGCGATGCCTCGCCTCGGCATCGGATTATGGGTTATCCACATAATTCACGATTCCTTCACGAGGTTCCTCACGCCCGGTTTTCCACACAATCCGAACGCTTACGGCACGGCTCTGATGCACGGGGAGCCGGTTCGAGCGGTTGAGAGCGGTGAGCTTCGTCCACATTGTCCGTTCGCCCAGCGTGTCGGATTGCGCCTCGCATACCGTGGGCAGTGCCATGGCAAACGTTACTGCGATCGGCTCCGGCCGATCACCCGACAATATCGGCACGAGGACGAAAGGAGGTGACCCCGATGCCACAGTATCAAGTCGACTCAGAGCAGATCCAGACCTCGAGTTCGGCCGTCCAGCAGTCCGTCGAACAGATCAGGACCGCCGTCAACGGCATGTACTCGAATCTGACCCAGCTGCAAGGCGTCTGGCGCGGCGGTGCCGCGACCCAGTTCGCTTCGGTCATCGCGCAATGGCGCGGTGCCCAGCAGCAGATGGAAGCCTCGCTGGAGAGCATCCAGAACGCCCTGGGTAGAGCGTCGACGCTCTACTCGGACGCCGAGGCCCAGGCCTCTCGTCTGTTCCTGTCGTAAGACGGAGCACCCCGTTGCATGGAGGGATTCTCGATCCTAGGCAGAGATCCTCCATCGCAACATCGCCCCTATCCCACTATCCCGGCGGCCGAACTCGCTGAGGCCGCTTACGAGAAGTCCTCGGATTCGTCTCCGTGGCTCCTCCCTTCTTTTGCGCAGCGAATCCGAGGTCGTATTGCGGGGGCTTCGCCTCCCGCCCACCTTCCGCCATCGGTGTCACGGTACTTTTGGCGGAAGGCTCTCACCATGCCCGGCGACAACGGTGTCGCCCGGAATCCCCGTTCCACACGGCAATATCGCTCACACACACCGCGTTCCGCGATATAGAGTCACACCACATTCACGCCAGTGCCGCATTGGTGTCATGCCATCCCCGATCATGCCCCGCCATCCCCAGTCATATCCGACCATGCTCGCTCTATGCACCTGGGCACACCGAAGCGCACCGGGAATACGAACACCAGGAATACGAACACCAGGAATACGAAAAGGCCGCCATGCGATGCATGGCGGCCTTGGCTTGGCGCATCCTACGTGAATCAATCAGCGGCGAACCGGGACGGCTCGTGACCATCCGACTGCATTCCGCGCGGTAGGCGCCTATCGATCGGACCTATCGACCGATCAGTAGCCCATGTCCTGGCCCTGGGCGGCCGGAGCTGCCGGCGGTTCCGGCTTGTTGGCCACGACGGCCTCGGTGGTCAGGAACAGACCGGCGATGGAGGCGGCGTTCTGCAGAGCGGAACGGGTGACCTTCACCGGGTCGGTCACGCCGGCCTTGAAGAGGTCCTCGTACTCACCGGTCGCGGCGTTCAGGCCATAGCCGGCAGGCAGGTTGCGAACCTTGTCGATCACCACGTCACCGGACAGGCCGGAGTTCTCGGCGATCTGCTTGATCGGGGCCTCGATGGCGCGGAAGACGATGCTGGCGCCAGTGGCCTCGTCGCCTTCGAGCTCGGTCTTCTTGGCGGCAGCGGCGGCAGCCTGGATGAGGGCCACGCCACCACCGGGCAGCAGGCCTTCCTCGACAGCGGCCTTCGCATTGCGGACGGCGTCCTCGATGCGGTGCTTGCGCTCCTTGGCCTCGACCTCGGTCGCGGCGCCGACCTTGATGACGGCGACGCCACCGGCGAGCTTGGCGAGACGCTCCTGCAGCTTCTCACGGTCGTAATCGGAATCGGTGTTCGCCATCTCCGCGCGGATTTGGGAGATGCGGGCCTCGACGTCGTCCTTGGAGCCGGCGCCGGACACGATGGTGGTCTCGTCCTTGGAGACGATGACCTTGGCGGCACGGCCGAGGACGCTCTCGTCGATGGAGTCGAGCTTCAGGCCCAGCTCGTCGGAGACGACCTGGCCGCCGGTGAGGATGGCCATATCCTGCAGCATGGCCTTGCGACGGTCGCCGAAGCCCGGGGCCTTGACGGCGACGGCGTTGAAGGTGCCGCGGATCTTGTTGAGGACCAGGGTCGGCAGAGCCTCGCCGTCGACGTCCTCGGCGACGATCAGCAGCGGCTTGCCGGTCTTCATGACCAGCTCGGCGATGTGGATGATGTCCTGCTGGCTGGAGACCTTGCCGGACGTCAGGAGGATGTACGGGTTCTCGAGAACGGCCGTCTGGTCCTCCGGGTTGGTGACGAAGTACGGGGAGATGTAGCCCTTGTCGAAGCGCATGCCCTCGGTGAACTCGAGGTCCAGGCCGAACTTGTTGTTGTCCTCGACGGTGATGACGCCATCCTGGCCGACCTTCTCGATGGCCTCGGCGATCTTCTCGCCGATTTCGGGATCGGCGGCGGAGATCGTAGCGGTGGCGGCGATCTGGTCCTTGGTCTCGACGGTCTTGGACTCGGCGTTCAGTTCGTCGGAGATGGCCTCGGTGGCCTTCTCGATGCCGCGGCGCAGAGCGATCGGGTTGGCGCCGGAGGCCACGTTCTTCAGGCCTTCGTGCACGAGGGACTGGGCGAGAACCGTAGCGGTCGTGGTGCCATCGCCGGCGACGTCATCGGTCTTCTTGGCGACTTCCTTGACAAGCTCGGCGCCGATGCGCTCGAACGGATCGTCCAGGTCGATCTCCTTGGCGATGGACACACCATCGTTGGTGATGGTCGGGGCGCCGTAGGTCTTGTCCAGAACGACGTTGCGGCCCTTCGGACCAAGAGTGACCTTCACCGTGTCAGCGAGCTTATCGAGACCGGCAAGCATGCCCTGACGAGCTTCGTCGTCATAAGAAATAATCTTTGCCATGTTTTTCCTCCACAAAGGATGGCCTGTTTTCGTTATCTCACCCGATCGAAGACCGCCAGCGAATCGTCAGCTTCCGTTGGCACTCTCGCTCATCGAGTGCTAACTGTGAGACTAGCACTCTTGCCCATGGACTGCCAACCCGGCCACGCAATTCGCTCAGGGAAAAATACCCGGTTCTTCCATACGCCTTTTCGACACCCGTTTTTCCGAACGGACGGAAGGCCCCGGAGCGCATGCGGAACCGATGGCGCGACGGCTCCGCATACGCGCCACGACACCACGGCACAGCGTCACAGCACTGTCAGCTGGACGACACTGCACCATCGGCGGAGCGACACAGCACCGGCAGTGCGCGGTCACAGCACCGGCAACGCGCGCCCTTCGACGAGCCTTTGGACACTTTCGTCGGACGTGAGGTTCTCCCCCAGCGGATTCGGCTTCCCCGACCCATGCCAGTCCGAGCCGCCGGTCACGATCAGGCCGTGGCTGTCGGCGATGTCTTTGAGGCGTCGGCGCTGGTCGGGCAGGTTGCCGCGATGGTAGACCTCGATGCCGTCAAGCCCCGCGTCGATCAGCTCCTCGAGGCGTTCGTCGCTCAGCAGCTGCCTGTTGCGCGAACGGTCCCCGGCGTGCGCGACCACGACGGCGCCACCGGCCTTCTTCACAGTGCGGGTCACCTCAAGCGGCGTCGGCGACGGAACCGGAATGTAGTACTTGTTCGTGGACGCGATGATGGTGGAGAACGCCTCGTTGCGGTCCCTGCAGATGCCGAGGGCCACGAGGGCGTCGGCGATATGCGGGCGTCCTATCGTCGTCTGGCTTCCTTCACGCACTTGCCGGCTGACGCATTCCCACGTCATCTGCGGATAGTCGGCGTGGATGCGCTCGACCATTTCCCTGACACGATTGAACCTGGCCGTCCTCGTGCGCTGGAACATCGCCGCGAGGTCCTCGTCATGCGGATCGTAGAGGTATCCGAGGATGTGCACGCTCGTATGGTCTACGTGCGCGGTGATCTCGGTGCCGCGAATCAGCGGGATTCCGTAGGCGCGCGAGGCGGCCTCGGCCTCCTGCCAGCCGTTCCACGTGTCATGGTCCGTGATCGCGACCCCGTGCAGGCCGATGTCGCGCGCCTGTCTCATCAACGTGTCGGGAGTCTCCGTGCCGTCGGAGAAACGGGTGTGGCAGTGGATGTCCCAACCAGCCGCGGGCGTTCGCAGGTCTGTTTCTTGCATACGGACCATGGTAATTGCCCGGCTGGCCACCATTGCCCGTCCTCCGTCCGCTCTCTTCCAAGTCCGCTCCCCACAGCCATGTCATCCTCACTCGCGCCCTTCAATCGCCTTCGGGGTTCTCTCCGGAGTCCGCTCGCATGGGCCCCGCCCTCGCAATCCCCTTCCGCCTTCTCCCGCCTCACTTCCAGCCCGCCCTCGTCTGCCCATCGAGCCCCCCCCTCTGTGCCCGGCCTTCACGCGATACCGCGGCGGGGATATCGTTGTTCTTTGACACAATGGTGCACGACGTGGGTGCACGACGAAGGTGCATGACAGACCCATGCACAACACAGACCTATGTGAGGACATCATGGCAACAAGCACAGGCAAGGCCACGCGGAAGCGGACGACCGACGATAACGCCCCCGACATGACGGACGAGACGTCCGCCATCGACACGCAGACCGAGGACGGCGACGCCTCGCTCCGGTTGCCCCGGGGCTGGCGCCACCGCTCGACGTGGCTGTATCTGGTCTATCTCCTGGCAAGCGTAGCGGCGATCATCGCATCGTTCACGCTGTCGGCCGACGCGTTGTATTCCGCGCGCCATCCCGACGAGCTGCTCAACTGCGACGTGAACGCGAAGGTCTCCTGCTCGGCCGTGGCACAGTCCTGGCAGGCGGAGATCATCAAGCTGGGCAATCTCAGCTTCCCGAACGCTTTCTTCGGCATCGCGGCGGAATCCGTGTTCATCACGATTGCGGTGCTGGGCCTGTCGAAGGTGATCTTCCCGCGCTGGTTCACGTTCTGCCACTGGCTGGGTAACCTCGCCGCCCTCGCCTACGCGTACTGGCTGCTGTCGCAGTCCCTGTTCGTCATCAACGCCCTGTGCCCGTGGTGCATTCTGCTCATGTTCTCCACGACCGTCCAGTTCATGGCACTGAGCCACGCGACGGTCACGGTGCAGGGCATGCCGCGGCATCCGAAGAAACTCGCATCGTATTACCGCCTGGGCATCGACATCCTCGTCGACGTGGTCTGGATTCTCACCATCGTGGCGGTGATCCTCGCCGTGGATGGCTCGGCCATCTTCGCCTGACCGATAGGTGTCCCGCCGACAGGCGAATGCGCAGAGGCCCGTCATGGTTTCCCATGACGGGCCTCATTCATATACGGTTCATATTCGGCATCCGGTATTCGCCGACATCGCAACCAGCAGCGCCGGTTATGCGAAATGGACGGCGCGCGTCGCGTCGTCGACGTCGTCCTCGAGGAACTCGAAACGTCCGACGATGCGCGCGTCGCCGGTCAGCTCCACGCGGTCCGGGAATACGTCGACCCGCACCACGCCACCGCGGATGCGGATGTACCACTCGCTCACGCCCGTCATGGACGCCAGCACGACGCCGGTGGCGCACAGGCCCGTGCCGCACGACATCGTCTCGCCCACGCCGCGTTCGTTGACGCGCATGTAGGCGCGCCCGCAGTCGACGCCCGCGAGGCTTTCGATCCTGACGAACTCGACGTTCTGCCCATGTTCGAGCGGCGGTTCGACAACCGGCGGGCGCGACAGGTCGAGCGCCTCGACGCCGGGAAGCTCCGTGTCGACGCCCCGCGTGACGCCGACGAGGTCATCCACGATGCACACGACATGCGGATTGCCCATGTCCACGAAGGTTCCGCGCACGTTGCCGGGAACGCCGACGAGGGAGACGCGATAATGGCCGTCGTCCCCCTTCTTCCACGGCCCCATGTTCACATGGAAGACGTTCTTGCCCAGACCGTCCACCGGCCCAAGGAAATCGAGGTATTTGACGCCGGCGCGGGTTGCGAGCGCGAATTTCTCACCATCCTCGCCCTTCCACACGCCCAGCTGCTTGGCAAACAGCGTGATGACGCGCGATCCGTTGCCGCACATCTCCGCCACGCTTCCGTCGGCGTTGTAATAGTCCATGGACCATTCGGCCCCGTCGGCAATCATGCGCTCGGCCTCGTCCGCATCGAGCTGCGGAATCGTGTCGTGCAGACGGGTGGGCACCAGACGCAGCAGGCCGTCGGCGCCGAGACCGCGATGCCTGTCGCACAGGAACTGGATCTCGGATTCCTCGGGGCGCAGCGTGCCCTCGGGATCGGCGTAGAGCACGAAATCGTTGGCCGTGCCATGCCCTTTGTAAACAATGCGTGGGATCGTCATGCGTCCATAGTACGACCGGTCGGTTTCCACGGCCGGATTGCGCTCGAGAGCGAAACGGTCGCCGCCGAATCCTCCGGTTCTCTTGCTGCCAGTCCCCTCAGTTCCCGGTTCCCCGCTGCCGGACTTTTCTCGCTTCCCGGTTCCCTCGCTTCCCGGTTCCCTCACTGTTCCGAAGGCTCGCACTTTCGCAAACGGAGGTGGTTAGACTTTATACGAAAGCTGGGGTTCGCGCATACCCGTGACTTTGCGCAGCCAGGAGAGAGAATGAAAACCGCAATCATTGATGTCGGCGGCGGCTATCGTGCCATCTACGGCGCCGGAATCGAGGACTACTGCCTCAAGCATGGCATCACTTTTGACCATTGCTATGGCATTTCGGCGGGAAGCGCCAACCTCGCGTCCTTCCTCGCCAACCAGTACCGCCGCACCTACCGTTTCTACGTGGACTATTCGTTCCGCAAGGAGTATGCGAGCTTCGACAATTTCCGCAAGACGGGAAGCTACATCGATCTCGATTACGTTTTCGGAACGCTGTCGAACCACGATGGAGAGTATCCGCTGGACTATGAGGCGCTTGCCGCGAATCCGTCGCAGTTCACGGTTGTCGCGGCCGACGGCATCACCGGCAAGGCACACTATTTCACCAAGGCCGACATGCAGCAGGACAACTACGACATCTGCAAGGCGTCGAGCGCCGTTCCGATGGTGAACAAGCCGTATGTGATCGACGGCGTGCCGTATTTCGACGGCGGGATCATCGACCCGATTCCGCTTCGCCGCGCATTCAAAGACGGATGCGACAAGATCGTCATCATCCTGACGCATCCGAAGAACTGGATCCGACCTCAGAAGAAGGACGAGCTGCCCGCCCGTCTTCTCTCCCGCACGTATCCGAAGGCCGCAGCCGACCTGTGGTACCGCGCCCGCACATACAATGCCGAATCACAGGAGGCGCGCATGTGGGAGAAGTCAGGCCGCGTACTCATCCTCGCGCCGACCGACCTGTTCGGACTCGACACGCTGAAGAAGAGCAGGGAGAGCCTCGAGAACATGTACCGCGAGGGTTACCGCGACGCGAGAGCCATCAGCCGGTTCCTGGCTTAGCTTCCTGTTCCCTCCAGTGACACGTTTCGGCCTGCGGCGAAAGCCGCAGGCCGTTTCCGTCTTTGGGACGCCTTCCCTCGTGCACGGTGACTTTCTGCAGAGTCTCTTCCCTCGTGAGCTCCTTTCCTCACGGTTCCTCATCCCTCGCAGGCCCCTTTCCCTGGCGGCCCTCTTCCTTCGCGAATCCTCTTCCCTTGTCCTTCCTCGCAGGCTCTTCTTCCCGTGGTTTCTTCCTGTACGGGGGTTTCTTCCCGCCCATGGGCGGTTTCTTGCCGCCGCGCACCGCTTCTTCCGGGCGTGACGGACAGTATGCACGACCGGTGGAATGCGGTTTCTTCCCGCCCGCGCATCTCTTCTTCCCCCTTCATGCATGGTTCTTCCTTCCCACGCACAGTTCGTCCCTCGCGCGGCGCCGTTCCCTGCGCGGCTCCGTTCCCTCTCTCGGCGCCGTTCCCTCGCGCGGCGCCGTTTCCCCGCGCGGCTCCGTTCCCTCTCTCGGCGCTATTCCCTCGCGCGGCGCCGTTTCCCCGCTCGGCGCTGTCTCCCCGCGCGTCGCTGTTTCCCCGCAGTGCGGCGCCGTTTCCTCGCAGTGCCCGGACGGATTATGCTGGTTCCCGGTTGGAACCACGCCAAGGAGGATGGATGTCTAGCGATGCGCCGATTGGAGTGTTCGATTCGGGTCTGGGGGGACTGAGCGTCGTGCGCCAGATTCGCGCGGACATGCCCCGGGAGAACATCGTTTTCTTCGGGGATTCCGCGCATGCGCCGTATGGCATCAAAACAGTCGAGGAAATTCGCGGATACTGTTTCTCCATTGGAGACCATCTGGTCGATGCCGGAGCGAAGGCCATCGTCGTTGCGTGCAACACCGCCACGAGCGCCTGTGTGCAGGAGATGCGGGAGAGGTATTCCATCCCGATCATCGGCATGGAGCCGGCGCTGAAGGTCGCCTGCGACCGCGGCGGCGGCACGCCACAGAACGTCATCGTCGCCGCCACCCCGCTGACCCTGCGGGAGCGCAAGTTCGCTCGCCTCATGGCAAGGTTCCAAGACACGCACCATATCGAGAAGCAGCCGTGCCCGGACCTGGTGACGATTGTCGAATCGGGGCACCTGACGGACCGCGAGCTCGTCATGGAGACGCTGCACCGCTACTTCGACCACTACGACCTCGCACATACGGATTCCGTGGTGCTCGGATGCACCCATTTCATTTTCTTCCACGACTACTTCCGGGAGTTCATGCCCGACAACGTCGCGATTATCGACGGAAACGAGGGAACCGTGCGCCACCTGCACGTCATCCTCGAATCCCTGGGGCAGCTTGCCCCGGAGCCTCCTGAATCCCCAGAATCCCAGGAATCCCAAGCATCTTCCACCGACGCCGATGCCTTGCCCGAATCCGAGCTTGGAACGGTGACGCTGGAGAACTCAGACACCAGCGAGCGCATCATGCGGCTCGAACATCGTCTTTTCGAAACAGGACACTGAGACCACCCGCGCGATTCCTCCACCCACATAATTTCTCCACCCATGCAACTATGTGGCCTCGCCACACATACCTTGTAATACGATGCAACGAGGCTCCATAATCGTCGATTGTTAAAGTGCGCCAAACCATCGCGTCCCGAGGCGCACTCCACCGGATTGTCATCGAGGCATCTCTCGGCATGAGCCGAGCACCACAATCAGACGAGGCAGACCCCACGTTTTATCGAGAGCGACCACATTTTCTTGGAGCTTGACCACATTTTTCACGTTTTGTTCGCGTTTTTGTTAACCCCATGCGTTACCATCGAAGTGTCACGACATCACAGGTGCCAAGGGGCAATTGGCTCCTCACGCTCAAAGAGGGAGAAACAGCATGGCAACCAAGAACAAGAAAACAAACAACGCTCCGATTTCCGACGAATCCATCATCGAGGCGCTGACGACACAGATGAAGATCAAGGACGCGGCCAAGGTTCTCGGCCGTTCCTACAACTGGCTCCTCAAGAAGAGCCACGACCTGGTGCAGGCCGGCCTCATCGAAAGCCGCGACGCGTACCCGGTGTATCACCGCACGGGTGGCCCCGCCGGCAAGACGATCACCGTCTACTTCAATTCCGCCGTCTGGCCGCAGGACAAGTACTACATCCGCGGCAGCTTCGACGAGTGGCAGAGCGAACCGGGCTTCGCCCTTGTGTCGTCGTCTTCCGACAATGCCTACTACTCCGTCGCGATTACCCTCCCGCAGGGTGTCGAAGGCGCCGATTTCTTCATCAACAACGGCCAGGACCTCAACGATCCGGCGAACCTCTACCAGCCGGCGCCGGGCGCCAACTTCCACCTGTCCGCCAGTGACGGCAGCGACTTCACGATTGAGAACTTCGACAACGCCCATCCGGGCAAGCCGCAGAACTGATTCCGACCAACCGGACCGGATTCCGGTGTGCCACGCACCGCGCACCGAACCACACGAAAAGGCCGAGCGACCACATGTCGCCCGGCCTTTTCTTATGCCGTTTCTTCCTCACGGCCCTTCCATCGACCGACGGGAATACGGTGACCGACGGGAATGCAGTGACCGACCGGAATGCAGTGACCGACGGGAATGTGGCGATCGGTGCGCATCGTAGACGGCGGCATCACGACAACCCCGCCGCCTACGACCTGATATATCAGCGCAAGCCCGCACCGGCGCGGCATCACACCTGGATTCCGAGCTCCGACAGCATCTGGCACAGCATCACGTAGTCGCGAGCGCCATGCGCATCCGCATCGTAGTCGCCGTCCGGGGTTCCGGAGAACACAAGCCGGAGGACCTCGGGGAACTGCATGGACTCCAGCAGCACCTCGCTGATATCCCACAGGAAGCCATGCGTTTTGCGGCATCGAGACAAAGGAACCTCGATGCCGAGCAGGTCCACGCCGGCCGCACCGTCGTCGCCCCGTCCGTCGGACTGAGACGAAGGTCCTCCGACGTACCGGGAGCGAATCGAGTCGCCTTTCGCCGTCGCCTTCCTGATACGCGAGCCGAGACCACGCGACCTCGACCGCCGCTTCTTCGGCAGGCCGTAGAAGCTCTCGTATCCGGCGGATTCCGGGAACAGCGTCGGGATGGTGGGAACGCCGAGCGAATCTCCGCTGGACGGGGAGTCGACGCATTCCCAAGACTCCCCCGCGGCGGTGCGCATGACCTTCCGCGTTTTCCGCTTCTTCCCCGTCTGCGCACCGTCGGGCGCCTTCCCGTCCGGCGCCTTCCCTACCTCGCCGTCCGACGCGCGGTCCGACGCATCATCCGAGCCTTTCCCATTCGGCCCCCTCTCCGGCGCAGCGCCATCCGCCTCACCGTCCGCCCCTTCGCACGCCTTCGGCGCCCCGAGCTCGCCGGAGATCGGCCGGAACACGGCAGGCTCGAACACCCCGTTCGCCATGAACCAGTCCTTGTTGATCACATTCACAAGAACCGGGATGTACTCGTCCGGGCAGCCCGGGATGGAACTCGCCTTCAGACCATCGAGCAGACCAGCCTCCGACAGAACGCTGTCGAGCAGACCACCGCCGAGCAGACCAGAGCCCTCCTGCATTCCGGGCACTTCGATCGGCGGATACTTTCGGCGCCGCCTGAGGGCCATTCTCCTCTCCTCCTCCCGCCGCGCCGTCTCGCGCCTCTCCCATTGCGCGAAAAGCCGCTCGGCCCGGCTCCGGTGCCGCGTGACATTGAGGAACGCGGCAATATCCGTCCTCGCCTCGCCTATCGCGTTCTTCCGACCCGGGGTCGGGATGTGAAACAGACGCGAGGTCGGCATCCACACGTCCTCGAACTGCGTCAGCCTGCCGCACACATAGCCTCCCGGGCAATGGAACAGGTCACGGGCAAGCCTGCGGTCGTGCACCACATGCTCCTCGTCGGACGACAGGCCTCTGAGCACCACCACGTTCGCGGCCAGCGAGACCACGTCCACTTGGAAGACGCCTTCGATCGAATTCGTCAGCACCTTCCACAGGGCCCGGCTGCGTTCGCGCGTCAGCGGATGCATTCCGCCCTGGTTCTCGAACAGGTAATAGGCAAGCGGCGTGGTGCTGTTGCCGATTTTGTAGCTGTAGACGAACCAGTCGAAGAACCAGTCGTGGATGGCGTCTATCTCCCCGAGGCACCGCGCCATGCCCTGCGGATTCACCTGGATCCGCCGCAGGTACTCGGCGTAGGCCTCGAGCACGAGGTCCTTGTGCTCGGCCAGGTAGTACGCCATGATCGGGGCGAGCGAGAAATACGGCAGCGGGGCGAAGCGGTCCTCGTCGCAGACGCCCAAGCCGCGCAGGTCCTCGGGAAAACCATCGACGCGGTCGTGGCAATACCCGGCGGGCAGGAAAGGTTCGGACGGGCGCCGCCGACGACGGTCCGCGGGCGCCGTCTTGCGGCGCTTGCGGGCAGGAGTACGACACGATGTATCCGCATCGGACGTCGCCCCGCACTCGGTTGTCTTTTCTTCGGCGGGTTTCTTCCTTACCTCGGATTTCTTTCCTGCCGCGGGTTTCTTTCCTGCTTCTGTGGGCTTCTTCCCCGTCGCGGCTTTCTTCTCCGTCGCAACAGCCTTTTCTTCCGCGGGTTTCTTCCCCTGCTCGGCGGTCTTCCCCCGGCAGGTTTTCTTCCCCACGCAGGTTTCCTTCCTCAGACAGGCTTCCTTTCCAAGGCAGGGCGTCCTCCCGCACTGGCATATCGCGTTCTCCATGGTTTTCTCCCCTTCCGTCGGTTTCTTCTTCGCGCCGGTCTTCTTCGCGTCGGTCTTCTTCGCGCCTCTCCCGTCGGGCCTCTCCCCTCCGAACGGGCAGGAATGCGCGCAACCGTGCGCCCCGGCCGGGCCGTCTAATATCTGCTCTGTGCTGGATGCGACGGCATCGGATTCGCCGTCGAATTCGGTACTGGGCATTCTTTCTCCACCTTTCCTTGCACCCCATGAGACAGTGAATTGCGTGTGATTCTTCATGCGACGCCGCCGATACGCGGCATCGGGCGGCCGCCTCAATCCGGCCGCGCGAAAACGGGTGTTTCGAACCTAACAGACTGTCCGCGCAATCCGGGGGATTTTCGAAAGGGGCACGAGAAGACAGACGATGATGCGATTTCGCGAAAATCGTCTGCGAATGCCGATGCATATCGTTGCGACAGCCGCGTCCGCCGCTCGCGTTTTCGCAACCGCGGGCAGGCCTTCCCGCAAGATTTTCCGAACGATTTCTCCATTCGTGCTGGGCAAACGCTGAAAACACAGGGGAAACGCACCGCATTGCGACACGCCGGGCGTGTCGCGCACAACCGCCGCCGCCTCGCCCCAATCGCCGCATCGGGGGTGGGAACGTAGAATCGTGACAAGCACAGCCGGACGCACCCGGTACCCGGCACCAACCGGCACCAGCCGGCACCGCAACCGCAACCGACTTCCGTCGCCAAGGAGGGCATATGGATCTTTCCGGAATCCGTCATGAAATGGATAACCGCTACTGCTTCGCACTCAGCCGCAGCACGTCGTGCGGCGCCTCCAGCAAGAATCCCGACGACGGGGTCGCGCGCTTCTGCGTGCGCATCGAGACGGCCGCCGGCGACATGGACTCCGTCATCCTGCACCTCGAGGATCGTTACCTGCATTCCCGCACCGACGACCTGTACGGCGAGGCGAAGAAGGCGCACCAGGACGCGCCAGCCGGCGCCCCGTTCCACGGACGCTGGAGCACCGCCTACACCTACCCCATGCGCCGCTACGCCTCCGACGGCGTGCACGATTACTACGAGGCGCAGGTCGACATCAACACGCTGTGCACGAAGTATTACTTCGAGCTGCACGGCCGCGACGGTTCCACCATGTACTACTCGGGCTACGAGTTCTCGAGCACGGAGCCCACGAACCCGCTGTACGCCTTCGACAGCCCGCAGACATCGCGCGAGGAGAGTCTGTTCGACGCGCCGGACTGGGCGAAGAACACCATCGTGTACCAGATCTTCCCCACGGCCTTCGCCATCGATGACGAAACGGCGGGTCGCACGCACGATGCCACGACGCACGCCGCCTCCGAAACCTCCGGAAGCGTCCCCGCTACCCCCGAAGCCCTCGCCGCCGAAGCCGCCTCCGCCCGCGCGCGCCTGGCCGAGAGCGTGAAGAACAACCCGGACTGGCACGGACCGATCACGAATATCTTCACGAACCTGCACGGAACGCTGCGCGGCATCATCGAGGCCCTGCCGCATATCCAGGAGCTGGGCGCGGGCGCCATCTACCTCAACCCGGTTTTCGTCTCGCCCTCGCCGCATAAGTACGACACCGTCGATTACCTCCACGTCGACCCATCGCTCGGCACGGACCAGGATCTCATCGACCTGGTGGCCGAGGCGCACCGCCGCGGCATGCGCGTGATTCTCGACGGCGTGTTCAACCACACCTCCGAAAGGTTCTTCGCATTCCAGGACGCGATGAAGAACGGCCGCGACTCGAAGTACTGGGACTGGTACTGGCTCGACGACTGGCCGCTGGATCCGCACGGCATGCCGAACTACAAGACCTTCGCCTACTACGGCAACCTGCCCAAGCTGCGCACGTCGAACCCCGAGGTGCAGGATTACTTCATCGACGTGGTGCTGCACTGGATCGACGTGGCCGGCGTGGATGGCTGGCGCATGGACGTGGGCGACGAGATCGACCATGTTTTCTGGAAGCGCCTGCGCAAGGCCGTGCACCGGAAGCACGCGGACGTGATCCTCGGCGGCGAGGCGTGGCATCCCGCCTTCGATTTCCTCGAGGGCGACGAATGGGACACGGTGATGAACTACCACTTCCGCTGGTCGGCGCTGCGTTTCTTCGCGAACGGCGAGTTCCGCGCCAGCGACGTGGTGCGGCAGATCGGCTTCATGCGCGGCAAGCTGCATCCCGTGGCGTGGCCGCTGATGTGGAATCTGCTCGACAGCCATGACACCCAGCGCTTCCTGCACGAATGCGGCGACGACGATGCCAGGCATCGCCTCGCGATGGCCATGCAGATGCTGTCGGCCGGCTCCCCGCTTATCTACTACGGCGACGAGTACGGCCTGGCGGGCGGCGCCGACCCGGACTGCCGCCGCGGCATGCCGTGGGATCCGTCCGAGCAGGATGCGCCGACCTACGAGTGGTACCGCGCGCTGCTGCGCCTGCGCACGTCGCTTCCCGCCGTGTACGAGGGCGAGGTGCTGGGAATGGACGCCGATGACGAGCGCGGCATCATCACGATTGCGAAGAGCACGCGCTTCCTCGAAAGCGAGGCGAGCCATATGCCGCCCTTCGAGTTGGCCGGCCACGATGCCCTCGCCGAGCACCGGAGGGCGGCGCTTGCGGGCCCGCGCATCACCATCGTGTACCATAATTCGCCGGATACCGACCGTCTGGAGGGTTTCGGGGGGACGACGGACCTCATCACGGGCCGCCCGTTCGACGGCACGCTCGCCCCGTACCAGGCGCTGGTGCTCGGCACGAAGTAGCGCGACGCATCCGCCGCTTGGAGTTCAGTCACCATCCGCGGCGGATGCGTTCGGCCACGCCGTCCACCACGTGCCGTATCTGTTCGGGCCACATCAGCGGCACCATATGCCCGATCCCGTTGAGGACCACATGCTCGGCGCCGGGAATCGCCCGTGCGATCTCGTCGGACTTCTCCCACGGCACGATATGGTCCTCGCGCCCCGACACGAGCGCGACCGGCACCGTCACCCGCGCGAGCGCCGCAAGCCCCTCGGGCCCGCCGAAGTCAAGGCCGGCATCCGCCTTCCAGTCCTGCAGCTGCACCGCCTCGGTCTCGGGGTCGGGCCCCACATGCGCGAAGGCGTACTCGTCCTCCGGCCCCACGGTGCCGTATGCGAGCGACATGTCGAGGCGGTCGTGGCGCAGCGCGTCGATGAAGGCGGGCGGCATATGGCGGAAGTCCAACGCGCCACCCACGATCACCGCGCCCCGGACGGTGGCCGGCCGCCGTTCGAGCACTCCGGTCACAAGCGCGCCGCCGAGGGAATGGCCGACGAGCAGCACGTCGGGGATGTCGCTGATGAAATCGCAGATGGCGTCGGCGTAGTCCTCGGCCGTGTCGCCGCCGCGGTGCGCGGAGCCCTGGCGGCCGGGAAGGTCGGGATAATAGCGGTCGTAGGCGTCGAAGGTGCGCTGCACGCGTGCCAGGCGCGTGCGGTTGCTTCCTGTGCCGTGCACGAACACGATGCTGATGCCGCGGTCGGCGCAGTTCGCGCGGCCCGTGCGGCCGGCGGCGGGTTCCGTGGCCGCGCACTGTGCGGCCACGTCGGGCACAGGCGCGGTTCCGCTTGATTCCCCGGCGGCGAAATAGGCATACGATACGCCGCGCTTGACATGCACCGCCCACGTGTCGAAATCGGCTTGCGTTGAGATTCCACGGGGCGTGCGCGCCGCATAGATCGGCTCCCGCGCCGTGTTCCCTGACGGTTGCGCCGCCTGCGACGGTTGCACCGCCCCGATTGATCCAAGATCACGCGTCATATTGGTCTCCTCGACGTTCTGCGTTCTGCATTCTTCCCTATTGTGCCCGCGCCGCGTTACGCCCCTCCTCGATGATGCGCGCGAGGCGCTCTCGGTCCGCTTCGGCAATCGCATCGCCGGCATGCGAGGCCACCCAGTGCACGATCTGCCGCGTGGTCAGCACATCCATGTCACAGTCGGCGCGGATGGCGGCGGTGGCGGGAAACACCACGGCGCAATGGCATACGGAGGGCGACACGCCGAGGAACGAGGCGGCCGCGTCAGCCAGGAGCATGTCGTTGACGCGTGGGTTCTCCACAATGACGCCGTGACGCAGCCCCGGCCACGCACCGGAGGGCACGGCGACGGGACTCGCCTCGGAAACGCCGCGTGTCGCGATGGCGTCGAGCACGATGCGCACGGCGTCGGGGTCGGGCATGTCCCGCGTGGGTGCCACAAGCCAGAACGGCAGGCGGTCCGGCGCGAACACGGTGCCGTCGAGCGGGTAGATCTCGAACAGGAACACGCCATGCGGGCAGATGACGAGCTGGTCGACGGTCAGCTCGCCATGCGCGTCGGAGATGACGGCGTCCTTGACGACGAGCACGTCCCCGGGCACGGTGGACAGGCGGTAATGCGCCTCGATCGACACGGCGTCGCGCGCCATGGGGCCATGCCGGTACACGGCGAGATCGGCGGCGGAACCAGCGATGGCGGGGCCGGCCGCATCATCCGGCACGATGCGCACGAACAGGGATCCCGTTCCGCGCGATGGCGCGGACATCGTCTCGATGGCGTCGGATACCGCGACACGCCCCGAACGCGAGGCGCGTCGCGAGGCGCCGCCGCGCGGGGCCGCATGCGCCCCATGCTTCTGTGATGATTCGGGAAGGTTATGCTCGGCACGGTACCGGCGCCTGGCCTCGTCATGGGCCTTGCGGCGCCGCCGCTTGCGAACGGTGCAGTAGACGTTGTACAGAAGGATCGCGCACAGCACGGCGAAGGCGACGACGCCGTAGAGAATCCTGCGATCCATATTCACCTCACAGCGCTCTGGTGTGGCCTGCCGGAACACGGCTTATCTTATACCAGCGGGCGGCGCGCCATTGGAAGCCGGCCACGCGCCCGCGTCACCAATCCCGCGTCACCAATCCCGCGTCACCAATCCCGCGTCACAAATTCCACGTCACGCCAGCAAACCGTCACAGAGTGAAACCGGGCACGAAAAACGCAATGACCACGAAGAACACGGCCACGAGCACCGCCCACAGGCCGCGCCCGCGATGGCGCGAGCACATGAATCGCTCGGGATGGTCGGGGTCCACATACACATCCATGGTCTCGCCCTTGCGCGCGGCGAATTCCCGCTGCAGCGTGGCGCGGCCGAACACCTGCAGGGCCACGCCCATATGCTCGATGCCATCGTAGGTATAGCGCATAATCGGCGCATGGGCGCCGGCATCCACGCCGCAGCAGCACGCGTCGACGCGCTCGCGGCACCTGGCCACGCGCACCTCGAGCACCGTGGCGTAGGCAAGGAAGGCCAAGGCGGCGGCGACGGCCAGCACCTGGTGCCCCACGCTTTCGCCATGCCGGCAGGCGGCGATATTCGGCACGATGGCCACGAGGAACGCACAGATGGCGATGGCAAGGGGAACGCGCGGGCGCTCGTTGACGTGGGCGCCCCGCCGAATCTGGATCCACGACGAGACGGCGATGGCAAGTTCGATCAGTCCGACGATGAACACGAATGCCGTGATCAGCTTCATGGCTCCGTTCCGCTCCTTTCGGCCTTCGCCCGCCCGCGCATGCCGCATGCCGGAGGCGATGCGCGGACGGATTCGGCTCCATTCTTGCACGAGTGCCTGAGAACCACGGGCGCCTGAGAACCCAGGCCCGCCGCATACGGTATGCGTCCGCCGCGACGGCATCCGGCCGTGGCGCATGCTCCGCGGCGTTGCTAATCTCTTAGGTAGTTACGGACAGGCGCGTCCGCGGGCGACGCGAAGGGAGAAGCACCATGAAGCGATTCAGGCAGAAGCGATCCGAGACGTCGGCTCAGAAGACGGCGCAGGCGTCGGGGCACCGCGCCCCCGAGGCGGACCGCGCGGACCAAGGCGAGTCGGCCGCGAAACGCGAGGCGGCGTGCGCCGCTGCGGCCATCGTGCTATCCGTCGCCGGGCTTTTCGTCACGCTTCTCATGCCGCAGAACCTCGGCTGCATCATCGCGCTCCTGGGCATCGCGGTGGCCGCGCTGCTCACAATGCGTGCCGTGTCGCTCGCACGCTTCCAGCGCTCCCTGCTGCCCGAGCCCCTCGCCACGCTCCGATCGCGCGGCGCCAAGGAGGCCGCGCTGTTCTATGACCGCCGCCCCATCCCGCATATGCTGACGTCGGTCGCGGCCGCCGCCTGCGTGGTGGCAATCGTCGGGTCCGCCTGCTCGGTGGTGTATTCCTTCCGCCGCAGCGGCATTTTCTTCGACACGATGAGGACGTGGACGCTGGATGACGAGGGCGGCTGGCGGCGCAACGGCGCCCCCGCCAACTTCACGATCGCCGAATCGACGCCGTCGGCGTCGGCCAGCGGCGCGGTGGGCACGAGCATCCCGATCCTTCCGTCGTCATCCGCCACCGGCTCCGACACGCAACTGCAGACGAACCCGATGGCGTCGGTCAGTGGCACGAAGGTGGGCAACGATGCGGTGACGCGCAACAATCCGGCCACCGACACCGACGATTCCTCCGCGCTCAAGGTGGTGGGAGTGTCGCTCGACAACTACGCCTACGGCTACTACAACGGCTGGGTGGAGCTGCGGAACAACACGGACGAGACGGTTCTCAACGCCGACGTGGCCATCACGATGCTGACGAATACGAGCACGATTCTCAGCCAGGGCGACGCCCACTGCACCACGCCCATCGAGCCGGGGCAGACCGGCCGCGCCTACCTGCAGATGAAGGGCTCCGGCGCCGCGGCCCTCATCCCCTACACCACCATCTGGTACACGCCGGGCGACTCCACGGTGAGCGCCGACGACGACCAGTACACGGATTCCTCCAGCACGAGCAGCATCGACTTCGCCGCCTCGCGCACCACGCCGGGCACCGTGTTCCACAAGGCCTCCCCCGCCGTTCCCGCCATCAAGCTCCACTAGACAGGGCGCTGTTCCGCCGTCCGCGAACGCCTCAGGGCATCACACCACGATGCGCCCAACGCATTCTGATGGCGCCACGCCTCGAAACCGAGGCGTGGCGCCATCTTGCATCCGTGTCGTCCCAGTGGCAGTACAGACTGGCCCACACCTTTTGTCACTTCAGCAATCCAAAATGTTTCCAAAATAGGTGACGGGCGCCAGGATAGTCTTGCTATAGTAATTGGGATATTCGATGGGGCCAACGAAGGGGTTGCTGAGATGGAAACGATTGACTGCGCGCCGAATCCTAATCTCTTCGAATCCATGCGTTCCTTCGGATATTCTCTGGAAACCGCCGTCGCGGATATCATCGACAACTCCATCGCCGCGAACGCCGATACGATTCGCGTCTTGTTCAACGGCGATGGCGACGACCGATACATCGCCATCGTTGATAACGGAAGCGGAATGGATGAGGACACAGCTCGCAAAGCCATGCAGCTCGCGGGTACAGGCACCGGCCTGACCCGCAGCGAAAGCGACCTCGGCCGCTTCGGTTTGGGCCTCAAAACCGCATCCTTCTCCCAAGCCCGACAGCTGACCGTCTACACCAAGCAACCGGGAAACGCCACCACGCTCCAATGGGACCTCGATGACGTCGCGCAGGCGCAACGATGGGCCCTTGCTTCACTCAACGCCTCTGAGGCAAAGCAGACGCTTCCCGTCCCCGTACGATCCTTCATGGAGAAAACGGACCACGGAACCTGTGTGCTGTGGCGCAAGCTCGACCGCATCGAAGCATCCATCGGTTCGGGACCTCATGACCTTGACGCCGCAATGAGGGTGCTTCTCGACTATCTGGGGCTGGTCTTTCATCGTTTTCTCAACCCCTACCCCGATGACACATTCGAACGCATCACCATTGATATCAACGGAATGGACGTCACACGCCACGATCCGTTCCTGCAAGGGAATCCGGCGGTGCAGCATGCCAGCGGAGCCCAGCCTCTGACCAATCTTGCCGACGGCAAGCCCGACGCAATTCTCAGAGGCTACACCATGCCCTTTTACAACAAGCTGACCGACAAGGACCGCAGGCTTCTGTGGCTGACGGGAGAACGCGGGCACACCTTGTTCGACACCCAGGGTTTCTACATCTACCGCGCCGGTCGCCTCATCACATGGGCGAATTGGTTCGGGCTCATGGCCAAGAAGGAAGACACGAAATATGCACGGGTGCGCATCGACGTGTCGAACCGTCTGGACTCCAAATGGTCTCTCGATGTGAAGAAGTCCGTGGCCATTCCGCCAAAAGCAGTCCGGCAGATGATGAAGACATACATCCAGACACTCGCCAAGCCCAGCCGTCGAATCGTCTCCTTCCGCGGAAGACGCGACAACGCCAATCCGATGGCTCCGGTCTGGAACGTCATCAAGGACCGCGAAAGCTATCGGTACGAGATCAACGAGGAAAACCCCTGGGTGTCGTCATTCGTCGATACCTTGGACGGCCAGCAACGTTCCGATTTCTCGAAGCTCCTGAGCGTCATCGCATCCTGCATCCCTTTCAACGACATCAACTCGCATTACGCCTCAGACGAAAAATTCGACGAAACCATCGACGAGACGATGCTCAAGGCAGAGGCGACCACTTTGTGGCTGCGCTACAGCTTGACGCACGGTAACGATCCCGATGGGTTCGTCAAGGAGTACAGCCGTATCGAACCATTCTGTCTTAGCAGCAATTGCCGAACTATTCTCAAGGAGGTTACCAATGTCTAGCGAACTCGAAAAAATCACAACACAACTGGTCAGCGCAGCCGTGCAGATTTGCAAAACCAGAAATGCCCATGACGAGACCAGCATCCTACCCCTTTTCGAGAGAGCCGCTCAGCTCTTTGGAATCGACCCGAAATCGCAAGAAGGCAGACGAGCTTATCATGAGACCCTGCGACAGCTACATGCTTCTCAGGTCAACCCCCTTGCTGATGCTTCCGACGCTCTCGTGCTCTCATCGCCTGAGGCGAAGCAAACCGATGTCTGGTTGCAACAGGCGAAAGATCACCATCGCCAACTCCCGCACTGGGTCAGCTATTGTGGCTATCTGCAAGAAGAGGAGAACGCCGACTATTCGCAGATCTCTTCCCTTGATGAATGCACCGATGCCATCCTCAAGAAGTGTTCTAATCCGGAGCGCCAATCTCAGCCGGTATCTCGCAAAGGTCTTGTGATTGGCGAGGTTCAAGCCGGAAAGACTCGAACCTATCTTGGACTCGCCAACAAAGCCATCGATTATGGCTATCGCCTTATCATCATTCTGACAAGCAACAATGAGAAGCTGCGTCGCCAGACACAACAACGAGTCGACGAGGGTGTCCTCGGTTTCGACTCTGTCAAGGGTATGAATTCCAATCCCATTGGCATCGGACGGCGCCGGAAGACTCAGGACGTTCAGGCTTACACCAACACCGAAAACGATTTCAACACATCCGCAGCCAAATCCTTCAACACGCTTTATCGCCCTTCTTGGGAGCGGTCCGGCTCAACCATCGTCGTCATGAAGAAGGAACACACTGCGCTGGAAGCCTTCATCAAATGGCTTGGAAAGCAAGACGAGACATCGATCCCTATCCTCATCATTGATGATGAGAGCGACTACGCCTCGGTTAATTCTTCAAAGAACGATGACTCCCCCACTAAAATCAATAAACTGCTTCGCGAGTTGTCCTCCTTGAGCCCCCGCACATCTTATGTCGCGATTTCAGCAACGCCATATGCCAACATTTTCATTGACTACAAGATTGGAGAGGATCTTTTCCCAAAGGATTTCATCGTCCTTATGAAAACTCCGGATGCGTATATTGGCGGTGAACGACTTTTTGGCGATCTGGATCATAGCGACGAAATCGACAACAAAGTCGTGCACTATCTGGATAGGGATGAGCTCGAAGGGTGGCTTCCGCTCAAACACAAGCGGACCTATGTCCTCCCTGAACCCCTCGATAAGCAGGTAAAGACTGGCATCATGACCTTCTTGCTCAGCTCTGCCATTAGGGAGCTCCGAAGCAAGCGAGCCGTCGACTCCTCCATGCTCATCCATATGAGCAGGTTCAAGCAGGTGCAGAAACAAATAGCGGAACAGGCCGATGAATATCTGAGGCAGATTCTCGACTCCGTGCTCTTCCATAGGCTGGATGACGACAATCCCGATATCCAGGCCCTGCGCCAAGTCTATGATGACCAATTCGGCAGCGATAGCTATTCCACTGATGTTCCGTGGGACAACATCCTCGGGAGAATCGCCAACGCCGAGAAATCAGGCAGAATCGTCATGAAACTGGTCAATTCCGATTCTGTGACTCCGGGTGACGAAGATGAGGAGACTCGCATCTCGCACCAATGGACCGTCTACGTCGGGGGGAACATCCTTGCCCGCGGCATGACTCTGTCCGGCCTTATCTGCAGCATCTTCTACCGCGATGTCTCCGCAGCGGACACTCTCCAGCAAATGGCGCGTTGGTTTGGGTATCGCCCCAACTATGCCGACCTCGAACGTGTCTGGCTTCTTCCCGATACATGTAAAGAATTCCAGTACATCGTGTCTGCCAACAACGACCTGTACCGCCGTGTCAAAAAGATGAATGACGCAGACCTAAGCCCCAATGAATTCGGCATGATGATTCTGAAGGATCCGAATAATCTCATCGCCATCACCAACCAAGCCAAGAGACGACGTGCGAAGATCAGCGACACGAATCATGTCACTGCAGAAATCAATCCTTTGCTCAGCATCTCTGGGAATCGTGTGGAATCGACCATTCTGAGTGCTAAGGATAATCTCATCGAGGCGAACCGCGAGGCACTGATTGAGCTCATCAATCATCTTGGGGGATTGGCGCATACCACCAACGGAGCCGATACGATTTTTGAAAAGGTCCCCGGAGAATACGTGTACCAGTTCCTGACGGAATACCGCGCTGGATACAACGATAAGTACTTCGGCAACACGATCCTTCCGAACAGCAGGGATGACAGAGTCTTCGAACTGCCAAGCTCGATTGCCTCACAGCTCGCTACGACCCAGAGAGCGGAGAACCCCGATGCCCTGTGGAATGTCGTATTCGTCGGAAAGCAGCAAAAGGAAACGGACACTGACGTTTCCGATTTCAACCGCTTCTTCACATGGAACGCTAAGGTGCTTTCCGCCGAATTCGATGAAGAGCACCAACGCTATTACCTGTCGGGTAAAAGTCGCCGACTTGCTGGCAGCAGCGATGTCCGAGAGCTTGCAAAAGCCCTTCATCCGGAACTTTTCCTGAATAGCGAGTCATCGAAAGGCAAGCAAGGCGATAACGAGCTCGATTACTATGCAGGGACAGAGAAATACTTTGGAGACACTCCCGTTCTCATGCTCTATCTGCTCCGTTTGCATGAACTGAACACCAGGAAGAAAGAGGGGCAGGCGGATTCCGCCATCCAAAAGGTACCGAAATGGTATTCCCACCTCCATGTCGGCGCAAAAATCGTCATCGCCAACTCTTATGCAGAGCGCAAAGAGAACACGCATGGAAACATCTACTACTTCAACACGATGGCCACTGACATCAACTATATGAAGTGGCTTGATGCCACTCAGGAACAAGGAGGCGACGATGATGACTGATGTCGAGTATTCGGCCGAAGACATCGAAGCGAGATGGGGCGGACTGTCTGACTCCCGGATTGCAGAGCCCATCGCCTACGACCCCATTGTGGTATCTCTGGCGGTGCAGCCGGATGGCTTGCCGTGCATCATCTTCACCTGCGAGGAAAAGCCAACCAACATGCCACGGCTTGAAACAGTCAAGACTGTGGTGTTGCCACACTCCGCACCAGGAGGAGAAGACTGGAGTCTGGTCTTCGTCCTCGAGAACCCGACGCTGAAGCGGGCTTTCTCCGAGATGTGCGCGTCTTTCATCGCGCGCGTCCAGGAGACGGACACCGCACGCGCCGCGCTCGAAGCAATCTACGCATCGGTTCGTGAATGGCGGAACCTTCTCAAGATCATGAGTCGCTCCACCACGTCGAACCAGATCCGTGGAGTTCTCGGCGAACTGATTGCGGCGGAGTACATCGGAGAGTGCACGGACCAGCCGATTGACCGAGTTCTCGATTCGTGGTGCGGCCCATATATGGCACCCCAGGATTTCATCTTCGAGAACGAGAAGATTGCCTACGAGGTGAAAACCGTCCACCCTTCAGCCGGAAGCATCACGATTTCCTCCCCGGACCAGCTCGATCGCCCTGATTGGACTCTGTTCCTCATCGTCGTCGAACTTGCGACGGGAACGGATGATGACGACCAACAGGCCACGCTGGACAGCTTCGTGCAGCATTTGGTCGATTTGTCGCATGATTCCTCGCGAACAGAAGAACTCATCGATGACGGGCTTGAGGAAATCGGCATATCCACGTCGGAAGAGATTGCGATCTCCGCGACATTCTCCATCAAGAGCGTCTCGCGCTTCGCAGTCAGGAACGACTTCCCACGCCTCACGGCCGCGTCGATTCCGGATGGCATCGAGAAGGTGACATACCAGATTCCACGGCATAACCTCGAGCCCTTTAGAATTGCAGATGATCAGTCAAGCCCCCAGCATGGGGATGAATGATCGCCGACTCGATGACACAACGAAAGACACAGATGGAAGAAGACATCGAAGATTTCAGAAAAGACCTTCTTGCGACTATTCAGAATGAGCAGGCCACGAATGGCACATTCGGAGATAGTTCGTTCTTCTCCATCGCAAGCGGAATCCTCGAGGATTGCGAGGCAATCGACGATTGTCAGGAAGCCGAATGCGACTACGATGTTCCCGGCAAGGGTCACATCCATATCGACGGATATGACCCTTCGTCCTTCGACACCGACGAGTCGATAACGCTGATTGCAATCGACCCCGATTGCCTCCTCCGTCTTGGAGCTCCGCTGAAGACAATCAACAGGCAGGAGTGCGAAAAGCATTTCAAGGCCATGCTCCGCTTCGCCGGCCGTGCGCTGACTGGTCATCTTCTTGAGGAAATCGAGGAGAGCACCGACGCTTATGACCTCGCCAACTACATCCACGAAAATCACGATGACATCATCCGGTTCCGCCTGCATTTCATCACGGATCGCCTGTACACCGGTCGAGCCGACAAGGATTCCGACGAACAGCAGGAAGGCAAGGATTCCTATCTTTCCAGCGGAAAAAGCCGGACATACCATATCGAAAAGCATATCTGGGACATCAGCCGCCTTCTGAAAACAAAGGAGACGATGACCACGGATGAAACGTTCTTCATCGAATTCGGCGGAGGCGGGATTCCCGCCGTGGAGTCTGACACCAGCAACGAGGAAATGAGCCTGTATCTGATGTTCATCCCCGCCGAGTCTCTCGCCGATGTGTATCAGCGGTACGGTTCGAAGCTGATGGAGGCCAATGTGCGATCCTTCCTCTCCCTGCGTGGAAAGATCAACAAGGGGATCAGCCGCACGCTCAAGGAGCAGCCCGAGGATTTCGTTGCCTTCAATAACGGAATCACGGCTACCGCCACCCATGTGGAATTCGGCGAGAACGGCAGGATCGTCCGCGCCGACAATCTCCAGATCGTCAACGGTGGCCAGACGACTGCGACGATTTTTTACTCCCAGAGGAGGCAGCCGAAACCCGATCTGAGCCGAGTCAGGGTACCGGTGAAACTCATCGTCGTCGACGATGAGGCGGCGCACAGCCTCATCCCGCAGATCTCCAAATACAGCAACAGCCAGAACAAGGTAGAGGAAGCCGATTTCTCGGCAAACAACCAATACCAGGTGACTCTGGAGAAGCTTTCCAAGCGCGTCTTCGCCCCCATGCCCAACGGCAGCCAGACGCATTGGTATTACGAACGCATGCGCGGCCAGTATGACAACGCGAAGAATCAGCTGACCGGCAAGGATCAGCGAGACTTCACCAAACTCAATCCCAAATCGCAGGTCATCAAGATGGTCGAGGCGGCGAAATACCAGATGTGTTGGAATCAGCAGCCGCATATCGCCAGCTACGGAAACCAGAAATGCTTCGCCCGCTTCGTCCAGCAACAGGCGGCGGCCAACAAGGATACGAATTGGTCCCAGACCCTGACCGAGGACGATTACAAACAGCTGGTCTGCAAAACCCTCATGTTCAGATCCCTGTACAAGCTCGTGAAGCAACAGGACTGGTTCGAGGGCAGCTACCGCGTCAACATCGTCGAATACGCCGTGGCGAAGTTTGCCTACGACCTTCAGAAGGCCGGCAGATCCTTCGATATCACCAATACCTGGACACACCAAAGCCTGAGCGACGAAGATGTCGCGGACCTGCTGACCGCGGCCCGCCTGGCAAATGACGTGCTTCTCGACGACGACAGGCCCGTGAACAATATCTCGGAATGGGCGAAGAAAGAGGATTGCTGGAAACGACTCCGCGCACTCCCCAGCTGCCTTGCGACACAGGATGCGACGGAGAGTCATGAAGAGCAGGAGAATCAATCCACCGATTCCCCGTCCGCCTCTTCCGCATCTGCGAACGACAGCTCTGATTTGGCTTCCCAACCCTACGTGTCTGCATCCGCGGCGGCGGAATCCGCAGGAGATTCTGCCGCGGAAGACGGCCAGAAGGCACCGAATCCCTCATCCGTCGCACATATGGTTTTCCGAAATCATGAGAAGCAGATGTCGGATACGCTACAGAAGTCTTCCGAGGAGCCGTTCCGGTTCACAATCCCCGATTTGCCAGACCTTTCGCAAATGTGACGGTCAAGATGTGACGGTCCGGCCTGAAGCCACCTGTGGCGTGGGAACTTGCAAACGTCCCACGCCACACGAACAATCAGCGCAACTCGAGATATGATGCCACAATCGTGGCGATTTTCTTCGCCAGCAAAGGCGGAACCGCGTTGCCCACCTGTTGGAATTGCACAGTTCGGTTGCCTTCAAAGAAATAATCATCGGGGAAGGTCTGTAGGCGCGCGGCTTCCCTGACGGTCAGGCTCCTGCACTGCATGTAGTCGGGATGAATGAAGTAATGCCCGTCCTTCGAAATATGCGATGTGACGGTTGTCGAACATTCCTTGGCGAGCTGCACATGGAAACGATCGGGGAAGATGACTTCCTTCCCCTCACGGATTCCTTCCACGTTCTTGTGGTGCGGCAACAACACAATCGGGAAATCGTAGAGCTTCGCCACACGGCCATAATGATCAGCGAACGCAGCACAGAATAGATACCGATCGAGATCCGACGGCATGTGATTCCTTGCATGGTGGTTCAAAAGGATTCGGGAACCCTTCAAGCGGCCACGGTACCAATCGTTATGCGTGTTGTTCTTCTGTGAATCCGTCACAGTATCCGCACTTTGGGAAACAGGCAGATTCCCCTCAATGACCCGAGTCAATTCAGGCTTGAGTTCGGCACATTCCTCGATTCCGAGAAGGCGCCTCGCCGCATCCTTGACATACGGAGCCCATTCGACGGCGCTCTGGGACTCGGAACGACGCGACAAGCCACTGCGGACCGCGGGAATCCCCCGCAAGGCACCGCTTACGGTGACTTTCTCCGCTTCTTCTTCGAGAATACCGGGGCGCTCGGCCTTCTCGCCGTTCCTGATGCCCAGCAGAATCACGCGATGACGAGCCTGAGGAATGCCATAGTTCTCCGCGTGAACGACAAAGTCCTTGGGTTCCTCCGGGTCCTCCGTCGCAAGGGAATAGATGGAATACCCGGCTTCGCGCATATCACGCTCGATATTGGCGAATACTCCGTGACCATAGTGAACGGCAGAAAGAATGCCCTTGACATTCTCCATCACGAACACCGTAGGCTTGAGAACCTCGATGAATCGCAGATAGCACTTGTAGAGGGTTTGTTTCACATCCGCTTGGAGCTTCTCCTGGTCATGGGTGCGACGGGCTCTGCCGACCAAGGAATAGGCTTGGCACGGCGGTCCGCCGATGAGGACAAGGGTTCGGTTCTCCCGGTAACCGGGGTATGAATCCAGCCGCTCCTTGGCAAGGTCGACGAGGGTGTCGTCTCCCTCTTTCAAGGTTGCCTGCAGAGCCTCCGTATCCGCTTGCTCCCATTCCTCGGGGAAGCGCGCAATCATCTCGTCACGATTCTTCTTCGTAGGCGACTGCACATAGCGGAGGTATTCCGACGGATAGGCGCCGTCTCGAAAAATCTTTCGCGCGAAGGACCGAAGGCGCAGCGTATCGTGAGCGTATTTCTCCATCTCGATGGACATGACGACCTGGAAAACAGGATCGCCATGCGAATCTTCGACAGACGAGAACCCCTCACCCAGGCCTCCAGGCCCCGCGAAGAGGTCGATAACCGGAATAGGGACACCCACGACGAACCACCTTGAATCACACTACGAGAGCTACAATCTGAAAAATTCAGATTAGTAGAAGCTAAGAACAATAGCCATACTTTGGGCATGTTACTTTCACCTGCTCCGCACTTCCAGAGCCGCACCGAAAACGCATAACGAAAGCGAATCCAGCGACGTGTCGAACCCCTCTGCTCCGCCACGCCTCGAATCCGAGGCGTGGCGCCTTTCATCTATACCCGCCACGCCGCCGTGCCCTTCTCGCGCCCTCACACATGCCACTGCGTGGCCCAGTCGAGGTGCTTGTGGGCGGGCACGTCGCGCCAGGACACCGGATAGCCGGCGCCGTGGGCGCAGAACACGGAGTCGGGCGTGTTGTCGAGGTCGGAGACGGGGTCATAGCGCGCCTCCTGCACCACGTCGATCTCGTTGCGGCACGGACGGTAGCCGTCGAAGGTGCAGATGATGTGTCCGCGCCCGTGCGTGTAGGCGTTCACGTCGGTGGCGTATCCGCTCATGCGCGCCACCGGGGCGTGTCCGGTCAGGGTCACGATGCCCTCGGCGCCATCGTCCGGCCCGAAGCCGCCAGCCCCGAAACCGTCCGAACCGAAGCCACCCGACACGCCTGAACCCTCCGGCGTGTCTTCCATATCATCATCGATGGCACAGTCGCCCCGCATCAGCTGCACGTCAGACATCGCACGCCCCACGCAATCGGCCGGCACATCGAGGCGGAACGCGTACCACGGCTCGAGCAGGCGGCACGCATCGCGCTCCCTGAGCTCCATCAGCCCCTGCCGCACGGCGCGGTACGTGGCCTGCCGGAAGTCGCCGCCCTCCGTGTGCTTGAGATGGGCCTTGCCCGCCACCAGCGTAAGCTTCACGTCGGTCAGCGGCGCCCCGATAAGAACGCCCAGATGCTCCTTCTCCGCCAGATGCGTGAGAATAAGCCGCTGCCAGTTGCGATCGAGCACGTCGAGGCTCACGTCGCTGCCCGTGCGCACGCCGCTGCCCGGCTCCCCCGGCTCGATGAGAATATGCGCCTCGGCGTAATGGCGCAGCGGCTCGAAATGCCCCACGCCCTCCATCGGCTCGGTGACGGTCTCGCGGTACACGATGCCGCCGTTACCGAAGCCCACGTCGATTCCGAAACGCTCGAGCATGACCTGATGGATCAGTTCGAGCTGCATCTCGCCCATCACCCGCACCTGCAGCTCCCGAAGGCGCTCCACCCACGCCACGTCGAGCATCGGCTCCTCGTCCTCGAGCTCGCGCAGCCCGGCGATGGCCCGGTGCAGCGTGAGGTCGTCGAAAACCGGATGCGGCGCTATGGGCGACGGCTTCCAATCCGGCGTCTTGGCCGGCCACACGCTGTATGTCAGCACCGGTTGCAACGTGGGCGACCCCGCGTCGGGCTCGAATCCGAGGCCCTGCCCCGGGAAGGTGCGCTCGAGCCCGGTGACGGCGCAGACGCCGCCCGCCGGAACCTCGGTGACCACCTCGTATTTGGCGCCGTTGTAGATGCGCACCTGGTCGATTTTCTCCACGATGGCGCCATCGTCCGCGTCACCGCCATCGTCGGACGTACCGAGGCCGCGCCCGCCGCCGGGGATCTCGCGCACCACGTCCTTGGCGTGCAGCTCGCCACCGGTCACACGCAGCCAGGTGAGCCTGTTATGCCGCTCGTCATGCGAGATGCGGTACACCTTCGCGCCGAACGCCGCCGGACGCCTCGTCTCCTGCATCCACATGCCGAGGCCGTCGAGGAACTCCCGGATGCCCGACATGTGCAACGCGGAGCCGAAGAACACGGGGAACACGATGCGCGAGGCGATGAGACGGCGCACGGTGGAGCGGCGCAGCGCACCGGTGTCGAGGTATTCCTCGGTGGCCGCGTCGTCCTGCATGATGACGTCCTCGGCGTACCAGCCCCAGTCTCCGACATCGATGGCATCGTCGTCGGACGCGCCGGTCGCCCCGTCTGCAGCGGCCCCGTCAGCGCCGGTCGCCCCGTCTGCAGCGACCCCGTCCGCTCCATCCGCGTCATCCCCGCCGTCAAGCGGCACGATGCCGTGCGACAGCCTGCGCTGCAGCTGGCGCAGGACGGCGTCGCGGTCGGCCCCGGGCGCATCCATCTTGTTGACGAATACGATGACGGGCACGTCGTAGCGCTCGAGAAGGCGCCAGAGCATCTCGGTATGCCCCTGCACCCCGTCGGTTCCGGAGATGACGAGGATGGCGTAGTCGAGCACGCGCAGCACACGCTCCGTGTCGGCGGCGAAATCGACGTGGCCCGGCGTGTCGAGCAGCGTGAGCTCGAGGTTTCCGGTGCGGATGCAGGCCTGGTGCGCGTGGATGGTGATGCCGCTGCGCTTCTCGAGTGGATCGGGATCGAGGAACGCGTCGCCGTGGTCCACGCGCCCGGCCGTGCGCACGGCACCGGTGGTGTACAGAAGCGCTTCCGACAGCGTGGTCTTGCCTGCGTCCACATGGGCCACGATTCCTGCGACGACGCGCCTCGGTTCCGATTCCTGCGATGCATTCCCCGTCTGAGTCATACGCCCCATCATGGCGCGCCCCGCGGATATCCGCATGCCATGCACATGCGCAGAACGAAAGCGGCGCGTCCTGCCGTGAGGCAAAACGCGCCGTCTGGAAGCGACATGGCATCGCGCCTGTCACGCCACGCCTCGGTTATGAGGCGTGGCGCGGCATGGCATCTCCTCGCGGCGCGGAACCAGTCGCGGTGTCATCGGAATCGTCCGAATCCCTGCGCACCATGAAGCCGCCGAGGAACAGCAGCAGAAGGCCCGCCAGCACACAGCCGCCGACGAAGGCGCCCATGCCGGGGCCGCCGGCGCCGGGCAGGGTCACCGTCGTCAGATGCGTGTTGGTGAACGGCACGGCGTAGGTCTGCGTCGACGCCGCGCCGCCGGATCCGGAGCTCCCGTCGCCGCCGTCGCCCGCGCCGTCGCCCGTCTGCGAGGAATCGTAGACCGTCACCGGCGTGTCGAGCGTCTGGCCGTTCTCATCAACGGTCTGCGTGATGACGACGCCGGCCCTGTTGCCGTTGAGGCGCTGCGTGGCGTCGGCCATGCCCTCGCCCACCGTCACCTGCACGCGGTAGACGGCGCGCGAATACGCGACGGCGTTCGCGTCCACGCCGCCGGTTCCGGGCTGGCCGTCCGCGCCGTTCTCGCGCACCTCGTACACATAGGTCTTGCCCATGTCGGCCACCGTGAACGGGAAGGAGCCGAAGGACGCAGTCACCGCGCCGTCCTTGCTGTCCGCGCCGTCCTTGCCGCCGGCCGCATCGTCGGTCGCGCCAATCGTCAGCGTCACCGAGTTGCCGGCATCCCCCGTCGTCGCACTCGCCGCAGGCAGCGGCCCCGCCCCGTCGGCGGACCCGCCGTCGTCGGAGCCCAGCGCCGTCATCGTGAAGGAATACCGCGCGCCGTCAGGCCACGAGCCGGTCATGCTCTTGGTCACCGGCACCGCCGTGGTGGGCACCGTGGTGTTCGCGAACGCCGGCGCGGTGGACGTGTCATAGATCATGCTCGCCACGAGCTTGTTCGGATCGGCCGTGGACCGCGCCACCGTCACCGTCGCCGCATGCGTGGAGGTGTCGTAGACGGTTGTGCCGGACTGCACGTCCGCGTCCGACGGCACGGATTCGGCGATCGAATACCGGTAGACGCCCTCCGCCGTGTACTTGATCGTGCCGAAGTCCACCGTGCCATCGGCCCTGTTGCTCGCCGTGGAGACGAGCTGCGCCGTGCCGTCGGCCGCCGTGGACTGCGTGGCGCCCTCGGGCATCGGCGTGCCGTCGGCCGCGGTCAGCGTGAACGTGAACGCGCCGCCCGCCGGCGCCGTGCCGTCGAGCGTCTTGGTGGCCGTAAGGTCCGCCGTGGCCGGCTCGAGCGGCTTCGTGGTGTTATGGATCTTCGGGTAATGCTTGATGTAGGCGTCGCCCTGGTCGGGCGTGGCGGCCAGATCGAAATCCGAAGCATCGTCGAAATCATCCACCGTAATGGTGGCGCCGGCCTTGGCGTGGTAGATTGTGCCGTCGGCCACGCCATCCCAGCCGTAGGCGATGTAATCCTTGTTCTTGTCGTCGGCGGTGACCTGCTCCTTGTCGATCACCACCATGGCGCGCAGGCCGGTCACGCCGTCCTTCACCACCTTCTTCACGTACACGGTGGCCGTGCGGTCCTTCGTGTCGTATTCGATGGTCGGGTCGTCGCCCTGCACCTCGCGGAAGGTGTAGGTGAAGGTGGCCGAATCGGCGTCTCCGAGGTCCTTCAGGGTGATGGGCACGGTGAAGTCGATGAGGCCGTTGTCGCCGTTGGAGATGGTGGTGTTGAGCAGCCTCGGCGCGTTGCCGGACGGCGTGATGGAGAAGGTGAACTGACCGGCCTTGGCAGGCTTGCCGTCAAGCAGCTTCGTGGCGCGGATCTCCACCCAGCCGGTGGTCGTGGTGTTCTGCACCACCAGCAGCGCGTCGGTTCCCGCGTAGCTGACGGAGGCGGACAGCGTGTTGTCGTCGTTGCGCGTCACCGCCACCTTCGCCGTGTAGACGTTCGTGTCATACACGATATTCGCGTCGCTTCCCGCCACCTCGTGGATGGCGTAGGTGTAGACGCCGGGGTATTCGAAGGTGATGTCTGCCCAGGAGGCGTGTCCGGCGCCCTGGTTCGTGGTGGTGGCGGTCGGCGTGCCGTCGGAGCCGATCGTGGCGTCCGCAGGCATCGGCACGCTCACCGCGTTGCCCTCGGTGTCGGTGGCGTCGGTGGAGACGGGGTGCAGCTCGAAGGAGAACTGGCCGGCCGTGTTGGCCGAGATTCCGTCGAGCATCTTCGTCAGACGCAGCTGCGCCGTAGTGGGAACGGCCTTGACGTAGCTGTTCGAGAAGCCGGCGGGCGCCTCGCCCGCGTCATACGTCACTGTGTCGCTCAATGTGTTCGTGGCCGGATCGCGCGTCACGGTGACGGTGACGACGTGGGACGCGGTGTCCTTCGCGATGGACGGGTCGCCCGTCGCATTCTCGGTGATCGCATACGTGTACGTTCCCTCGGCCGAATACACGATGGGGCCGAAGTCGATGACGCCGTTCTCGCCGTTGTTCGTGTCGCAGTAGATGGTTCCCGTGGTCTGGTCGGTCTGCGGCGTGCACGATTCGGGCATCGGCGTGCCGTCGGCGGCGTTGAGTCGGAAGGAGAACTGGCCGCTGGCGGCGGGCTTGCCGGCGAGCGTCTTGGAGGAGTAGATGTGGTCCTTCACGGCGCCCGGCGCAATCGTGGTATTCCTGAACGTCGGCTTGTCGGAGGACGTCGATCCGTTCGCCGAATACGTCACGCTCGCCTGGAGGTCGTTGGTGGTGGTGTCTCGTGTCACGGTCACGGTCACGAGCACGACGGAGGAATCGTAGGCGATGCCCGCGTCGTCGCCCTTGCTTTCCGTCATCGTGTACGTGTAGGTGCCTTCGGCGGTGTAGCGGATGGTGCCGAAGGGGATGGTGCCGTCGCTGTGGGCGGACACGGTGAGTTCGGAGCCGTTGTCGGCCGGGTCGGCCGACATGGGCGTGTCGGGCGCGTTGGCCTGCAGTGTGAACAAGAAGGTATCGGGTGCGAAGCCGGTTTTGCCGTCGAGCGTCTTGTTCGCGCCGATCGGGACGTCGACCGGGTTCGGGGCGATTGTGGTGTTCTGGAAGGCGTTGCCGCCCTGGCCCGTGGTGACGGTGCCGTCCGCGGCGTCCTTGCTGTAGGAGACGGAGGCCTCGAGCTCGTTCGCGGCGTCGTTGCGCGTCACGGTGACGGTGGCGGTCACCGTGCCCGTGTCGCAGCTGATGCCCGCGTCGGCGTCGGCGGGCTTGTTCTCGGTGATGGCATACGTGTAGGTGCCGGCCTTCGAAAACACGATGGGGCTCAGGATCGCCTTGCCCAGCGAATCGTTGGTGATGACGGCCGAGCCGCCGGCGGGGGTTCCCTCCGGCATGGGTGCGCCGCCGTTCGCGGTGACGGTGAAATCGTAGGCATTGCGCGCGGGCGTCTTGCCGTCGATGGTTTTCGTGACCTCGAGCTGCGCCGTGGCGTCCTTGGTGTACACGTTGTTCACGGTGATGCCGCCGGTGTCGGCGTAGGTCACCGTGGAGACGAGTTTACCGACGTCGGCGCCCGTCCCCTTCGTCACTTGCACGGTCACCGTATGCGCCGTGCTGTCATAGCCGACGTCGGGGTCGGTTCCGGGTATCTCGGCCACCGAGTACACGTAGGTGCCCGGCTGGGTATAGGTGATCTGCCCGAAGGTGAACGTTCCGTCGGCGCCGACCGTGGCCGTGTCGCTGTCGGGCAGCGGGGCGTTCGTGTCGGACGCGATGCGGAAGGCGAAGGTGTCGAACAGGTTGCGGACGGTCGCGTCATCACCCGTGGTGCCGTACTGCGACAGCGTCTTGCCGTTGATGGTTTTCGTGCCGGAGATGGTGGCGGTGGCGGGGTTCTTGGAGTAGTCGATGGAATCGTCGACGATGCTCGCCTCCATGGCTTTCGGTGTGATGGTGGCGGTGCCCAGGAGGTTCTGGTAGTTCTTCACCTCGGAGCCCGGCTGGTACAACTGGAGCGCCTCGCTGGCCTGGAGCGTGTAGCCGGTCGGGTCGATGAGCTTCTTGTAGGCGTCGATCATGGCCTGGTTGAAACCGTAGTAGTTGCCTGCCGTGGGGTCGACGAGGTTCGCGAAGGAGTAGCGTGGAGCGAACTTGTTGACATAGCCGCCGTCGGTGTAATGCCACACGGCGAGCTGGGTGACCATGCGCTGCTGGTTTGCGTCGAGGCCCGCCAGAAGGTCGGTGGGGTTGTTGACCGTGATGGTGGCGTTGTTCGGGTAGCCGCGCGTGGCGACCGACATGATGCGGCGCGCGAATTCCGTGGAGTCGGAGATGGTGCCGTAGGCATCGGACTGAAGCCTGTACGCGGCGCTGGTCCAGAGCATGGCGATGGAGCCCTCGGTCTCGTTGTACCAGGTGTACTGCATGCCGCTGGAGGCCTGGGGGCCTCGCGGCGCCGTGCTCAGATAGTTGTAGCAGTAGACGACGGACGATGTTCCGCTGCCGTCGGCGACAGAAATCGAGGGAAGCGGATCGACCCTCTTGCCGTCGCCGGTGGTGGCGATCGCCTGGCGGCTCGTCCACTTGACATCCTTGTATTCCCACGGGTTCGTGGCATCGGCGTTGACGGGGAATTCGCTGATGGCCTGCCAGTCCTTCGACGTGTCTACCGTCGTGGTGTCCTCGGGAACGGTGAAGATCACGTCGGCGGCGGAGTAATAGCCGTCCGATGCCTTGTCTTCGTGCAGCTTGTAGAAGCCCGCCGCCACCTGCAGCACCAGCGCCGTGGTCGTGCTCGTCCACGTGGCGGAGCGCCCGTCGGAGGATATCGTGACGTCCACGGCGGAGGAATCGTCTTTCTTGATATACCCGTCCGCCGTGCTCAGGGTCAGCTGCGCGCCGGCGATCTCCTTGCGCACGCTTTCGCGGTCGACGTGGACACGGATGTGTCGTACTGCGGGTTGCCGGCCGCGTCGTTGCCCCATGCATGGATGGTCAGCGCGCGCGTGACGCTGTCAGCGGTGGAACTTGGAGGAACGGCCGTGGCACGGGTGCTCTCCCCCGTCACGGAACCGGACAGGGCCGTCGCCATAACGCATAGCGCCGCGATCGCGATGAGAAGGACGCGGCGAATCATTGACTTGTGCACGAAAAACTCTTCCGTCTTCTTACCGATACTTCCGATAGGAGCTTGCGGCCGCCCTCATATCCCTCGGGCGGCGGGTCTCCGTGGGCGCTCCCGCGGCCTGGAATGCACGCGGACGGAGCGCAAGGCTGGATAGGCGGCACCGTGTGCGGTGTCCCAGCGCCTATACAGTATCACGCGGTATTCTCAAAATCGTCTCATAACCGTGTGCTCTTCCTCACAGTGGAATATCGCGCGAAGGCGCACCGCGCCGGGGTTTTGTGCTCTTGTTCCACGATGGCTCCGGCGTCGCCTCCCGCGTCCACATGGTGAGATGAGGGTGTGAGGACGGCGGGTGAGGTGGCGGGCGGCGGGGCGGCGACGGGCGGGCTTACTCACTCAACGGTGGCTCTCGCTGGTCGCTCACGTGCCAGCGAGAGGCACCGTTGAAAGGAAAACGACGCACTCCCAACGACGACACCGCCAACAGTCGCTCTCACCGGCCACCCCAGTGCCAGCGAGAGGCACCGTTGAAAGGAAAACGACGCACTCCCAACGACGACCCCGCCAACAGTCGCTCTCACCGGCCACCCCAGTGCCAGCGAGAGGCACCGTTGACCAAGAAATCGTTGAAAACACACAAGCCCCGCGCCAACAGTTCCTCTTAGTGGTAGCCCCGTGCCAGTAAGAGGCACCGTTGGAGACCATGCGAGGAATTCGGATCGGGAATCGCAAGCCACCTGTACGTAAACCATCACACTGTTACGCAATCCATAACAATGTGATGCTTTACAGACAGAACCGGGGCCCAAAGACCCGAGAATTTCAACTCACGCGGCCCACGAAGGGGCCGCGGAACACGGCGGCGATGACGATGCCCACGTCGTAATTTCAACTCACGCGGCCCACGAAGGGGCCGCGGCGTGCATCGTATATGTGCTGTGGTGGTGCGACATTTCAACTCACGCGGCCCACGAAGGGGCCGCGAAATCCTCGTACGCCAAGGAAGCCTACCGCCGTCTATTTCAACTCACGCGGCCCACGAAGGGGCCGCGGTCTGATGAGTCATCTGTTGCACCTGGTCGCGTATTTCAACTCACGCGGCCCACGAAGGGGCCGCACCAGGGCGGCAAAAATACGCGACACGCCGCAAAAATTTCAACTCACGCGGCCCACGAAGGGGCCGCGGCCCCGCGTCGGTGTCATGCGCTCGCGACGGAACATTTCAACTCACGCGGCCCACGAAGGGGCCGCGTCCGAAAAACTCACGATGAAGCAAGCCGAACGGATTTCAACTCACGCGGCCCACGAAGGGGCCGCGCGGACGCGGAAATTAAAAAGCTGTCGCCCGATATATTTCAACTCACGCGGCCCACGAAGGGGCCGCGGGACGAAATGATTGGCATCATCCAAATCAACGACATTTCAACTCACGCGGCCCACGAAGGGGCCGCGGCCGGGAGATTACAGGCTACTCGACGCACTCAAATTTCAACTCACGCGGCCCACGAAGGGGCCGCGGGATATCCTCCTGGCGTATTGCCGGTGGCTGATATTTCAACTCACGCGGCCCACGAAGGGGCCGCGGCGAGGTCGTGCGCAAGCTCAACGAGATTGCGCCATTTCAACTCACGCGGCCCACGAAGGGGCCGCGCATTACGCGAGGCCGTCGAGATCGTCAAGCCTCGCGATTTCAACTCACGCGGCCCACGAAGGGGCCGCGGCTTCCTTAGTCGTGAGCTTTTCGGAGCGCTTCAATTTCAACTCACGCGGCCCACGAAGGGGCCGCGGATCGCGGCCAAGCCAAAGGACGGCGAAAAACCCATTTCACCTCACGCGGCCCACGAAGGGGCCGCGTCTCGGAAATCCTCGGCCACAAGGTGGCAGAGATTTCAACTCACGCGGCCCACGAAGGGGCCGCGGGGAGGCGAGAACCTCGTTGATACCCTGGGAACCATTTCAACTCACGCGGCCCACGAAGGGGCCGCGCGTCGACGTCGAGCGCCTTGCCGATCTCACCGGTATTTCAACTCACGCGGCCCACGAAGGGGCCGCGCTTGGCAACGTCATCGGCCCACGAGGCGCACGTCATTTCAACTCACGCGGCCCACGAAGGGGCCGCGGATATTCGCGCACCGATGTATCGGAGTACGCGGCATTTCAACTCACGCGGCCCACGAAGGGGCCGCGCGTCGCTGACTTGACGGACGTCTTGAATGTCTGATTTCAACTCACGCGGCCCACGAAGGGGCCGCGAATCAGCACAACGGCCAGGATCCCAACCGTTGGATTTCAACTCACGCGGCCCACGAAGGGGCCGCGCCAGTCCTCACGGTCCGCGCGGGCGAAAGACGGATTTCAACTCACGCGGCCCACGAAGGGGCCGCGCAGCCTCGCCCGCAGCATCGACGCGCAGAATCTATTTCAACTCACGCGGCCCACGAAGGGGCCGCACCACGCCGCCCGACGAAGCCTAATAGATAGGGAATTTCAACTCACGCGGCCCACGAAGGGGCCGCGGTGCCGCGCCGGCGTCGACCTTGCCGGGCGTCGATTTCAACTCACGCGGCCCACGAAGGGGCCGCGCTACAACACGGCCACCTAAACGGCAACGTAGAAATTTCAACTCACGCGGCCCACGAAGGGGCCGCGCGGGTACGAGACAGAGGCAAAGGACAACGCCGAAATTTCAACTCACGCGGCCCACGAAGGGGCCGCGCGCCGTTATTGCTCATATCGAGGTAGTCGCTAATATTTCAACTCACGCGGCCCACGAAGGGGCCGCGCCACGCTGGAGTGTTCGACCATTCAAGCCGTTCGATTTCAACTCACGCGGCCCACGAAGGGGCCGCGCGAGAATGTATAAGTACCACTCTTGCCGGAGATGATTTCAACTCACGCGGCCCACGAAGGGGCCGCGGACCGAGCCACCTTTTTGATTGATGGCAGGAGACATTTCAACTCACGCGGCCCACGAAGGGGCCGCGCAACCCGCCACCTTGCCCAAAGGACACACATGCTATTTCAACTCACGCGGCCCACGAAGGGGCCGCGCAGCCATTGATATCTACCTCCTAGATCCATCTCATTTCAACTCACGCGGCCCACGAAGGGGCCGCGCAACGCCAAGGACTGGCTATCGCAGTTCCTCGGGATTTCAACTCACGCGGCCCACGTCGGGGCCGCGGCTCCTCGGACTCCTCAAGACAGGCGGTGTCGCATTTCAACTCACGCGGCCCACGAAGGGGCCGCGCTTGCGCTTGACAAACGCCGGGGGCGCGGCATCGATTTCAACTCACGCGGCCCACGTCGGGGCCGCGCGCAAGCACGGCCCCGACGTATGCAGACACGGAAATTTCAACTCACGCGGCCCACGAAGGGGCCGCGAGGCTTTCGACAAGCTCCAGATGGCACGCGACCAATTTCAACTCACGCGGCCCACGAAGGGGCCGCGACTCACGACGTGAGGCCAAGCGGTATGGTGAACTATTTCAACTCACGCGGCCCACGAAGGGGCCGCGCGAGGCGGGGTTCCGAATCCGTCATAATGATACATTTCAACTCACGCGGCCCACGAAGGGGCCGCGCGCCCGTGTCACCCTTATCACCACGGGGGATAGTATTTCAACTCACGCGGCCCACGAAGGGGCCGCGGAACCATCTGGGCCCGAAACAAGGAAAAAGAACTATTTCAACTCACGCGGCCCACGAAGGGGCCGCGAAGTGCGGGCGAACGCCTCAACCTCAGCCGCGGAATTTCAACTCACGCGGCCCACGAAGGGGCCGCGGCCATCGCTGGTGCCGCGCACGGCACTTCTCATATTTCAACTCACGCGGCCCACGAAGGGGCCGCGGCTCGCGGTGACTGCTTACCGTAAGTCGCGATTGGATTTCAACTCACGCGGCCCACGAAGGGGCCGCGCAAAACGAACGCGACGCAAACGACCACGCATACAATTTCAACTCACGCGGCCCACGAAGGGGCCGCGCAACTCCGCGCCTATGCTGAGGCGTATCGCGCGGAATTTCAACTCACGCGGCCCACGAAGGGGCCGCGCAGATACGCGGATAGAGTTCCGCGCGGTCAAATCGATTTCAACTCACGCGGCCCACGAAGGGGCCGCGGATTATGCTCGACCTTATCGGGCAGTTTGGTCACATTTCAACTCACGCGGCCCACGAAGGGGCCGCGCGGGGGTCTCGCGTGTGGTGTGGTCGTTCTCCATATTTCAACTCACGCGGCCCACGAAGGGGCCGCGATCCGCGCCATCGCGTCGTTCCGCGACCCGTTCATTTCAACTCACGCGGCCCACGAAGGGGCCGCGCGCCGTGCTCACGCCGAGGGCTTGCAATGCCTGGCATTTCAACTCACGCGGCCCACGAAGGGGCCGCGCGTCGTAATTATCCGAGTTTTGCGGTGCAAGGAATTTCAACTCACGCGGCCCACGAAGGGGCCGCGTAAAGCCGGTGCCCTCCGTCGCCTTGACGATCAGATTTCAACTCACGCGGCCCACGAAGGGGCCGCGTCGCGGTATTAGCCGCCGTCCATTCAGCCGTCATATTTCAACTCACGCGGCCCACGAAGGGGCCGCGCCATACTTGACGCCAACCGCGATATGATGCAGCAATTTCAACTCACGCGGCCCACGAAGGGGCCGCGCGGCAAAGTGTCCACGATCGAGGGCGCACCGGCTATTTCAACTCACGCGGCCCACGAAGGGGCCGCGGTCCGCGTTCGGGCACGCCGACATGGTATGCCGCATTTCAACTCACGCGGCCCACGAAGGGGCCGCGGTCGGAGGCCGTCCCCGTGTGCCGTGCCGATTATATTTCAACTCACGCGGCCCACGAAGGGGCCGCGTTGAGCAATAATACCCACCGGCGACACACCGATATTTCAACTCACGCGGCCCACGAAGGGGCCGCGCAACAGTTGCAAGCACAATCTACAGTTAAGCCTAGTATTTCAACTCACGCGGCCCACGAAGGGGCCGCGCGATGTATCGGAGTACGCGGCCAAACAGGCCCTTATTTCAACTCACGCGGCCCACGAAGGGGCCGCGAGACGCGGGTGCATTCTTAGTATTCGTTGTTGTATTTCAACTCACGCGGCCCACGAAGGGGCCGCGTGACATTGAATACACACTGTCGGCGTAATTCAAGATTTCAACTCACGCGGCCCACGAAGGGGCCGCGCACTGCGGATGATGCACGTGCTCGGAACATTGACATTTCAACTCACGCGGCCCACGAAGGGGCCGCGGGGTTTGCACTAGGCTTGGGTCTTCGGGGAACTATTTCAACTCACGCGGCCCACGAAGGGGCCGCGCCCAATCCTCAAGAGCCTGACACCATTTCGCCAGATTTCAACTCACGCGGCCCACGAAGGGGCCGCGCGGCACGTCGCCAGTCTCGAGTGTTGATGACAAGATTTCAACTCACGCGGCCCACGAAGGGGCCGCGCAGGGGCGGCGGCAACCCCACAACCCGCCACCTTATTTCAACTCACGCGGCCCACGAAGGGGCCGCGAGGCACCCACGCCACCGAGGTAGCCGGATGACGTATTTCAACTCACGCGGCCCACGAAGGGGCCGCGTGCCGAGAGGGTAGATGATGCCATTGGCCGCGACATTTCAACTCACGCGGCCCACGAAGGGGCCGCGAGGACGCTGCTGCTTTCGTCTCCAATCTCAAGGAATTTCAACTCACGCGGCCCACGAAGGGGCCGCGACTCCAACACGGCCATCTCAACGGCAACGTGGAGATTTCAACTCACGCGGCCCACGAAGGGGCCGCGCATAATACGTGGGCGGGCTATCCGGCTTGCCCGGATTTCAACTCACGCGGCCCACGAAGGGGCCGCGGGACGATGGCACGGTAGGAGACGAGCCGGAACCTATTTCAACTCACGCGGCCCACGAAGGGGCCGCGAGAAGGCCGAACTTGCTAGTGTCCCGGTGACGGTATTTCAACTCACGCGGCCCACGAAGGGGCCGCGGGGTTCGTGCCGTAAAAAGTTTGCAACCCCTTGATTTCAACTCACGCGGCCCACGAAGGGGCCGCGAGTCTGGGGCCTTGCTCATACCTAGCCAGAGGAGATTTCAACTCACGCGGCCCACGAAGGGGCCGCGCCGGCGACACGGATTCTCTCAAAATCGCCATGCATTTCAACTCACGCGGCCCACGAAGGGGCCGCGATCGGGATTATCCCGCCGTACCAATGGCGCAGAATTTCAACTCACGCGGCCCACGAAGGGGCCGCGAACGGCATACCGGCGTCAGCTCCAGACCTTTTTATTTCAACTCACGCGGCCCACGAAGGGGCCGCGGGGATTAAGCTAGACTTAGACATAACACAAAGAGATTTCAACTCACGCGGCCCACGAAGGGGCCGCGCGTGCAGAATTCGTCGGCGATTTTCGGACTCCACATTTCAACTCACGCGGCCCACGAAGGGGCCGCGGTCACTCAAAAATCGGCCCGTGAAGCTTACCAAGATTTCAACTCACGCGGCCCACGAAGGGGCCGCGATACCTGTGTCAATGAGATTGAGTGGTGGTTACTATTTCAACTCACGCGGCCCACGAAGGGGCCGCGAATCAGGCGAGCGAGCAGTTCCGCGCATCCTGGATTTCAACTCACGCGGCCCACGAAGGGGCCGCGCAATGATGGTACAGATGAGTCTGATGAAGCAAAGATTTCAACTCACGCGGCCCACGAAGGGGCCGCGCTGAGGATCGGGGAGGCGCGCGCGTTGAGAGTGCGATTTCAACTCACGCGGCCCACGAAGGGGCCGCGCCCCTATTTTGCGGCCTATCATGTCGGCGTTCCCATTTCAACTCACGCGGCCCACGAAGGGGCCGCGCTGAGGATCGGGGAGGCGCGCGCGTTGAGAGTGCGATTTCAACTCACGCGGCCCACGAAGGGGCCGCGGAGGAAACGCGCCGATCGACTCGTCATAGAGGCATTTCAACTCACGCGGCCCACGAAGGGGCCGCGCGCCCTCCACGTCGGTCGCCGTCGTTGAGTTGGACATTTCAACTCACGCGGCCCACGAAGGGGCCGCGCCAATGGCGACGGGAACTCACACGCAAACTCAACATTTCAACTCACGCGGCCCACGAAGGGGCCGCGCAATCAGGCGAGCGAGCAGTTCCGCGCATCCTGGATTTCAACTCACGCGGCCCACGAAGGGGCCGCGGTCGATTCGACGGGGATACACGTGACGGCGGCCGATTTCAACTCACGCGGCCCACGAAGGGGCCGCGCATTCATATAGTGTTTATTAGCTTATCAATTAAATTTCAACTCACGCGGCCCACGAAGGGGCCGCGCCGTTCCCGCGCACGTCATGCGCGCCATAGTGTCCATTTCAACTCACGCGGCCCACGAAGGGGCCGCGCCACGGATGCGTCGGCCAGGACAATTACCGTGCAATTTCAACTCACGCGGCCCACGAAGGGGCCGCGCAAATTGTTCGCCGGTCTGTGCCACGAAATCGTCATTTCAACTCACGCGGCCCACGAAGGGGCCGCGAACGTCGCTCTCGTTGTCCTTGTTCCACGTGACCATTTCAACTCACGCGGCCCACGAAGGGGCCGCGCGGCCGACTCACAGGCGAAGATCTATGAGGCGTGATTTCAACTCACGCGGCCCACGAAGGGGCCGCGACGGGCTCACGCTGTAGATGCCGTGGTGGTGGAGATTTCAACTCACGCGGCCCACGAAGGGGCCGCGCTAACGCGTGGGGGAGCAACCTGAGCAGCAAGTGATTTCAACTCACGCGGCCCACGAAGGGGCCGCGAAGCGCTGGCGATGTAACGCGAGGACGGGAACGTATTTCAACTCACGCGGCCCACGAAGGGGCCGCGCGTCGAACTCACGTCCCTGGGGGGCCGTTATGAATTTCAACTCACGCGGCCCACGAAGGGGCCGCGAGCACGTCTATAACGTGGTACGCGCGTCCTTGAAATTTCAACTCACGCGGCCCACGAAGGGGCCGCGCGGCCGCGAGTGCGTCGAAGCCACCTCCGTCGCCATTTCAACTCACGCGGCCCACGAAGGGGCCGCGCACGGCGAACTCGCCGCCCGCTATCGACTTGAATTTCAACTCACGCGGCCCACGAAGGGGCCGCGTCTTGAGCCAGTCTCGCGCCCAATCAGGCGCGGATTTCAACTCACGCGGCCCACGAAGGGGCCGCGTCGCGGTATTGGCCGCCGTCCATTCCTGCATCATATTTCAACTCACGCGGCCCACGAAGGGGCCGCGCCCAAAATGCAAAAACGACACGCCGATGACTGAATTTCAACTCACGCGGCCCACGAAGGGGCCGCGTATCCCTAAGCTCTACTTCGAGGCCGTCAGCCAGATTTCAACTCACGCGGCCCACGAAGGGGCCGCGTGGTGGTTACTTAATCAGGCTTATGAGGTCGATATTTCAACTCACGCGGCCCACGAAGGGGCCGCGCGCGTGCGGGTTGAGTGCAAAAGTGTACAGATACATTTCAACTCACGCGGCCCACGAAGGGGCCGCGATGGTGGTTACTTAATCAGGCTTATGAGGTCGGTATTTCAACTCACGCGGCCCACGAAGGGGCCGCGTCGAGCTTTTTTTCACTTGTCCGGGCTCCTTTCGATTTCAACTCACGCGGCCCACGAAGGGGCCGCGGGTGCAGTCGCACGCATGAACGCAGATAACATCATTTCAACTCACGCGGCCCACGAAGGGGCCGCGGCAGACGGCGGGCATGTCGGCAAACGACTACATATTTCAACTCACGCGGCCCACGAAGGGGCCGCGTCGCAAGGCGCTGCGCGTCCTGCACCTTGCTGTCATTTCAACTCACGCGGCCCACGAAGGGGCCGCGTTGGGTTCGGTATCCCGCACCCGGAACGTATCGATTTCAACTCACGCGGCCCACGAAGGGGCCGCGGCGCACATCGCCCTCGTAGCCGTCGCCGATCTCATTTCAACTCACGCGGCCCACGAAGGGGCCGCGCGAACCGGGAGACTACAGGCTACTCGATGCCTTATTTCAACTCACGCGGCCCACGAAGGGGCCGCGCCCAAGCTTCAGAAGCCCAGGGCCTTGCGGAATTATTTCAACTCACGCGGCCCACGAAGGGGCCGCGACGGCTCGGGAGGTTATCCGCATCGATGATGTCATTTCAACTCACGCGGCCCACGAAGGGGCCGCGTTGCGCATTAACAGCAAAGCGCTTGGAAAACCGAGATTTCAACTCACGCGGCCCACGAAGGGGCCGCGAACCAAGCGTCTGAGCAGTTCCGCGCATCCTGGATTTCAACTCACGCGGCCCACGAAGGGGCCGCGCGCTGTAGGTCCCAGTCGGTCGTGACGCGACAAATTTCAACTCACGCGGCCCACGAAGGGGCCGCGGTATACCTTTGCACTCAATCCGCACGCGCTGGACATTTCAACTCACGCGGCCCACGAAGGGGCCGCGGTTTGGCGCGGGTATCGTGCGTTTTGACCGCGCGATTTCAACTCACGCGGCCCACGAAGGGGCCGCGGCAAGCTCCTACGCCTTTGGGATTTGCACGGAATATTTCAACTCACGCGGCCCACGAAGGGGCCGCGGCTCATGGAGGCCGGCATTGTCGATACGTGTGTATTTCAACTCACGCGGCCCACGAAGGGGCCGCGAAACGGCATACCGGCGTCAGCTCCAGACCTTTATATTTCAACTCACGCGGCCCACGAAGGGGCCGCGCTTGACACATGGTGTTTTTGGCTTAACGTGTCGCTATTTCAACTCACGCGGCCCACGAAGGGGCCGCGCTGCGCCTCCTTCTTCGGCTGCTTGT